>Ga0116220_10000254_pt1 | contig 21569 bp, 18 predicted proteins | sample Sb_taG_10_FD_88967 | JGI IMG/M metagenome (GOLD analysis project Ga0116220, IMG submission 88967) | Peat soil microbial communities from Weissenstadt, Germany - Sb_50d_7_NC metaG | ecosystem: Environmental > Terrestrial > Soil > Wetlands > Peat | place: Germany: Weissenstadt | collected 2010-09-21
GATTCCCACCGGGCCATAAAGCCCCGTGTAAGGACCGCCGATACCACCGGCTGGCGCGACATCGCCGTCGCTGCCGGCTCCAAAGATCAGAATCGCATCGATGCCAGCTTGTGCTTGTTCGTACTGGCCGATTTCGACGGTGGTGCCGCCCACGGGAATGCCCTCTGTGATTGCCGTCCGCCCATTCTGAACGACGGTTCCCCGAGCCACAGGCATTCCCCCAAACACCTGTGTCTGCACCTGGCCCCTGAACCCGAAGTTCAACACATAAATGTTCCCGTATGAATCGACCGTGATTCCGTTGGGCAACCGAAGTTCGGTTTTCGCACCGCTAATCGTGGCGATGGGCATAACATCACCGCTGCTGCCGGGGGCATAGACGGTAACGCTCGCGGGGCCGGTTGGAGCACACGTAACATAGCGAAAAACATCGAGCAGCTCGTAATACGTGCATTTCAGGGGCCCTTGGTTAGCCACATAGATGTTTCCGCTATGATCCACAGCGATTGCCGAAGGCGTGGCAAGCTGGGTATCGGGACCGACGATGACGGCGCTGGGCTCGGCATTACCATGGCTGCCGGCTCGATAGGTGGCGATGCTGTCGGCGCCGGTCTGGTAGCAGGATCGTTGATTACATCCTACGCTGCTCCGATTTGCTACATAGACATCGCCGTGAGCGTCCACCGCCATGCCGGTCGGAGAGTTCTTTCCGCTGCCGTCGATGTTGAACGTGGCTTTCGGCGTCACATCGCCAGAACTACCCGCTGGATACACTGTGATCGCATTGCCGTTATTCAGCACAAAGATGCTCCCACTGGAATCCACTGCGACTCCGAAGGGGTTAAGGAGTCCCGTGTTGTCTCCGGCGATCGTGGCGATAGGCGGACCGGCGCCGTAGCTGACTGCGGGATAGATAGTGACAATGCCGAGTCCGCGCGGGCCCCCTGACTGGTTCGCCACGTAGATGTTCCCAGCGGAATCCACCGCAATGCCGGAAGCGCCATCGATTCCGCTAAAACTGCTGGTGATCGTGGTGGTCGGGACCGCATCGCCGCTGCTACCCGCCGGATAGACGGTTACGCTGCCACCCCCGGTCGGCCCGCCGTAGCTGTTCGCTACGTAAAGGCTCCCACCCGAATCCAGCGCGATGCCACTGGGTCCGTTCAGTCCCGTATCGGTGCCGGCGATGCTTGCGCTAGGGGACACGTTGCCATTGCTACCCGCTGGGTAAACATTGACGCCGTAGCCGACGCCATTTACGTAACCCACCGCATACAGGTTCCTGCTGGAATCCAGCGCGATGCCCCATGGATAGCTGAGACCTGTACTGTCGCCGGCGATAGTAGCGACGGGCGGAGCATTACCGTTGCTGCCGGCCGGATAGACGGTGATGCTGGCGTCATATTTGAGATCACTGCTGGTATTGGCAATGTTGTTGTTGGACACATACATGTTACCGCCGGAATCCAGCGCGATGCCGATGGGGTAGGCAAGTCCCGTCGCGGCGCCGCTGATTGTCGCGATCGGCGCTACGTTCCCATGGCTCCCGGCAGGATAAACGGTAACCGTGCCCCGGTCGTAACTTTCGTGCCGCACGACGGGCCCGCCCAAACTGTTTGCGACATAGATGTCTCCCTGGGAGTCCAGTGCGATACCGGCAGGGTTATCAAGCCTGGTTTTGCGACCGGCGATAGAGGCAACGGGAGCCTCGTTGAGAATTCCAGTGCTGCTCGCCAGCGGCGGATAGACCGTGATACTGTCATTCGCACCGTTCAGCACGTAGATCTTACCGCTCGCATCCAATGCGATCCCGTTTGGATTGGCGAGCCGGGTCTTTGAACCGCCGATCACGGCAATCGGCGGTACGTTGCCGTTGGCGCTGGCCGCATAGACCGTGACCGTGTTGGTCGGGGCATTTGTAACGTAGATCCTGCCGCTTGCGTCCCGGGCAATGCCCTCGGGATCGGCCATATCGGTCGTCACGCCGATTGGCGCAACATCGCCGCTACTGCCGGTCGGGTAGGCGGTCACATCGTAGCTATTGGCAACGAAGATTGTAGGATGGTTCGGTCCGGCCGCCGCGTTGACCGCAATACCGATCACGCCAGACATGAGAGCGGCGACGGCCCAGGTTTTTGCGACGTTCATCTTGCTTTAGCCGGAATTTTCATCTTGAAACGCGATGGAGATTGGCACCAAGACACGCGGTTAGCAAACGCAAAGTTTACGCCCATATTTGACTCTAAGGGCTTTCCACGGCGCCGCAACCGCGCTGGATTGATCGGCATTACAAACGGGCTGACCCCCGTATCACGGCGAACTGCCCAGCGGCTTGTGCACGACCGTCGAGCCGTCGAGATACGGCTCGTCACCGATCCAGCTCACGTGAATCGTCGTCACGGCCTCGACGCCTTGCAGCATCAGGTCGGTCGTCATCGTTTGGGTATGCGATCCTCCAGCGCCGTGGCGGCCATCGGTCAACGCCTCGGCCATCGCGCGTCCGGCGGGCACCGCGCCCCCGGGGCCGATATTCGGCAGGATACCCAGTATCTGCGTGATCGTCGGCGCAATGTCGGTGTTGGCGGTGGGATTGAAATCGACGAATCCGCGCCGGAAGTCCGGGCCAATCGCGGCGCAAAAATTATGAATCTCGCGCTCGCCTGCCGCGCCATGCATCCCCATCCCGGTGGTGAACGTTTGGCTGGTCCCGTTGTCCGCGTACACGAGTCCCTTTACCGGATGCACCAGTTCGGCGGATTTGTTGGGCGTCGAGACCTGTCCGGTTCCGCCTATCAGGAACGCGGGATTGCCCGGCCCGGTAAGGCCCTTGTTGTCGGCGTCGGGTTCCTCGCGAAATGAAATCACCAGGTCCGGCGAGCGCGCGGGATTGTACAGGCCGACGACGCGCTGGCTGAAGGTGCCGTCGATCCATCCGAGGTACGGCTTCGGCGCGCGCCGGCTGCGGCCATGGCGGCTGCGCTCATCGGGAGGATTGGCGGACTCGCGCGAAAAGATCGGCCCGCACCATTCCTGCGCCTCGGCGAAGTTGACGATCTTCTGCAGCACCGCGCGACGCGCCTCGGGCGTGGGAAATTCGGTCGGCGACAGGTAAATCAGGTCCGCGCCGCCGTTGGGGGCGACGATGACGTCGGTGCTGTCGTGCGATTTCTTGATCCCCGCCGACACCAGCATCTCCGACAGAATGATTCGCAACTTAATCGTCGCGAAGCCGTGGTCCGAGACGACTATCAGGTCGGTTTTGTCCGCGATGCCCAGCGCGTCGATCGCCGCCCGAAGACGCATCAGGTTGTTGTCGCAAAGGCTCAACGCCTCCATCGCGGGCAACGTGCCCAACCCTGCAACGTGCTGCGTGAGATCGGGATTGTGCTGCCACAAGACGACCAACGCAGGCCGGCCCGCATCCGCCGCGCGCTTGGCGGCCGGCAAGGCGTCTTCCATCACCAGCCGCGCGAAGTACAAGTCGCGCTGCTCATCGGCGATCCCGGTTTTCGAATCGGGCGGCATCGCGGAGTTTATTTTCTGACTCACCGACTCCGGCTCGACCAGATCGTCGGAGGCAAACAGGTAATCCTTGTGCGGCTCGCCGACCATATCCTTGCCGTCGACGATCGTTTCAACGCGATTGTCAAACACCGAGGTCGGTCCCTGCTTGCCGATCACGCTGACGTAGCCGCCCTCGCGCGCGACCTCCTGCGTGATCGTGTCCAACCCGATCAAACGGCCCTTGAATCCATCCGCCCCGTTCAAGTTGACGATCGCCCTGGCGCCCTCCGTCCAGACCATCCAACCCTGCCCGTCTTTCGCAATCGTCGGCGCCCCCGGCTTGCTCTCGCTCGGAGAAATGTTGCCGATGGAGGCCGGCGTATCTGCCGAGGGCCCCAGATAGAACACGTTGCCCTCCAGTCCGTTGACGCCGGGCGGCGCTCCCGTGGCGAGCGCGGTGGCGTTGACCATCGTAAGGGTCGGGAAGATCGAGTGATGGCGGTCGAACCGCACGCCCTCGCGCGCCAGCCGGTAAAGATTCGGCGTGTCGCGTTGTGTGACGCAGTCGGGCCGCAGCCCATCCCATACCATCAGCACCACGATACGGCCGCGGCCGCGATGCGCCTCAAAATGCTCTTGCGCCCGGCCAGGCGCGGCTGCAAAGGCGGCTGCGGCGACTACAAATGACAGAAGGACCGCGAGAATTTTGGGCCAGCGTCGAGTGGAGAACATTCGATCGGTCATCAAAGCGGCCTGCGACCGACTGTGTCAATCGTTCTTCGATGAAATTCATCCTGCGGCAGGGGCCGCGCCCGCCAACGGCGGGAGGCCTTAACACTGGGTGCAAGGGTCACTCTTGCAGGTGCAACTCTATTTTCGATTTGGTAGCGTGACCGGAGAACTGCGCGAAAACTGCGGAGGAACACCAGGTTGCGTATCGCACTGCTCGGACAGGCGGCATTCGCGGAAAAAGCGCTCGAGGCGCTCGTCAACCACGGCGACGAAATCGTTCACGTCTTCGCACCGCCGGACCCGCCCGCCGGCAAGGCGGACGCGCTGGCCGCCAAGGCGCGCGCGATGGGCTTGCCGCTTAGCCAGCCAAAGTCGTTCAAGAACGACGCCACCTTCGAGGATTTCAAAGTGCTGGACGCCGACCTGGCCATCCTCGCGTTCGTCACCCTGATTGTTCCCGAGCGAATTCTGTACACACCGCGCTACAAGTCGATTTGCTTTCACCCTTCCCTCCTCCCGCGCCATCGCGGCGCCAGCGGCATCAACTGGGCAATAATCCAGGGCGACGCGGAAACAGGAATCACCTGGTACTGGCCGGATAAGGGTATCGACACTGGACCGATCCTCGTGCAGAAGCGCGTGCCGATCGCGGAGAACGACAGCGTCGGCTCCATTTACTTCAACACGCTCTTCCCGATGGGAATCGACGCGATGGTCGAAGCGGTCGATCTGATCAAATCCGGCGACGCGCCCGCACTCGTGCAGGACGAGAGCAAGGCGACCTACGAGCCGCCGTGCCGCGACGAACACGCGAAGATCGATTTTGCGAAACCGGCGCGCGAGGTCTTTAACCTGATTCGTGGATGCGACCCGCAGCCGGGCGCGTTCGCCGGCGTCGGCGATAAACGGATGCGGCTTTACGAGGCCAGCTTCGAAGCAGGCCGCTCAGACAACGAAAGCGCACCGGGAACGCTAGTCGCCATCGACTCCGATGGAATGAAGCTCGCGCTTGCGGGCGGGACGATTACGCTCAAGCGAGTCCGAATCGATCCAAATACCAAAAAAGTCGCACCCGCCGAGCTCGCAGCCGCCGGCGAGATCCGCCTCGGCACAAAGCTGACGTAGGTCCTTCGAGTCGCCGTTATTTCGGCTTGAGGCGGGGATCGTCGGCCGAGACGCATACCGATTCCTCGGTCCGTCTCGTCATTTCCGACTTGCTAAGGGGATGCATTTTGGCCTTCAGCGTGGCATCCGATGCAGCCTGATATTCGGATGGCGTCATAGGGTTTTCGATTGCGTCTTTCAGCGACCGCTCGCATTCCTTAGCGGACTCAAAGCTCACGCTTTTTCTCCACTTCGACAGGGGCGCACCTGCGTCAACTCGGTTGTAAGCATTGACCGGCGGAATCATCCGATACCAGGCAACGATCGCGAGCGCGGCGGCGTGGCGGGGCTCCATGCGGGTCTCTTTATCAAGGCCCGCCGGAAAGCAAAAGATCGGGAGCCGCTTGCGCCGGGCGCTGTTCCGTCGGAGTCCTTTGCGCTACCATCGGTCGCGTTCACGAGAGGTTTACCTGGATGCGCCTGTGCATCGGGACGGCCAAGGGCATTGTAATTCTGGATCCCTCGCGCGGGGGAGTTCCATTGATGGTGCTTGCCGATCCGTCGGCCATCTGGTGCATGGCCCAGGATGCCGCCGATCCCACGCTCATCTACGCCGGCTCGACCGAGTACGTCCGCGGCAAGGGCACGCTCGCGCGCTCTACCGACGCCGGCAGAACCTGGACCGACGTGACTCCCCCGCTCGCGCGCGAGGAAGAGGTCTGGTCGATCGCCGCATCGCCCGCGGTGAAGGATCGCGTGTTCATCGGGACCTCGCACGCCCGCCTGTTTCGCAGCGACGATCGCGGACACGTCTTCAAGGAATGCGACGGCTTCCTGAAAATACCGGGGCGCGACCGCTGGACGTTTCCGCCGGCGCCGCATATCCCGCACGTGCGTTCCATCGCCTTCGATCCGCATGAGCCGTCCACGATGTACGTCGGCGTCGAGGAGGGCGGCGTCTTCCGCTCGCGCAACGACGGCGCGTCATTCGAGCCGCTCAACGACGGCCTCTATTGGGATGTTCATACCGTCGCGGTCGATTCGCGCGATTCGCTCCGCCTCTACGCCACCACCGGCAATGGGTTCTACTTGTCCGGCAACGCCGGCAAATCGTGGCATCACGTAACCCGCGGGCTCAACCGCATCTACACCGTTCCGCTGCTCGTAAGCCGGCCCGACAGCGAAGACGTTTTCACCGCCGCCGCGATGGGCCCGCCGCCCACCTGGCGCGTCGGACCGGCCGGCGCGGACGCGGTGTTGTTTCGCAGCAACGATCGCGGCGAAAGTTTCACCGCGATTTCCGGCGAACAGAGTTTTGGTCGCGGGATGGTGATGCGGCTGAAGGCCGATCCGGAGAACAACGAAAGCGGCTTCTTCGCGGTCTGCAACGACGGCTCTATCGTTCGCGCAACCGCTGATGGGTCATCGTTTGCGACGATCGCGGAGAAACTTCCGCCCGCCTACGACCTCGCAACAATTCCATGAGCGCATTGCCGGCGGCTGAAGCAACTTGACTATCCCGGACGCGTATGGATCTGCGCGTCCAGGACCGATCCGCGCCTCTACCGCAACTCGACCGGGGTCGACCCTTCGGTCACTTTCTTCGCGATTATCACCGCCGTCGATCGAGGCACCAGCCGTGTCGCATTGGCGCGCACCCAGTTGAACCATCCCGAGATAACACTCGGTTGCTTGCCGAGCGCGTCGAGCGCGACCCGCACTACGTTTTCCGCCGGCTCGCCATGGTCGGGCCCCACGCTCTCTCCCGCCACCGCCTGGAACTCGGTCTTCGTGGGGCCCGGCTCTATCACGAGCGCGTCGATGCCCGTCCCGCGCATCTCGCCCCACAACCCCTCGCCGAACAGCAGATCGAATCCCTTGGTTGCGCTGTAAACCGCATGCAGCGGCAGCGGCTGGCGTCCCGCGACCGATCCCACGATGATCACCGCGCCGCGTCCACGCTTGACCATCCCGGGCATGATGCGGCTGGTCAGCACCACCGGCACCACGCAGTTTACCACCACCATCGCGCGCAGCCGGTCGATTGCCAGCTTGTCGAAACGGCCCGCGTAACCGAAGCCGGCGTTGTTGACCAGAAACGCGATCGGCAAATCCGCGACTGCGTCGGCCAGCCGATCCGCGCCGTCCGCCGCCGCGAGATCGACCGCGACCACCCGCGTATCGACGTGAAAATTCTGGCGCAGTTCCGCGGCGAGCGCGTTCAGCCGTTCCTCGCGCCTGGCCGTCAGCACTATCGACATGCCCTCGCGCGCTAGCGCACGCGCAAACTCAAGCCCGATTCCCGCCGACGCGCCCGTCACGAGAGCCCACTCGCCGTACTTCTCACGATATTTGCGCCCATTGTCTGCCATCGCGATTTCCTCCCGCTGCGATGCGGCTCGTCCTGTACCCGCGCCGCTCTGTGCCACTAGAATCTAGCAGCTTGTGGGGTCTCAATCCTGACCCGTGAAAAAGTGAAAATGTGAAAAACGAAACCCCGGGGCATGCAGATGGCAGAATCGATATCGAAGGCAGTTCTAATCACCGGATGCTCGACCGGGATCGGCCGCGCCACCGCCGAGCGGCTCGCGTCGCGCGGATGGAACGTGTACGCGACCGCGCGTAACGCCCAGTCGATCGCCGACCTCGCCTCGCGGGGATGCAAAACGCTCGCGCTCGACGTATGCGACGAAGTCTCGATGTCCGCGGCGGTGCAAGCGGTCCAGCTTGCCGAGGGCGCCGTCGGCGTGCTCATCAACAACGCCGGCTACGGCCTTTTGAGTGCCTTCGAGGAAGTGCCGATGACGGACATTCGCCGCCAGTTCGAGACCAATGTGTTCGGACTGATCGCGATGACCAAGCTGGTGCTGCCCGCGATGCGCCGCCAGCGATGGGGCCGCATCGTCAATCTGAGCTCGATGGGCGGCAAGCTGACTTTCCCGGGCGGGAGCTACTACCACGCGACCAAGTTCGCGGTTGAAGCGCTCAGCGACGTGCTGCGGTTCGAGGTGAAGGGTTTCGGCATCGACGTCATCGTCATCGAGCCCGGCCCGATCAAAACACGCTTCGGCGACACCGCCGTCGGCGGTATCGTGGCACCCGAGGATTCGCCCTACGCGGCATACAACGCCATGCTCGAAAAGCAGATTCGCGAGGCATACGAAGACGGCCCGATGGCGCGCTTCGCGGCGCCGCCCGAAGCGGTCGCCGAAGTGATCGAAGCTGCAATCGCATCGGCGCATCCGAAGACGCGCTACAAGGTCAGGCTCGCCGCACGCGTCCTGATGGGCCTTAGGCGCGTGCTGCCCGACCGCGCTTTCGATGCGTTCCTGCGGACCCAATTTCCCCCGCCCGCACCGTGAAGACGGTCCATTATGCAGCCGCCGGGATTGAAAAGCTCGGGACTGTTCAGGGATGAACTGTTCAGCCTTACCCCGGCGGATTTGGCGTGCTACGCGTACGGTATGGACAATCGTCAGGATGCCCCATACTCGCCCGGTTCGCCCGAATTCGGGCGACGCCCGCTTCCGCCAGAAATAATTTTTGACGGAACGAAGCTACCCATAGAACCGCGCCGTCGCAAAACCACAACATATTGTATAGTTGCCCCTTTCCAGCCCGATCGACCACTCAAATCCGGGGTTCCTCGCTGCAAGGCTGGCTGAGCTCACAGGATGACAAGGGAAGCCCTGCGGGCTTGACATTAGAGCGAATAAAAAGCGAAAATGGCTATGCCGTCAGATGAATGCCGTCGCCACATTGCCCCTCTACTCGTCCCCGCCCGAGGACCTCGACGTGACCCGCGGCGTCGAGTTTATCGAGATGCCGGTGCGGCAGATTCTCAATCGATGCGACAGCCCGCGCGTGCCGTTTCGATGGACCATCAACCCGTATCGCGGCTGCGAGTTCGGATGCGTGTACTGCTACGCGCGCTACACTCACGACTTTCTGGAGCTGCGCGACCCGATGGACTTCGAGCGCAAAATCTTCGTCAAGCGGATGGCGGCCGAGGTCCTGTCGCGCACGCTCTCACGCACGCCAATCGGCACCGACGCGATCGCCATCGGTACGGCGACCGACCCCTATCAGCCGGCCGAGCGGAAGTACGGGCTCACGCGCTCGATGCTCGAAGTCTTCGCCCAGCTGTCGGGGCCGGACCTGTCGATCACGACCAAATCCAGCTTGATCGTTCGCGACCTCGAGCTGCTGAAAAGGATCAATCGGCGCTCGAAGCTGTCGGTGAACTTCTCGGTGATAACGCTCGATCGAAAACTGCAACGAATCCTCGAGCCGCGAGCGCCGCGCCCGGGCCTGCGGCTGCGCGCGCTGTTCGAGCTGGCGCGGGCGGGAATCCGATGCAACGTGCTCATGATGCCGATGATTCCGGGACTGACCGACAATCCCGCGGCGATCGAGAGCGTGATTCGCGGCGCGCAGCGCGCGGGCGCGTCGGGAGTGTGGTGGCGTTCGCTGTTTCTGAAACCCGCGGCGGCGCGCCGATTCATTCCATTCGTCAGGGAGCGATTCCCGCATCTGGCGGAGCGTATCGATATGTTTTACGCGCGCGCTGCGTACGTTCCGCATGCCTATGACGATCGGATGGGCGTGATTTTCGATCGCATCCGCGCGCGCTACGGCTTCCCCATCGACCACGAACGCTGCATGGCGGCTCAGCCGGCCGCCGCGTCGCAGCCACCGCGCCAGCTATCGCTATTGGCAGAGAGATAAGATCGGACATGCGAAACCTCACGTAGGTTTCGCGCTTCCCGTAGAGAAAAAATTGGCAGGCTGTTCAATGGCACATTGGGACAAACACCACCTCTGGCGTGAGCACGATGGTCCGCAGCGCCGCTGCGTTTACAGGTACGACGCGTGGGGGCGATTACTCAACGACCGTTCTAGATCCAGGCGACTTGACTGTAGTGTGGACTGCGCATGACTATACCCTTGGCCAAAAGCATCAAAACGCATGGTGGGAACAAATCGCATACTGATGGGCAATTGCACGCTGAATCGATGAGCACGATCGCGGTAGTAAGCGACACCTCAGAAGGTAATGACGATGATATCTTGCCGCCCCGCAACTGCGCTGTCTCTTGCCTTGGCGTTTCTTTTTCTTTGCGGGTCACGCGGCCTAGCGGCCGGCACTGTGCAGGCGATCGACGAGACCGCCGTCGGGCCAACTGAAATCGGCTATGTCGAGGCGGCCATCGGGGGCCATAGTCAGCCGGGCGCGCGGGGATCCGTTGTCATTTCTCTCGCTTCGTTGGGCGAGGCGCTTCCGACCTCACCCTCGTGCTTTACGGAGCAGGGATGTGGATTCACGACCGCTCTCAGGCCCGGATTTACGGTGAATGGATGCAGCCCGCCGACACCCGACACTCACCATGAGAATTTCGCCTTCAACTTGTCGGGTACCTTTTGCCAGCAGCCGAATGGCGCTTGGACCTACAGCGGTTCGTTCGCCGTGACGTCGAGTGACGGTAGCCCCGCAGTTGGGAACGGAACCGTCGAGGCCGCAGGCGGTCAGAACGGGCAGAGCATAGTCACTCTCTTCGGCGTGCTTGCCCAATAGCCGAATACCAGCGTCCTCGATTGGAGGCTGATGAACAGTCTCCGGGTGCGGCGCAGATGCCGCGGCAACTATCGCTGGGCGGCCTTCTGGAATCCCGCTTAAGCGCCCAAATCCAAGGGACGGCGACATCTCCATCAGCATCGCCATCGACACAAAATGTTCCAACAGGGAGGAAGTCCCGCATCTTTTCTTATCACTGGGTGCAGGGTCACCCCTGTTGGTGCGCGGGGCGGGACTTGAACCCGCACGGTATTGCTACCACCAGCCCCTCAAACTGGCGTGTCTGCCATTCCACCACCCGCGCATCGTGCGTACCGGCCGGAGCGAGGTTGAGGGTCTGAGCGCTCCGGCGCAAATCCGAAAGTCGGCTGTTGCTTCTATTACTTCTTCGTCGACGACGGCGTCGCGGGTCCGGCGGGATTTTGGGCGGCCGGGGCCGGCGCCGCGGGAAGCGCGTTCTTGGGCGCCTGCTTCGACGCCGGCATCACGCTCGACGGCGCCGACGAGAACGGCCGATCGAAGATACTGCCGGTCACGCGCCGCGCTGAAGCCAGGGCCAGGAAGATCGAGCTCGCGAAGAAGATTATCGCCAGCGACCACGTCGCTTTAGTCAGCGCATTGCCCGCTCCGCTCGCGCCGAAGACGGTCTGGCTCGAACCGCCGAAAACGGCGCCGACCTCCGCACCCTTGCCCTGCTGCAGCAGGATAATGATGCACATTGCCACGCAGACGATCACGTGAACCGAAACAACGATTGAAACCATTTTGTCTTCTTCAGCGAGTCCGCGCCCTTACGATGCGCGCGAACGAGTCAGCCTTTAAGCTTGCCCCGCCGACCAGAGCCCCGTCAATATCGGGCTTGGACACGAGCGAGTCAACATTGTCGGCGTTTACGCTGCCGCCGTAAATGATCCGCACCGCCGACGCGCGTTCGGGACCGTATCGTTCGAGGATCGCGCCGCGGATTGCTGCGTGTACCGATTCGGCCTGCTCGGGCGTCGCGTTGCGCCCGGTGCCAATCGCCCACACCGGCTCGTACGCAATCGCCACTGCGGTCACATGATCGTCGCCAACGTTCTCGAGCCCGCGCTGGAGCTGATGCAGCACGACATCCAGCGCACGGCCGCTGTCGTGTTCGTCCTGGGTTTCGCCGACGCACAGAATCGGCGCCATTCGGTGCTTCAGCGCAGCGAGCACCTTCTTGTTAATCAGTTCATCGCTTTCATGAAAAATGTGCCGGCGCTCTGAATGGCCGGCGATGACGTGGGTCACGCCATAGCTCTTCAGCATCGGCGGCGAGACTTCGCCGGTGAACGCGCCTTTGTCCTCGTGGTGCATATTTTGCGCGCCCAGCAGAATCGACGAGCCTGCGAGCGCCTGCGCCACCGCCGGGATGAGAATAGCGGGCGGCGCGACCATTACGTCGCGATCTTTCGCCAGCGCCGCGGCGTCGCAATCGATCTCGGCGCGGATTGCGGCGATCAGCGCGCGGGCCTCGACCGGCACAAGATGCATCTTCCAGTTCCCGGCGATTAGTTTCCTGCGCACGCGCGTCCTTCCTGTCCGTACGATGTCAGACTTCGAGCGCCTTCACGCCGGGCAGCACGCGGCCTTCCAGATATTCGAGCGTGGCTCCGCCGCCGGTCGATATATGCGTGAACTTGTTCGCCCACGGCGCATGCGCGAAGGCCGCCGCCGTGTCGCCGCCGCCGATTATCGAAATGACGCCTGATTGATTGGCCAGCGCTTCACCGACTCGCATCGTGCCGCCGGCGAACGCCGGGATCTCGAAGAATCCGAGCGGGCCGTTCCATATAACGGTTTTGGCACGCGCGATTTCCGCGATAAACGCCGCCGCGGTATCCGGTCCGATGTCGAGCCCCATCATCTCGGAAGGAATTTCGGTGACTGTATGAGGCGTCGCGTCGGCTTCGGGAGCGGATGCGATAATATGATCCGACGGCAGCACGATTTTGACGCCTTTTCGCGCGGCCTCGGCGAGCAACTCCTTTGCCAGCTCGAGCTTGTCGTCCTCGACGAGCGAGCGGCCGACGGCGACCCGCTGAGCCTTGAGAAACGTGTACGCCATCGCGCCGCCAATCAGGATCGCATCGACCTTGGTCAGCAGATTTCTGATCAGCCCGATCTTGTCGGAGACTTTTGCGCCGCCCAGGATCGCGACCGACGGCCGCCGCGGGTTCTCGGTGACCGCGCGCAACGCATCGAGTTCGCGCATCATCAGGAATCCGGCCGCGCGCTCCGCGATGAATCGTGTGACGCCGACCGTCGAGGCGTGCGCGCGATGGGCGGCGCCGAAGCCGTCGTTCACATAGACCTGTTTGTGGCGCGCCAGTTCATGCGAGAAGTCGCGATCGTTGGCTTCCTCTTCTTTGTGGAAGCGCAGATTTTCGAGCAGGATCGCTTCGCCCGGCTTGAGCGCCTCGATCATTTTGCCGGTGTGATCGCCGATGCAGTCGGGCGCGAGCGCGACCTTCTGCCCGAGCACCTTCGATAGATACTCGGCGACCGGCTTGAGGCTGAGCTCGGCGCTGCGCTCTTTGGGACGCCCCAGATGCGAGCAGAGCACGGCCGACCCGCCATGCTCGAGTATGTAGCGAATGGTGTCGAGGCTCGCGTCGATTCGCGCCGGGTCCTGGATCTTCCCCTCGTGGATTGGCACGTTGAAATCGCATCGCACGAGCGCCTTCTTGTCTTTCAACTCAAGGCGCGTGATCGGTAAGACAGGCATCGCGGCGACTCACTCCCGGGTCAGCTCGGTTGCGCCGGCTAAAGCTGGCCGGCGACGAACGCGGCGACTTCCGCGAGCCGGTTCGAGTAGCCCCACTCGTTGTCGTACCACGAAAATACTTTCACCAGCCTGTTTCCAATCACCTTGGTCAACGGCGCGTCGAAGATCGACGAATGCGGATCGCCGTTGAGGTCGACCGAGACGATCGGCCCTTCGCTGTAGGCGAGAATCCCCTTGAGCGGGCCATCCGCCGCCGCTTTCATCGCGGCGTTGACGGATTTTACCTCGGCGTCCTTGTCAATCGTCACGGTCAGGTCAACGAGCGAGACGTTCGCCGTCGGCACTCTGATCGCGAGTCCGTCGAGCTTGCCCTTGAGCGCGGGCAGCACGAGGCCGATCGCTTTTGCGGCGCCGGTCGAGGTCGGGATCATCGAGACCGCCGCGGCCCGCGCGCGCCGCAGATCCTTGTGCGGCCCATCCTGCAGGTTCTGATCCGAGGTGTAGCTATGCACGGTGGTCATCAGGCCGTGGACGATTCCGAAACTGTCATGCAGGACTTTTCCAATCGGCGCGAGGCAGTTGGTGGTGCATGACGCGTTGGAAATCACGTCGTGCTTCTTCGCGTCGTAAGCGTGCTGGTTGACGCCCAGGCATAGCGTGACGTCGGCGCCGTCGGCGGGCGCGCTGATGACGACTTTTTTCGCGCCGGCAGAAAGATGCATCGCGGCCTTGTCGCGCGCCGTGAACAGGCCGGTGGATTCGACGACCACCTGCACGCCGAGTTTGCTCCACGGCAATTTGCCGGGGTCGCGTTCCGCCAGCACCTGGAGCGGCTTGCCGTCGAGGAAAATAATTCCGCCTTCGGCCTTGACCTCATGACGCAGCGTGCCGTGGATGGAATCGTATTTGAGCAGATGCGCGAGGGTGGGCGCGTCGGTGATGTCGTTGACGGCTACGATCTCGAGTTCCTTTTTGGCCAGGGCCGCGCGCAGGAACATTCTGCCGATCCGGCCGAATCCGTTTATCCCGACTTTTATCGCCACCGATCAATCCTCCCGAGAGCGCGTTGTGTGCCCGTGAAAAGTGAAAAAGTGAACCGCTGAAAATCAACAACCCGAACCTTAGATAAGTCCGGGTCCGATGTACAGATTGTACGCCGGGGCGCGTCGCGAACGCAGGGGGCAGGCCCATCGACTTGCTCATGCCGTTGATTGCAGATGTGTTCAGGGCGCGCGCGCGGACAGGCTGTTGATCGAGCGCAAATAGACGAACAGCGCGATCGAGAACAACGCCACGTCCAGCGCGAGCTCCAGCCACATCCGCGGTCGCGATGGGGCGCCGACCCCGAAACAGCCGCAGTCGAGCGTGAGACCTCGAAGCAGAGCAGACCCCAACGCGGTGAAAAACATGACGGAAATGACAGCGACCGCGAGCGCTGCGACCCGCCTGGTCGGGGGCGCGAGCAGCAGGACGCCGCATGCGACCTCGAATGGCGGCAGACCCAGCGCCAGCAGGTTGATGAGCACCGCGGGCAGAATTGCGAATGCAGCGGTGCTGTCCGCGAACTGGAGCGGGTCGCGGATCTTGTCGATGCCCGCGTAAATGAATACGGCAGCTACGGCGATGCTGACCGCGAGCACCGCATAGTTTCGACGCGAATTGCCGGCAGGCATCATCGCGCGCTCCCGGTCGATGCCGGCAGCCCGGCCGCCGACCATGCATCCCACCCGCCGGTGAAGACACTGACGTTGCCAAAGCCGAGACTCAGCAACGCGTTCGCGACGAGCCGGCTGTCATGACATTCGCCGCCCGAGCAGTACACGATGATCGGCTTGTCATGGGCAGCCTGCAGCACGCCGGCCAGGTCCCGATAGTCGTGCGCGAAGTCGTCGCGCGCGAGATTGAGCGCTCCCGGTACGTGTCCCTGTCCGAAGAACTCGGACGGCCGGGCATCAAGGATGAGGGCGCTTTTGCCCTCGACGGCTGAACGGAATTCCTCAAGCCCGACAGTTGCCGCAGGCGCGATCTTGAACGGCGCCGCCGAGACCAGAGTCGTCAGCTCCGCATCGAACCGCTGCTCTGGCGCTTGGTACACGATAGGAAGTGGACTGGGGGAAAAACGGTTCATCACGAGCCCAGCCGCCAGGGACGCGATTGCGAGCAGCACAAGCACCGCGAGATCGCGCAGAATTTGCGATCCGAGACTCCTTGCTTGTGGAATGCGCACCGAATCAGGAGTGACGATCGACATTGTTGAAGTCCGCCGATTGGGCGAGTTCCCGTCGGAGTTGGGCACTGGCTCAGTCTAAGGGCCTCAATTGTGCCGGTCTAGAGACGGCGGCGCTGGCGGATATTGGTTCTTCGGAAATCGCCGCGCGGAAATTCCAATAAGAAAGTAAAAACCCGTCAACAGACATAATGGAACGATCCCGAGAACGTAAGGCCATTGGCGCAGCAGGGGCATATAAGCGTTGGGGAAAAAACACTGGACTAAGAGTGTGATTAGTCCCACCGCTCCAAGCGCAAAACAAACCCAGTGAAGCGGCACGTATTTCAGGAGATCGAACTTGACCACGACCGCTCTTATAGCACGTATCCAGGCGAGTTGGCTCACCTGCCGGCGAAGGGCGATGCAGGCACAGGAAGGAGAACAATCGAGTTTACCCTGAGCGCGAAGTCGAGGGGCCTGGTTAGAGCGGCGAGGAGATCCAGATCGGGCGTGGCTAGTGCACGAAGTTGCCGCCGATCAGGTAAACCGGCCCTCCGGAGGTATTGAAGGCGAGCCCATTGTTGCCCCATCGGATTATCCGCAGCGGAGAAGACGAAACACCCGGGATCGTGATGGAACCGATCGGGCTGAATTCCTGCTGGTTGAAAGCCTCGATCGTAGCCGTGCCGGACGACTCGCTGACAAAGAACGCTCGGTTCAGAGTGGAGTCGGGCACCATAACGTTAACACCGCTCGCCGAGTACTCCCCAACCGGATTTCCCGTCGACGGATTAACTACATGGCCGTCATCGGAGTAGATCAGGCCGGTGCCGGAATCGAAGTGAATTCTTGCGCCGAACTCGGAAAAGGTACCTTCATAGTCGTCCTCCAATGTGACTCCGGCTGAGTCCACTGACAGGACATAAAAGTCGAAACCAGTGTCTTCATTGTTCGCCGCGTACAATGCGGTGTCATTGGATCCCCACTGAAGCGAATCGTACAGACCGAGGCCGCCAGACCATCCTTTGGCAATCGTGGGACGGGGCGTGGAGTCATCGAAAATTACGATTCCTCCCTGCGCTGCCGGGCTGACACCCGTATTCGCGAGGGTTACCGCCGTGGTGTGAGGCGCGCCTGGCGCGACCTGGAGGTCGAGCGCGTAGTACGGGCCAAGAAAACTATTGCGGCCTAGCGAATAGTTTATGTCCATCGTCGGGTTTGGCACCGTGAAGCGTTGTACTAACGCCGCACCGTCGATCCCGGCATAGAGGTACTGGCTGTCATCCGATATCGCGAGCACGTCCGGGTCGCTGCCGGCGAACGTGGACGACGAAATCTGCCCCGTTGCCAAGCTGAGTACTGAGATAGTGTTGGCGTTGGTCGGGGCAGCGCCAGGCACTGAGAGATAAATCACCTGGTTGACCGGATCGTTCACGATATCAGTGGATTGCTGATTGATCACCAGTTCAGCATATCCAGCGCCGCCCGTGCTTCCGACGAAAAATGTTTCCGGCGCCGACACTTTCGAGGCCGCCGAAACGGTCACTTGATCCACACCGACGCTGGCTATATCGGCAGCGGAGATCGACGCGTTCAGTTGATTCGAGGAAACGAAACTCGTCGTCTGCCCAACTGTGTTCCATTGAACTGCGGTTGACGCCGTAAGGTTGCATCCGCAGACAGCGAGGGCGACGCCCGGGCCGCCGGCCACGGCGGAACTGGGAATTAAGGACGAAATTGACGGCGACGCGCCCGCTGACGGACACGCCCCCGGGTTCACGCTCGGACACGCTGCGGGCGTTGGCGTGGTCGTCGGAGTTGCAGTCGGCGTTGCGCCGGTTGCGGTTGCAGTCGGAGCGCCTGTTCCGGTTGCGGTTACAGTGGGCGTCGCGGTTGCCGTTGCGGTCGCGGTTGCCGTCGCCGTCGCCGTTGCCGTCGCCGTTGCGGTTGCGGTTGCCGTCGCGGTTGCGGTTGCCGTCGCGGTTGGGGTCGGCTTCTTCTGCGTGGCTTTGCCCTTCAGAGTCACGGTCGCGTCCTGCTTCCCGCTGGTCGCGTTACTGCTGATGCCGATGGTCCCGTCGTCGGTCGCGGGTCCGTGGGGGATGTACTCAACGTCGACCGTGACGCTTCCTTTGGCAGCAATCGTGCTGGGAACGGCGCCGGAGGTGATGTGGTAGTAGGGATTCGAGATCGCGCCGACGCCTAGGTTGTCCAGCGTCGCCGTGCCGGTGTTCTTGATGGTGAAATGTTTGGTCTCGGTGGTCGCTTTGTCGAGGTTGATGCTGTAACTCAGCGTCGTGGGCGAGACAGAAAGTTTACTTACCGGCGTCTTGGTCTTGTCTGGCAACGCATCTTGATCCGATTGCGCCAACATCGGGCGCGCAAACGCGGCAATCAGAAACAAGAGCGAGAAGCTCAGGGTGACGATCGATCGAGTGAACGACTTGTTGAAGCGCATCTTAAATCGGGATTTCCGGCTTGGATTCTTGGCTTCGATGCTAGTAACTCAAACCCGTCTCCAGTGCAACCGTCGGCGCGCAACTTCTTGTTGATCCATACCCTTTCAACCCGGCATTTCCGTTTCGACTCTCCGATTCCAATTCCCGTGCAGGCCGGACGACCTCCGCCGTCTCCAGACCGGCACAATTGAGGCCCTCAAAAAACCTTTCTCCTTACTCAGGTGCAGGGACCGGGTCGCTGGCGTGCTGGTTTTGGGCGCGCTGATAGCGTTATGATGAGCGAATCTTCGGCCGAATGATTCCGGCGAGTAAGCTCACCTGCCGGCGAGGGGCGACGCGGGCACAGCACGGGCTCGGAGCGTTAGCAGCGACCAGAGGTGGTCATGCTGGTATTTCTAATCCATGTTCGCGACCCGCAATTTTACGCCGTGCCGGCGGCCGGCCGCGCGAAAAACGGCAACCTGCGCATTATGGGGTTCCCACCGATCGGAATCATGTCGCTTTCCGCGGTGCTCAAGCGCGCCGGCCACGAATGCGTGATGTTCGACCAGGCCAACAGCGAGACTCCAAACCAGGTCATCATCGAGCAGATTCGCATGCAGCGGCCCCAACTGGTCGGGTTGAGTTTTCTGAGCACCACCAGTTATCCCTACGCCAAGATTCTCGCCCGCCAGATCCGCGCCGTCGATTCCAAGGTCAAAGTCGCCATCGGTGGCGCCTTCGCGACGCTAAACGCGCCCCTGGTGAAACTGCAATGCAGCGAAGTGGATTTTGTCTGCCGCGGTGACGGTGAGCAGTTGATTCTCGACCTGGTTGAGCAACTCGACAATCCGGCGGCTGTCGCCGGGCTGACCTGGGCGCGAGACGGCCAGGTGGTAAACAATCCGGACCGCGCTGTGGAGCGCGATCTCGACCAGTGGCCTTTTCCAGACCGCGAAAGCCTCGCGCTGGACTTCATCGAGTCGATGCCGCTGGATGTGCCCGCGGTTCTGTCAATGGACCGCTTCACCACGATGCAAGCGTCGCGCGGATGCCCGCAGCACTGCGTTTTCTGCGACATTCCGAGCTTCAACCAGGGCAAATGGCGCTCCCGCAGCCACCAGCACGTGCTCGCGGAATTCAATCATCTGAAGCAACACGGCTACGGTGCGGTGTACTTTGTCGACGATCATTTTCTGTTGCAACCCAAGCGGATCGAAGCCATCTGCAAAGGGTTAATCGACAGCGGTCCGACCATCCACTGGGGTTGCGAGGGCAGAGTCGATTCGGTCGCCGAGCATCTGTATCCGTTGATGGCAAAGGCCAATTGCCGCACTGTGATGTTCGGGATCGAGAGCGGCAGCCAGAAGGTCCTCGACCGGCTCGGGAAGGAGCAGACCCTTAACCAGGTTGAGACCGCGGTCACTAACGCCAAGCGGGCGGAAATCGAAATCGTGCACGGTTTCTTCGTGGTCGGCAGCCCCGACGAGACCGTGGCCGACCTGAGGGCGACTTTTGATTTTGCCGCACGGCTCCCGCTCGACACGTTCAACTTCAACCGCCTATGCGTCTATCGCGGCACCCCGTTATGGCAGGAATATATCCGCCGCAACTTGGTCGACGAGGGCCGAGACTGGTTCAAGTTTTTCAAGTGCTCCGAGATCGATCCGACCTGCCTCTCGGGCGAGGTGATCAACCGCGAGCGCAGCGCGGGTTTCCGCCGAATATTCCTTTACAAGCTGCTTCATAGTCCGCTGCAAACCGTGCGGCTCCTGCGCCGCTTCACGCGCTTCATGCCGATGCGCGACGTGGTTTACCTGATTCTCAAGCCCTTCCTCGGCCAGGGTCGCGGACCCACGCCGGCTGAGACTTTTTCGCGCGCCGTCGAGGATGCCGAGCTTAAGGACTCGGGCGCGGCCCTCACCCAAGTCACCGACGCGATGTTCGATCAAACGCTGGCCGAGTCCCAGGCCGAACCGCCCCTAATTCAGCCCGGATCATGAAGTCCGCAGATCTGTGGTGCGGCGGAACGCTGTGCGAGTTCGCGCGGCGTTCATCCGGCCCCTAACCCCGGGTTGGGTCAGAGTCTTCAGCGCAGTGACGATCGGCGAATTGCGATCTCGCCAGCCTCTCCGGTAACGTGCAGTCTCGGCCGCATCACAGCGATACCAATCCTCGGGTGCTCCATCATCAACACGTTCGGGTCCAGAAGAATTTTTGATGCAAACCGCTCTCCGCATCAAATTCCGTGGGCAGACCGGCGAGTCGTAAAACTCCTGACCTCTCGGCAATTTCGGAGTTTTTTCTAGGCGTAGGGAGTTCGCGGAAATCAGCGGACCCTTACGACCTCGAAACCGATCACGCCGCGGATCCATCGCGCATGCCGCTTGTCACCGGGAACTACGATTCGCAGCGGACCTTCGCGAATGTCGAGTGGCTTGCCGTTGCGCCGATCGGCCAGCAGAATGACGCGGTCACTAAAAGCGGGATCAAATTCCGTCAGCGAGAAAAGTACGCGGTAACCGTCAGGGGCACGGGCGAGTACGCCCAGGGCCATGTTTGGCCCTTTCAATTCTTTGCCTAGCGGCGCCCCGGCCTTCTCCAGGACCTCCGCAACCGGCACGCCTCCGTACTCGACTCGATTGCCTTTCTCATCGGTGACGCTGATTGTCTGCCTATGAAATGCCGCAATATCGGCGAAGCTGAGGTCCAGATGATTTGGCACATCGCCGGCGACGCGTAGGGCTACCGCGCGCGACGCCTGAGAAAACACACTCGCCGGCGTGCATAACAGCAGAACCAGCAGCGACGAGAGAATTGATGCTGTTCGAGACCGATGCTTTCGATGGACTAATGCCACGCTAGCCTTTCTGAATCATGACCTCCGTGGCCTTAATGACGGCGGTCACCTTGTCACCCTTCTTCAGGTGAAGTTCTTCCGCGCTCCTTCTGGTAATCACGGACTCGACGACATTGTCTCCAACCTTGACAGCGATGAGCGCGGTAACGGTCCCAAGAACTACCTCGGTAATTTCGCCCTTTAGATGATTGCGAGCGCTGAGTGCCATAGAGATCTTCTCCTCACGCAGCCTTTGTCCCCTGCCAATGTGATCGTGGGGCGCCGGCAGGTTTGTCGGCTGGGATCGGGACTCTATCGCCGGCGCTCAATCACCGCAAATCGCCCGGCAATCTGGACGGCGCATTTCAGAACGGAATCCGCGCCGTCAGGATGACGTTGTGGTTGTACTTCTGATGATA
>Ga0116220_10000260_pt1 | contig 21414 bp, 12 predicted proteins | sample Sb_taG_10_FD_88967 | JGI IMG/M metagenome (GOLD analysis project Ga0116220, IMG submission 88967) | Peat soil microbial communities from Weissenstadt, Germany - Sb_50d_7_NC metaG | ecosystem: Environmental > Terrestrial > Soil > Wetlands > Peat | place: Germany: Weissenstadt | collected 2010-09-21
CAATAGACTGTTTCGCAACTGAAACCGAAAGAACTTCGCCCCCTCACTTTCTGGCATGTCCGCGCCCTAGCGCGGCGACATGGCATCTCCATGCGAATGGCCGTGGTGGCGCTAGATCGTCATCCGATTCTTGATGAAGTTAGTTTTGGCATATCGATATTAAAGCGGATGCCCAACCCAGCTACCTCGCACGATGTTGGCTTGCGCGTCTGGCAGCGCGCCAGACCTAGTTGGGGTTTTTTGGTTTCGAATCAGCGCGCAATTAAACAGGGATTTATTTCTGCCGGAACGATCTTTGATCGCGGTCAGAACCAAAAGACCCTGACTGCGAGAGAGCGACTTCGATTGAGGTTTTCCTGCCCTAATGAACAAGTAAAGTGGCCTGTTCGTACCACCGAAACCACCTGCGCATATACTCCTGTAGATGTAAAGTCCGAAGGCAGATATCTGCTGGTGATGTGGCCGTGGCCAAGGGCGGATAAGTAGCTTGAGGCTATGGCAGCGGCCGCGAACCCACGGCTGATAATCGCAGCGCCCCGATCCAGTTCCTATAGTCTCCCTCCGGGTTGACTGCTTACCTTCCCGTGCGAAGGCGGATGAGGGCAAGTAGAATTGCGCTTGGTTCCTGCCTTCATAGATTCGGCACCATCTAACGACTCGGGCATCACCGGGTTTACCACGCGCGAACTTCAGTCCCCGCCTCTCAGAGATGATGTCCAAATGACTTCCGATGCCCAATAACAGGACCTAAGATGAACGATCTGATTGTCGTAGAAGAGATGGCGGAGTGGCAGAGACTGAATGCGCTCGTACTCGATAGCGTCTCTTCGCCGATTACGCGCCGCGTGTACAACATGGCGTTGGACGAGTTCGTGGAGTGGTACCGGCAGGAGCCGCGGACCAGCTTTCTGACGAAAAGTCCGTTCGAGTGTCTGCGTGCATCATCAATGGGATCGACACAATCTGCGAGGCGCTGCCCCCAAGCATTAAAATAGCGGCGAGCGTTCCCCTCACCGGTGACGGTAACCACGTGAAGAAGTTTGACCTCAATATCGAGAAAGTCCTGGAGGACTGGGACGTCCGGCACGGTCTACGGGAGGTGATCGCGAACGCGCTCGATGAGCAAGCGCTCACGAAGACCACGGATGTAGAAATCTCCAAGGACAAGGCGGGCAGGTGGCACATCCGGGACTACGGCCGCGGGCTCAAATATGAGCATCTCACACAGAACGAGAACCAAGAAAAGCAATCGCACCCTGACCTCGTGGTTGGGAAATTTGGTGTCGGGCTGAAAGATGCGCTTGCGACCTTCGACCGCCGCAAAATCAAGGTGCTCATGAAATCGAGACACGGCGACATTACGATTGCGAAATCGAGCAAGCACGGATTCGATGACATAACGACGCTGAACGCTGTCATCGACGACCCCTCCGAGCCGGACCGCGTCGGCACGGAATTCACCTTCGAAGGCGTCACGGATGCGGACATGGCTGCAGCCAAGGACGTCTTCCTACGGTTCTCCGGCGACAAGCCGATCGAGACAACCGCGTACGGCCAGGTTCTCGACAAAGGCGGCAGGAAAGTCGCCCGGATCTACATCACAGGCCTACGCGTCGCGGAGGAAGAAAACTTCCTGTGCAGCTACAACATCACCAGTGTAAACGCGGCCATCAGGAAGGCCCTCAACCGTGAGCGCACTAACGTCGGCAGAACCGCGTACACAGAACGTGTCAAGGCCATCCTCCTGGACTGTAAGCAACAACAAGTTGCCCAGCTCCTGGTGAACGACTTGAAGAACTACGAAGCCGGCACATCGCACGACGAACTCACGTGGATCGACGTACAAGTGCACGCTTGCAAACTCCTTAATGCGGCCGGCAACGTGATCTTCCTCACCCCAGCAGAGCTGATCAACGCCAAGGACATGGTCGACCACGCGCAGAGAGATGGCTACACTGTCATCACGATTCCCGAAAGTGTTAAGGACAAGATTTACGACCTCACGGATGGTCGAGGAAAGCCCATGCGCGATCTCGAAGCCTACTCAGCAGAGTGGAACGAGAGCTTCGAATTCGAATTCATCAACGAGAAGGACCTCACGAAGAAAGAACGGGACGTCTTCCGGCAGACCAGTGCGATTTTCAAGCTCATCGGCGGCAGGCCAAAGACGATAAAAGAAATCCTGATCTCAAGCACCATGCGCATCGAAGCCTTTAATCACCGCGAGGCCGCAGGCATATGGGGGGCTGGCACCGGGCGCATCATCATCAAACGCAACCAGCTCAAGGATCTTCGATCCTACGCAGGGACGCTCTTGCACGAAACCGCCCACGCCACCAGCGGCGCAAGTGACATTTCCGAAGAATTCGAAGCTGAGCTCACCAAAGTCCTCGGGACATTAGCAAAAAACACCCTGTAGGAGCAGCCCGCGCACCCGTCGAAGAGATGCCGAACTCCGACGATGTTGCGGATGCAGGCCATGCCAATCTGGTGTGGGAGAGCGTTGGCTTCGGATAACATTGATTAGTAATATGGCATTCGGCTTTCGCTACTGGATGGTGTTTCTGCCCGAGACCGAATCCCAGTCGTTTCTTCTGTTCGTCCACAATCCGGCCGGTGCCACGAAGCTTCGGAACTATGCCTCGGGCCGGGAACAGGTGATCGGCCAGCCAGGTGTCGATCGGGTTTTTCGTACCACCGAGGAAGGAAAAACCCGGCACGAGTGCGAGCCGCACAGGACGGACGACAACAGCTTCTGGTACCAAAAGACGCAGGAGCTGAACCGCCGATACCTGAGTGGTGCTGGTAGTGGGTTATCCCCCCAAGCGCGCGTTAAAGACGATGAAGCAGCAAGACCCCGGCGGAGCAGGGGCATCATTGCGGGGCGGGCTGTGCGAGGCAGCCAGCGGCAGCTGCAGGATTATGTGAATGAGCACCCGGATGTGCTCTCCAACGCAGTCCTGGGCCAATTACCCGCCCGCATGAAGGAACTGGAGGCACGAATCCGGTGGGTATCGCCCCTGGCGCACGACGGTTACCGCGAATACCGCGACGCCGATTTTCTCGAACGGGTCGGACTGCTTGGTTTTGCGAAGGAACTGGCTGAGTTCTGGCCCAGCATGGGTCCGTCCTGGGATGGGTTGGGCATTGTGTCCGATGCGAGCGCAAGAATCAAGCCGGGCGTCATTCTTGTTGAAGCCAAGAGCCACATTGCCGAAATCTACGGGAGCGGATGCCAGGCGAGCAAGGAATCCTCAATCAAGATCGAGGCGGCGATCGGTCACGCACGGTCCTGGTGTGGAGCTTTAGCCGACACGAACTGGCTTGGGCCACTTTATCAGTCAGCCAACCGCATCGCTCATCTTTACCTGCTGTATGAACGGTCCCGTACTCCGGTGTGGCTGGTAAACCTTTACTTTACCGGAGACCCGATCGGCCCGGTAGACCTCCCGACTTGGGAACGAGAAGTGGCTAGCGTCAAAGCGCAACTCGGACTGACGAGGCCTGTTCCGAATATGATCGAGGTATTTCTGCCCGCTCTCGGTAAATCGGATGTCCGTGAGTGCGAGGAATTTCCGCAGCAACCGAACGAGAAGGTGGCTCCTGCGCCCTTGGCAACCACTAGGCACTTTGAGCTCTGGGCAGAAAGATGGATGGATCTGGCAAGTTTTGCCGGTGCCCACCTGATAGAACCGGCCTGGAGAATCGCGGAGGTCCTCGACCTCTGGACCGAGCCCGTCCCTGGCAATTGGGAGAGAGGCATAGACGCGCAGCTTCTCGGGGCGCGCTACAGGAGAGGAGACTTCGCTAGCCCGCACGCCGGCGAGCATGCGATCGAATACGAAATACTGAGCCAACTGGAAGTCGTCCGGTGTCTGGAGGGCTCTGTCGTCGATGGAATCAACGCCATGCCGCTAGCCCGCGATGAAACCGGCGGTCGGCGTGGCAACGTAGAAGGGGACCTTTTGCTGCTCGTAGAAAAGGACGATGCGTATCGCCTCGTCGTCTGCGAGGTAAAGGATTCCGCCAACACCTGCTGGTATGCGGCGGTCGAGAGCCTGCGGCAACTCAAGCTTCTTCAGCTAAGCGTCGCGGTACGCCAGCTGTTCCATCATCGCAACAAGCACCTCACACTGCCGACGGAGATCCCGCTCATTGGCCTGGTGGTGGCGCCCGTGCGGTATTACACCCAGCCCGGGCAGAAGGCCAATGTGTTGCCGCATGCCATCAGGCTTCTGAACGAGTTCTCAGCGAAGACCGGAGTCGAAGCGCATCTGGCAACCTGGGACGCAGGGCTTAAGGCGATCAGGAGGTTTTGTCCGCCGATTCGATAGAGCAAGGGGCGATTGACAGCCGAGTTTACCCGACCCCCGACCTCGTTACCGTAATGTGGTGACCAAATCCGAGCCGGAAAGAAAGAGCGTGACACAGCGCCGCCTTTGACTAACTGCGCGAGGCAGTCGGATAGGCGGTAGCGGCCTAATCATCCAGTTCGTAAATAGCTAGCGCCGCCGGAGCGCCCGCCCCAAGTCGACCGCTCGTATGAATCCGCCATCGGCGTCCGCATGAACGGCGTTCCCCTTTGGCACCAGCGCGCTCGCAGAAAGATAGTCGCCGGGCCGGCACGTGAATACGACGATCTGGAAACTGTGTGCCTTGTCGGTAAGCAACGCGCGAAACCAGTCCATCCGGTCGTCGTCGCTCTGAACGAGCTGATCGTCCAGAACAATCACCGAGCACAAATATTCAGCCAGTGACAGGCGGTACAAAGTGGACAATTGCTCGCGGGTGCCGACCGATATCTGCCCCGTAGACCTCACCACGCCCGAGACCATAACGCCTTGAGTGCCCAGTTGCGCGGTAAGCTGGACGGTCTCGTAGCGTCGTTGGGTCAATTCTTGGAACCGCCCGGCGATCGCTGGCCCAAGCGTCTGCCCGAGGTTGCTCGCCTGGGCGGCATCGGCCTCCTTCATTTGGTCTAGCAGCAGCCTCCAGGCCTCATACTCCGCCTCGATTTCCCTTTCCTGACGCTCCGCCAACTCGAACGCCTCGGTAGCGTCGCGCAGCCGCTCGCGGGCCACGGCGCCGCCAACTTGTTCGAGAGCGCCATGCGCCCGCTGGATGTCGCGCTCGATCCCGTCAAGCTCCACCTTGATGCCAGCCGCGGCAGTCCGGGCGGCGCTGACCTCGTCATTGCTGACGAGGCGATCAGGGACAGGAAGGGCCGCGTGAGAGTTAATCGCTTCCTGCAGCCGGTTCTCGGCCGCGGCCAAGTTCTCAGCGTCGCGCTGTTTTCGGAGCTCGATCAGTCGACCATGCTCCGCCGCATGGTTAGTTTTGGCCGTCGTGAGCTGTGCTTGTGCAGCCTCGACTGCAGTGGCTGCCTGTGCCGCATTGGTGCGGGCGCCGCTCAGGGCCGCATCGATGCGCTTTTTGCGGGCGTCGATCTGACGTTCCAGGGAGGTGAACCCGGCGGTGACCTCTTCTTTCTCGCGGATAGCGGCTGCGAGGGTGGCCTGCGAGGCTATCAATGCAGCATCCAGGCCCTCCGGAAAGGCCGCGAGCACTGCATCCCGCGCGGCCACGGCCGCGTCCAACGCCAATATCGAGTGCCGGGCGCGCTCGTCGGCGAGTGTGCGGTCATTCGCCGTCTCGTTGGCGATCGCGCGCGCCGCTTCGGCCTCCTGCGAAAAATGCCGTCGTCGCTTTCGCAACCCCGAGACAGCATCAGCGCCGAGCATCTCGATATCGGCGGCCAGCGTAACGAGACCTATATCTCCAAGGGCGGCCCGGTATGCCACCGCCCGTTCCGACGCTTCACGCAATGCCTCCGCCGTGCCATCGAGTGCAGCGATCTGCGTGCGCAACGATTCCAACTCTGTATCCTTGGTCCTGATGCCGGCCTCCAGATCTTGCGCTTCAGCGCTCTTGGCATCCAGTCCGGCGAGGTCCGTGACACCGGCGGCAACGAGGTGCGGCTCCACCTCTCGGCTCCAGCGATCTTCCAAGCCCCTGGCTTTCTCTTGCACCTCGCGTCGGCCGCCGCGGACATGTACCGTAGCGATGTCGCCGACGGTGACTTCAACCTCGGCCTTAGCTTCGATATTGAGAGTTTGGGCGGTTGAAGCCAAATCGACCTGCTGGCCGTCCTTTCGAATCCGGAGGTCGAAGCGGGCCTTCGGGGTCACAGTCACCACAAAACCAACGTCGAGGGCGCCGCGCGCAGCGGCAAGCTCATTCGAGAGACTGCGCATGGGACCGAGCGCGCCAGGCGGCGGGACCATAATCGCGGAGCGCTGTCCAGCCAGTGCCGCCCGGTCTCGGGTAGTCGCCTCCAAGCGACGGTTGAGGTCAGTCTTCTTATCGAGAGCAGACTGAGCCTCTGCGACGTGCTTGTCAGCGGCCTGAACGTCGAGAGCGCGCTCAAGCAAGTCGCATCGGCGAAGTTCCCCGTCAAAGGCCGTCTGTCTTGCCGTTGCTTGCGAAGCGGTTTCAAGCGCGCCGCGGGCTGTTGCCTCCTGGTCCTGGAGATCATGTTCGGCGGTGGCAACAGCTTCGACAAGCTTCTGCGCGGCTAAGCCACCATCGATCCGTTGCTGCGCCTCATTCGCCGCCTGGTCGGCCCCGGACTTTCGCAATTCGAGCTGCTGGCGGACAACCGTATCGGTCACGCCAGGATCTGATCCTTCGGCTCGGGCCGCCTCTTCCGCAGCTTTGAGGGCGGCCTCCGTCTCCTTCTCCCGGCCCCGCGCCCCGTTCAGCGCCTTCTCCGCCTCGTTGATCTTTTCGGCCAGCGTCTCGGTTTCGCGCTCCGCCTTTTCCACTTCGGTCCCGATCCTCTGAATACGCAGCACATCTTCCTGTGCCAGCCGGACCTGCTCCGCCGCGACCGAGCGACACGTGGCCTGCGAGGCAAGCTGTTCAAGATTTGTGACGAGATCGGCCGCCACAGCCAATGCTTCCTGCCTCTGGGTGCGCCTATCCGTAAGATCCAGCAAGTGCCTCTCCGCGCCTTCCGAGTCGGCCACAACTCTCTCCAGCCTCTCCTTCTCGTCCCTTGTCTCGTTCAGTCGCTCGGCGGCCGCCTTGAAAACGCTCCCTTTGGCGGTCTTCTTCGCGCCTTTGTCGGTGTACGCAGAGTCCCGTCGCGCCTGCGTTTCCCTAAGTAGCGCGATGAACAATGGGTCCTGCGCAACGGCCTGCAAAGCTGCGGCGATCTGTTCCTTACCGCTGCCGGTTGGATCATCCTGCAGACTATTGCGGAGCACGGCGCCGACGTCCTCTTGCGGGGACAGGAGCGCCGTCGCGAGGAAACTTGTCGGAAGTCCCTTAGCACCGCCGGAGCCGCCGGGCTCAGGAATGCCCCACCGCAGGATCTCCCGCAGCTTCGCGTCCACCTTCCTTCCCCGCTCCACATCATCAAAGTCCTGGCCATTCTTCGATTCCTGCAGAAGCGACGAGCCACCCTTGCCGAACTGCTTCCGTATGCGCCAGATGCGTTGCGCTTCGGTTTCGAACGTCATCTCGACAACCGGGTCGCCGCTACCCGTCCACCCGACATACTGGTCGCAATGTGTCGACGTGTGAGGAAGCAGCAAGCCCAAGCGAATGGCGGCGACCACCGTGGATTTCCCGAGATCGTTGGGACCGTACAGCACGTTGAGCCCTGGTCCGAACTCGACGTCCACACTCTCGATCGCGGCGAAGCTCGCGATGCGCAGCCTATGGAGCCTCATACACCGCGCTCACCTGTCGCGTCGTGACTCTGCAACAGCTTGTAAAGATGCGCCAGCGCCCGCGTAGCCTTTGATTTCTCGGATTCGTCCATCGCCTCCGCGACGAGCCGGTCAAGTCGCACGACGGTGTCCTTTAGCACTGGCGGGAGGTCGTCGGGAAAAGCGCCCCCGGAACCGACTTGTAACCGCAGGTTGGCCAGATCCTCCACCAGGACGCCAACGCGGCCATGTGTCGCGTCGGTCCCTCGGAGGTCGCGCAGTATCCGATCAATCTCGCTCTCCTCGGAGAGGGAGACGGTCATGTCGAGATGCAGTCGGACGACGTGGCGATCGAGATCGGGGGTGGTCAACAAACCACGAAGCTCGTTCATGTCACGGCACCGTACGTCGATCCATCGCCAGAAGGCAACCGGCTCGGCATCGACGCGTGGGCGCAATCCGCGCCTGAACAGCGCGACGAGCGCGACGCGGCCTGCGCCGGCCTCGTCGAAGCTCGTGGGTTCGGGAGCGCCCGGATATACTGTCGGCACCGGCAGGTTCTCGGTAACGTCGCGGAACGAATGGGTGTCGCCTATGGCGAGATAGTCCAGTCCGCGTTGCACGCCAGCATCCCGGCGAATCGGAAAGTTCGTTTGATACCCGTCAATGTCAAATGTGCACCCGTGGACGCAACCGATGCGGAGCCGTTCATCGCCAGGTTCGCGCGCCGGCAACGCCATCGCCAGATCGTTCTCGCCTGCCTTCGATCGGCACGGCCGCGCGTATAAAACCGCGTGGGGTGCCAGCTCATACATGAAATCATCGCGGTCGACGACGTGAACCCACTCGGGAAGCCTTGCTCGAAAAGCGTGACCGGGCGCCCACACTGACTCCGGCGTCAGAGGGTCATGGTTCCCAGGAATCAAAAAGAGAGGCGGATGCTGGCCAGCATGGCCTCGGAACGTCCTTACAAGCCCCTCCCAAAAGTCCGGAGCCGGGTCCGGATCATCGAATATATCCCCAACACACAACACAGCATTTACCGCGTTGCGTCGCGCGACGTCGAGGATCCTCGCGATCACATCCATACGTGCCCGCGACAACTTTTTCTGCCCCTCGTCCGGGAACGACGGGAAGCGTCGCCCGAGGTGCCAATCGGCGGTATGCAGCAGCCTTAGCACGACGTCTCCGGGTTCGGCGCGGCGATCTGGAACGCCGCCTGGAACAGCCGGGTCACCGTCGGCGCCCGATAACGAAGCTTGTGGTATTCGTCGCGCCATTTTCTGTAGACCTCGTCCTCTCTAGATTCCAATGCGCCGATGCGGTGTTCGAGACTCTCTTCCTTGGTGGCCAGCCTCAAGATCTCGGCCTCGATCCGGTCTCGCGCACTGGACCCAACAATCTCGTCACGTCGAGCCCGCGCGGCCCGCAGCTTTTCAACGATACTAGCCCGCTCGCGCCGACACACCAGGATTTTGTCCTCGACGAAGCGCTCAAGCTGACCGATAGCCTGCTCGAAATGCTGCTGCTCGCCTTCCTCGACCTGTCGCTGGTCGACGAATACGGCCTCATCGACCGCGTCGTCGAGCCATTGCGCGTCCACGGGAACCTTGAATGCCGGACCGTCGGTCGCCGTCAAGCGCGCTATTTTAGCGGCGAGCGACGGATCGACCGAGGTCCCGGCAACCACAGCCGCTGCCACGAGCCGTTGAACGGGCTCAAAGCCGAAGTAGTCGACCAGCGTGACGCAAATAAGCCCAGCTTTCCCCGCGAGTGCAGCGAGGTCCGGAGAAGAGCCTGGAGGCAGGTGCAGCGTGACCGTGTCACCGCCTGACCAGGTTCGGGCCTGCGCGATCGCAGCGCGAACCAGCGGATGTACGAGGTTCAAGGACTCGGCATCGGTCAGTGCTCTCGCGTCCCCCGTGGCGAACCGCCGGCCGTCCCCAACCTCAACGGGTAATGCGGCACCGGGCACCACTTCGAACACAACCCGACCAGCCTCATCGGAACGCCGGTGTTTGACCGCGCGTGCGTAGAGGTATCCATCCACCAGGTCTGCGAGATCCCTATCGAGGTCCGCCAAGCTGTCAGGCAGGTCCTCCCGCAGGCGTTTGAACACTCTGCGCACGTTCTCGTCAAAACGCGACTCGATGATCTGGGAGGTCCGCTCGTACTCCTTCTCGAAAGCCTCTCTGCGCTCTGAAATCTTGTCTCGCAGTGCAGCGATCTCGCGCGTGACCTCGTCGAGCGTGCGGGAACGGCTATAGATGCTGCGGAGATCGCTCTCGAACTCGACTGACAGAGCTGATACCATGAGCTCGGGAGCGTCGGTCCGCGGCTCATGCAAGACATGGTCTGAGGCGTCGAGGACTCTGCCGAAGAGATCAAGCTTTTGGCTCAGAATCTCAAAGGTTAGCCGGTGCGCCTCGTTATCCCGTGCAATAAAGTTGACCACGGTGACATCCCGCTGCTGACTGTACCGATGGCAGCGCCCGATGCGCTGTTCGATGCGCTGCGGGTTCCATGGCAAATCGTAATTGATGACCGTCTCGCAAAATTGCAGGTTCAACCCTTTTGCACCCGCCTCGGTGCAAACAAGGACCTTCGAACGGGTGCGAAACTCGTGCACAAGAGCAAGCCGCACGGCCACCTCGCGACTCGGTCTGACTCCCTGCGGAAGACGGGCGCCTTCCTCCTGTTGCCAGCGCGCGTGCGCTTGCTGCGCACGCTCGTGATCGTTGACGCCGCGGAACAATGTGATGTCTTCCTCGCCGAGGCCAATGGCAAGGAGCAGCCGGCGCAAGTACTCCTGGGTGGTGATCGACTCCGTAAACACAACGGCCTTGCCGCTGCCGCGGCCGTCCCGCCCCAGATCAAGAATCACCTTGATCGCTTCTTGGAATGATCGCGCCTTAGCATCGTTCGGAAGCGACCGCGCGCGGGTGACGAAGTCCTCGACGCGGACCAGCTCGGTCGCGAGGGCTGCACGATCGATGGGCTGAGCCGGCTCGTCCGGAGATTCTTCGATTTCATCCTCGTCCTCAAGATCCTGGAACTCGTTGATCATTGGGTCGTCGGAACGCAATCCCGCTTGCAGGCGACGCAGACGGGCGGCAACGTTCTCCAGACTCGCCGCCAGGGCCGAGATTGACGACGCCATGCGCCGGTGGAATCCGATCAGCTGAAGACGCCGTTGTCGGCCGGCGAACGCATACAGGGACGGCTCAAGGAGGTACTCGGTCACATCGTCGTAGAGCGACCGCTCGGCGTCACTCATTGCGTATTCGTACAATCTGCAGCGTCGTTGCGTGAAAGGCCGGTCAAGAAATTCCTGGGCCTGACGGCGCAGCGTCCTCCGTTGGACCATCGCGAGACGTCGTTTGAGCTCGTGCTCCTGGCCAGGGACCAGCGTTCGATCATCCTCAGAGCAGAACACTTTGCGGAACGTCGTGATGTCCCCGAGAAGAGTGCCCGTTGGCTCGACGTACTGTACCAAGCCCCACAGTTCGGCGAGGGAGTTCTGCATCGGTGTCGCAGTGAGCAGCAGCACCGGCGTTGAACGCAGAAAGCCGCGGACGCGGTGTGCCATCAAGGCCTCATCCGAGCTTTCGTCGTAAATTCCGTCACGCCCGTATCTCTTGTGCAGTCCGGCGAAGATCTCATGTGCTTCGTCGATCACGGCGAGATCGAAGGGCGGGACGGCGCCGAGAGGGGTTGCGCCGCGCTCGCTGCCCGCGAATTCTCGGCCTACCAGGTACACGCCTGGTGCGAAGAAACTCGCCTCGTTCTCACGCGCCTGGATGCCGAATAGATTTAATAGCTCGCCCTGCCACTGGCCGATCAGCGATTTGGGCACAATCAGCAGGATGCGTTGCGCACCCTCGGCCCTGCGTTGGGCAATGACTAAGCCGGCCTCAATCGTCTTTCCCAGGCCAACCTCGTCTGCGAGAATGCACCCACCTTCGCGAAGACGTCGGAGCGCGAAGATCACTGCGTCGATCTGGTGGGGGTTGGGATCAATGCGCGCCTGGCGCTGAGCAGCCGCATAGCGCTCCCGGTCGTCTGGCCGACGGATGCGGACGAGGTCCTCAGCGAGAATGCGCAGATTGAATGCGTGCATGTCGATGGTCGGTGAACCTCAACTCATTGTCGAGAAGGTCTCCAGTAACTCAGCCGAGGAGCATCTTGCGAACCTGCACTGTCTTGCGCACGATTCCGTAGACTGCCGCCAATTGACGAACCAACTGCTCTTCTTCTAGACCGGGATTATCTTGCAGTAGTTTTTCGCGTACCGCGGCAATCTCCATCGGTGGAACTTCTTCGAGTGATCTCGGGCCACGCTCACGGACATTTACGGACGCCGACCCAGCACAGCGGACGACCTGATTGATCTGGCCACCTCGTTTCTGCTCGTCATTCTGAACGAGGCGGCCAAGTTTCACGGCCCGGTATATCGCCCGGTTCAGGACATGGACAATCTGCCTGCCGAGCCGTGCGTTGCCGGCAGCCTTGTTGTAAAGAGAGTATGTCCGTCGGCAGACTATGGGCCCCTCGGCATTGACGATCTCAATGAGAACTTCGATGAGCTCCGACATAGATGCAGAATGCGGGTCGGGCACTGGGCGCAGCTGCCACTGTGAGTACGGTGCCAGGATAAGCGGTGCTTCGTCCTGCACTGCGGAAAAAGGTGGAGCCGGGTCTTCCTCTGGTGTTAGCTCAAACGGTCCGTTCCGGGCGTCTGGCTCTGATTGGTGTCGAAAGGATTCGTCGTTGTCGTCGATCTCCTCATCGGTGTCCGCCTCGGTGGTGTTGGCTGGGGAAGACGCGGCGGGAGCGGTGGACGGCTTTACGTCGGGAGCCGAAGTGGAGAGAATGCCGTTGGCTTCTAAGACTTGCCAAAGAGGCTCGAGGGCGGCTTCCGGATCTCTGTAATACGCACTCCCACGCACCCGCCAAAATTGCAGTCCACATCGTTCCAACATCCTTTGGCGATCAACATCCCTGTCCCACTCTTCCGGTCCGTGCCACTGGTCCCCATCACACTCGACAGCCAGACGACCTCGCATCCCTTCGATCAGCAGATCGATTCGCTTGCCGGCCAATTCGTATTGGGGGATGGCGCGGAATCCGCGATCAACGATCCGAAGGAATACCTCGACCTCGAACCAGCTATCGAAAGGAAGCGGTGCTCTGGAATCCCACCGTCTTGCTTCGATTGCCTGTTGGCGTAGCTTTGTGACATCGAGGCCTTCGACCGTTTCTGTTTGGACTTTGGGGTTGAGGCAATACTCTAGTAGCCGCCGCCGAAGGCACGAACTGCTTAGGTCTTCAATAGTGACGCTGTGGAACAGCCACATCTGGTCACGTGCCCGGCTCGCGGCGACGTTGAACCGCCGCTTATCTGATTCCTTCGCGAGGACACCGATATGGCGCCCGTCATTCGTCGCGGCCACCATCGAGAGAAAGATGACGTCGCGCTCATCACCTTGGAACGCATATGCATTGCCGCACACCAAACCGCGACTCTGCATTTTCTGCGCGCCGATTCGTTCCATTAGTGAATCACGGATCAGATTCGCCTGGGCGTTTCCCTGCAAACAGATCACTCCGAAACTCTTAGCCTCGTATGCTGGATCGGAAAGGCACTTCGCTATCTGGTCCACAATGGCCTCGGCCTCTGGCTGGTTCACCACCCGGTCGCCAGTTCCCTTTGCGTAGCCATCCTGCACATGGCGAGTCAGGACCGGCTTTAGGCGCTGGCTTCCGTATTGTCGAAGCGGAACCAGTGGCTCCGCAGGGTAACAAAGGGTATTCGAAAACTGAATGATCTCGGGCATGCACCTGAAGTGCTCGCGAAGGCGGATGCGGCCCGCGAAACGTATTTCGGCCTGATTGAAGAAACTGTCATCGACCCCCATCGCGTCACGATGATCAAGATCCTGAATGTATCGCTGCTTTAGCAGATCGACAGCCGAACGGTCCACGCCCACTGACTCGGGGCTGATCTGCTGGTCGTCACCAACCACGACGATCTTACGTGCTATGTATTGCAGGAACATAGCCTCCGGTCCCGACTGGCTCGCCTCGTCGATGATTGCGACATCAAAAAGGTTCGGGGCAGGTTTTGTCGTCTCGGCCACCCGGTAGATTGGCATCACCCAGGCTGGGATTGCACTGCGACAGTGATCGATATGGTAACGGGCCTCCTTCCGGTGCTGGGTTGCGTACTTCCCCGTGCCCTTCCCAAGTCGTCTGACTGCGAGTCGCCATGCCATGAGGTGTTCTCTCTGCTCTGGCTGTAAGCGAGCGAGAACGAATTCCCATGACTTGCAGGCCCCCAGGTCGCGAAGATCCTGGCGAATGCGTTGTTGCGCGAGATCGATTTGCTGACGAATACTCGATTCTTGGTATAGGCCCGCGTGCTTTGTTAGCCAACGATTCGCCCGAGACCAGTTCCATGCCCCCACAAAGTCGGCCATTCGTTCATCCCATGCAGAATCGTGCCGGGAGGCCCGTAGCTTGGTGATAAGATCCGGCCTTCCTAAACGCGTCTCTAAAGCCTCGCGCCGTTGGTGTCTCGAACGGAGTTCCCAAGCAGACACGATTCTGTCGTGGGTTCTGGAGTACCGATCCAGGTCCCGATCCTCGGCGGCCGCGAGCAATTCCAAACTGAGCGGGTGAGCGCGTGGATCACGCCGGAGAGAAGCCAACTCCGCGATCGCTCGTGAGATCTCCGTCTGGACAACACGGAGCTCGTCTTGCACGTTCGCCGCCGCGAAGAGGTTCAGGAAGCTTGCGATTGCCGGGCGATCGTGGAATGGCAACGATTGGAGTTCGGGAACACTTTTTGCGGCAGACGTCACAGCTTCCGCTTTGTCCCTAAGATTCAGCACGCTCGCCAGGAGTTCGGCACGCCTAACCTGATCACCAAAGTGAAGCAATAACGGCAAGTTGGAAGCTGCCAGATACGGCGACCACTGTTCGTCGACATATTCAATAGCGTCGATAACCTCCAGATAGTCCAGTAGTGCATTTGTTTCGTCGTGTCGCTCACACGGCCGACCGTTGACCCGCACCTCGTCTATCAAGTACAGGCTGGCTTTCAGTTGCTTGGGCGTGAAAGGATTGTGGCGAAGCCACAGGCCAGTGCCCCTGCCGGCCAGTAGATGGTCACGGAGTGTTTCCGCATGCGCGCGAACCTCGGCCCGGTTGCGCTGTTCGATCCCGACCACTTTCAGCTGCGCGGTACGGTCGACGCGGCCCTTCAGAAATGCCAGCTTCGCTGTCGTCGCTACGGCGAGATTTTGCCATGAATGGTGTTTTCCCCGGACAATCTCGTGAATTGCGGTTTTGACCCAATCCTCCGACTCATTCGAAAGTCTGTCGTGGAGCGTTAGAAAACCACGCAGGGTCATTTCCAACTCGCGACGCATCTCAGTTGGAGCAGAGGTGAGAGCGTGAAGGAGAGCACCGCTTTCCGGTGTGGCTGCCACCAATCGCGCGCCAAGTTCGCGCTCTTTCAATACCATGTTGTCGAAGCTGGCGGGATTCGCGATTGAGGCTAACTCTGGAAGAACCCTTCTGAAATTCTCTTCTGGGTCATCGCCAAGATCGCGACAGAGCCGCAGGAGTGAACTCGCCTCGTCGTTCGTGAGCGGCGCCTCCGGGATAGGATCGATATCGACGCCCATCCAATCATGCCGGTTGGCGCTAGCGACCAAACGGACTGCCAAAGACTGGGGTGTTCCGCAGTACTCGCCAAAATGCAGATCAATAACCTCCATCTCGCTTGCGCGAACCATCTTGAGCTTCGAGTATCCTTCCGCAAGCTCACGTCTCGAATGATCCAGGTCGACCAATAGCTGTCGGATACGAGTCTGCTTCTTCGCGCTGTCCCACTGATTCAGTTCGCTCAGAATGCCCTGGATGGATTCCTCCAATTCCCGCAGAGCGACCGTGTCGTCGCCGAGCAACGATACGCATAGGGGTGAAAACTCAGGTGGGAAATATTTCTTCAGTACGCGCAGTGCGCGCGCGGTGTGACTCGTTACCAAAAGCCGCTTTCCGGTGGCCAGGAGATGACAGATCAGGTTGGCGATTGTGTGTGACTTGCCAGTTCCCGGCGGTCCCTGTACGAGAACTCCCTGCCGACTGGCGAGGCGCTGCGCAACCTGGCGCTGCGCTTCATTGGCAGGAAGAGGGAAGTACATTTCGTCTGCTTCGCTAGCGCCAGAATCACCCTCCGAGCCCTCGTCAGACGTCTGATGGTCATCGCGAATGCTCACCAGTTTCTCGACTCCGACCGGAATCATCCCTCCCTGGTTCATCTGCTCCGCGATCTCGGCAAAGATCCGGACCAGATTACGGTCACTCCTCTGCCGCACGATCAATGCAGGCGCGAAATTCATGCGCGGTCGAGCCCGGTCGGCTGTGCCGTCTTGCGGTTCGAGGGCCATGTCCATGGTGCTCTCGGGTGAAAGTTGCTGGTAATAGGCGTTCAGGGCCGTTGCTAATCCAGGCCCAGCCCAGATCCCATCCCCAATGTCAGAGAGCTGCTGTTGAACGCGATTCTGCACATCCGGCAATGGTCGGTCCTGCGGCTCAAGCATTTCCTGCTCCAGCGCTAAACGGGCGCCATCGGGTGGCAGACCGACCGTGATGACCCCTGTCTTCGAATCGAATTCGATGGCCGCCTGGCCCGCAGCGACGTGACGCTTGATTTCGAGCCCGTGAGGTGGACGCCAAGTGAGCAGCCCGATTCCTACAACAGCCTCGTAGGCTTCGCCCATCCGCTCCTGGTTCTGGTAAGCGGCAAATAGCTCGTTGTAGATCGACTGGACGGGTTGCAGCCGCCGCTCCTCAAGTGCCCAAGGCCACCACTGGTTCTCGACGTATAGCTCCCATTGACGGGGAATTGTCGGACAATCTTCAAGCCTTCGTACTACCGTTTCTGGCTGGTCGGTCTCCGCATCATTTGTGCCAAGGTCTTCAACGATGCTGTCCCTGAGTTGCGGGGCATCCTGGGATGCATCGGCGATTTCGCTCTCTTTTAGCCATGGCACCAGAGCTGGCGGCGGCGTTGGTGGTCGTTTGCGACGCGGTCGCTCGACGCGAAGCCAGTCGTCGTACGCAGCTTCGCGGCCCAGATCCCAAGCAGCGCAGTAGCACTCCTTTTCCTTCGGGATCTCCGCCCACCAGACCGCTTGGTCATACTCGTCGCAGTTCCGCCTGACGTCAGTTCGAAGCTCCGTCAATTCCTTGAGATACGTGAAAAGCCGAACGGCCTTGTCACGTACCAGAGTGTCGCTACTGGAAGTGTCTACCGTGCCGGTGGTCATCGGACGCCCTATCTTCCCGTGCTGTTATGGGCCAATCTCCCCCTGCTCCGCATGGCTCGCGCGAGCGGTGATTGGCTATGTGTACGAGACCGCACAACGGCGGTAAATGCTTTGATCTTACAGCGGACTCCGTGCGTCGGCAAACCCGCGGGCGGTGAGGGTTTCCTGTATCACGGCCGCCGGCAGTGCTGGCGATCTAGACGGGCCGTTTCATCCGAACGGCGGTCACGCATGCCTTCCAGAACGATGACTCTGCTTCAAGGACAAATAGTGTCCGGGGCAAGACCGAATTGTGCTCCGTTTGGCCACCACGCTCCTCCACAGGCAGTTGCGTCTCACGCACGCCGTCCACAGCCTCCGGTACAAAATCCTAAAGGTTGACGCTGCGGCGACGGTGCGTTCGCGTCGCCTCGTCGAAGCACCAACCCATTCAGTGGGGTTAGGCGCAAGTCGGTGCTTTCCAAAAAGCTATTGCCTTTTATAATGATGATGATATGATTATCAAAAGATGACGGGACGACATTCAGACTCGGAACTGGGCGAGCAGATGACCGGGCAATCCGCCTCCATTCTCCAAATTCACTCAGAGCTCTTCGATACCAACGAGGCGGCCAGTGTAGCGGGGGTTGACGTCGGCAAGTTGCAGAACTGGCTCACGCGTGGAGTCATCCAATTGAAGTGCGAACAGAATCCCGGTCGCGGTCAGTCTCGGGAGTACACACCATACGAGGTCGCACGCATTCGGTTAATGAGAAAGCTAGCGGACGTTGGTGTTCCGCTGTCGACGGCGTTCAAGCTCACAGACGCTCTCAAGAAGGCCTGGGAGCAAATTCCCGGTGGGCATGAGCTTTATGGCAGCGAACCCCAACTCAAAAGCTGGCTCCTCGTCCTGCCCGCGGCGGCGTGGCCTGCAGGCCTGAAGGCTAGTATGGTTCGCGCGGATGATTATGCTGCCGTTTGGCTAGTCGATCAGCAACGGTACCCTGATGACCCAATGGGTCTGAGAGCCACGCTTGCCGCGCTGGACGACGCTGCAGTGATGGTTATCAACATGGGAGCATTTCTCAAACAGACATTATCGCGACTGGCTCGACTGGTGGAGGACAGATGAAGACCGTGAGCTCTCCCGGTATGGATACCAGTGAAACAGTCAACTTGGCGGGAAAGGGAGTCGCTGCCCTCCACGGAATTGGGTTGTGGCAGTTCCGTCGCATTCGTGTTTCTGGCAGCGGCTCGATGTTCATTAACGTTTCCGCCCAGATGGGCCGTCGGGGCGGTCGTATGCCCTATCCGGTCGGCCGGTCGGCTGTCATGTCCGCAAGCAGCGGACTCCTAAATGGAGATTCCGGCTGAGTGGGTTAACGGGAGTTTCTGAAACGCCGATCCGCGTCGGCGAAGAACAAACGCGAGTGGCCGATGGCAATCGACGTGTGCCGGTGATCGACTCAGTGGGACGGCTGGTGGTCGTTATCCGTGAGCCGAGCGCGATTGCCAGGTATCTTTCCGCGCCAAACGCGGAGCCAGTCCGCAACCGCCGGGGGCAACTCCGCGCCATTAAGCTCGCGTCTCTTGCTGATGACCGCGGGAAAGCGGGGGAGCGCCATGGAAGTTCGCTCGTCACTACGGAGCGGTGCAAAAATCAGCGCGGTGATTACATCGGGGCGCCTACAACCCTCAGACATAAGTTGGACAGGAGCGATGCGCGATGATGCTCCGGCAATTTATTAGGCGGGGTGGGCTTTCCGGAACTCTGCAACGGGCGCACTCTTAGCGCTGCTACGGAACGCAACGTCGGGCGCAAGTCCTTTCTCAGTCCGCAAACTTCCTGGTTTACCGTTGGCCCGAGATGGGCCAAGGTGCTCAGTGGCGCGACGGCGGTCGACCGGAGGTCCTGGCATGAACCCTGGTGAGCCGTTCAATCCGCATAAGTTGTTCATCGGATTGTTCATTCCGGTGTCGCTAGCGTCTTCGCAGACAATCTCATCGACGGCAAAACTGGCGTGGGCGCACCTCGCTCGACGGGCTGGGAACGATTGCCGCTGCTTTCCGTCCCGCAGGGATATCGCGGGGCAGTTGGGCATCAGCGAAACGCACGTCAAGCGTATCTTGGCAGAACTGGAGTCGGCAGCGCTGATCAGGCGGATACCGCGTCATGAGGAAAGCGGACGGCAGCGAAGCAACCGCTACGAGTTTCTTTGGCACCCGATGTTCACCGACTCACTAAAGGGTGAGGGGCACGAAGATGTGCCCCTACCAGTCGAACAGCCAAAATCACATAGGGAGGGGCACAGAAATGTACCCCTGGAGGGGCGCAAAGGAGGACCGGGGCAGAGGCACCAAAACGGACCCCACGAGGGGCACCCAAATGGGCCCCCTTTAAGAGAGAAAGAAGAAGAGACATCACCATCATCAAGCGAGAGATCTCGAAGAGAGAAACCGTCGCAAGATTCTACTCCGGCTTCGGAATCTCAAAACGAACGCCCGTCCAAACGCTCATCGAGTGGGCCTGATGATGATGAAAATCCGTCCGCTAAGAAGGCTGATGCAGTAGCCGCACGTGCGACGATTCGGCGAACCTCCGGAGAATCACTGGGCCCTGTGCAGGTTCGGGAACTTCAAGAAGCGGAGCGAACCATCCGCGGTGAAGTTAACCGAAATGAGAGCAAGGCTGAAAGTGAGACATGGGCGTCTCCGCAAGACGAGCTGCGGGCGATTCTCAAGTCAAAGCTTGGAGAGTCGGTCTGCATTGACGACTGGGATTGGATCGAAGAACAGATCGAGTGCCGCGGCATTGATTGGATGGCATTCGTTAGCGAGATTCGAAGGCACGCAGCTAACAACTGGTGCAATCCAGTCGGCTTCGTGAAGAGCCGCGTGAAGAAGTTCCACGCAAGAATCGCGCGTACAGCGGTGCCGAGGACCAAGGGCGAGGTCGATGAAGCCAATTACAAATGCCCGATCTGCCACAGCAGAAAGCGTGGCGAGGGCGTTCGACTGATCGAAGGTCAGTTGGTGCCGTGTGAGTGCGCCAGTCCCGAATACATCGAGCAACAAACCAAACGGGGGACCTTCGCGGCGTGAGCCATCACAGATGAAGACGATTCTCCGCCCGCAGCGTCTCCAGGATGCTCAAGGTTGTGCGAGGAGGTGCCGGGGGGCCGGTCATTTCCTCGGGCCTTTTCGCATTGCGTGACCATGGCGCTGCCACGCGTGAAAATCCGCGAAATTGAAAACGCAATTTGCGGAATGGCGGGTCAGAGATGAGTCGCCAAGTCCATCGAAGAGGAGTTGAAGATGCGAGGACGTAAGCCACGACCAACCACGTTGCAGATCGCTGAGGGTGATCCGCGCAAACTCGGCGTGCACAAGCTGGAGAAGAAGGCCGGGGCGGAAGCCAAAGCGGCGCGTGGCTTGCCGAAGTGTCCGAAGCACTTGAAGGGCGCGGCCCGAAAGGCGTGGCGATTCTGGTCCGAGGAGCTGGAGGCGATGAATCTTGACGCCCGGCCCGACGCCATGATGCTGGAGGGCGCATGCGTAGCCTACCAGGCAGCGGTGGAATGTTACGAGGTCATCTTGAAGCAGGGGAGGCTGGTGGCGAAGCGCATTCTGGACCCGGAGACAAACAAGCTGGTGGTCGCCAACGTCAAGCCTAACCCAGCGGTAGCTCAAATGAACGCGGCATGGATGCTCCTGAAGGCCTTCTGCTCGGAGTTCGGGCTTAGCCCTGTATCGCGCACCAGGCTCGCGGTTGAGAAACCGCCTGCCGACGAAGACGATCTCATGGCGATCCTTTCCCAGCCACGCGACCGGAGACAACAGCAGCCAGGTGAGGTGATCCAGTGAGCCTTGTGTCCGAACACAATTTCGAACTCGAATGGTGGCCAATCGACCGCCCGCGAGACTACCCAAAGAACGCCCGGAAGTGGAGTGCGCGGGCAGTTGACACGGTGGCGGCTTCGATCCGCGAGTATGGCTGGAAACAGCCGATCGTTTGCGACAGCGAAGATGTAATTGTCATCGGCCACCTGCGCCGCGCAGCTGGACGAAAAGCGGGGATGACCGAGTGCCCGGTTCACGTCGCGCATGATCTCACGCCGGAACAGGTCCGTGGGTTGCGGCTGATGGACAACCGCAGTCACGAGGAAGCCGGATGGGACTTCGAACTACTCGGCCCGGAATTGATTGACCTGCAGCGCCTGGGCTTCGGCCTCGAGCTCACTGGCTTCGATGAACAAGAACTTGCCCGCGCGATGATGCAGAAGACTGACGGCCTGACCGACCCTGATGAGTGCCCGCTTGTTCCCGACAATCCCGTGTCAGTGCTGGGCGACCTGTGGTTGTTGGGGCCGCATCGCTTGCTA
>Ga0116220_10000262_pt1 | contig 21374 bp, 15 predicted proteins | sample Sb_taG_10_FD_88967 | JGI IMG/M metagenome (GOLD analysis project Ga0116220, IMG submission 88967) | Peat soil microbial communities from Weissenstadt, Germany - Sb_50d_7_NC metaG | ecosystem: Environmental > Terrestrial > Soil > Wetlands > Peat | place: Germany: Weissenstadt | collected 2010-09-21
GGTGAGGCGGTGAATCAACCAGGGATAGCCGTGATAGGCGAAGATAATCGGCTTATCCACCGTGAACATGGAATCGAAATCAAGATCGGAGAGACCGTGGGGATGCTCGCTCGAGGGCTGAATGGTCATCAGATCGACGACATTCACCACGCGAATCTTGATGTCGGGAAAATGCTGCCGTAAAAGATCGACCGCCGCCAAGGTTTCGAGCGTGGGCACGTCCCCCGCGCACGCCATCACGACATCGGGTTCGGCCTCCTTGTCTGTACTGGCCCACTCCCAGATGCCAATCCCGGTGGTGCAGTGTTCGATGGCCGACTCCATGTCGAGAAACTGCAATGCAGGTTGCTTGCCGGCCACGATGACGTTGACATAATGCCGGCTGCGCAGACAATGGTCGCCGACGGAAAGCAGGCAGTTAGCGTCGGGCGGAAGGTAAACGCGGACGATGTCGGCTTTCTTATTGATCACATGATCGATGAAGCCGGGATCCTGATGGGTGAATCCGTTGTGATCCTGCCGCCACACGTGAGAGGTCAACAAATAGTTGAGCGATGCGATCGGACGCCGCCACTCGATCTCGCGCGTAACCTTCAGCCATTTGGCGTGCTGGTTGAACATGGAATCGATGATGTGGATAAACGCTTCGTAGCAGGAGAAGAAGCCATGGCGCCCGGTGAGCAAATAGCCTTCCAGCCAGCCCTGGCACATGTGCTCACTGAGCATCTCCAGCACGCGGCCGCGCTGCGAGAGATGTTCGTCGACCGGGAGGGTTGGCTCCATCCATTCCTTGTCGGTCACCTCAAAGAGAGCGTCCAGCCGGTTCGAGGCCGTCTCATCCGGACCGAAGACGCGGAAGTTCTTCGCGTCCGCGTTCAGCTTCATCACGTCGCGCAAAAATCCGCCGAGCACGCGCGTGGCTTCGGCATTCTCGATGCCCGGCTTCGGAACGCTGACGGCATAATTGCGAAAGTCGGGCATGACCAAATCGCGCAACAACAGCCCGCCGTTGGCATGCGGATTCGCCCCCATCCGGCGGTCGCCCTTGGGAGCCAATTCCGCGAGTTCCGGAATTAACTTGCCGTTCTTGTCAAACAATTCCTCGGGCCGGTAACTTTTCATCCAGTCTTCCAGGATCTTCAGGTGTTCCGGCTTCGACTGCAGGTCGGCCACCGGCACTTGATGCGCGCGCCAGGTGCCCTCGATGGGCTTTCCCTCGACCACTTTCGGCCCCGTCCAACCCTTCGGACTGCGCAGAACTATCATCGGCCAGGCTGGCAGGCTTGAATCTCCAACCGTACGAGCTTTGTCTTGAATCGAACGAATTTCCTTCACGATCGTGTCCAAAGTTCCGGCCATGAGTTGATGCATCGCTTCGGGCTCGTGTCCCTCAACGAAATAGGGTTTCCAGCCGCAGCCGGTGAAGAGATTGGTAAGCTCCTGATCATCCATCCGGGCAAGCACGGTTGGATTCGCGATCTTGTAGCCGTTGAGATGGAGAATTGGCAACACGGCACCGTCACGCACAGGATTCAGAAATTTATTGCCATGCCAGCTCGTGGCCAGCGGGCCCGTTTCCGCCTCGCCGTCTCCCACCACGCAACACGCGAGCAGGTCGGGGTTGTCGAAAACCGCGCCGCAAGCGTGCATGATCGAATAACCCAGTTCCCCACCTTCGTGGATGGAGCCCGGAGTTTCGGGCGCAGCGTGGCTCGGAATTCCTCCGGGAAAGGAAAACTGTTTGAACAGCCTCTGTAAGCCCTCTTCGGTTTGAGTGATGTTCGGATAAAACTCGCTGTAGGTGCCCTCCAGATACGTATTCGCGACCATTCCGGGGCCGCCGTGGCCGGGGCCGGCAAGGTAGATGGCATTCAGATCGTAGTTTTTAATGAGGCGATTGAAATGGGCGTAGATGAAGTTCAAACCGGGCGTGGTCCCAAAGTGTCCTAGCAGTCGCGGCTTGATGTGCTCGATCTTCAGCGGCTCGCGGAGAAGCGGATTGGCGTAGAGATAAATCTGGCCGACGGAAAGATAGTTGGCCGCGCGCCAGTAGGCGTCGATTTTGCGCAACTCTTCGGGCGTGAGGGGCTGGGTGGAAGTGCGATGGTGGGCGGAGTTTACCGAGGCTACGGGAGTCATCGAATCTGCCTTTCTATTTCGTGCTGTTTCTTATCTTAATTTCTTGGAGTCACCTCCGCCAACGCCCGTCAGGACGTACCTCGGCTATCTGACAACGCCGGCCACGCTCAAAGCACTACCACGTGGAAACCTCGCTTTGCCAGCACTTCGTAGAGGCTGTGACGGCCTGAAGCATAGGCCAGAAGAACCCCGGCCGGAGCAGCGCAGCTGGTCCGGCCTCTATTTCCATTTCCCACAAGGCCTTGCCTCTGTGATACTCATCACACACAACCGTACCGCCCGTCATGGCTGCAGACATAGCGGGCGCTGAGACTGGAAGCAAGTTGAGAATGGGAGGACTGTCATGATGATGTTATATCGTCTCGTTCGGCTGATCGAGACCCACTCCCAAGCACTGGCTGCTTGCCTTCTCGATCAAGTCCAGAATTCCAAGTTGACCCAAAACTTCCAACAAAACGTCCCACCTGAAGAACTGCAAGAACGGGTGTGCGAGATCTACCGTCATCTGGGTGAGTGGCTCATGGGGAAGGACGAACTCCAGCTTGAACAGCGCTATTTGCAGATTGGCGCGCGGCGGGCCGACCAGCGGGTGCCGATGAGCGAGGTGATTTGGGTGATCGTTTTGACGAAGGATAACCTGTGGGAGTTCATCAAGAAAGAATCGGTTCTGGAACGCCCGGTGGAAGTTTTCGGCGAACTGGAAATGCTGCAGTTGCTGGAGCAGTTTTTTGACCGAGCAATTTACTATGCCTCGGTCGGTTACGAACAGGCGGTCGCGGACCCAGCTCTCGGGGAAACTAGCGCACCATCCAAGAAAGTATAAGGAGACCGCCGCTATAGATGTCATAGAGGATCGAATACACAAGAAAAGTGGGCTCCAACGAGAGGTCTCCGGGTCCGCGGACTCCGGCTGGATAGACACCATGTCACACAAACATCGCGACATTCTTGAAATCCTGCGGTTCGAGTTGAAATTCCTGGAAGAGGGGGGGTATACTCACGCGCCATTCGCGCCATGGCGTGCCCCATACATTTTTGAGGATTCTCCAAGCTGCCTGAACTTTACGGATTCCACCCGGCCCCATCCCTGCAGTGAATGCCTGCTGACGCAGTTGGTTCCCCCGGAATTCCGAGAGAAGGACGTGCCGTGCCGATTCATTCCGCTAAACGACAAAGGTCAGACGGTCGATTCCCTCTACCGCACCGGCACACAAAAAGAGATAGAAGAGGCCCTGCGCAACTGGCTCCGCCGGGAGATCAACCGGATCGAAGCAGAACGAACACAAGGGTGTTCCGGCTAGTTGCGCTCTGGAATAGCGCAAACACGGAACAGGAAGTCCCGGTGGTCAGGAATTGACCATCTCTTCCAGCGCGGCTTTGTTGCGGATAATCAGGGTCGCGCCTTTTAATTGCACGAGTTGTTTCTTCTTAAACTGCGAGAACAAGCGGCTGACGGTTTCACGCGTCGTGCCAATGATCTCGGCGATTTCCTCATGGGTCAGCGTCAGCTTCACCTGCAAAGGATCGCCATTGCCCGCTGTATTGGACCATCCTAGCAATAATTGTGCGAATCTCTCGGAAGGGGAGTTGGTGAGTCCCAGGGTGCGGATGCCTTCATACGCCGTGTAGTAATTGCGGCTTAGCTGCTCCGCTACGCGCACCGCCACTTCCCCATATTCACGCATGAATTGCAGCAATGCATCCCGGGTAATGAAATTTGCCTGGCCCGGCTCGATCATCTCGGCGGTCACTTCGTAAGGCCGGTTGGAAATCGCGGCGCTGAGCCCCAGAACATCTCCCGCTTCCGAGATTTTGGTGATGACGGTCTTGCCCTCGGCCGATGACGTTGAAAGCTTCGCTTTCCCGGTGCAAAGCACAAATACCCCCCGTGGCTGCTGTCCCTCGATAAACAGCATGGCGGATTTGGGGTAGACCGCGGTGGATCTGATCTCATTCAACCTTTGCAGCGCGGCCACCGGCAGATTGCAGAATAAATGCTCCTCCCGCATCGGGCAGGTGAGGCAGTTGTCGAGGATGGTCAGCCCGTAGGGCGCGCGCATTCGGAACCGTCTTCCGCCAAAATTGTATCACCGATCCCCTCGTGATCAGGATCACAAAAGGACGTGACGTTACGCATGGTCTCCAGAGCTCGTTTGCGAGGAGAATTTATATGCACGGGAGTGCACGGGAGCTGTGCAGATGGGAGGTCGCCATGAGCACTGCAACCGAAGTCAGAAAACCGGAGGTTAAGAAACCAGTCCAGGTGCGGGATCCGCGGCGAGTGCCGCCCTCAGCACCAGAAGTACAAGTGGAACAGTTCTTTAGCGACGTTCTACTGGAAACAAGCGGCCTGCAGCGTCGCCGGCGCACCCTGTCGGCGGTACTTTCATTCGTTGTTCAATGCTTGCTGTTGGGAGTCCTACTCATCGTGCCGTTAATGTTCACTGACGTTCTACCCCAGCAGCAATTGCTGACGTTTCTGATGGCACCGCCGCCCCCACCTCCACCACCGCCCCCCGCATCCGTAGCTGCGGCCAAAGTCGTGCGCGTGATGGAAAGTGACATTCTGAACGGGCGCTTGCGCACGCCCGACAGGATTCCGCAGACCGTGCAGATGATTCGAGAGGAAGAGGCGCCTCCGGACCTGTCTGGTGGAGGAGTGCCCGGTGGAGTTCCCGGTGGAATTCCGGGCGGGCAGCTTGGTGGAGTAATCGGTGGAATTCTCAGTTCGACTCCGAGTTCCGCGGCGGTGCCGAAACTGGCAATTCCGGTTCCCCCCATGCGCATTCGGGTTTCTCAGGGTGTAACCGAGGGGCGGTTAATTCACAAGATTGACCCCAATTATCCGCCGCTTGCGCTATCGGCCCGCATCCAGGGTCAGGTTCTGCTCACCGCCATTATTTCCAAGACCGGCGAGATCGAGAACCTGGTGTTGGTCAGCGGACATCCCATGCTGGTGCCGGCTGCCCTAGCAGCCGTCAAGCAGTGGCGCTACCGTCCATTCCTGTTGAATGGCGAACCGGTGGAGGTGGAAACCACCATCACCGTAAATTTCCAACTTTACTGAGGCTTAATAGCCGCATAACTTTGAAATGCGGGGATGGGACGGTAACAACACCATGGGAGAAGTGCATCGGTTCCGAGTAGTTGCCTGGTGGGCCTCTGGACGGACTGGCATTGCAAAGTCCAGTTCCGCGCCCAATGCGATCCATTTCACTTCGCCGCCTGCTTTTGGCGGATTGGAGGGCAGGTGGACCCCGGAGGACTTGCTGCTCTGCGCGGTCGCCAGTTGCTATACGACTACCTTTCGGACACTAGCAGAATACTCGAAGTTCGAGTACACCGACCTGCAGGTGGAAGCGGACAGTGTGATAAGCAAGGGTGCCACTGGCTACAGCTTTGGCGAGGTGTTGATTAGCGCGAATCTGACGATTTCGCAGGAAGAGGATCGGGCACGGGCCCTCAAGCTTTTACACAAGGCTAAGGAGCTATGCCTGGTGTCTCGCGCCCTCTCGGTCGAACAGAGATTTGAACCACGCGTGCAGGTGGCTGAACCACGAGTGGAAGCTCGCCAACCTTTGCCAGTTTCCGACAAAGAGGGTTATAGATGAAACACGAAAGCGCGCTCTCGTGCTTGCCAGAGCTGCTGCATGACCTAGCCATCACGGAGGGGTGACAGCCCCGGGGTTCGGTCACTTCTCCAGCAGAAACATTTCTCTGGAGGTGTCTTGTGCACACGGTGGGAGCGGGTAGACGGATCGCCCTCAAGAACATCTTGTTTGCCACCGATTTTGCGCCATGCTCGAATGCAGCCCTACCCTATGCCTTGTCTATGGCGCGCCAGTTTGGGGCAACGTTGCATGCGGCCCATGTCATGCCCACCGGGGCCGATACGTTCTTCATGCCGCCGGAAAGCTGGCCGGCGGTGGCCGAGGAAGAAGACAAGAGGATACGCGGATGTATCGAGCAGCTTGAGAGCCAGTTGCAAGCACTCCCCCACGACGTGCTGACGCCGAAAGGCGAGGTCGCGGATGCACTCGCCCAGATCATCGAAGAACGTGCGATTGATTTGCTCGTCCTCGGCACTCACGGCCGCTCGGGCGTGCGCAAACTATTCCTGGGTTCTGTCGCCGAGGAGGTTTTCCGGCGCGCTGCTTGTCCGGTTCTGAGCGTAGGACCGAATGTGTCCCGCAAAGCAAACGGCGAGATTCAATTTCAGCATATTCTGTTCGCAACAGATTTTAGCGAAGACTCCTTTGCGGCGTTGCCCTATGCCGTCTCCTTAGCCGAGGAAGATCAGGCACAACTGGCATTGCTCCACGTGGTCGAGCAACCCGCCGCAGGCATCGCGGACCTGGAGGAAGTCAAGGCCTCGCTGATGCTCCGTCTCAAAGAACTGGTGCCACCTGAGGCCGTGCCATGGTGTCATGCGGAATGCTTGCTCGAGTTCGGCCAGCAGTTCGCCCCGCCGGCGGAGCGGATTCTGGAAATCGCGGGAGATCGGGCAGCAGATTTGATTGTTCTCGGTGTGCGCTCCGTGCACGGCAAGCTGGGACTTGTCACACACCTGGCTAGCACCACGGCCCAGATCTTGACTCAGGCTGCGTGCCCGGTACTTACCGTGCGTGGCGGATATGCCAAGTCGCGCCTGCAGAACAGGGCGTTACCGATGAGAGAATCCTAAACATTCGCCGGTATTCTATCCTCATAGTCTATCCTTTGAGGTGGCGGGTCTCGCCGCCGCAAGATTGAGGGATGAGGAACTATTATGAGTTCGACCGAGGCTGGTCTCGTGGGACGACCGCCGAATCGTGAAGAAAAACAGACAGCATCAGCGAGCTACGGCCTGGAGGCAATGTTCGCTCCAAGCTCGGTGGCCGTCATCGGTGCGACCAGTCGTCCCGGCACCGTAGGCCGCTCCGTTCTGGAGAACCTGCTGCCCGGTAAGTTTCAAGGAAAAGTGTATGCCGTCAACGCCAAGCATCCGGAAGTGCTGGGGCTCAAAACGTTTGCGAGCATTCGCGACATCCCTGGAAAGGTGGATTTGGCTATAGTTGCCACCCCGGCAGAGACGGTCCCGCAGCTTATCGGAGAGTGTGTGGATGCCGGCGCTAAGGCCGCGGTTGTGATTTCCGCTGGCTTCAGGGAGCGTGGCGCGCACGGCGCCGCGCTCGAACAGCAAATTCAAGAACAGTTGCGGCGCGGTTCCATGCGCCTGATTGGCCCAAACTGCTTGGGCATTATGAACACGACAATCGGGATGAATGCCACTTTCGTCAAAGATGCGCCTAAGGCGGGCAACGTCGCGTTCCTGAGTCAGAGCGGAGCGCTCTTGGTCGCGATCCTCGACTGGAGCGGCCGCGAACAAGTTGGCTTCAGCGCAATCGTTTCCACCGGCTCGATGCTCGATGTTGGTTGGGGCGATTTGATCTACTACTTTGGCGACGACCCGAATACCAAGAGCATCCTGCTCTACATGGAATCGGTGGGGGATGCGCGGTCGTTCGTGTCGGCAGCTCGTGAAGTCGCACTCACCAAGCCGATCATTGTGATTAAGGCCGGCCGCTCGGAAGCGGCCTCACGGGCTGCAGCCTCACATACCGGCGCGCTCACGGGCAGCGACGAAGTGTTGGACGCAGCCTTCCGCCGCTCGGGAGTTTTGCGGGTACACAGCATCGCGGATCTTTTCTATATGGCGGAAGTGCTCGGCAGACAGCCTCGCCCCAAGGGTCCGCGGCTTACGATTCTAACCAATGCGGGCGGCCCTGCAGTCCTGGCTACGGATGCGCTGGTAGCCAGCGGTGGAGAACTGGCCGAGCTTTCTGCAGAGAGCCTCCGACGCCTGGATGAGTTCCTGCCTGCCCACTGGAGTCACGGCAATCCTATTGATGTTCTCGCCGATACCGATTCCGAGCGCTATGCTCGCGCCCTCGAAATTGCTTCAAAAGACCCGAACAGCGATGGACTGCTAGTCATCCTTGTCCCGCAAGCCATGGCCGATCCTTTGCAGGTTGCAGAACGCATGAAACCTTATGCCAAAGGATATGGCAAGCCCGTGCTCGCCAGTTGGATGGGAGGCAACAGCGTTGCTGCCGGCGAAGCCGTGCTGAATTCGGCGGGCATTCCAACGTTTCCTTATCCCGACACGGCGGCGCGGGCTTTCACGCACATGTTGCGGTACACGTACAATCTGCGCGGACTATACGAGACTCCCGCACTGGCTGACCAGTCTGACTTGAAGAGCGCATCCCGCAATCAGGTTGGACAAATCATTCAGAATGCGCGAAGGCAGGGCCGCGTTCTGCTCACCGAGTTGGAATCGAAGCAGTTGTTGTCGCTTTACGGCATCCCGACGGTGGAGACGCGCGCTGCGGCGAGCGAGGACGAGGCGGCCACGGTGGCGTCGGAGATAGGCTTTCCGGTGGTGCTGAAAGTCCTTTCCGAAACCATCACGCACAAGACGGATGTTGGCGGAGTGAAACTGAACTTGCAGGATGAAGCGGCGGTCCGCTCTGCCTATCGCGCCATCGCGTCTTCGGTTGCGGAGAAAGCTGGCCCAGAGCACTTCTCAGGCGTCGCTGTGCAGCCGATGGTGAAGCTCGATGGCTACGAATTAATCCTCGGCAGCAGCGTGGACCCACAGTTTGGGCCGGTCATCCTCTTCGGTTCTGGTGGCCAGCTGGTCGAAGTGTATGGCGATCGCGCCCTGGCGCTTCCACCACTGAACACAACGCTGGCGCAAAGATTGATGGAGCAAACACGTATCTTCACCGCGCTCAAGGGAGTCCGCGGCCGCAAGCCGGTCAACATGGCGGCTCTGGAGAACCTGTTAGTCCGATTCAGCCAGCTCGTGCTCGAACGGCGGTGGATTGCGGAAATTGACATCAATCCTCTATTGGCTTCACCGGAGCGCATGCTGGCCCTCGATGCCAGAATCGTGTTGCATGGGCCCAACGTAACCCTCGACCAGTTGCCCAAGCCCGCGATCCGTCCCTATCCCTCACAGTATGTCTCGTCCTGGACAATGCAGGATGGAACTCAGGTTACCATTCGTCCGATCCGCCCCGAAGATGAACCGCTGATAAGTAAGTTTCACGAGACGCTTTCCGATCGCAGCGTCTATTTGCGCTACTTCTCCTCCCTCAGCCTGAGCCGGCGGGTGGCGCATGAACGCCTGTTGCGCATCTGTTTCGGCGATTACGACCGCGAAATGGTGCTGGTTGCCGAGCACACCGATCCCGGCACAGGAGAACGCCGGATCATTGGCGTTGGGCGTATGAACAAGCTCCACTCCAGGAATGAAGCGGAAGTCGCGGCGCTAGTTTCAGATCAGTATCAACGTCTGGGTTTGGGACATGAATTACTCCGCCGTGTCGTCCAGATTGCCCGCGATGAAAAGGTAGGCGTGGTGTCCGCGGAAATGTTGCCTGACAACATAGCGATGCGAGCCGTCTTTAAGCGCCTGGGCTTTCATATTCGCGCGGATGAAGATCTAACTTCGCTGCGGGCAACCTTGGACCTCTAAACGATTTACACGATTGTGACCAGAGTCACAGAAAGCAAAATCGGCACTATTTAAGATCGCCCAAGGACGCGGAAGGATGGGCTGCTTGCACCCTCGCCTTCTGGCTGAGGTTTTGACCCGAGGTGACGAGGAAAAGACAGTTTGACGTTTCCAGTCCGGCCGGCTTCTTATTCTTCTCATTTGTGACGCGAATCACACGTCGCTGTGAGCAGCGTTCCCGACAATATCACCTTGTTCCGTCATGCTTTACATAACCATTTCCTCAGAACGAGCGGAGTTACAGAGAAGGCAGAAGGGGATTTCATGAAGCGTAAATTCAAGACCATGGACGGCAACGAGGCAGTGGCATATGTCGCCTACCGCCTCAATGAGGTCATCGCCATTTATCCCATCACCCCCTCGTCGAACATGGGCGAATGGGCGGACCAATGGGCGTCGGAAGAAGTGGCCAACATCTGGGGCAGCGTGCCCCACGTGATCGAAATGCAGAGCGAAGGCGGCGCTTCCGGTGCGGTTCATGGCGCGCTCCAGACCGGGGCCCTCGCCACGACCTTCACGGCTTCGCAAGGCCTGCTGCTGATGATCCCCAACATGAACAAGATCGCAGGCGAACTTACGGCTACGGCATTCCACGTCAGCGCGCGCACGGTTGCAACCCACGCCCTCTCGATTTTCGGCGACCACTCGGATGTGATGTTTTGCAGAACTACGGGATTTGCGATGCTCTCGTCGAATTCGGTCCAGGAGGCAATGGACCTGGCGCTCATCGCGCATGCGGCCACGCTCGAAACCCGCATCCCTTTCCTGCATTTCTTTGACGGCTTCCGCACTTCGCATGAAGTCAACAAGATCGAGATGCTCACCGAAGACGACATGCGCGCCCTGATCAACATGGATCGTGTCGTCGAACATCGGCAGCGGGCGCTTTCTCCGGACCATCCCGTGCTGCGCGGTACCGCACAAAATCCTGACGTCTACTTTCAGGCGCGGGAAGCCTGCAATCCTTACTACGACGCCTGTCCAGATAAGGTCCAGGCTGTTATGGACAAGTTTTCACAGGTCGTGGGGCGTTCCTATCACCTGTTCGACTACGTGGGCGCACCCGATGCCAAGCGCGTGATCGTCATGATGGGCTCCGGCGCGGAGACCGCGCACGAGACGGTGGATTATCTCAACATGGATCATCTGAACCAGAAGGGTGAGAAAGTTGGCTTGCTGAAAGTCCGGCTGTACCGCCCGTTCTCCGTCCAGCGATTCCTCGAGGCTCTTCCCCCAACCGTGCGCCAGATCGCCGTTCTCGATCGCACTAAGGAAGCGGGCGCCGGGAGAGAGCCGCTCTATCTCGACGTCGTCAGCGCGATTCACGAAGGAATCAAGCTGGGCTATGGAACGCTGAAGGTCGCGCCGGAAATCATCGGTGGACGTTACGGGCTCTCTTCAAAAGAATTCACGCCCGCGATGGTCAAAGCCGTTTACGACAACCTGGCGAAGCCAAATTCAAAGATCAAAGACCACTTCACCGTCGGCATTCGGGACGACGTGAGCCATACCAGTCTGGATTACGATTCCGATTTTTCCGTCGAGCCCGAGAATGTGGTGCGAGCTATGTTCTACGGCTTGGGCGCGGATGGCACGGTTGGCGCGAACAAGAACTCGATCAAGATCATCGGCGAAAACACCGACAACTACGGGCAGGGGTACTTCGTCTACGACTCCAAGAAGTCGGGCGCGATGACCGTTTCGCATCTGCGTTTCGGGCCGCAGCCGATCCGCTCCAGCTACCTGATTTCGAAGGCCAACTTCGTGGCCTGCCATCAATGGATTTTCCTCGAGCGCTATGACATGCTCAGCGCCCTGGTTTCCGGTGGCGTTTTCCTGCTCAATAGCCCTTTTAATAAGGACGAAGTTTGGGACCATCTGCCGCGCGAAGTCCAGACGCAACTGATCGCCAAGAAGGCCCGGTTTTTCATAATTGACGCTTATCAAGTGGCGAGCGATACCGGCATGGGCTCGCGCATGAATACCATTCTGCAGACTTGCTTCTTCGCCATCTCCAAGGTTCTGCCTGGCGAACAAGCTGTTGAAGCCATCCGCCAGTCCATCCGCGACACCTACGGCAGAAAGGGTGACGAGATCGTACAGCAAAACCTGCACGCCGTGGATGAAACGCTGGCTCACCTTTTCGAAGTCAGCGTGCCCGAGAAGGTCACGAGCCAAGCCGAAATGCCACCCGCGTTCTCTCCGCAGGCGCCCCAGTTTGAGCGCGATGTGCTCGGCGTCATCTACGCCGGCCACGGCGACGACATTCCTGTGAGCGCTTTCCCCGTCGATGGAACCTTCCCCACCGGCACTGCGAAATGGGAAAAGCGCAACATCGCGCTCGAGATTCCGGCGTGGGATACGAAGATCTGTATTCAGTGCGGCAAGTGCGCGATGGTCTGCCCGCACGCCGTGCTCCGCATCAAGGTCTACGACGTAAAGCAGTTGGAGGGTGCGCCCACGACTTTCAAGTCCACCGAGGTACGCGACAAGGACTGGCAAGGCCTGAAGTACAGCATCCAGGTTGCGCCAGAAGACTGCACGGGATGCGGCATCTGCGTCGACATCTGCCCCGTAAAGAACAAGAGCGAGACCCGCCTGAAAGCGATCAACATGGTGCCGCAACCGCCGCTGCGCGAGCCGGAGCGGGAGAACTGGGACTTCTTCCTCAAGATTCCAGAGCTTGATCGCCGGAGGATCAAGATCACGAATATCCGCCAACAACAGGTGCAGGAGCCTTTATTTGAATTTTCGGGAGCTTGTTCCGGGTGTGGCGAGACTCCATATCTGAAGCTGGTTTCCCAGCTCTTTGGGGATCGTTCCGTGATCGCCAATGCGACCGGTTGCTCTTCGATCTACGGCGGCAACCTGCCGACTACGCCTTGGGCTAAGAATCTCGACGGTCGCGGACCGGCTTGGTCGAATTCCCTGTTTGAAGACAATGCCGAGTTCGGCCTGGGATTCAGGCTCTCCATCGACAAGCAAACCGAATTCGCCCGCGAGTTAGTTCGCCGTCAGTCTGCGTCCATCGGAGACGAACTTGTCACCGCTTTGGTGGAGAGTCCGCAGAAAGACGAGTCGGACATTTACGAGCAGCGGAAGCGCGTCGAACTGCTGAAGGAAAAGCTGAAGGGTCTGGACTCCCCGGATGCGAAGCAACTGCTGGCGCTCGCCGACATGCTGGTGAAAAAGAGCGTTTGGATCGTCGGCGGTGACGGCTGGGCTTATGACATTGGCTACGGCGGCCTCGATCATGTGATCGCCAGCGGGCGCAACGTGAACCTGCTGGTGCTCGACACCGAGGTTTATTCCAACACTGGAGGGCAAGCGTCTAAGGCCACGCCTCGCGCTGCGGTAGCTAAATTTGCAGCCGGTGGGAAGCCGGGACCGAAGAAAGATCTGGGACTGATGGCGATGAGCTACGGCAACGTTTACGTAGCCAGCGTTGCCATGGGCGCGAAGGACGAGCACACGCTCAAAACCTTCCTGGAAGCGGAAGCCTACGACGGCCCCAGCATCATCATCGCTTACTCACACTGTATTGCGCACGGCATCGACATGACGACCGCAATGTCGGACCAGAAAGTCGCGGTTGACTCGGGACAGTGGCTGCTCTATCGCTACAATCCGGAGCGTGCCCTCGCCGGGGAGAATCCGTTAATACTCGATTCCCGCACCCCCACGCGCAAAGTCAAAGACTATTTACTGCAGCAGACGCGCTTCAAGATGCTGATCAAGAGCAAACCTGAACACGCCAAACTTCTGTGGCAGCAGGCGCAGCAAGATGCTGAGACGCGCTATCGCCTGTACGAGTATATGGCGCAGCGCAAACCAGCGCAGGCTGCGGCTCCAGCGGAGACGCGCCACGATCCGCCCGTGCCAGTAGAAACCGGGAAATAGCGACTCACCTAAAACGACTCACATCTCGAAGAGGAAACATCATGGATCTAAGCACGAAGTATCTTGGAATGCAGTTGCGCACGCCGCTGGTCGCCTCCGCATCCCCGATTTCGCAGGAAATCGACGGGATCCGCAGCCTCGAAGATGCCGGCGCCTCGGCCGTCGTGCTTTACTCCCTGTTCGAAGAACAACTGCGTCAGGAAGCCCTGGAGCTTGAACGCGATCTCAACGCCGGCACGGAGAGCTTTGCCGAGTCACTTACTTACTTTCCCCAGTCCAGCGAATTCCACACCGGCCCCGAGGGCTATCTGAATCACATTCGCAAAGCCAAGGAAGCGGTGAGCATTCCGATTATCGCCAGCCTCAACGGTGCGACCCTGGGTGGTTGGACCAAGTATGCCAAGCAGATCGCGCAAGCCGGAGCCGACGCCATCGAGTGCAATATCTACTTCATTCCGACAAACATGGCCATCTCTGGTTCCGACGCAGAGATGATCTATACGGACATTCTCCGGGAAGTAAAGACTTCGGTTCGCATTCCAGTAGCTGTCAAGCTCAGTCCATTTTTCAGCAATTTTGCCAATATGGCAAAGCAGTTGGACCAGATGGGCACAGATGGCCTGGTGCTGTTCAACCGCTTCTACCAGCCCGACATCGACCTGGAAGAATTAGAAATTAAACCCAACGTGCTGCTCAGCGGCCCGCAGGACTTACGGCTGCCCCTGACTTGGATTGGCATTCTTTATGGCCGCATCCGGGCGAGCCTGGCGGCGACCAGCGGTGTGCATGGACCCGAAGACGTAATCAAGCTGCTCATGGTCGGCGCCGATGTAACAATGATGTGCTCGGCTCTGTTGCGCAATGGAATCGGGCATCTTCGCCATGTGGAACAAGGCGTTCGGGAGTGGATGGAAGGTCACGAATATGAATCTGTGCACCAGATGCAAGGCAGCATGAGCCAGCTCCGCTGCCCCGATCCGGGAGCCTTCGAGCGTGCCCAATACATGCGAGCCGTTAAGGGTCTGCGGCACGTGCTGGTAACCGCCTGAGAGGCATGGACGGTCTGGAGCGGCGAATAGATTACGGGGTCAAGCGGTCCTGAACATGACAGGGGGCTTCGGCTGGATTCTGGGCATGAAAACACACCATCTTGCGCAGTCAATCCATGGGTAGTTGACCATGCGCATTTGACCGCCTCTGGCGAGTGGCAAGGGCTTGATGTGACGCGCCTCACTGTGACTAGTGCTTAAGATCACCGCCTCAGACCCGAGAGGCGATTCTAATGGAATGTAAGAGATGCGAGACGGTGGTCGTGACAGGAATCGCCCTGGGAGTAAGTCCGGTGCTGTGGGGCTGTCGGGTAGCCCGGGCGAGGGGGAAAACTGATGTCCTGGGAACTTGATTACAAGAAAAAGTTGCGAACGGCAGATGAGGCGCTGCTTTGTGTGCAGTCGGGAATGCGTGTCTACATTCAGCCGGGCTGCGCCGAACCTGAGACTCTGGTAGAGGCGCTGATGCGCCGCGCTCCCGATGTGCAGGACGTGGAAGTCGTTCACATGCTGACCATGGGAGCGGCTCCTTATGTGGCTCCAGAGATGGCCGGGCACTTCCGGCATAACGCAATGTTTATCGGCGCCAATGTGCGCGAGGCCATCAACGAAGGCCGGGCCGACTACACGCCGATTTACCTGAGTGAGATTGAAGACCTTTTCGAGAGCGGCGCCATGCCGATTGATGTGGCCCTGCTGGAACTCTCTCCTCCCGACTCGCACGGCTTCTGCAGCTTCGGCGTGGGTGTGGATACGTCGCTCACTGCGGCCAACTGTGCACACTACGTGGTGGCGCAGATCAACGATCAAATGCCGCGCACCTTCGGAGACAGTTTTATCCATGTGACTGAGTTAGACGCCGTTGTGGATTCCTCCCGGCCACTGTGCGCCATGAAGCGTCCGCACATCACCGACATGCATAAGGCTATCGCCCGCAACGTCGCGGATTTGATTGAGGACGGAGCTGTGCTGCAGACCGGCATCGGCGGGATCCCGGATGCTGTGCTGCCGTATCTCATGGATCGCAAGGATCTCGCGGTCCACAGCGAACTGGTTTCCGACGGCGTGATTCCTTTGATCGAAGCGGGCGTGATCACCGGTGAACGCAAGAACTTCAAGCCGCGGAAGATCATCCTGGGATTTGCTCTGGGTACGAAACAGTTGTTTGATTTCGTAGACAACAATCCGATCTTCGAGTTCCACCCCACGTCCTACTGCAACGATCCTGGCCTAATTGCCCGCAACGACAAGATGGTGGCGATCAATTCCGCATTGCAGGTCGATCTCACCGGTCAGGTCTGCTCCGATTCGATCGGGAACCAGTTCTATAGCGGCATTGGCGGACAAGTGGACTTCCTGCGCGGGGCTTCGCGCTCCAAAGGTGGCAGGCCGATCATCGCCATTTCATCAACGGCAAAAGATGGCGCGATCTCGCGGATCGTGCCCATGCTGAGCCCCGGCGCGGGAGTGGTTACTTCGCGCGGATTGGTCCGTTACGTGGTGACCGAATACGGGGTAGCGTATCTGCACGGCAAGACTATCCGGGAACGGGCGCAGGCGCTGATCGACATTGCGCATCCCAAGTTTCGGGAAGAACTCCATCAGTTTGCCCAGAAAAGCTGGTGGCTACAGCCGCGTTTATCTGGGGAGACAGTGCCAACGAGTTGAGCGTCAACGACGTGAACGTCAAAGAGGTGAACGATGGCAGGCCAAGCGCGCGGTAAGGTTACGGTCGATGTCGAGGAATGCAAGGGATGCGGGCTATGCGTGGAGTCCTGCCCGCCCAAGTGCCTGGAACTGGCGCCGGAGTTGAATGCTTACGGGGCTCACCCGGCGCGCTACACCGGGCACGACTGTACGGGTTGTGGAATCTGCTTTTATTGCTGCCCGGAGCCGGGCGCGATTGCGGTCTACCGCATAAAGGTGAAAGCCAAGGCGTTGACGCCGGCGGCGGCGCAGGTGCAGGCGCCAGGAGGCGAACATGCGGCAGCTCTGTAAGGGAAACGTGGCGGTGGTAAAGGGCGCGATCCTCGCCGGATGCCGCGCGTACTACGGGTATCCGATTACTCCAGCCAGCGAAATCGCCGAGGCGGCCGCGCTCTACTTCCCGCAAATCGGCGGAACATTTATTCAAGCGGAGAGCGAAGTCGCCGCCATCAACATGGTCTATGGGGCAGCCGCGGCTGGAGTTCGCGCCATGAGCGGATCCTCTGGCCCCGGCCTCAGCCTGATGCAGGAAGGCATGTCCTATCTGGCCGGCTCGGAACTGCCCTGCGTGATCGTGGATGTAATGCGCGGCGGACCGGGACTGGGCAACATCGCGCCGGAACAAAGCGACTATTTCGCCATGGTGAAAGGCGGCGGCCATGGCAACTACCGCAATATCGTGCTGGCTCCCGCATCGGTGCAGGAGATGGCCGAGTTCACCATGCTGGCATTCGAGCTCGCGGACAAATACCGCAATCCGGCAGTGGTGCTGACCGACGGCTTCGTCGGGCAAATGATGGAGCCGCTCGAACTCGAAGACAATGAGATTCAGCCGCCGGAAAAACCGTGGGCAGTGAAGGGAACGCCAGAGACGCGCGCCAACTTGATCAGTTCCATTTTTCTCGAAACCGACGAACTGGAAGCGCACCAGCGCAGAATGGAAGCCAAATACATCCGCGCGCAAGAAGCCGAGCCACGCTGCGAGCTCTGCCGCACCGAGGACGCCGAAGTGCTGCTGGTCGGGTACGGCATTGTGTCCCGAGTGTTGCTTTCTACAGTGGAAGCGTTGCGCAAGGAAGGCGTGAAAGCAGGACTGTTCCGCCCAATCACGCTGTGGCCCTATCCTTCGAAGGCTCTGGTGGAAGCGGCGGCTAAGGTGCAAAAGGTCCTGGTCGTCGAATTGAGCAACGGACAAATGGTGGAAGATGTGCGCTTGGCGCTGAACGGCAAGGTGCCGGTGGAGTTCTACGGCCGGGTAGGTGGCAACGTGCCCTCGGTCCGAGAGTTGCAGCAACAGGTGTTGACACGCATGGCCGTGGCGGTCTGAGACCAGTTCCAACGAGGATCTGGTTTGAAAGGACGACGAAAATGGCAAACGAGATCGTGACCAGCGGGGTGGATCCAGAAGTTAAGTCCGAGATTAAGCTCTCCGAAGCTAAGTCGGAAGACAGCCCCGCAGTTGACCCTAAAGTTGGCGACAACGTTAGCGACAACGGATACGAACTGGTCCACTCCAAGTCGCCGCTGTTCTATGACCTCTACGAGCGCAAAACGGAACTGCAGCACCAGACCCACTACTGTCCCGGGTGCGGACACGGAGTGGTCCACAAGCTGATTGCCGAAGCGTTGCAGGAACTGGGGCTGCAAGACAAGACGATCTTCGTGAGTCCGGTGGGATGCTCGGTGTTTGCCTACTACTATTTTGATGTAGGCAATGTGCAGGTTGCGCACGGCCGCGCGCCGGCTGCGGCCACGGCAATCAAACGATCCTGCCCCGACAAAATCGTCATTTCCTATCAGGGAGACGGCGACTTGGCGGCAATCGGCACGGCGGAGATCGTGCATGCCGCCAACCGAGGCGAGAAGATCACTGTCTTTTTCGTGAACAACGCAATCTACGGGATGACCGGCGGACAGATGGCGCCAACCACCCTGGTCGGGCAGAAGAGCACAACATCTCCCTGGGGGCGTCGGCCGTCGAACGAAGGCTTCCCTCTGCACATGGCGGAACTGCTCGCCAGCCTGGAAGCGCCGGCTTACGTCGAACGCGTGGCGCTTTCGGACAACAAGAACATCATGAAGGCGCGGCGGGCGATCCGCAAAGCACTCGAGATCCAGCGCGATGGCACGGGCTTCTCGTTTGTCGAGATCCTTTCGCCGTGCCCGACGATTTGGGGCAAGGACCCGGTGGAAGCGCGGCGATGGGTTCTCGAGAAGATGACGCCAACCTTTCCGCTGAATGTTTTCCGCGATCGCCAGCCGGAAATTCCCGCGGGCAATGAGCCCCCGCAGCGGTCGGTAGCGGATGTGCTTGAGATCACTTCGAACGAGGGAGCGCACGATACTTCCAAACCGAAACACGCCCATCGTTTCAGAGACGTTAAGATCAAAATCGCAGGCCTCGGGGGACAGGGCGTGCTGCTAATGGGGCAACTCCTCATCGAAATGGGCATGCGGGAGGGACTGGAGGTGAGCTGGCTGCCGTCGTATGGTCCGGAGATGCGTTCGGGCAGCGCGCACTGTCATGTTTGCTTGTCGAAAGAGCGCATCGGGTCGCCCCTGATCTCGCACCCGGATGTACTCGTGGCCATGAATGAGTTCTCGCTGCGGAAGTTTGCCCACGAGGTAGTGAGCGGAGGAATCATTCTTTATAACGGCGGCAGCTTGCCTGCCGACTTTACTGCGCCGGAAGCGCAGGTGGTCGCGATTCCGGCTGCGGAGATCGCCGACAAACTCGGTTCCACGAAGGCAGCCAACATAGTAATGTTGGGGGCGCTGCTGGAAGACACCGAGTGTCTGGCTCCCGGAACTGCATTGAGCGTACTCGAAGACAAGGTGAAAAAACTCGATCTGCTGGAAATTGACCGCAAAGCGCTCGCCGCAGGCCGCCTGTTTATCGAGGAACAGGCGCATATTGGCGCGGTAAGCCAGCCCGACGGCTTCGCTTAGAATCGCTTAGAATTGGAGATGAGCACAGCCTCGGAAACGGACGGCTTGCAATGTCGACTGCCTGGACATCTCGTTACGCCTTGCGCACCAAGAGAGTCACCAGCTCTCAAATCCGCCAGTTGTTGAAGGTCATCCAGAGACCGGGGATGATCTCCTTTGGCGGCGGCCTGCCCGCTCCCGATGTGTTCCCCGTTCAGCGCTTTAAGGAAGCCTGTCACAAGGTGCTTACCGAGCAGGCAGCTTCCGCCTTGCAGTACGGGGAGACGGAGGGTTACGCACCCCTCCGCGAACTGATTGCGAATAACGTGGCGCGCTACGGGATCAAGGCGAAGGTGGAAAACGTCTTGATCACTTCCGGCTCGCAGCAGGCGCTCGACCTTATCGGCAAGCTGTTTATCAATGCCGGGGATCGCCTGCTGGTGGAAGCGCCGACTTATCTCGGCGCGCTGCAGGCTTTCACTGTGTATGGCGCGGAATATGTGTCCGTTCCGATCGACGAAAACGGACTCCGCACCGACCTGCTGGAGAAGCCTCTGCGTTCCGGCCCCAAGTTCATGTACGTGCTGCCCAACTTTCAGAACCCGGCCGGAACCACATTGTCGGAGGGGCGTCGCCACGAACTGGTGCTGCTGGCGGACAAGTATGGCATTCCGATTATCGAAGATGACCCGTACGGCCAGTTGCGCTATGAAGGCGAGCACCTCACACCCCTGCTCGTGCTCGACCGCGAGAACCTGCGCCGCGACGACGGCTATTCCATCGGCAACGTCATTTACCTGAGCACATTCTCGAAGACGCTGGCTCCCGGGCTGCGTTTGGGGTGGATCGTCGCTCCTCCGGAGGTCATCAGTAAGCTGGCGCAACTGAAGCAGGGCGCTGACCTGCACACTTCGACCTTCACTCAGTTCGTGGCCTACGAAGTCGCGCGCGATGGGTTCCTCGACAAACACGTCAAGCTGATCCGTCAGGTCTATGGCGAACGCCGCAACGTAATGCTGCAAGCTCTGAAAGAGTTCTTCCCGCCGGAAGTGACCTGGACTCATCCTCAGGGTGGACTATTCCTCTGGGTAACTCTGCCCGCAGGAATCGACATCCAAGCCCTTTTCAGATCGGCGATAGAGCAGAATGTGGCGTTCGTCCCCGGCGATTCCTTCTATGCCAGCGATAGCCGCGAAGGCTCCCGCCACATGCGCTTGAACTTTTCGAACGCCGCTCCGGAGCAGATACGCGAGGGCATACGGCGGTTGGCGGCGGCCGTCAAAAGCCACCTGACGGGCACGACGACGCGATCAGAGCTGCCGCTTGGGGTATAGAGGTGCCACAGGATGCGACGCACATGCTAGGGATTTGATTGGAGATGAAACCTATGATGAGGGACTCACTAGAGAAGCTGCGACAGGAAGTCGAAGAATACAGTCGTACCTACAGACACCCTGATCTGCCATCATTCAGACTGCGGGGCCCCTATGCCTTATTCCCAGAAAACGACACTTTCGTCACGGACCCGGAAATGCGATGGGATAAGCAATGGCCCAACTCTGACAGTGCCGGCGTTTACGCAATATTCAGCCAAGATGGAACCCTGCTATACATTGGCAAGGCATGGTTCATCGGCAGACGTTTGGCGAGCTATTTTCAGTACGAGTTCCCGACGACGAAGGAGAAAAGGTGTCACGTGGTCCACACTCAGTGGACGTATCCGCCGACGTACGTGTGTACGATTGCCGTCCCAGAGACATCAAGATTCGAGGCGTGCGCACTTGAAGAGTACTTGATACATGAATTGAAACCACTCGACAACATCCGCATTGATCCGCATTGGAAAGAGGACCTGATTCCGGCAGCATAGGATAGAACAGCCACTCCAAAGAGCGAATACTACCGCCGGGCCGCCCCAACAGGGGCAGTCGCGGTGACCAGTCCCTCTAAGTTCTTCCCAAGAAACTGACCTGATCCCCTCTTTCCGCACGAAGCTGAGTATGATTTCGGACGAAGGGAAGGGGAAGAGGTATGTCGAGGAGCAGGCACACGGAAGCGCAGATGATTGGGGCGCTGAAGCAACTGGA
>Ga0116220_10000264_pt1 | contig 21356 bp, 19 predicted proteins | sample Sb_taG_10_FD_88967 | JGI IMG/M metagenome (GOLD analysis project Ga0116220, IMG submission 88967) | Peat soil microbial communities from Weissenstadt, Germany - Sb_50d_7_NC metaG | ecosystem: Environmental > Terrestrial > Soil > Wetlands > Peat | place: Germany: Weissenstadt | collected 2010-09-21
CAATCATCAAGCGCATGACCGTTCTCAAGCAGACCATCGCTGGCCTGGTCGAAATATTCGGCGCTGACAGCGTGAGCACGGAACATCTCGATTTTGTACAACGACCCCGTCGCCGCCGGGGAAATAGCTTGACCCAGATCTGTCGTGCCGTCTTAGCCAAGGCGTCTGAGCCGCTGACGGCTCATGAATTGGTCGAAGGCATACGAGCGGCGGATGTCACGGTGATACAACGTCAGAAAAATCCTATTGCGGCCGTATCCTCAATTTTGGGCCGGCTCGCATCATACGGAGAGGTTCGCAGCGCTGTAGCTGGCTCGGGGAGACGGCAATGGCTCTGGACCAAAGCTGATGAGAACGGTCGCTCATCTTGCGACGAGAGTACATCGAAGTTGTAAGTGCAGTACGGCCCGGACAAAGATGTTTGCCCGTCACCTGGATCTCTGCGTCCGGCACACTGCCGGGCGCGAGCGGCAGGCCGGAGCTAGCCGCCCTTTTCCTTGAGCCCGTAAAGCCTTCCTGACGGCGCGAAGCCTGGCCGATCTGGGTCGTTTTGTGCCGGAGGTCAGGCCACCGTCGCAAGATCCTATTGATGAGATTCAAAAAACACAGGAAGAATGGAACGCAGCGGGAACTTTTCGCCTGCTTGTGACATAAAAGAAGCATGAACGATGGGAAAAACACCGCGGAATGTTTGCGCGGATTCAGCTGGCGCACCGACTATGACTAGCGACGAAGCCTTGATGCTGGAATTTCAGGGCGGATCACGCGCAGCTTTCGAGGAACTGTTTGCCCGCTATCGCAAGCCACTGTACGGCTTCTTCGGGCGCCGGCTGAATAACCCCGAGCGGGCGGAGGATCTCGTCCAGGAAACTTTCCTCGCGGTGATCCGCGCAGCCTCCCGTTATGAGCCACGAGCCTTGGTTCGAACGTATCTGTATGGCATTGCGTTGAATCTGCTGGCTGCGGAACGGCGGAAGTTTTCGACGAGTAGCACATTAGGACAGTCCGCTCCGGAGCCTAAGACTGACGGAACCCCCGAGTACGTGCTCTGGGTCCGGCAAGCCATGGAAAAGCTGGATTCGCCGGACCGCGAAATCTTGATGCTGCGCGAATACGAACAACTGAGTTACTCCGACATTGCGGAGCTCTTGCGAATTCCCGTAAATACGGTCCGGTCCAGGCTTTTTCGATCGCGTCTTGCATTGAAGAGTTACCTAGAGTCGGAGGCAAAAACCAATCCTGGCCTGAGAGCGAGCGCCTGGCAGCCGCACCCACGAAGACGAGGCATGCAATGAGCACGAACAGACATCCGATCGAACAGGAAGAACTCATGGCTTATCTCGACGGCGAACTGTCCGCGGACCAAGCCACCGAGGCCTTGTCGCACCTGGAACTGTGCCCGGAGTGCCAGGCCCTTGCTGCCGATTTCCGGGGTGTTTCCCAAGAACTATTGGCTTGGGAAGTTGAGTCACCAGAAGTAGGCATCTCCTCGGAGCTCAACGCGGCGCTTGGGGAGCGCCTCCAGAAGCGGCAAGCGGCAAAGGTCACTTCGTCGAGATTCGAAAACAGAGTGATGACTAGCCGCTGGGTCTGGGCCGGGGCCTTGGCTATCGTCTGTGTGGTCGTGGGACTGAAGTTAACACTCACCAGCCGCAATCGGAATGAGGATCGCTCGACAGCGTATCCAAGCATGGCTTCGATCGAGAAATACCTGATGCCGGATCGCAACGCCGAGATTGCCTTAGCGCGAAGCGCTGCCCCGGAAGCTATATCCAGCGACGCAAAGATCCTGGTTCTCGGGTGGCGGGGCTATGAGACCGCCATCGAAGGAAAAAACGGTTTCGTTTGTATGGTGGAACGATCATGGATGTCCCCATTCAACTCCGCTGACTTCTGGAACCCCAAAGTACGTGTGCCGCAATGCTTCAATCCGGCAGCCGCGCGATCCATTCTGCGCCTCACGTTCAAGCGGACGGAGATGGTATTAGCCGGGCTATCGAAAGCTCAGATGATCGACAGCATCAAGGCCGGATTCGACAACAAAGAGCTTCCAGCTCCGGAGCCGGGCGCGATGTGTTACATGATGTCCCGGGCGGGCTACCTTAATGACTCCCTTGGGCACTATGTACCTCATCTGATGTTCTATTTTCCACTGACAGACAAGTCCTCATGGGGCGCGGATCTGCGCGATTCGCCGGTCACACTGAATCCGCAGTTTCGCGACGGTCCGGAGCCCATCACCGAGTTCGTAATTGCTGTTGGCAAATGGTCGGATGGAACGGCTGCACCGGCTATGTAGGAATGTCTCAATGAAGAAGAGCTACAGCGGTTTCAGCCGAGCCAGCAGGGGGTGGAAATGCGGATCCATGATCGTTGGATTTTGAGGCTTTTGGCGGTTTTTGTGGTGGCGGCATGCGCCGCCGTTCATTGCCAAACACCGCCCAAGCACACGGCCGATCCGGCGGTGGCGGCGCTGGGAAATGGATTTGTCTCCGACACTGCGCAGGTGAACGGAACAACCCTCCACTATGTTCGCGGAGGGACTGGTTCCGCTGTCATTCTGCTGCACGGCTTCCCCGAAGACTGGTACGCGTATCACCGCGTCATGCCGTTGTTGGCGAAGCGGTTTACGGTCGTGGCAGTTGATCTGCGCGGCATAGGCGGCTCTGCCGCGACGGCCGATGGTTATGATGCGGCAAATATGGCGGAAGACGTTCATCAATTGGCAGAAAGCTTGCATCTGGAGCACATTTACGTTGTCGGCCACGATATTGGTGGAATGGTGGCCTATGCTTTCGCCCGCCGGTATTCGGAAACCTGCCGCGGCGTGATGTTGCTCGACGCACCGGTGCCGGGGCTTGGGCCGTGGGATGCAGTCAAAGCCAGTCCCATTACCTGGCATATCAATTTTCAGCAGACGCCGGATCTGCCCGAGCAACTCATTGCCGGCCGCGAAGCTATTTACTTCCGCCATTTTCTCGATCCCGACACCTTCAGTGATGCGGATGTCGCCCGCTATGCCCGGGCTTATGCCGCTCCTGACCATCTGCGCGCGGCGTTGGAGATATACCGGGCTTTTCCAGCGAACGAGAAATTCAATGCAGCACAACAGAGGGCGATCAGCGTGCCTCTGGTGCTGGCTCCCGGAGAAAACTCGCCTTTCGAGAAACTCATGCCGAGCTTCGCCGAAGCGTTACGGGATCATCGGTGTGCAAACGTCAAGGTCGAGGTCATCAAGAACAGCGTGCATTACGTTGCCGACGAGCAACCCGAGGCCGTGGCTCAACTCATCGAACGGTACGCCTCTTTATAACGACGTTTACAGAATGTTATGCGAGGGCACACGAAGAATTTACGTCGCTTCACAAGAAGGAAGGGAAGCGTCGGCCGATCGACGGTGCTCGACGATCATGGGTTTGAAGCCATACTTTAAATCTGCATCACAAGGATTCAAGGAGAGAAACCACGTGAAACGAAACACGGTCAAGATGATCGCATTGGCACTCTTTGCGCTAGCACTGGGCACCGCTCTGCAGGCGCAAGATAAATCAGCGCCGCCCACCACCATGGTCTCAATCGATCAATATCTGATGGACCGCGATGCGGAGATTGCCATGGCCCGCAGCGCGGCTCCGCCATCCGTTGCCAAGGACGCCACGGTGATGGTTCTTGGAAGGCATGGCTATGAAACAGCCGTGGAGGGGAAGAACGGTTTCGTATGCGCGGTGGGACGATCATGGGATTTACCGAAAAACAATCGGGCTTTTTGGGATCCAAAGATACACGGTCCGATCTGTCTGAGCGCCCCGGGTGCGCGGTCTTTTCTTCCGATCTACTTCAAGAAGACCGAACTGGCGATTGCCGGACGTTCGAACACTCAGATAGAGGACGCCATAATAGACGGCATCGCGAAAGGTGAGTTGCCCACGCCCGAACCCGGTTCGGTGTCCTACATGCTGTCAAAGCAAGGGTATTTGAATGCCGGCATCAAAGGACCCTGGCTTCCCCACGTGATGTTTTTTGTCCCCGAAATCGACCCTAAAGCCTTGGGATCCGACTTGGGGGATGACGTCCCGTTGGACGCGCACGAAGAAAAAATAGGCCGCTATACCACAATTGACGTTCCGGTAAGCATGTGGTCGGACGGAACGTCCGCAAGCGAAGAATTTAAGAAGTATTTTGGCCCCGCGGACTCGGGGAAGATGGCTCACTGAGGTCCGATCCTAACCTTGATCGGTGTCGCCGATCATAGGTTTGGAGCCATACTTTGAATCTTCATTTTCAGAGGGACTGTAAGGAGGACATCAAATGAAGGTAAAGACAGTCAAGAAAATCACATTGGGAGCTTTGGCGTTGGTTGCCGTACTGGGCGCGGCGCGGCCAGTACGGGCAGGAGACGCCAAGAATCCGTATCCCGCCAGCATGGTGCCGCTCGATCAATACCTGATGGATCGCGATGCCGAGATCGCCTTGGCGCGAAGCGCGGCTCCACCATCCATTTCCAACGATGCCACAGTCATGGTCCTCGGCAAACAAGGCTACGAAACTGCGGTCGAAGGCAAGAACGGCTTTGTCTGCAACGTAGACCGCTCGTGGATGGACCAATTCGAAAACAGTCCCGAGTTTTGGAACCCTAAGAGGCGCGGTCCGGTTTGCTACAACCCGCAGGCTGCCAAGACGCTGCTGCCGATCACTTTGATTCGAACGGAATTGGCATTGGCTGGAAAATCGAAAGCTGAAATGAACGAGGGTATGAAGGCCGCGAGTGAGAAAGGGGAATTGCCGTCTCTCGAGCCTGGCAGTATGGCCTATATGCTGTCGAAGCAAGGGTTCCTTAACAGCAAATGCGGGAACTGCGCTCCCCATCTCATGTTTTATGTTCCGGTGAAAGACGCTCACACTTGGGGTGCAGCCCCGCTTGGCGCTGACGCCCCGGTTCTGCTGGCTCCACACTTTAATGGTGCTCCGGAGCCCGTGACAGAGTTCATTGTTCCGGTGTCCGAGTGGTCGGATGGAACGCCGGCGGACTCGGGCGATCATGCTCACTGACGTCGATCTCTGTTGATCGTAGTTAAAGAAGATGAAAGCGGATCAGGCGGCTTTCATGGAAAAAGCTGCAGGACCACGGTGGCTGAGACTCAGGAGAGCACAGATGAAAGAAAGACCTTCCCGATGGGCTGTTGCGTTCATACTGCTGGTCGCCAGTGCACCAGCCTACGCCCAGGACGCGTGCGAGCGCCTGAGTGCGGCAAAGATTCCCAACACCACGATTACGCTTGCGCAGACGGTTGCGGCGGGCGCGTTCAACGGCCCTCCCGCGCCGAAGAGCGGCGGCGAGCTCTCGCTTTTGTATAAGAGTCTTCCGGCATTCTGCCGCGTCGTTGCCGAGGCGAAGCCGACTTCAGACTCCGACATCAAACTCGAAGTCTGGCTTCCGGTCTCGGGATGGAATGGCAAGCTAGAGGGGATCGGTGTTGGCGGATTCGGCGGATCGATTGACAATGCGCAACTCGCAACGTCGGTGAAGGCGGGGTACGCCGCGACGGCCACTGACACGGGCCATACGGGATCTCCGATCGATTCGGGCTGGGCGATGGGGCACCCTGAAAAGATTATCGATTACGGTTATCGCGGAATTCATGAGATGACGCGCGTCGCCAAGACAGTCATCGCGGCTTACTACTCCAAGCCTCCGCAGCGCTCATACTTCGCCGGATGCTCCGGCGGCGGGCGTGAGGGCTTGATGGAGGCCCAACGTTATCCCGAGGACTATGACGGAATTTTAGTCGGCTCTCCGGCGAACGACTTTTCTGCTCTGATGGCGACTTTTGCTTATAACACCCAGGCCCTGACGATGGATTCGGCCAGCTACATTCCTCCGGCGAAGATTCCCACGATTGCAGCAGCGGTGAACGCCGCGTGCGACGAGGCGGACGGCGTGCACGATGGGATTCTGAACGATCCGCGGCAGTGTCACTTCGATCCCGCGACCATCCAGTGCAAGGGAGAGGATTCCGACAAATGCCTGACCGCTGCGCAGGTCAGCGCGCTGAAGAAACTCTACGCGGGAATGCTCGATTCCAAAGGGCACCTGGTTTACCCCGGCTATCTGCCCGGCGCCGAAGAGGGCCAAAACGGATGGGGACTATGGATTACCGGCCCGGAGCCCGGGAAGAGTTTCACGGCGGCTTTCGCCAACGGATTCTTTTCCGGCTTTGTATTCGGGAAGTCCGATTGGGACTCAAAGACGTTCAAGGTTGATGCCGACCTGAAAGCAGCCCATGAGAAAACCGCGCAGGCCCTGGACGCTACCGATCCCGACCTCAAGCCATTCCAAGCCCGCGGAGGGAAATTGGTTCTCTATCACGGTTGGAGTGATCCGGCGCTCACGCCGTTGAACACCATCGACTATTACGAGAGCGTCATCAAGAAGATGGGGCAAAAAGATGTCGACTCTTTCGTCCGCCTCTACATGGTGCCGGGCTTTCAACACTGCTTCGGAGGCCCAGGACCGGATTCGTTCGGAGCGTTCTATGATCTGAAGTTCGACGACCCGCAGCACAGCGTAGGCGCGTCTTTGGAGCAGTGGGTGGAAAAGGCCACGGCGCCGTCAATCATTATTGCGTCGAAGTTCGAGGACCAGGACCCAACGCACGCAAAGATGACGCGGCCTCTGTGCCCGTATCCGCAGGCAGCGAAGTACAAAGGCAGTGGCGATCCGAATAATGCGACGAGTTTCGCGTGCGCCGTGCCGTAGGGAGCTATACCTTAAATCGGCATGACAAAATCTGCATCGCAAGGATCCAAGGAGAAAACCACATGAAACGAAAGACAGTCAAGTTGATCACATTCGGATTCTTTGCGCTGGCCGTTGCCCTGGGTACAGCCCGGCACGCGCAAGCACAGGATGCCAAGGCTCCGTATCCGAGCATGGCGCCGCTTGAGCAATACCTCATACCTGACCGCGATGCCGAGATCGCCCTGGCGCGAAGCGCGGCTCCGCCATCCGTTTCCCAGGACGCCACAGTTATGGTCCTCGGAAGGCACGGATACGAAACCGCGGTTGAAGGCAAGAACGGTTTTGTATGTCTTGTGGAACGCGCTTGGATGTCCGATTTCCAAAGCGCCGAGTTTTGGAACCCGAAGAACCGCAGTGCCGTCTGCTACAACCCTGCAAGCACCCGATCCGTTTTGCCTCTCACCACAATGCGGACGGAGATGGTTTTGGCCGGTATCCCTAAGGAGCAAATCATCGAGAAACTCAAGGCCGCGATAGCCAAGAAAGAATTTCCTCCGCCGGAGCCGGGAGCGATGGCCTACATGATGTCCAAGCAGGCCTACCTAACCGACGCGGGCAGCCATAATCTCTGCCACGTTATGTTCATGACCCCGACCACGGACCCTGCCAGCTGGGGCGCCGGCGCGTCTGACTCCCCGATCGTTCTTTTGGGACAGGATTCTATCGCGGCAATTACGACGTTCTTGATTCCCGTGGGCCAGTGGTCGGACGGAACCCCGGTGGATGATCACGCTCACTGAGGCGGCTGCGCGAACTGTCGTGCCGATCACTTTGATGAGGACAAGACTATATTGGCTGGGGGATTGTCCGTTTTTGTTTGATCACATACGTACTAGTATGTATTATGGCAAAGAGTTACCCTGATCGCACACCTTTCGAAGATGCCGCACCACAGGAGGAAATCGATGAACGGAAAAATAGCTAGGACGATCGCATTCGGAACCTGCGCGCTGGTTGTTATCGCATTAGGCGCGGCACTGCAAGCGCGGGCAGCGGACGCTACTGCAAAGTATCCGAGCATGCCACCCCTCGACCAATATCTCATGGAGCGGAATGCCGAGATCGCCATGGCCAGAAGCGCGGCCCCGTCAGCCATTTCCGGCGATGCGACGGTTATGGTCCTCGGAAGAAATGGCTACGAAAAGGCGGTTGAAGGCAAGAACGGTTTTATCTGCATGGTAGAGCGGGGTTGGATGAATTCATTCGAGGCCCCCGAGTTTTGGAGTCCCAAGACACGCGGCGCAGAGTGCTTCAATCCGCCGGCCGCGCGAACCGTGGTGCCGTACACTTTCTTCCGGACAAAATTAGTCTTAGCGGGAAAATCGAAAGCTGAAATGATTGAGAGTATCAAGGCTGCGATGGAAAGAAAGGAATTGCCCGGTCTCGAGCCAGGCGCGATATGCTACATGATGTCGAAAGACGCATATCTTAATGATGGCGGCGACCACAACATGGCCCATATTATGTTTTACACGCCACTCATGGATGGCGCGGTATGGGGCGCAAACACGCTAGACGACACAAACCATCTCTCGGTTAAGGTCCCGAACTCTCCGATCTATCTGACTCCACAGTTCCTAGGTAAGCCGGAACCGATGGATCTGTTCGTTATTCCCACCGGCGTGTGGTCGGATGGAACGCCGAACTAGATGTAAGGCACCGCATGGAGAGAAATGCGGGGTGTGGCCGACTTTTTCAGGCTATTCCGCTAGGAAAGCACGCCGCCGATCTGGAATTCTGTTAGGGATTTGAGATTCTTCTTGTAACCGCGGGCCACGGCGTATTCCTTCCCACCTTCCAGGCGGAGGCCGTACTTTCCCGTCGAGTATGGCTTGATCTCTACTACAAACGAGGTATTCACGAGCGCAGATCGATTGATCCGAATGAATCCGTACGGCTTGAGCTTTTCTGCCACCACTGAGATGGATTCGCGCAGCAGATAGGAGTCCGATTCCCGCTGCAGCAATACATAATTGCCCTCAGCTTGAACTGCGACCACATCGCCAGGATTGATAAAGAGAATCCTTCCTTTAGCTTTGATTGCGATCCTCGGATACTGCGAACGAGACAGTTTCTGCAACTGCGGCAAAGCTTCGATCAATTTCGTGGCGCGCTCGCCCTTTGCCCTCCGACAGGCCCGGTCCAGGGCTTCGCTGATGCTCTCGTTCGAGAAAGGCTTTAGAACGTAGTCTACGGTGTGGTTCTCGAAGGCCGCGATCGCGTGTTCAAGGTGGGCCGTTACAAACACGATGGGCGGCAACGGAGAGTGTTGTTCCCTAAGCCGATCGACCAGTTCAGCGCCCGACTGCTCCTGCACATTGATGTCCAGAAGCAAAACATCGTAAGAGTGCGTCGCCAGTTTATCGAGCGCTTCAATGGCATCGTTGGCCGAATCGAAATGCTCGACCTCGCTTTTTGCCGACAGAACACTTGCCAAAGCCGTTTGGGCCCTGGGCTCGTCATCCACGATCAACACACGCATGATTCAGTAGATAGTCGTTCGGCGAGCCCAAAATGGACATCCTTTTTGGCCGGAGTCCAGGGTTTGCCGAGTCCCCGAATTTGTAAGGCCGGAGTGATGCCCGTTGTTCGGGAGTCATGCGTTTACGGCGTCTGGCGCTGCCTGTCTCTTCCGCTCGCTGATAGTCTTGAGTCGCTCGTCAAAGACCACAAGGGCGTTTATCAGTACCGATCCCTGCAAACTTCCGACGAGCTGACTTCCGGCCCGAAACCAATTTGGGGATTGCCTGTCATGCGATCGGAGTTAATGCTGCGCACTCGAATCGCTAATCCCAGGTCAGGCATATTAGGCTATGCCAATGGCGGGACAGCATCCGGATAGAACGCTCTACACTGCCGCGAGTGTCCGCTCCGCCGCCTGTGCCACCAAGCTCTCGAATTGCGTATGGTCCAGGCAAAGCGGACGTTGCCCGTAGCAGGCGTCCCTTCCTACCACATGCCAGTAAGGCATCCAGTTGAACTGCTTGCCTCCGGCACTTTCAAGCACGACGAGAAAAGGATAGAGGGTAACTTCCTCATCTTCCTCGCCCAGCCACGACTCCAACTTTTCTGGAAGAAAGGCATGCAATACCTTAAAGTCCCCGTCACCCACGCCTAGTTGAAAATCGAGCGACACATGCAACTCCCGCGTCCCTCCACAAGCCGGGCAGTTTTCCGGACTGACCTTAGAAAATTCGTACAGGGTATCGAACAATTTCAGGAACGTAGAACCTTTCTTGTGGCACCGCGTGCAGCAAACATATTTCGTGGTCACGTCTGCGCCTCCGCACACACCCGCTAAGCGGGAAAGTGAGTTACACCTACGCCTTAGGAGATCAGCGAATAGGACTTTTGTCGGTGTGGAGGATCACGAGCCCTTGTGACGCTGATCATGTCTTCGCTTTCCGGCGCGAGATAAAGTAAGGCGTTCAGGGATGGGAGCGAATGAGTGCGTGAGATCGTTACCAAACTGTGGCCGGAGATCGCATGGATTGAGAATCTCCAACTGCGAGAACAAGTGACGCAGGTCTGGATCAAAGCTCTCGAGCGCAGCCCTCTCCAGCCGGAAGATCTGAACCAGATTCCCTTCACACTGCTGGTTCCGAACTGCCCCATCACATTCATGGAGCACAAACGCTGCGTGGTGCACATTGCGCGCGCCAGCGGCAAGGCTATGCAAGAGTTCATGGGACGTGCTTTACAGATTAATTTGGATACCGTGATCGCCGGGGCGATTCTGGCTGACGTGGGCAAATTGCTGGAATACGAACTAGGACCCGATGGCAAGAGCCGACAGAGTGAACGCGGCGAAGCGTTGCGGCACCCGTTCACCGGAGTTGCCCTGGCGCTGGAGTGCGGCGTTCCGGACGCCGTGTGCCACATTATTGCGGCCCATGCCGGCGAGGGCGATCTGGTCAAGCGCACCACCGAGGCTTTCATTGTGCATCACGCTGATTTCATGGCGTTCCTGCCCTTTAAGAATCTCAAGAACATCAAAATGAAATCATAAGGAGAGAGCCCTTGTCCGCACCGAAGTCGATTGCCGAACCGAAAGAAGCTGTCACTGCCAGAATGTCCCGCTGGGCCGCCGGCCTGCAATATAAGGATCTCTCGCAAGAGGCGATCGACCGGGCCAAGCGTTTCCTGCTGGATTCTATCGGCTGCGCGCTTGGCGGTTACCAGCAGCACGACGTGAAGATCGCTCTGGCAGTTCTCGGCGAGATAGCCGGACGAGGCCCGGCCACGGTAATTGGCACCGGCGAACGAGTCGACCCCGTCTCCGCAGCGCTGGCCAACGCGCTGATGATCCGCAGCATGGATTACAACGACATTTATTGGAAGCAGGATCCTTCGCATCCCTCCGACATCTTTCCGGCGGCGCTGGCAAGCTGCGAGCGGGCAGGCAGCGGCGGCAAGGAGTTGATTGTGGGCCTGGTCTTAGGCCACGAGTTCGAGATGCGATTTTGCGAGGCAGCGTTCCCGGGCATCCGCGAGCGGGGATGGCATCACGCCACGCTGACCGCCTTTGTTTCGCCGATTGTTGCTGGGCGCGCGCTGCATCTTTCGGGGGAGCAGATTCAGCATGCCATCGGAATTTCCGCCAGCCACCACTGCACGCTGGGAGCGGTTACTGCGGGCAAGCTGACCATGATGAAGAACACGGTCGACCCGATGGCGACACAGAGCGGTGTGTTTGCCGCGCTGCTGGCGGAAAAGGGCTACTCCGGTCCCGAGCATGTCGCGGATGGTAAGGAAGGCTTGACTCATGTCTTCGGTCCCGACTGGAAGTTGAATCTTCTGACTGATGGCCTCGGCGAGTCGTGGCGCATCACGCAATGCGGGATGAAGGCCTTTCCTACCGAAGCCCTCACCCACACGCCGATCTCGGCCGTGCTCGATCTGGTCAAGACAAACGATCTGCATCCTGATCAAGTCGAGAGAATACAGGTACGGTCGCTGGCGCGGGCTGCTGACATTCTGTCCGATCCCAGCAAGTACGATCCGCACACCAGGGAAACAGCGGACCACTCGCTGCCCTACGTGATTGCAGCGGCGTTGGTGGAGCGGCAGGTTACGCCTGCACAGTTCACCATGGAAAAGATCATGGATCCGGCGATCCGCGCGCAGTTGAAGAAGGTGGAGGTGGTTGCAGATCCGGAGATTGAGAAGGTCTTTCCGGCACTGCAGAGAGTGGTCGTGAATATCACCACGACGGACGGGCGCGTGTTGGGCAAGCAACTCGACTTTCCCAAAGGCGATCCACGAAATCCGTTGACGGATCAAGATGTGGAGGAAAAGTTCGCTGCGCTCGCCGAGGGGGTGCTCTCGGCCGGCGCCCAGAAGAGACTGAAAGAGGCGATCTGGAATCTGGAGAACAGCAACTCGGTCGGAAAGTTGATGGCGCTGATGAAAGCAGACATCCCTAAAACGCCCACTGAGATCGGGAGCAAAGCGAGATCACGCGCGAACAGCAAGAAAAAGGCTGCATCGGTGTAAAGGTCCTGTCTGGATAGGGGATCTGGCGAGGAGTTCATTATGGCTCAAACCATCGTTGAAAAAATCGCGCAATCCCACATGGCGGAAGGGCCGAAGCGTCCTTTGCGTGCGGGTGACTTTTTGTCCATCCGGCCTTCCCACGTGATGACGCACGACAACACGTCAGCGGTGATGAGCAAGTTCAAAGCGCTTGGTGCGAAGAAGATTTTCGATTCCAGGCAGCTCGTGTTCGCGCTCGATCACGACATCCAGAATCAGGACGAGGCCAACCTGAAGAAATATCGATCGATTGAGGCCTTTGCCAAAGAACATGAGATAGACTTCTATCCCGCAGGCTCGGGCATCGGACACCAAATTATGGTGGAGCGCGGCTATGTTGTGCCCGGATCCTTCGTCGTCGCCTCCGACTCGCACTCGAATATGTATGGGGCGCTCGGCGCGATTGGGACGCCGATCGTGCGCACCGACGCTGCTGTGGTGTGGGCTACCGGCGAATTTTGGTGGCAGATTCCGCGGTCGATCCAGGTTGTGCTGGAAGGCAAACTGCGCAGCGGTGTGAGCGGCAAAGACGTGATTATCACCCTTTGCGGGCTCTTCGACCACGACGAAGCACTCAACGCTGCAGTTGAGTTCTCGGGACCTGGAGTGGCCAGTTTGTCGATGGACGCACGATTTTCCATCTCTAACATGAGCACCGAGTGGGGACCGCTGGTAAGTTGGTTTCCGGTAGATGAAATCACGATCGAGCATTTGCGCGGCGTACGCCAGGATCTGAAGGCTCATGGCATCGAGCGCTTCACAGAAGAGGACATCGAGAGCTGGATCAACGAACCGCCAGTCATGGATCCCGATGCTTCCTACGCGGCGCGTATTCTGCTCGACCTCGGAGAAGTGACGCCGCATGTTTCCGGGCCCGACGCTGTGCAGGTGGTGCAATCCGTCGCTGCCGTCGAAAAAAAGAAAATAGCAATTCAAAAGGCTTACCTGGTTTCCTGCGTGAATTCGAGAGTCGAAGACCTGGAAGCTGCAGCGCATGTTTTACAAGGAAAGAAGGTTGCGCCTGGAGTGAAGTTTTATCTGGGAGCGGCCAGCGCGTGGGTGCAGCAAGAAGCCGAGAAACGCGGCTTCTGGCAGACGCTGCTCGATGCGGGTGCGAATCCGCTGCCGCCGGGATGCGGGCCATGCATCGGCTTGGGTGCGGGACTGTTGGAAAAAGGGGAAGTCGGAATCTCGGCCACCAACCGCAATTTCAAAGGGCGCATGGGAGCGCGGGATGCCCAGTGCTACTTGGCAAGCCCGGAAGTCGTCGCCGCATCTGCGGTCGCGGGATACATCGCTGGGCCGTATCCCTTCAAGGATTTCACACCGTCGCGTCAGTTTACCGAATTCGCAGGAAACGGAAAAGCATCTGCCGAAAAAGTGGAGATTCTTCCCGGTTTCCCGGAACATGTGCAAGGCCGTCTGGTTTTCCTTCCGCAGGACAACCTCAACACCGACGCCATTTACGGCAAGGACTACACGTACCGTGACGACCTGACGCCGGAAATGATGGCCGGGGTCGTCATGGAGAACTACGACCCGCAGTTTGCCGCACGCACTCGCGCCGGTGACGTCATTGTGGGCGGCTTCAACTTCGGCACTGGATCGAGCCGCGAACAAGCAGTCACGTGCCTCAAAGCGAAAGGCATTCAGCTGGTGATCGCGGCTAGTTTTTCGCAAACCTACTTGCGCAATGCATACAACAATGGGTTTCTGTGCGTGGAGGTTCCCGAGCTCGTCAAGCGGCTGCAGAAGCGGTTTTCCACGAAGATCACTGCGAAAGAGAAAACGATCATCCCCGACGAGGACGTGGGTGTTGATTTCACCTCAGGCACGATCACGTGGCTCGGCGAAACATTTATCTTTCCGCCACTCGGCAGTGTGCCGCAATCGCTGGTGATTGCGGGCGGTGCTGAGAACCTGGTCGCAAAGCGGCTGGGGCTGGCAGAGGAAAAGCAGAGGACAGATTTATGGCGAAATACACGGTAGTCACAATGCCCGGAGACGGAATCGGTAATCTGGTTCTGCCGGAAGCCTTGCGGCTTCTGAAAGCAGTCGGCTTCGATGCCGAGTACATGCACGCCGACATCGGCTGGGAATGCTGGCGGAACCAAGGCAACGCGCTGCCTGAGCGCACAGTAAACCTTCTGGCCCAGTACAAGCTAGGCCTGTTCGGTGCAATCACTTCCAAACCCAAGAAGGAAGCAGAAGGCGAGCTCATGCCCGAACTCAAGGGCACGGGGTGCTCCTACTTCAGCCCGATCGTGACTATGCGGCAGCGCTTCCATCTCGACACCTGCATCCGGCCCTGCATTTCGTTTCCAGGCAATCCGCTGAATTTCATTCGTACGAAGGCCGGTGGAGGATTCGAGGAGCCGCTCGTGAACGTGGTTGTGTTCCGGCAAAATACAGAAGGCCTCTACGCAGGAGTTGAGTGGACCAATCCGCCTGAGCCCGTGCGCGCGGCGCTGGCCACGCACGTAAAGTTCAAACCGTTTGTCGGAACACCGGGGGCAGATCTGGCTATTTCGGTGCGCGTCATCACTCGCGCGGCAGCGCGCAAGATTTGCCAGGCTGCATTCCAGTGGGCCAACAAGTACGGCTACAAATCGGTGACCATCTGTGAGAAACCGAATGTGCTGCGCGAAACCTCCGGAATGATGGAAGAGGAAGCTAAGACGGTCGCGAAGGAGTATCCGGAAATTGCGCTGCGGTCAACCAACATCGATGCGCAAACCATGTGGCTGACAAAGAATCCGGAAGACTACGGCGTAGTCGTCGCCTCGAACTTGTTTGGCGATGTCATCTCCGACGCCTTCGCCGGGCTAATCGGAGGCCTGGGTTTTGCGGCGTCGGGCAACATCGGAGATGAAGTAGCAGTGTTCGAGCCCACCCACGGGTCGGCCCCGAAGTATGCGGAGCTGCATCCACCCATCGTCAATCCGATTGCCATGTTTTTGTCCGCCGTCATGCTGCTCGAGCACGTGGGCGAGACCAAGAGGGCTGGGCGCATTCGTGATGCGATCGCCGCCGTAGTCAGGGAAGGTAAAGTGCGTACGTACGATATGATGCGCATTCCGGGCGGCGCAAAGGCGATTGCTCAGGGAGCTGCCAGCACGACACAGATGACGGATGCGGTTCTGGCAGAGTTGCATCGAGAGGCGAGCGCACGGGAACCTGAGCTCGCGACGGCTGGCAACGGGAACAGAGTTCGCTGATTGAGGTGAAGCTCATGAGCGTGGGCATCGAAACCCAGACGAAGCACACAGGTGAGGCCGGACACTGGGGCCAGGACATTCGCTCCGATGTGCACGTGCGCATTGAGCCGCGGGAGCACGGCGGCATCGACATTGAACTCGAATCACGCGTCAAGCCTTACTACAGCGATTCCATCCGCCGGCAGACCGAAGAGGTGCTCGAAGCTTTGGACGTGCAGCACGCGCAGGTGATCATCCACGATGAAGGAGCTTTGCCGTTTGTCATTGCGGCGCGCATTGAAGCCGCGGCCCGGCGCGCAAGAATGGGCAAGAGCAAGAGCACGCGAGTGCTCCGGGACAGGGTTTCACTTCCTGAGCCTTCGAGCCGCGATCGTATGCGGCGCTCGCGGCTTTATGTCCCAGGCAGCGAGCCTAAGTATTTCATCAATGCCGCGCTGCACGGATCCGACGCCATCATTCTTGATCTGGAAGACTCCGTCCATCCCAGCGACAAGGATGCGGCGCGGTTGCTGGTGCGCAACGCACTGCGCGCCGTCGACTTTCTGCAATGCGAGCGTATGGTGCGTATCAACCAACTTCCCCTGGGATTGGAAGATTTGGAGGAGGTCGTTCCCGAATCTCCCGACCTGATTCTTATTCCCAAGGTCGAGACTGCGGGCCAGGTAATCGATGTCAGTCGGAAGATCGCGGAGGTCAAAGCGAACTACGGTATCACTCGTCCCATCTGGCTGATGCCGATCCTCGAGTCGGCATTGGGAATCGAGAAGGCATATGAGGTTGCGTCTGCGAGCGGAGAAATTGCGGCGCTGACGATTGGATTGGAAGACTACACGGCGGACCTTGGCGCCGTGAAAACAGCGACTGGTGCAGAGTCGCTCTTCGCGCGGCAATGTGTGGTGAACGCTGCCCACGCCGCCGGAGTGCAGGCCATTGATTCGGTCTTTGGCGACGTCGCTGACCTGGACAGTTTGCGGGCCTGGGCCTTGAATTCGCGCGCGATGGGCTTTGAGGGCATGGGATGTGTACATCCCGTGCAGATTGCCGTGATTCATCAGGCTTTCGCGCCTACGCCGGCGGAGATCGAGAAGGCGCAGAAAATCGTAGCCGCGTATCACGAGGCCGAGCAGAAAGGTCTGGGCGTGGTAAGCCTAGGGTCGAAGATGATCGACCCGCCAGTGGTGCAGCGAGCCTTGAAGCTGGTAGCGCGGGCTCAAGCGATGGGACTGGTGGCGCTGAGTAGTTGCTAGGTGATGGCTCTTATGGCAGTTCTCGAAAAAGCCGGACTGGTCCTCAACGCCGCCGGGCGAATGGTGCCGGGGTTCGCGAATGGTCGTCCGCAGGTTCCGTACTTGGGCATCGATAAGTACCAACCTCATGGACGTAAAGCTGCACCACCCATCCGGACCGCCGCCGATTATCCCAAGAATGGCGATAAGCGCCTGCCAGACCTCGAGACTGCGCTCCGCAGATGTGGCCTGCGCGACGGCATGGTTATCTCCTCTCATCACCACCTCCGTGATGGAGACCGCGTCGCGCTTATGGCGCTGGAAGCGGCGGCAAAAATTGGCATCAAGGATCTCATGTGGTTTCCTAGCGCATCGTTCCCCTCGCAGCAGGGAGCCATCGAACTGATGGCCTCGGGCGTGATCGACCATATTGAAGGCAGCATGAATGGACCGCTGGGTGACTACTGCACCCAAGGCAAAATGCATGGCCTGGGGGTTCTGCGCTCGCACGGCGGACGCTGGCAGGCGATTCAGGATGGTGAAGTACACATTGATATTGCCGTGATTGCCGCACCCACCGCGGATCCTTTCGGCAACTGCGACGGCTCACATGGCAAGTCCGCCTGTGGCTCTCTCGGTTTTGCCTTGGCGGATTCCATCTACGCCGACCACGTCATTGCCGTTACTGACAACCTGACGCCGTTCCCCTGCATTCCCTGGCAGATTCAAGGCAACAACGTTGATTACGTCGTCGAGGTCGACTCCGTTGGTGATCCCGCTAAGATTGTTTCTGGCACAACGCAAATCACGCGCTCACCCGACCGCCTGCGCATCGCCGAGTTCGTGGCGTGCTTCCTGCGTGATGCCGGCATCATGCGGAATGGCTTCTCCTTCCAGGCCGGCGCGGGCGGGATTGCACTGGCCTTCGTCAGCTACCTCAAGCAGATGATGAAGGAGTCGGGCGTAAAGGCACGATTCGTGCGCGGGGGCTCGACCAAGTATCTGGTCGAACTGCTGGAAGACGGCCTCACCGACTACATTCTCGACGGGCAGACGTTCGATCTCAGTGGCGTCCAATCAATCGCCAGCAACCCACAGCACATTGCGACTTCTCCATTCACCTCGTACAACTATCACGGAAAAGGGAACTTCGCATCAATGGTGGACGCCGTTGTGCTCGGCGCGACCGAAGTCGATGCGAACTTCAATGCCAACGTGGTCACTCACTCCGACGGACGCCTCCTGCACGGCATCGGCGGCTGGCAGAACTGCCTCGCCGCAAGATGCACGATCCTGGCCGTGCCCTCCTTCCGCGACCGTATTCCCGTCGTCGTCGATCAGGTGACCACGTTGTGCGGGCCTGGCGAATTGATTGATGTAGTCGTGACCGAGCGCGGCATCGCCATCAACCCGTGCCGCCAGGACTTGATGGCCGCGGTCAAGGGCTCCAAGCTCCCCATCCGGTCGCTGCCAGAGATCAAGGCCGAAGTGGAGCGCATCTGTGGCGGCAGGCCCCAGCGGCCTGAGCGCGGTGACCGCCCGGTCGCTATCGTCAAGTGGGTAGACGGTACCGTGCTCGACAGCGTATGGCAGGTCATTTGAAGCGCGAGGTACGGAATATGGACGGAAGGCGCTGTCGCAACCGGAAGCTCTGAACGGCGGAACCAGCCGTCTGCGATAAGCCGACAACGGATTACGGTGATGTTTGAACAGACGGGCCACCGGGCAGGGAAAGTGAGGCTTTTCCGCAGCGCTTAGAACAAAGGGTTACCAGCAATCTAAGATCGGAGACCGTGATGGAGCCGTTCCGTTTTCATCTCTTCATCTGCTCGCAGCAAAAACCAGAAGGTGTGCCTTCCTGTCCGAGCAACGGGTCGTTCGTTGTGCTGGACGCGCTGGATCACGAACTACAGGCGCGCGGCCTAAAGAGCGATGTGCAACTCACTACCTGCGGCTGCATGGGGCTGTGTGATGAAGGTCCGGTGATGGTCGTCTATCCGGCCGGAGTGTGGTACCGACGTGTCCGAGCGAGTGATGTATCCGAAATCGTCAGAACCCATCTGCGTGACGGAAAGCCTCTCGATCGCCTCGTATGGAACGATCCCCCTGCCATGAAGGCCATGGCCGTCGAACACGAAGAAAAATTCCGTGCCGCGATGGCCGCCCGGGATAAAGCAGGGATGCTGCCCGATCGCATTGAGCAGATGATCCGCGGTTACATGCCGAGTCGGTGCATTCTCACGGCGCTTGAACTCGACATTTTTACTGCCGTCGGAGCGGGAGCCAATGCGGAACAGATCGGGATGAGAATCCACGCGAATGCCCGCGCCGTAGGCATGCTGCTCAACGCGCTGGTCGCGCTCGGATTGCTCTCCAAGAGCGGGGATGATTACGCGAACACGCCCGAGTCGGCACGCTTCTTTGTCCAAGGCTCCAAAGACAACCATCGTCTTGGTCTGCTGCACACAGCCAACATCTGGCATCGCTGGAGCAGACTGACCGATGCCGTGCGCAGTGGTACCCGCGTCCCCATCGATCTTCGCAATGATGCCGGCGACAATACTCCCGAATGGACACGCAACTTCATCACCGGCATGCAGCGCAACGCCAAAGAGCGTGCCCCCCTTGTGGTGAAGGCCCTGGGCACATCCGGGGTTCGTCGCATCCTCGATCTCGGTGGCGGCTCCGGGGCGTACTCCATCGGGTTCGCAAAAGCTTGCCCCGATGTGCATTGCAATATCCTTGACCTCCCGGAGGTCGTACCCCTGACCGCTGAGTATGTCAGCCAGGCTGGCGTCTCAGAGCAAGTCGGCCTTCACGCGGGAAACATGCTCCAAGACGATTTTGGCTGCGGCTATGACCTCATTATGTTGAACGCGATCTGCCACATGTTTTCCGAGGAGCAGAACCGCGAGATCTTCCGTCGTGCACACCACGCACTTGCCGCAAACGGCCGCCTCGTCGTGCAAGACTTCATCCTCAATCCCGACAAAACCGGGCCGCAACACGCGGCGCTATTCTCATTGAACATGCTCGTCGCCACTGATTCCGGCGCCAGTTACAGCGAGTTAGAGTACACCGACTGGATGAAGACAGCGGGTTTTGCCGAGGTATGCCGGATCAACCTACCGGGGCCGAGCGGCCTGATTGTGGGACGAGTGAAATAGGCTGCGTATACTTCTGGATATCTGTGGAAACGGCCTCGCCAGGCATTTGGACTCGGGCCGCGGGAATATCCTCGGACGGTCGGCAAACCGGAAGTAATGCAGGTGGTCACTAGCGGATTCAGCAACGATAGTCGGCCAGCGGATACCAATTTCTACGCCTGCTCCTTACGAATCGTCATGTAACATCCGCCCCACCGCCTCCTACAGGTCTTCCACTGTCTTGATGAAATGCGATTGACCCACAATGACGTTGGCGCTGGCGGGTTCCATGCGAACCGCCCTAGTCTCGAGCAGGGGTAGTCTCCTCTGGTTTCCGCAGGATGATTCTTATGCGCTTCGTCTGCGATCTGGGTGCGCTCGTTCGACGTAGCGACCTGTCTTTACCTCGACGCGCACCACTTCGCCCGGCGCAATGAATAGAGGAACCTGTATCGAGAGACCGTTCTCCAGTGTGGCCTCCTTCCAAGCACTTTCCTGTTGCGAGTGCGACGGCGACGCCGTCCGTTTCACGCGGGCTTCGGCAACAGCAGGGAAGACGACGCTGATCGGCTCTTCTGCAAAAAACTCCACTGGCAGCTCCATGCCGGGTTGCAGAAACTGTGCCGCCGGCCCAAGGATGGCTCTGGGAATCGCAATTTGCTCATAGGTATCCGGCCTCATAAAGGTGCAGTTATCCTCGTCTCTGAACAGGAACTCCATTATGCGCCGGTCAAGTTTCAGATCCTCCAGCCGTTCTTGCGGACGGAAGTGCGGCTCCCACATTCGGCCACTCCTGACATCGCTGAGCTTGGTCTTGACCACGCCGCCTAATTTAGCGGCTCCCGCTTTCGATTCCACTTCAAGGACTCTGTAAATGTGTTGGTCGATGCGGATCGCTGCCCCTTCCTTCAACTCGGATGCAATGACCATAAACACTCCTTGCAGGCAGACTTCTGCTTTTTTATTTCCGATCTCTTATTCTCCGCTCGCAACTGATTATCTTCAGTGATCACAGTCACTAATGCGTGCATCACCTACTTCTCTGTTGCGCATAATTTGGTACGGATCCTCGCTCCTGAAAAACGCAATCACGCAAGCCAGTTCGAATTGTCACTGACAACCTAGAAAAGTGTGAGGCCGGTGACGGCACCACTTGCGACAAGGAGCGAAAATACAAGAGTCGTCTTGATCTGCTGTGCTTGGGCGCGATCACAGCAGTCTGCAATCTCCATGAGGAGTGCCGTGATCTACATCACAGTCAGGTTCAGGCAATAGGGTGTAAAGAAGGATTAGACCGGGTCGTCTTCCGAAAGTCAGCGCTCCACCTCTGCAATCCAAGCAAGCGCCAGCGCGGGGACGCCCAGTTTAAATTAATTGAGGATTGTCGACTGATAAGGGTTAGTAGAAGGGCCCGGCCGTTCGCCGTCGAGCG
>Ga0116220_10000267_pt1 | contig 21098 bp, 19 predicted proteins | sample Sb_taG_10_FD_88967 | JGI IMG/M metagenome (GOLD analysis project Ga0116220, IMG submission 88967) | Peat soil microbial communities from Weissenstadt, Germany - Sb_50d_7_NC metaG | ecosystem: Environmental > Terrestrial > Soil > Wetlands > Peat | place: Germany: Weissenstadt | collected 2010-09-21
GAAAAACGCAGCCGGAAGCGGTTACGGCGTAGCCGGCTGCGGCCGACATCCAGCCCCTGAAGGGGCGTTGATTTCGGAGAGCTAACGGCATCGCTGAAGCGATGCCCTGATACGAGACTGCGATGGCCTGATAATTCAGCAGGCTTTGTCGAGCTTCGCTCGGCTGGACAGCCGGGGCGGCTGTCTCTACGTATGACAGGTCGCTGCGTGCTAATCTCAAAGCCCGATGTCCGTCGCAGCCCAATACATTCCTGCCGCTTATAGCTTGACCGCGGTTGGGGTCTGGGGCGCCAGCGATTTTCTGGGCGGAGTGGGCGCGCGCCGCGTAAACGCATTTCTATTCACGGCCATCGTGCACATCAGCGGCTTGGTCGTGATTGTCGCTCTGGCGCTAATGGCGCACACTCCATTCCTACCCAACACTAGTGTAGTTTGGTCGCTGATTTCCGGGGCGGTCGGGGGCATAGCTCTAGCCTTGTTCTATCGTTCCCTGGCCAGCGGAAATATGGGATTGGTCGCACCCGTGGCCGCTGTTCTGGGCGCCGCGATTCCCAGCATCGTAACCGCATTCGCGGAAGGCTTTCCGGGCCGCCGGCACTTTCTCGGTTTCATTCTCGCCGGAATCGGAGTCTGGCTCATCTCGCGTACCGAAGGCGATGCTGGACGGCCTGCAGGCTTAGGCATGGCCGTGCTGGCTGGAATCGGCTTCGCTGGGTTTTACCTGTGCGTCCACCAGGCTGGCAATGCGTCTCCTTTATGGATCGCCGCCTGCTCGCGTTCCGGGGCCTTCTTGGTCACGGGCAGTATTGTGCTGTTCGGAAGGTACTTCCGCGCGGTGTCCACGCCGGTGCTGGCGATTGCCGTCGTTGCCGGAATCCTCGACATCACCGGCAGCACCGTCTTCATCCGCGCGGCTCAAATCGGACGTCTGGACGATGCGGTTGTGCTCAGTTCGCTCTATCCCGCCGTCACCGTTCTGCTGGCGCGTGTCTTTTTGCACGAGCACTTCAGCCGCGCCCGTACCATCGGCATGGTCGCCGCTCTTGTGGCCGTGCCGATGATTGCGGGGTGAAAGAAGTGGATAGTAGATAGTTGTTGGCCACCGCGTCTTGCTGACCACTATCCACTATCCACTATCCACTGCTACTCTGACGCCGTGCCTCTGCTCGAAGTCCGCAACCTGACCAAGATTTTCGATCTTGCCGAATCGCCGTTCGCCAGCCGCCGCGCCGGCGAAGTCCGCGCCGTGGATGATGTGTCCCTGGACATCCAGGAAGGCGAAACTCTTGGTTTGGTTGGTGAATCCGGCTCCGGCAAGAGCACGCTTGGACGGCTCATTCTCCGCCTCATCGAGCCGACTTCGGGCGCCATCGTTTTTGATGGCGTTGATCTGCTGCAAGCGAACGGCTCCGAAGTGCGCCGTCTTCGCCGCGACATGCAGATCATCTTCCAGGACCCGTTCGGTTCGCTCGACCCGCGCTACCGCGTGGAGGACGTGATCGCCGAGCCCCTTATTCTCCACCGAAAGATCATGCACGAAAGCCCCAGCCGGGATACCCGCCGCCAGCGCGTGCGGGAACTTTTGCGTGCTGTGGGCATGGATGAATCCGCCATGGCTCGTTATCCGCACGAGTTCTCCGGCGGACAGCGGCAGCGCATCGGCATTGCTCGCGCGCTTGCATTGCGTCCGAAGTTCATCGTCGCCGATGAACCGGTCTCCGCTCTGGACGTGAGTGTCGGCGCGCAGATTGTGAATCTTCTGCGGCAACTGCAGCGCGATTTCGGACTCACCTATCTGTTCATCTCGCACTCCATGCCGGTGGTGCGCTATCTCTCGACCCGCATCGCGGTGATGTATCGAGGGCAGATCGTCGAGATCGGAAGCACGGAGCAGATTACCGCCCAGCCGCAGCACGCTTACACGCGCAAACTGCTGGCGGCAACTCCGGAGATGGCGGCGTTGTAATATGCGTAGCTTCCTGTTGTCCTTCCGCCGGAGGGAAACTACAATCTTCTCCTGTTCGGGGAGAACGTATGGCGACCAATCCGTCTGTATCAACGCAGCCTCCGCAGGAACCAGCACCGCTGTCTGAAGGGCAGCGCCTTGCCTACACTTTTTTTGCGCCGAGCAAAGCCTTCACCGACTTGCGCAGGAACGCCAGTTGGTGGGCGCCATTCCTGATCATTGCTGTCGTTTCCCTGCTGTTTATTTATGTCGTCGATCAGAAGGTCGGCTTTCGCAAGGTAGTGGACAATCTGATCCAGTTGCAACCCAAGCAGGCCGATCGTATTGACCGCCTGCCGGCCGATCAGCGTGCCAAAGTCATGGCGCAGCAGGTGACGATTACCAAAATAATTTCCTACGCTGTTCCCGTTATTACTCTGGTCTTGTACGCAGTCTTCGCCGGTGTTCTGCTTGCGACCCTCAAGTTTGGTACGAGTGCCGATGTCAAATACAAGACTCTGTTTGCTGTGGTTGTCTATAGCAGACTGCCGGAGCTACTGGGGTTTCTGCTAGCAATACTGTCGCTTCTGGCGGGAGTCAGCGGCGACGGATTTAACATTCAGAACCCGGTGGCTGCCAATCCCGGATATTTCATCGGCCCGGACGGCTCGGCAGTGCTCCGCGCGTTGCTGACACCGTTGGATGTCTTCACTATCTGGACGTTGATCCTGACCGCCATCGGCATCACTTGCATCAGCAAGGTTAAGCTTGGCACCGCGTGCGCGGTGGTGTTCGGGTGGTTCGCCGTTGTGGTGTTGGTCAGGGTCGCCATTGCCGCAGCGACTTCCTGAGCCGTGACAAAAGTCATCGCCTGCGTTGTTGGCTGGCATTTAGCCTCAACAGTTCTTTGTCCGGAGGATTCATGCGCCGTTTTCTTTCCTTGTCCGTTCTATGTGTGGGGATCAGTGCGTCGCTGTTTGCCCAATCTGCAAACCCGGCTGCATCCTGCATTGAGTGCCACAGCAAGCAGACGCCGAACATCGTTTCTGATTGGAGGCTGAGCAAGCACAGCCAGATGGAGGTGACGTGCGTCGCCTGCCATGGCGATCAGCACCAGTCGGCGAGTGACGTAACAAAGGTGAAAATTCCCACGCCCGAAACCTGCGCCCAGTGCCACCAGACGCAGGTTGAGCAATACAAGCATGGCAAGCACTCGAAAGCGTGGGCGGCCATGCTCGCCATGCCGACTATTCACTGGCAACCGATGGCGATGATTGAGGGCCAGAAAGGTTGCGGCGGTTGCCACAAGATCGGCGAGAAACCGGTGGAGGAAATCGCCAAGCTGCGGCAGCACGGCAGCGAATTCGGCGTTGCCTCCTGCGACTCCTGCCACACGCGCCATACGTTCTCGGTTAAGGAGGCCAAGTCGCCGCAAGCCTGCGAGACCTGCCACATGGGATTCGACCATCCGCAGTGGGAAATGTATTCGTCGTCGAAGCACGGCGTGCGGACGGATTTGAAGCAGCGCGGAATTCTGCCCGCCGAAGCGGCCGCTCCGACCTGCCAGACTTGTCACATGCAGAATGGCGATCACGGCGTGCGCACGGCCTGGGGATTCCTTGCGGTTCGTCTGCCGCTGCCCGAAGACAAGCAGTGGGCCGCGGATCGCGCCACGGTCCTGCAAGCTCTCGGTGTGCTCGATCCTGACGGCAAGCCGACCGCGCTGGTGGCGACGGTGCAAGCCGCCGACCTCGCGCGCCTGACTCAGGAAGACTGGCAGGCCGAGCGCGACAAGATGCTGAAGACCTGCAACCAGTGCCACTCCGGCAACTTCGCCAGACAGCAACTGGAAGCGGGCGATGACATGATCAAGAACGCCGACCACCTGATGGCCGAAGCGATCAAGATCGTCGCTGATCTATATAAAGACGGCGTTCTAGCGCAGCCGAAGAACTATGCCTATCCCTTCCCGAACCTGCTGACGTTCCACGACGCGCCCACGGTGATCGAGCAGAAGCTCTTCGTGATGTACCTCGAGCACCGCATGCGCACGTTCCAGGGGACGTTCCACGGCAGTCCGGATTATGCGCTCTGGTACGGATGGAGCGAGATGCAGCGCGACTTGACGGAGATCAGGGAACTGGCCGAGCAGATGCGGCGGGAGAACAAGACCGGGCCGGCATTGAAACCAGCGGCGTTGAAATAAGAGCTTGTGTGGCGGCGGGGCTTCGCCCCGCCGGGGCGCAGAGCCCCGTCCCCACATGAGCACGACCATTTACAATTGCCGCGCACATGCACACCGCAGACGTCGTTCTCATCGGCGGAGGGATTGTCGGCTCCAGCATCGCCTACCACCTCGTCGCCGCCGGCTGCAGAAACGTTCTCGTACTTGAGCGCGAGACCACGCAGGGCAAGGGATCCACGGGCAAGAGCATGGGCGGCGTGCGCGCGCAGTTTTCGACACCGGTCAACATCCAGATGTCGCTTTACTCGATCCCGTTCTATGCGAGCTTCGAAGAGCGCCTCGGCTATCCGTGCGACTACCGCCCCCAGGGTTATCTTTTTTGCGCAACCAACGAAAAGCACATGGCCTACCTGCGCGCCAACTACGAAAAGCAGGTCGCCCTGGGACTGAAGAACGTGCGGCTGGTGGCGGGCGACGAGATTCGCGGCATGTTTCCTCTGCTGCGTGGCAACGACATTGTTGGCGGGAGTTTCTGCGCGACCGATGGATTTGTTGACCCGAACAGCGCGATGATCGGCTTCATGACGTGGGCTGCCGACCACGGCGCGACGCTGTGGAAGAACGCGGCCGTGACTGCGATTGCGCGACGCGGTGCGACCTTCGAGGTTACTACCACCCGCGAGTCAGTTTCCACGCCTGCGGTCGTGAATTGCGCGGGGGCCTGGGCAGCGGAGATCGCTCGGATGGCTGGGATCGGCTTGCCCGTCGAACCGCTGCGCCGGATGCTGGTTCCAACCGAACCTTTCGACCAATTTCCGCACACCGCGCCCATGATCGTCGACATGTCCACCGGCTTTCACTTCCGCCCGGAGAGCCGCGGATTCCTGCTGGCGTGGAACGACCCGGAAGAAACGCCCGGCTACAAAACCGATTTCGACGCGAGCTTCATCGAGAAGATCCTGACCCGCGCTGCGGATCGCGTGCCCGTCTTCGAAAATGTCGAGGTCAATCCGAAGCGAGCCTGGGCCGGGCTTTACGAAATGACGCCTGACCATCACCCGATTCTCGGTGAATCTCCGGAGGTCCCCGGTTTCTTCTTCGCCAACGGCTTCAGCGGCCATGGAGTGATGCACTCGCCCGCAACCGGGAAAATTCTGAGCGACCTGATATTGACCGGGAAGACCGATCTGATCGAAGCGTCGCTTCTGAACTTCTCGCGCTTCGCGGAGGGGCGGATGATTCACGAGACGGCGGTGCTGTAGTTTGGTTTTCTGAGGGTCACAGGGGAAGGCCGCGCAACGGTAGATTACGTGGTCCTCACGAAGTTCTATAATCATTGGGCTTAAGTCAAAATGCGAATCGTCAGACGCGAATCAAGAGTCAAATCAATAGCGCGAATCACGAGAGCAGCTAGAAAGAGGTAAGGCATGGCCCAGATGACGGCGATTCCGGTTGCAACCCACGGTTTTTTTCTGGACGGGAAATGGCTGGAAGAGGGAGACATCGTCGACGTTCGCGCGCCTTACGACGGCGCCCTCATCGCGCACGTCCACCAGGGACGCCGCGAACACGCGGAAGCCGCCATCGCCGACGCTGTCAAAGCCTTCGGAACCACACGGCGCCTGCCCGCCTTCGAACGCCAACGAGTTCTGCGCCAGATCGCGATCGGCATTCACGATCGCAAAGAAGAATTTTCCCACACGATTGCGCTGGAAGCGGGCAAGCCCATCAAGAGCGCTCGCAGCGAAGTGGACCGCGCCGTATTTACATTCAACATCGCCGCGGAAGAAACCGTTCGCGGCTACGGCGAATATTTGCCGTTGGATTGGCAGCAGTCGACGGCCGGGCGCTGGGGCATCGTCAAACGTTTCCCCCTCGGCCCCGTCGCCGGAATCACGCCCTTCACTTTCCCCTTGAACCAGGTCGGGCACAAAGTCGCTCCCGCCATTGCCGCCGGCTGTTCCATGGTGCTCAAGCCCGCGCCCGAGACGCCGCTCACCGCGCTGCTGCTGGCTGAAGTGATCCAGCAAGCGGGATGGCCGGATGGCGGATTCAATGCGGTTTTGCTCTCCAACGAAGATTCCGGCCTGCTCGTCACCGATGATCGCATCAAGCTCATCAGCTTCACGGGCAGCGCCGCCGTCGGGTGGGCCATCAAGAACAACGCAGGAAAGAAGAAAGTGGTTCTCGAACTCGGAGGCAATTCGGGCGTCATCGTCCACAACGATACCGATATTGCTTACGCCGCCGACCGCTGTGTCACTGGAGGTTTTGCTTATGCCGGACAGTCCGGCATTTCGGTGCAGCGCATTCTGGTCGAGCACTCCATCTACGGAAAGTTCACGGAGCTGTTCCTGGCAGCGGTCAGCAAACTGAAAGTTGGAGATCCACTCGACGAGTCAAGCGACCTCGGCCCTCTCATCCGCGAAAGCGACGCCATCCGCGCTGCCGACTGGGTGCAGGAGGCGGTTCGCGGTGGTGCGCGCCTGCTCTGCGGCGGCAACCGCAAGGGTTCCCTGTTCGAGCCCACCGTGCTTACCGGCACCAAGCCCAACATGAAAGTGAATTGCCAGGAAATTTTTGCGCCGGTCGTGACCGTCGAGCCCTACAACGATTTCGCCTCCGCGCTGAAACAGATCAACAATTCCGCTTATGGCCTGCAGGCCGGACTTTTCACCCGCGACGCCCAACTCATCTTTCAGGCATACGACGAACTCGAAGTCGGAGGCTTGATCGCCGGCGACGTTCCTACGTTCCGCATCGACCACATGCCCTACGGCGGCATTAAAGATTCCGGGCTTGGCCGCGAGGGCTTGCGCGACGCGATTCAGGAAATGACGGAACCCAAATTGCTGGTGATGAACCTGCGCTGAGGTCCCGTTGCTGGCTAATGTTCCAGAAATGAAATCAACAACGCATTCACCGAAGGTTCTAACTCCCGGTCAGGATCAAGAAATACTTTCAAATTTTCTCGAGATTCAATTTCCCGGATTGAAATCCCGAATCGCCCAAAGAGAAGCTAGAAAAGCTGCGGAGGCCTGTCCTATTTTGCCCCTTAACTGTTATACTCGCATGATTCAGTAACGTGCGTCACAGCAGTACGTGACGTACATCATACGAATGCGATCAGCCGGGAGCGGCGCAAGCCAATCTCGCAATACCAAAAACTTCACAATCAATGCAGATCTTTCCACGCAGAAGCAATGCAATCGCCCGGGCCTCTATGGTCCTAACTGTTGTTGCCGCGGCCGGGCTATTTTGGGTAATGGTGCAACTGGAGCGGTCTCCGTACATCACTTATGCCGGAGTCCGGAAGTCGCAGCCCGTCCCCTTTAGCCACAAGCACCACGTTACCGGGCTCGGCATCGACTGCCGTTACTGTCACACCTCAGTGGAGCAATCGAGCTTCGCCGGCATCCCGCCCACCAAGACCTGCATGAACTGCCATGCGCAAATCTGGACCAACGCGGCTTATCTGGAGCCTGTCCGCGAAAGTTTCCGCACGGGCCGCTCGCTCGAATGGACGCGCGTCAACCAGTTGCCCGACTACGTATATTTCAATCACAGCATCCACGTGAATAAGGGTGTGGGCTGCAACACCTGCCACGGTCCTGTCGATCAGATGCCGCTGATGTATCAGTACGCGTCGCTGCAGATGGAATTCTGCCTCGACTGCCACCGCGCCCCGGAAAAATATCTGCGCCCGCGCGAACAGGTTTTCAACATGCGCTATGAGGAGCCTTCCACCGGCGATCCCGTCCTTGTTAAGGGAACGGCATACTCCGATCAGGAAGCGCTGGGGAACGCTTTGAAGGAGCAATACAAGGTGCGGTCGGTCAACGACATCACCAGTTGCAACACCTGCCACCGGTAGCGGCAGATCGGCAGATCCTAATGACGAAAAGAGATGAGAAGAAATAAAGATCGACGATGAGCATGGACGAGAACAAGATAAAACCGGTCGGAACGGACGTCTGCCCCAGCAAACGAAAACAGCTTGACCTCGCGACCGTCAAGGCGCAGATCGAGGAGACGACCGGCCCCGAGTACTGGCGCAGTCTCGAAGAGCTGGCCGGCAGCGAAGAGTTTCAGGAGATGCTGCACCGCGAGTTCCCGAAAGGCGCTTCCGAGTGGCTCGACGATTTCTCGCGCCGCGGCTTCCTCAAAACCATGGGAGCGTCGCTGGCGCTTGCCGGTTTGACCGGTTGCACGCGGATGCCGATCACCGAGATCGTGCCCTATGTAAGGCAGCCGGAAAACGTTGTCCCCGGCCGCCCCATGTTCTATGCGACCGCGTTCACGCTCGGCGGCTACGCCTCGCCGATTCTGGTCGAGAGCCATCTCTTCCGTCCGACGAAAGTCGAAGGCAATCCGCAGCATCCGGCCAGTCTTGGCGGCACTGACGTGTACGCGCAGGCTTCCATCCTCGATCTCTACGATCCCGACCGGGCGCAGAACGTCACATACCTGGGCGATATCCGCTCGTTCAATGAGTTCCTCGAAGCCGTTCGCGGCCCCCTGAATGTGCAGAAAAGCATAGCGGGCAGCGGCGTCCGCATTCTGACGCAGACCGTCTCCTCGCCCACGCTGGCGAGTCAGATCCGCACTTATCTCGACGCGAATCCGCAGGCCAAGTGGCACGTTTACGAGCCCATCAGCCGCGACAACGTGGTTGAAGGCGCGAAGCTGGCTTTCGGCGAGCCGGTCGAGACGCGCTACGACTTGTCGAAAGCCGATGTCATCGTTTCGCTTGATGCAGACTTTCTCTACGCTGGATTCCCTGGCTCAGCGCGCTACACGCGCGATTTTGCCGCGCGGCGCAATCCCGATGCGAACATGAACCGGCTGTACGTGGCCGAGAGCACGCCGACTTCGACGGGGATGAAGGCGGATCATCGTATTCCTGTGCGGGCCTCGGATATCGAGGGATTCGCGCGTGCGCTGGCGGCCATAACCGGGACGGACTACGGTATTGCTGGCGGAAAGAATGAGATTGGCAGGTCCTTGTTGGCCATTTGGCAGGATCTCCAGGCTCACAAGGGATCCAGCGCCATTATCGTCGGCGATCATCAACCTCCGGCGGTTCATGCGCTCGCGCACACGCTCAATCAGATGCTCGGCAACGTTGGGAAGACGGTTTTCTATACCGAGCCAGTCGACGCGAATCCGGCGAACCGCAACGAGTCGCTGCACTCACTCGTCGAGGACATGCGCGCCGGTAAAGTCGACCTGCTGCTGATTCTCGGCGGCAACCCGGCCTACGACGCGCCTGCGGAACTCGAATTCGCATCGGCCTTGAAATCGAACGCGGTCAGTCTGAAAGTGTTTCTCGGCACGCATCGCAACGAGACTGCCGAGCTTTGCCAGTGGCATGTTCCCGAAGCTCACTATCTCGAGTCCTGGAGCGATGCCCGCGCTTATGACGGAACTATCTCGATCATTCAGCCGCTGATCGAGCCGCTCTATGGTGGTAAGAGCGCGCACGAAATCATTGCCATCCTGGCGGGGCAGTCCGGCGTCACGGGACACGATCTCGTCCAGGGTTACTGGCAGAAGCAACATACTGGTGCTGACTTTGACGCTTTCTGGCGCAAGTCTCTGCACGACGGCTGGATTGCGGGCACGACCTACATGCCAAAGACGGTTGCGCTGAAAGCCACTAGCTTCCCGGCATCGCAATCCGCGTCCGGTGCTAACTACGAGATCAACTTCCGCCGCGACCCTTCCATCTATGATGGACGCTTTTCGAATAACGGCTGGCTGCAGGAGCTTCCGAAACCGCTTACTAAGTTGACGTGGGACAACCCCATCATGATCGGTCCCGCGATGGCCGATCGCCTGAAGCTGAATTTCAAAGATGTTGCCGAACTGGAATTCAACGGAAAGAAAGCTAAAGGCGCAGTCTGGATTCAGGCCGGCCATCCCGATAACTCGATCACTGTCTTCTTCGGTTACGGGCGCACGCGCGCGGGTCGCGTTGGTACCGGCACGGGCTTCGACGTTTACCCGCTGCGCACCAGTCAGGCTCCATGGTTTGCGAACGGGGCGCAACTTCGCGCTACCGGCGACACTTACCAACTCGCCAGCACGCAGGGTTATCAGACGATGGAAACTCCTAACGGCAGCGAGCGTTCGCTGGTGCAGGAGCGCAGCCTCGAGGAGTACAAGAAAGAGCCGAACTTCGCGAAAGAAGGCGAACCGCCGGCTGATCTTACGCTCTACAAGCCTTACGATTATTCGAAAGACAAAGAAGAGTACTCCTGGGGCATGGCGATCGACCTGAACGCCTGCGTGGGGTGTAATAACTGCATCGTCGCCTGCCAATCCGAGAATAACATCGCCGTGGTCGGCAAAGAACAAACGCTCAGGGGCCGCCACATGCACTGGCTCCGCGTGGACGCTTACTACAACGGACCGCGCGAAAATCCGAAGGGCTTCTTCCAGCCCGTGCCCTGCATGCAGTGCGAGGATGCGCCCTGCGAACTGGTCTGTCCGGTGCAAGCGACCATTCACAGCAGTGAAGGCCTGAACGACATGGTCTATAACCGCTGCGTCGGTACACGTTACTGCTCCAATAACTGCCCATACAAGGTGCGGCGATTTAATTTTTTGCTCTTCCAGGACTGGGAGACGCCGCAGTTCAAGCTCATGCGCAATCCTGACGTGACCGTCCGGAGCCGCGGCGTCATGGAAAAGTGCACTTACTGCGTGCAGCGTATCAGCGAGAAGCGCATTGACGCGGAAACTGCTTCGGTGCGCGATGGTAAGGACATCCGCATCGGCGATGATTTGCAGACGGCCTGCCAGCAGTCGTGCCCGGCGAACGCCATCGTCTTCGGCAACCTCAACGATCCGAACAGTCAGGTCAATAAGTGGAAGGCGCAAGCGAGAAACTACTCCCTACTGGGTGAATTGAATACGCGGCCGCGCACGACCTATCTGGCGGAAGTCCGCAATCCCAACCCCGAGTTAGAAGCAGAGTCAAGAACAACGCCGAAGGCATAGTGGAGCGCACGCAAGGCATGGCTACGAACACGCAAATACCCGTGGCAGACAGGCGAGTGCCGGTGATCGCACCGGGCCACACCTTCTCCACCATCACCGAGAAGATCAGCGACATAGTGCTGAGCCGCCCCGTCTCACTGGGATGGATCTTCGGATTCCTGATCGTGTTCGGGATGATGAACATGCTGATGATGGCCCTTGGGTATCTGTTCATTAAAGGTACGGGGATCTGGGGCATCAACATCCCCATTGGTTGGGGATTCGCCATCGTCAACTTCGTTTGGTGGATCGGTATCGGCCACGCGGGCACGCTGATTTCGGCGATTCTATGCCTGCTCCGCCAGACCTGGCGTAACTCGATCAACCGCTTCGCCGAAGCCATGACGCTGTTCGCAGTGGCCTGCGCCGGGATATTCCCGCTCGCTCACATGGGACGCCCGTGGCTTGCTTACTGGATGTTTCCGTATCCGAACACCATGCGTTACTGGCCGAACTTCCGCAGCCCGCTGGTGTGGGACGTGTTCGCGGTTTCGACCTACTTCACCATTTCGCTGGTGTTCTGGTTTGTGGGATTGATCCCCGATCTTGCCACCTTGCGCGATCGCGCCGAGAACCCGTGGGTGCAGCGCGTTTACGGACTGCTCGCCATGGGATGGCGCGGTTCCGCCCGCCACTGGCACCGTTATGAGACGGCCTACTTACTTCTCGCCGGGCTCGCTACGCCGCTGGTGCTCTCCGTTCACACGGTCGTCAGCTTCGATTTTGCCGTCGGCATCGTTCCCGGCTGGCACACCACGATTTTCCCGCCGTACTTTGTCGCGGGCGCCATCTATTCCGGGTTCGCGATGGTGCTTTGTCTTGCGATTCCGATCCGCGCGATCTACGGGCTTCAGGACTTCATCACCATGCGGCATCTCGAGAACGCAGCCAAGGTCATGCTGGCCACCGGCCTCATCGTCGCCTATGGCTATGGCATGGAGGCGTTCATGGGGTGGTACAGCGGCAACCAGTTCGATTCGTTTCTGCTCTGGAACAGGTTCCACGGCCCGTATCGGTTGGTGTACGCTGCGTTGCTTGCCTGCAACATTTTCATCCCGCAGGTTCTCTGGCTGAGGAAGTTCCGCGTCTCTACCGGCTGGCTCTGGCTCATCTCGTTCATTGTGCTCGTCGGCATGTGGCTGGAGCGCTTTATTATCGTCATAGTCAGTTTGAGCCGCGACTTCCTGACTTCTTCCTGGGGCATGTACTACCCAACTAAGTGGGACTGGATGACTTTCGCCGGCACCATCGGCCTGTTCCTGACTGCCATGTGGCTGTTCGTACGCATCCTGCCCATGATCTCCATCTTCGAATTGCGCACCTTGCTGCCGGAGTCGCAAGTGCACGAGGCGGCGGAGGTGAAACAGTGAGCGATTCTCCCGCCCCTAGTCCGAACTATGGTCCGATTGATTCTCCGATCTATGGATTGATGGCCGAATTCGACTCGGCGCAAGAACTGGTAGCCGCGGCTCACAAGACGTACGAAGCGGGCTATCAGAAGATTGACGCCTACAGCCCGTTCCCTATCGAGGGCCTTGCCGAAGCCATCGGCTTTCACAAGAACCGCGTGCCGCTCGTCGTCCTCATCGGCGGACTTGTCGGCGGGATCTCGGCGTATGCGCTTCAGTATTGGGTGGCGGCGATTACCTATCCGGTGAATGTCGGCGGACGCCCGTATCACTCCTGGCCCTCGTTCATCATTGTGACCTTCGAACTTACGATTCTTTTCGCCGGAATTTCGGCCGCTGTCGGCATGTTGGCCCTCAACGGGCTGCCCATGCCATATCACCCGGTGTTCAACGTGCCCGAGTTCGCCAAGGCCTCGGAGAATAAATTCTTCCTGGTCGTGTTTTCGAGCGACCCGAAATATGACGCCGCCCGCACGCGCTCGTTTCTCAACGGCCTCGCTCCACGGATGATCGCGGAGGTGCCAAGCTAGCCATGGGCAACCTAACCAAGCGCAACCTGGCCGCGCTGAATCTCCGAAAAGTTCTGCCCGCCCTTCTGGCGCTGATCGCCGCGACCGCCGGCTGCCGCATCGACATGCACATACAGCCGTATTACCGGACCATGGCGAAGAGCGATTTCTTCCCTGACGATCGCTCCGCCCGCATGCCGGTCGAGGGCACGGTCGCACGCGGCGATCTCCACGAGGATACTTACTTCTACACGGGAAAAATCGGCAACGCCCCGGGCGCTTATCTGCCGTTCCCGGTGACCGCCGAAGTTCTCGCCCGCGGACGCGAGCGGTTCAACATCAATTGCACGCCTTGTCACGGACGCGTCGGCGATGGTAATGGCTTCATCCCTTCGCGCGGATTCCGCCACCCGCCGTCGTATCACATCGACCGTCTGCGCAAAAAGCCGCTCGGCTACTTCTTCGACGTCATGACTCACGGCTACGGCGTGATGCCCGAATATGGTACGCAGGTGGCGCCGCGCGATCGCTGGTGCATTGCGGGTTACATCCGCGCGCTGCAACTGAGCCAGAATGCGACTTCGGCCGACGTTCCCGCTGGACAAAAAGTTCCGTCACCTCCGCCGCAGTTCCGCGACATCGGCAACGGAGCCACGCTGCCCCAGGTAGCGCCGCCTGCCGCCGCTGCAGAAGGGGAGCCCAAATGACCTCGGCCGCCATGGATAAGTTGGACCTGATGGCCCCGCCCGTGGCCCAGACCATGCAGCAACGGTCGCTCGTCATTGGCGTGATCGCTGCCGTTGCTTCCGTCGGCGGCGCTTTCCTCGCCCCTGGCAGTTTTTATTCCGCCTACCTTATTGGCTTCATGTTCTGGCTTGGCCTCTCGCTCGGGTGCATGGCCATCCTGATGCTTTACCACCTGGTCGGCGGCGCCTGGGGCACCGTGATTCGCCGCATCCTCGAGTCGGGCATGATGACGCTGCCTCTCATGTTCGTTCTCTTCATTCCGATTTTGCTGAACCTGCCCAAACTTTATTTCTGGGCCCGTCCCGATGCCCTGACCGATCCGAAGATCGCGGAAATTGCGCACAGCTATCTCAACCCCAACGGCATCCTGGTGCGCTACATTCTTTATTTCGCCATCTGGTTCGGGATGGCTTACTTTCTGAATCGCTGGTCCACCGAGCAGGACTCGATTGCGGGCCAGAGCACGCTGCGCTTCCGCGCGATGAGTTCGATTGGACTCGTCATCTACTCGCTCACGATTTCCTTCGCCGTGATCGACTGGGTTATGTCGCTGCAAGCGCGCTGGATCTCGACCATCTACGGCCTGCTGTTCATTGCGGGTGAAGCGCTCTCCGCTTTCTGCTTCGTTGTGTTGATCGAGAGCATCCTCGGCAAACGCAAGCCGATGTCCGAGTACCTCACCGACACCGAGGTCCACGACCACGGTAAGTTCATGCTCACCTTCGTCATGGTCTGGGCTTACTTCAATTTCTCGCAGTGGCTCATCATCTGGGCCGGCAATCTGCCCGAAGAGATTCCGTGGTACGTGCGCCGTATGAATGGCGGATGGGAAGCGGTCGGCCTGTTCCTGGTGGTGTTCCACTTCGCCGTGCCTTTCGCGCTCTTGCTCTCGCGCCAGTTGAAGCGCAAGGCGCGCACTCTGGTCGGGCTCGCCTCCTGGCTCATATTCATGCGCATCGTCGATATCTTTTGGCATATCGAGCCGGCGTCGCATCCCACCTTTCACGTCAGTTGGGTGCATTTCACGATCATCGCCGGAATCGGCGGTCTTTGGATGGCCTACTTCTTCCACAACCTGAGATCGCGTCCGCTGCTCGCCGTCAACGCGCCGCAGACGCTGAGACTTCTGGAGCCGACGCATGAGTGACGAAATGATGAACCAAGGCCACTCGAATCAGGGCCACTCCGGCCACGAAACCGATTTCGAACGCGAAGACTTGAGCTCGCGCGGCGTCTTCTTTTTCATGATCGGCCTCGCGGTCACGGGCGTAGTCATATATTTCATCATCGTCGGCATGTACTCGTTCCTCGACAAATACGAGCGGTCGCAGATGGCCACCGCCAGTCCGTTAGTTACTTCGAAGGACGCGATGTCGCGTGTGGTCACGCAGGCGGACATGGATAAAGCGTTCAAGGACAATGGCACTCCCATGCTGGAAACCAACGAGCGCGGCCAGTTTCGCGACTTCCTGATCAATCAGGAGAGCCAACTCAATAGTTACGGCTGGGTCGACGAAAAAGCCGGGGTGGCGCACATTCCGATCGAGCGCGCCATGGAGTTGACCGTCCAGCGCGGATTGCCGGTATATGCGCCAGCAAGTGCCGATGCGAGCACGGCGGTAAGCAAGGCGTCGGCGAAGAAGGCGGCGGCAGCGAAGCAGTAAATGCCCAGCCCCTGAAGGGGCGTTTGATTTCGAGGGATTATGGTATCGCTAAAGCGATACCGTGATACGAAACACGGCATCGCCAACGCGATGACCTGGTACGAAGCAACCGCTCCGGCCGGACAGCCGGAAAAGGAAAAAGCAGTGCGAAGTAAAAGCAGTTTCGCCAATTCGATCGCGGCCGCAGCATTCCTGCTCATGCTCTCGGCTGCTCCGCTGTTTGCTCAGGTCCCGCGCGGTCCTATTATGGGCGGCGGCATCATGAGTCCGCCCGCCAACCAACGTCCCCCTGGGCTTGAATTCGTCGGCATCGAGCAACATCTCAATGGCGAAGTTCCCGCCGATCTGGAATTCCGCGACGAACTCGGCAACCCGGTAAAACTCGCCGATTACTTCGGTCACGGACGCCCCGTCATTCTGAACCTGGGTTACTACCAGTGCCCTATGCTCTGCAGCGAACTTCTGCAAGGGCTGGTCGGTTCGATGAAGGTACTGACTTTCAATCTCGGCAAAGATTTTGACGTCGTCACGGTGAGCTTCGACCCGCGCGAAACCACGGAAATGGCTGCCGAAAAAAAGCGGGACATCATGAAGCGCTATGGCCGGGCGAACTCGGATCAGGGCTGGCACTTCCTCACCGGCAAGGCTGACCAAATCGATGCGCTCACCAAGTCGGTCGGCTTCCAGTATCAGTTCGATCCGAAAACCGAGCAGTACGCCCACGCCACCGCGATCGTTATGCTCACGCCCGATCGCCACATTTCGGGATACTTTTATGGCGTCGAGTTCTCTCCCAAGGATCTGCGCCTCGGTCTGGTGCAGGCCTCGCAAAACAAGATTGGCAACATCGGCGACCAGGTGCTGCTCTACTGTTACCACTATGATCCCAGGACCGGAAAATACGGAGCCGTCATCAGCAATATTTTGAAGCTGGCAGCGCTCGCGACGATGCTTATTCTGGGAACATTTATGTTCGTCATGTTCCGCGCCGATCGTCATTCCGATCGACGCGCGGGTCACAGCGACTTGAGACGAGTTACCTAATTATGTCGAAATTTCTACCATTGTGGCCCGATCAGGCCTCGACCATGGCAAGGCAGGTGGATGCGCTCTACATCTATCTGCTGCTGGTGGCTGGCGTCATGACCGCGCTCATCTTTGTCTCCGTCATAGTGCTGGCGATCAAGTATCGTCGCACACCCAGCCGCGAAGCCCAACAGATCGAAGGCTCCACGATCCTCGAAATTACCTGGTCGACCATCCCGTTCTTTGTGATGCTGACCTTCTTCATCTGGGGCGCCGTCATCTACTTCAAGGAACGCACGCCTCCTGCCGACGCGACCGAAGTTTACGTCGTCGCCAAGCAATGGATGTGGAAGATCGAGCACATGGAGGGGCAGCTCGAGATCAACGAGTTGCACGTGCCCACCGGCCAGAACATCAAGCTGATCATGACCTCACAGGACGTGATTCACAGCTTCTTCGTCCCCGCATTCCGCCTCAAGCAGGACGTGTTGCCCGGCCGCTACACTACGCTCTGGTTCAAAGCTACCCGGCCCGGGCGCTATCATCTGTTCTGCGCCGAATACTGTGGGACCATGCACTCCGGCATGGGCGGCGACATCGTCGTCATGGAGCCGCAGGATTACGCGCAGTGGATGGCGGGCGGGCCGTCCGCGCCCTTGCAGGAAACCGGCAAGCAGTTGTTTGCTACCCTCGGATGCGCCACCTGCCATCGTTTCGATGTTCAGGGTCGCGGCCCCAATCTGCAAGGCATCTACAACAATCCGGTTCTGCTCGAAGACGGACGCACGGTAATTGCCGATGAGAACTATGTTCGTGAGTCCATCCTCAATCCCACCGCAAAGATCGTGAGCGGATTCAAACCGGTCATGCCCACCTTTCAGGGCATCGTCAGCGACGAGCAGTTGAACGCGTTGGTGGCCTACGTCAAGTCGTTAGCCCAGCCAGCCCCGGGAACCGCCGGACTGCAGAACCAGCCCGCGGCTTCCCCGGCACAACCCCAGAAGATGCAGGTGCAATAGTCATGGCGAGCACAGTAATTCCGGCGAATCAGGCTCCGGCTCCGACTCCGAAGCTGAACTATCTCAACAACGGGCACACGCTCAAGTCCTGGCTGTTGACCACCGACCACAAGCGGATCGCGATCCTCTACCTGATTTCGGTGACGGTTTTCTTCTTTCTCGGCGGCTTCTTTGCCATGCTCATCCGGCTCGAGTTGCTGACGCCACAGGGCGACCTGATGCAAGCCGACACCTATAACAAGGTGTTCACCATGCACGGCTTGATCATGGTGTTCTTCTTCCTGATTCCGGTGGTGCCGGCCGTGCTCGGAAATTTTCTGATTCCCATCATGCTTGGGGCGAAGGATCTTGCCTTTCCGCGCATCAACTTGCTGAGCTGGTATCTCTACGTAGTGGGCGGTCTCCTGATTTCACACGTCATGTTGACCGGTGGCGTCGACACGGGCTGGACTTTCTACAGCCCATTCAGCACGGAGTACACCAACACCAAGATTGTCGAGGCCGGACTCGCGGCCTTCATTGCCGGGTTCTCCTCGATTTTCACCGGATTGAACTTCATCGTCACCATTCACCGCATGCGCGCCCCCGGCCTTACCTGGAGCCGTCTGCCCTTGTTCGTGTGGGCGAACTACGCGACCAGCATCATCATGATCCTGGGCACGCCCGTCATCGCCATCACCATCGTGCTCGTGGCCGTCGAGCGCCTCTTCCATCTCGGCATCTTCGACCCCAGACTCGGCGGAGACCCGCTCCTCTTTCAGCACCTGTTCTGGTTCTACTCCCATCCCGCTGTCTACATCATGATCCTGCCTTCCATGGGAGTGGTCAACGAACTCATCACCTGCTTCTCGCGCAAGCGCATCTTCGGATACAAGTTCATCGCTCTGTCGAGCATCGCCATTGCCGTCCTAGGATTCCTGGTCTGGGCGCACCACATGTTCGTCGCCGGCATCTCGCTCTATGCCGCCATGATCTTTTCTTTCCTGACTTTCTTCATCGGCGTGCCCTCGGCGGTCAAAGTGTTCAACTGGACGGCTACTCTCTACAAGGGTTCGATTTCTTACGCCACGCCCATGCTCTACGCCTTCGGCTTCATCGGGCTTTTCACCATGGGCGGCTTGACCGGGCTCTTCCTCGCCACTCTCGGCATCGACGTCCACGTCACCGACACTTACTTTGTTGTCGCCCACTTCCACTACGTCATGGTGGGCGGCGTGCTCATGGGGTATCTCGGAGGCCTGCATTTCTGGTGGCCGAAGATGACCGGCCGCATGTATCCGGAAGCCTGGGCCAAGCTGTCGGCGCTGCTCATCTTTGTCGGCTTCAACCTGACTTTCTTCCCGCAGTTCATTCTCGGCTACGTCGGCATGCCGCGCCGCTATTGGCAGTATCCGCCGGAGTTCCAGGCGCTGAACGTGCTCTCAACCGCCGGCGCCAGCATACTCGCCGCCGGCTATCTGCTGCCGATGATCTACTTCGTCTGGTCGCTGCGCTACGGGAAGATCGCCGACGCGAATCCCTGGGCCGCCGCTGGCCTGGAGTGGAAGACCACGTCGCCGCCGCCCACCTTTAATTTTGACGAGACGCCCGTGGTGACCTGGGAAGCCTATAACTACGACGAGATCCCACCCTGGGAACGGAGGGCTCCCGTTGCACGATAGCCAAGCGCCGGCCGCCCCAGCGACGACGATGGAACACGAAGCTCACAATCCGGCGCTGCTTCACCACTTCGCCGACGCTCAGCAGCAGAAAAACGCTGCCTCGCTTGGCATGTGGCTGTTCCTGGTGACCGAAATCATGTTCTTCGGCGGCATGTTCTGCGCCTACCTCGTCTACCGCCTCGCCCACTTCAACGCTTTTGCGGCCGGAAGCCAGCAGCTCAACATTTGGATGGGAGCGATTAATACCGCCGTCCTGATCGTTAGTTCGGTTACGGTTGTATTGGCGGTGAAAGCGGCGGAAGCGGGCAAACGCAAAGTGCTGGTTGGCTACCTCGTCGTTACCGTCCTGCTCGGCATGACATTTCTCGTCATCAAGGGTTTCGAGTACGCTGAAAAATTCGAGAAGCACCACGTACCCGGTCCGACGTTCAACTTCACGGACAAGTTCGATGACAACGGCAAGCAAATCCCAGTCAACCCAAAGGAAGCGGAGCTCTTTTTCTCCCTCTATTTTGCGATGACCGGCATGCATGCGCTGCACATGATCATCGGCTGCGGTCTTTTTAGCGTGTTGGCTATCCTGGCGTGGAAAGGACATTACACGCCCGGCTACTTCACGCCCATAGAAAACGCCGGCTTATACTGGCACCTGGTCGATATCATCTGGATTTATCTGTTCCCGTTGTTGTATCTGATCAGCCGGCACTCGTGACGGTGGACGTCTGTTTGAGAATGAGAACTGAAAGCTGAGAACTGGTCTTAAAGGATTGCCATGTCGGAACACGAAGAGCACACTAGTCACTCGCAAGGGTTTTACATCGCCATCGGTATCACCCTGCTCGTCCTGACTATAACGACGGCCGCCGTCGCCTTTGTGAACCTCGGTCCCTTCAACCCGGTTGTCGCGCTCCTTATCGCCACCATCAAAGCGACACTCGTCGTGCTTTTCTTCATGCACGTCAAAGGCGCGAGCGAAAAGCTAACCGGCGCCGTAGTTGTCTCCGGCTTTTTCTTTCTCGCCATTCTGATATCGCTATCGTTGGCCGACTATCTAACTCGATCGTGGCGGTAACGGCATTTTGTCCTGTGTGGCGCGGGCGCCCTCGCCCGCGAAAAGAGGCCAGAAGGCAGGTTGCAAAAACCCCAGCCCGGGATATAATTCAGCTCAATGGCAACGGGGTCGGAAGTCGCAAAAGCGCCGGGGATGGTGCCTGACGAGCTGAAACAAGAGCCTCGCTCGAAGGGCCTGACTACCCCGCGCAAGAAAAAGCCGAAAGAACTTGCCGTCATCACCGAGTGCTGTACGGGCTGCGCGGGATCACCGGCCTGCGTAGAGTATTGCCCGGTGGAAGATTGCATGTTTTGGATCCCGGATGACGATCATCCACCGTTCGGCCGCATCGAGGTAGACCCGCTTCTCTGCATCGGATGTAAGAAGTGCCTCAGTAAGGGGCCAGAGGGCGCTTTCCTCGACGGATGCCCGTGGGACGCGATCGTCATGATAGACATTGCAGAAGTGGAAAAAGAAGTCGGACCGATGACCTACTAGCGGTAGGGTTTGTGTGGGCACGGGGCTTCGCCCCGTCCATGCGGGGCAGAGCCCCGCATCCACGAAAACCCTCTAAACACCTACCTGCTCGCTCTTTCCTGTATCGCCCGTTCGGTCTCAACCGCTTGCCGACGTAGCCGCTCCGGAACTTCGGGCAACTCTCTTTGGTAAGGACGGATTGAGGGCAGATCCTCCAATTGGCCAATCAGATATAAGGCGCGAAGGGCCTCCCAGACTTGTTCTTCCCCGGGTTCAACGGTGGCAATCGCAGTTCCCAGAACTACGCTGGCACCGGTTGCCGTCGAAAGTGTGCGCACGCGGCCGGTGATCGGCGAACGCA
>Ga0116220_10000268_pt1 | contig 21058 bp, 14 predicted proteins | sample Sb_taG_10_FD_88967 | JGI IMG/M metagenome (GOLD analysis project Ga0116220, IMG submission 88967) | Peat soil microbial communities from Weissenstadt, Germany - Sb_50d_7_NC metaG | ecosystem: Environmental > Terrestrial > Soil > Wetlands > Peat | place: Germany: Weissenstadt | collected 2010-09-21
CACCCGCCTGGTGGTCGAGGCCAACCTTCGCTTCTTTCGCACGATGCTGCTGGGGCGGGCCCCAGGGTTCGCGCCCGGACCGGCCACCGTCGGTCCGTTCAGAGAAGTGGCTCTCGAGCGTCGCCGGGGACTGGTGATCGAGGAGGCCACGCTGCGTCCACGCATGAGCGGCGAGGACGGGCGACTTGCCGTCCGGATACGCCTGCGCACGCTCGCAGGCGCCCTGCCGCCGACTGCGGTCGAGGTCGAGCTCACCGGGCCGTCGGGCACGTGCAGCGGACCGCTCGCATTGGTGACATGCGCGGACTCCGCAGAGGCACACGGTGAGTTGCAGGTGCCGGCGGTGGCGCGCTGGTGGCCGCACACACACGGCGAGCCGGTCCTGTATAAGGCGCGTCTGATCGTCAATGCCGGCCGCGACACCGATGCCAGTGTCCCCGCCTTTGCCATCGACCTTCCCAAGGTGGGCTTTCGCACCCTCGCGGCCGGGCCAACGCAAGGTCACGACCCCGAACAGGACGGGCTGGATCTCCACGTCAACGGCGTGAGGATATTTGCGCGGGGCGCCGTGTGGACGCCGGTCGACGCAGTCGGTCTCGCCCCCACACGCCCAGCGCTCAGCGCCGCGCTGGAGCAGGCCCGCGAGGCAGGCATGAACCTGCTGCGCATCCCCGGCACGAGCGCATATGAGACTGACACCTTCCACGACCTGTGCGACGAGCTGGGCATGCTGGTATGGCAGGATTTCATGTTCGCGAACTTCGACTACCCGATATCCGACGAGGCGTTCCATTCCACCGTGACACGGGAGGCGAAGCAAGTCCTCGAGCGTCTCTGCGGCCGCCCGAGCGTCGCAGTTCTTTGCGGCAACAGTGAGATAGAGCAGCAGGTCGGGATGCTCGGGCTCGACCCGTCGCTGGGACGCGGGGAGCTGTTCGGCGATCTGTTGCCCTCGCTGGTGCGGGAGAGCGGGATCGACGCCGTCTACGTTCCGTCCGCGCCGTGCGGCGGCAATCAGCCCTTTCGCCCCGATCGAGGCGTGGCGAACTACTACGGCGTGGGCGGCTACCGCCGTCCCCTGGAGGACGCTCGCCGCGCAGAAGTCCGATTCGCCGCGGAGTGCCTGGCCTTCGCCAACGTGCCAAACGAGGCGGCGATCGCGGAGATGCTTCCGCAGGCGCCCGGCAACCTCGTCGTGCACCACCCGCGCTGGAAGGCCGGCGTACCGCGCGACGCCGGAAGCGGCTGGGACTTCGAGGACGTCCGCGACCACTACCTTGCCCTGCTGTTTGACATCGATCCGGCCGAACTGCGCCGCGTCGACCACGACCGCTATCTGGAGCTCTCACGGACAGTCACCGGCGAGGTCATGGCCGAGGTCTTCGGCGAGTGGCGCCGGGCGGCGTCACCGTGTGGCGGGGGACTAGTGCTCTGGCTGCGCGATCTCATGCCCGGGGCAGGCTGGGGCGTGATCGATCATCGCGGGGAACCGAAGACGGCCTACCACCACCTGCGCCGCGCGCTGGCGCCGGTCGCAGTCTGGACGACCGACGAGGGCTTGGGCGGCATGGTGGCACATGTGGCGAACGACCGTCCCACCGCGCTGAGCGCCAACCTGCGGGTGGCGTTATATCGTGATTTCGAGCACCTCCTCGACGCGGCGGAGGAAGCCATCCAGCTGACTCCCCACAGTGTCGAGCAATGGAATGTCGAGTCGCTCATCGGTCGCTTCGTCGACGTGACCTGGGCGTACCGCTTCGGCCCCCCACAGCAGGATCTGATCGTCGTCAGCCTCGAATCCGACGAGGAGGAGGGCGCGCTGATCTCGCAAGCGATGCGCTTTCCGGCGGGGCGCCCAACCGCCACAGAACCCGCCGGGCGACTGGGTCTTCGGGCAAGCGCTCGCGTCCTCCCAGACCGCGGCCTGCGCCTGCACGTGTGCACGGGCCGACTCGCCTATGGCGTGCGCGTGCACATACCCGGCTTCATTCCGATCGATGATGCCTTCTCCGTCGAGCCCGGCGGTGAGCGCGTCATCCACCTGCTCCCACGCACAGCTGATGCGATCTTCGCCGGCGGCGCTCTGAGCGCTGTTAACCTTCGTGGACAGTCGCCTGTCGTGTGCCAGGAGCGGACCCCGTCAGTAACGCCCTCCAGGATGCAAGACGCCACGGCATGAGCCCGTCCCCGCCAGCCCGCCCGCTCTACCTGAGCATCGACGGCATCGACCCGGTCTTCGGTCTCCTGCACATGCCGGCGTACGGCCCAGGGCACGAGATCGCCGTTCTCATCTGCCCGCCCTTCGGGTGGGAGGAGAGCTGCTCCTACCGCAGCCGGCGCGACTGGGCCGAGCATCTCGCCGGAGCGGGCCACCCAACGCTGCGTATCGACCTGCCGGGCTCCGGCGACAGCGGCGGATCGCCGGAGGACCAGGGCCGAGTGGCAGCCCGGACCGGTGCGATCTGCGCGGCCGCAGGCTGGCTGAGCGCCACGACAGGCGGCCGTCGCGTGGCCGCGATCGGCATTGGCCTAGGCGGCCTTCTCGCTTGTCACGCTATCGGTGAGGGCGCACCGATCGACGAGATCGTCCTCTGGGCGGTCCCGTCTCGCGGGCGCACGTTCGTACGCGAGCTGCGCGCGTTTGGGCGTATGGAGGCCTCCAAATCCACCGGACGTGACGGCGCGGCGTTTCAGCTCCCCGATGGCTGGACAGGAGCCGGCGGATTCGTGCTCAGCGCAGAAACAACGCTGGCGTTGGAAGGCCTGGATGTGGCGACGCTCGAGATCCCCGACGGCCAACTGCACCGCGCGCTCCTATTCGAGCGAGACGGCATCGGGGTCGACGAGCGCCTGAGGAGGCAGCTGGAGGGGACCGGCGCGGCGGTGACCGTCCTGCCTGGCAGAGGCTACAGCGAGATGATGGGCGTGCCGCACGAGGCGCGCTCACCGATCGGGGTATTCGCTCAAACGCAGGCCTGGCTGGACGAAAGCTCCACGTCCGCCGGCACCGCATCACCGGAGGTCGATCCGCGCGGGCTGCCCGCGCGGCCGCAGCGAGCCGTCGAAGAGCACAACGTCATCGAGCTCGACGTCGCCGGCGTGCGCATCAGGGAGACGCCGCTGGCGATCGAGCAGCCCTTCGGGCGCCTGTTCGGCGTGCTCGCCGAGCCGGTGGTGACGCCGGCACTCGACCTCGGCGCGGTTCTCCTCAACGCAGGCGCGCACCGTCGCATCGGTCAGAACCGCATGTGGGTGGAGGCCGCTCGCCGCTGGGCGGCGCGCGGCGTGCCCACGCTGCGCCTCGATCTGGAGGGAATCGGCGACGCCGATGGCGACGTTGCCCGATTCAGCAATATGAGGGAGCTGTACACACCCGCGCTGGTCGACCAGGTGCTCGCGGCGCTCGACGCGCTCGACGCGCGCAACCTGGGGCCATCCTATGTGCTCGCCGGCCTCTGCTCAGGCGCGTACTGGTCCTTCCACGCAGCCCTGCGAGACGAGCGGGTGCGCGCAGCCTTCATGCTCAACCCTCAGAGCCTTTTCTGGGACTCCTCGCTCCCCACCGCCAGAGTTCTTCGCCGAGGGTCGCGGTCAAAGGTGCTGCGCGGGGAAGTGCCGCTGGCCCGGCTCGCGGCGCTCGCCTACGGTGTTCCCGCGATGGTTGCACGGCGCGCACGCACACGATGGCGTGCGCGCCATGCCGGCGACGAGCTCGACCGCGCGCTGGATCGGCTACGCGACACCGGCAAGCATCTCCGATTCATGTTCTCCGGCCTCGAGCCGCTGTATGAAGAGCTCGAACTGGAAGGTCGCATGCAGCGGATGGATCGCTGGCCGAACGTCGGCTTCGACTTCATCCCAGGGCAGGATCACCTCCTCAGACCGCTCGAGGCGCAGCGGTTCGCCCACGAGGCGCTCGACCGCGCACTCGAGGAAGAGCTGCGGCGGGTAGCCGACGAGAACGGCTTCCACAGCCCGCAGAACGGCGTTTACCGCGCTCGCTTGTCGGTCAGGCCAGGTACGTAGTCCCCGCGACGGGCGATCGCCAGTATCGCCGGGCAGAGCGCGAGCAGCGTCCACAGCAGCTTGCTGTACTGCACGGAGATGAAGAAATCGGCTACGAGCATACCTATAAGCGCGAGAAAGACGGCGCGCGCAAGCGCCTCCATAGTCACGTCTCGATGCTGCACCGCAAGGCGCGCAGCACGCAGCGCGCAGCCCAAGCAGACGACGATCACGGCTATGAAGAGGAGAAGCCCAGGCACTCCCATTTCCGCCAGCACCTGCAGGTATGTGTTGTGGACGGGAAATGGTTCGGAGGTGAAGATCAGGGAAGACCGATGGATGACGCCAGGCTGCAACACGTAGTTGGCCGCGGCGTGTTCGGAATTGCCCACACCCACCCCCCCCACGGGATGCGCTCGCACGATACGTAGACCCACTTTCCAGAGTTCAGACCGTCCCGCGCCGCCGTTGGAGGTGAGCACGCGTTCGCGTGCGGGAAGGGGCGCCAACTGGGTAAAGTACAGGACTCCTCCGGCGGCGAGCGCAACGAGGAGGGCTGTCACAGCCACGCGCCAGCGTCCGGCGGCAACCGTCCCGGCCACCAGTGTGGCGCTCAACGCGATCAGGCCGCCGCGCGACACGCTCAGGAAGATCCCCGCGGCGCAGAGCGGGATCGCAAGCAGACCGACAAGCCGGAGCGCCAACGAACTTCCTCGCGCCACCGCAAACCCGGCCCCGAGCGCGAGACCGACCAGAAGGGCGGCGGCGAGTTCGTTTGGATCACCCACGGTGCCCGTGGCTCGCGTGCTATCAATCGATGAACTGGGTGGTTGAATGATACCGAAGACAGCGGCGATGATCGCTCCGAGCACGATCGCGGCAAGCACGAGCTTGAGGTCGCGACGCTGGCGCACCGCCGTGTAGGCGATCGGAAGGAGCAACAGATTCGGGACGTACCGTGAGAGGGCCGTCAGCCCGGCACCCGTCTGTTCAGACCACGACAGCGTTAGCACAGCCCACCCGAGGAACGCGATCGTGAGCCAGGCGAGATGTGAATGATCTGCAAAGAAGTCACGCTTGCCGCGCCCGCTCAGGCTGAAGCGAGCAACCCATGCCAGCGCGAGCACCAGCCCAGCGCCCTTGGCGAGGCTCAGAGATCCCGATTTGGGCAAGATCTCCAGGAAGCTGAGAAACCCAAGGACAGCCAAGCCCATCGCGAGGTCGCTGAACACGACCCACACGAACACGATCGTTACGGCGACCGCAACCGCCGCCAATGGCTGGACAGCGGCGAGCACGCCAAGCATCGCCGCTGTCGCCAGGACAATCGCTTGCAGCAGTAACGACCCGCGCGCCCGCGCGATCACTGCGAAACTATCTCCCGGTCGTGCGGGTCTGCTCGCGCAGGACCTTGGGCATCTGCTTGCGTAGGCGCGGATGCAGCCCCTTGCCCGCCGCGGGCGACTGGGCGTAGTACCCGTGGTACCCCATCCCTTGGCTGTGATCGTCGCCGACGATCACCAGTCCGGCCGGCCGGACGCCCTGTCGCGTAAGGACCTCGCCGAGATTCACGAGTTGATCTGTACGGCTGTGTCCGAGGCGCGCGACGATCAAAACGCTGTCGACGTGCTCACTGAGAGGTAGGGCATCGCTTACCTCGGTTACAGGTGGCGCGTCAAAGACGACGTTATCGGCCATCGCCTTGGCGCGCTCGACGAGCTCATCGGCGCCGCCAAGCAACCCATCCGGCAGATTGAGGGCTGACTCCTCCACCAGCAGCACGCTCAGGTTATCCTCCAGCCCCTCGACCGTGATCAACGCGTCCTCAAGGTCGACCTCACCCATCAGGACGCCAGCTATGCCCCACTTCCCGCGGACGCCTATGGCGCCCGCCAGCGAGGGACGATGGATGTCGGCCTCGATAAGCATGACCTGGTGACCCGCGGAGGCGAGCACGGCTGCCAGGTTGAGCGCGACGGTGGACTTGCCCTCCGAGCGCGTCGAGCCGGTGATCATTAACGACCGCGAGACCGTCGAGCCACCGCGGGAGTCGAGCGCCACGCGCAGCATGCGATAGCTCTCGTGCGCCACCGGAGAGAGGTCGTCGGGTCGAAGTGGCGGGCCACGCCAGGACTGGCGCCGTTCACGGGGAATGCGGGCGAGAACGGGGAGGCGGAAGATCCGGCGAAGCGCCTCCTCACGACGCACTCGAGGATCCAATCCCTCGAGTGCGAACGCGCCGCCGACGCCGAGGATGAGTCCGACGAGGATGCCGGCGATGATGCTCAGCTTCTTCCGTGGCGAGGAGGGTGCCGTGGGAAGCTGAGCCAGAGCCGCGACCGTGATGGTGGGATCGGGCCCGGCGCGTAGCGTTTCGAGCGACGCGAGCCTTTCCGTCAGCGATCCCTGGCCGGTTCGTTGTGCCGGCGGAAGAGTCTGCACCTGTGCCCGCAGCGTGGGAATGATCGCTTCGAGCTGGCGGTGAAGGGTCTGTGTCCGATTCTCGACCGTGGCGAGCGCAAAGGCGTTGGCGATCGCTTGGGCCCGCGCGGCACTCGATGCCGTGGCGGTGATGGCCACGACGCTGCTCTGCGCCACCGGCACGGCGCTCACCGCTCCGAGCACTGCGCTCGCCGTTGTGTGGCCGACACGGGCGGCCACGAGCGCGGCGACTTCGGGAGTGGTCACAAGGCTCGCCGCGGTCGAGATTTCTCCGCCGGGATTGCTGGAGCTGGAGATCAGACCGAGGCCGACGAAGTTGGCCGCTCCGTTCACCGGGGTGATGAGCAGGTGCGATTCGGCCTTCCACGAGCGTGGCGCGAGCGTCACGTACAAGCCCGCCACGATCGTCGTGGCCAGCACGCAGACGACGATCAGGCGCAGGCGTTCGCGGATGACCTCGGCATAGTGACCCAAGCCTTCCCTCGGCCCTTGGGGCGCGAGCCACGTGGGCTTGCCGGACTCCTCGCTATAGCTATTCATTGCGACCGCTCAAGACAGGTAGACGGGAACCATTTGGGGACGCGCCGTAGCCATAGGCCATCCTATCGCAAGCGCTCGGCGAGACCGCCGAGGGACTCGGGCAAACCCGGTGCGGGCGAGCCGCGCAGGCGGCGGATCATCGGTGAGATCTTGAGTCGGAAGCGAAGGTCGCCGTCGAGCCTGTAGATGCCGATGCGTGGCCACATCAGGGCGTTGCGCGAGCCCAGCCGACCCTCCGGCAGCGCAGCGGCAGCACGATATCCGGCGCGCGCGGTCGCCGCGACAACCCGCGCATCGACATCTCCGTAGGGGTAGGCAAGCGACGTGCAGGGGCCGCCAAGGTGGCGCTCGCAGGCGGCTTTTGAGCGCCTGAGCTCATCCTCGAGCGCGCGATCGTCGATCCCGGTCATATGGGGGTGGGAGCCGGTGTGCGAGCCGATCTCCCAGCCGGCGTTCCGAAGCGTCTGCAACTCTGCCCAAGACATCCGGCTCAACTCGCGCTCATGGAGGCCCCCGAGCCAGCCGTCGACTCCTGGCCAGTGCACTGGTCCCTCAGCGTCGATGAAGTCCGTCGGAGCGAACACGGTCGCGGGCAGCCCGAAATGATCGAGGATCGGTCGCCCGAGCTCAATGACAGAGCGATAGGCGTCATCGAAGGTGACGACGAGGACGCGGCCTCGTCGCGGCGAGGCGACAGCTTCCGTGAATGTCATCCCGCGGTAGCCGCGCCTGATCAGCCGCGAGATCTGGCGCTCGAAGCGATCGGGAGTAGTTGATAGGGCAGCTGTCCAGGTGGGGCTCAGCGCGTGGTAGCAGAGGACAAGGACATCGGCCAGCATGGACACGCGCCATCCTACCCACGAGCGTCCCACAGATACGTCAGAGCCGAGCGCGGCACATGTACTCTTGCTGGTATGCCGTCCTCCGCCGGACTTCGCGTGTTGGGGGTGTCGCTGCCCGATGTCTCCGACTGGGGCGAGCCGCTGCCTCAAGGCAAGTGGTCGCAGTTCTTTGGCGCGCTGGCGCAGCGCTTTGAGTTGATCGGTGTGGTTCGCCCCGAGCTCTCACAGGCCGAGCGCTACCTGAACTTCGCCCGGAGGTTCCACCCACGCAAGAGCAGGTGGAAAGCGAGGGCTGGTTTCAACCGGTCGCTCGCGATGAGGCGAACAGAGGCGGTTCAGCGTGGTTTGTCACGCTATGACAGCTCCTTTGACCTGATCATGCAGCTCCAGACCCTATGCGCTCCCGGTTTTGACCGAGCCGGTATCCCGTACGCGATCTACACCGACAACACGATGGCGCTCACGCAGCGTATTTATCCGGCTTGGGCCCCGCTATCAGCCGACGCGGCAGCATGGTGGATGCAATTTGAGGCCGAGGTCTGTCAATCCGCAACCGCCGTGTTCACCTACAGCGAGTTCGCCCGTCGCTCTGTCGTAGACGATTACGGCTGCTCGCCGGAGTCGGTGGTCACAGTGGGCGCCGGCGCGAATCAGCTGCTCGACTCGTTGGGAAACAAGGACTACAGCGTGCCTCGGGCTCTGTTCGTCGGCATCGAATTCACTTGCAAAGGCGGACACGTTCTGCTCGAGGCATGGCCGATCGTGCGCGAACGTGTTCCCGAAGCGGAGTTGATCATTGCGGGACCGGCGCAAGCGCCAAAGAAGCGTCTTCCGGCCGGCGTCACATGGATGGGTTGGGTCGATCGTACGCGCCTGGCGTCGCTGTATCAGTCCGCGTCGGTGTTCGTGCTGCCATCCCTTTTCGAGGCATGGGGTCACGTCTTGTTTGAGGCGATGGGACACGGTCTGCCCTGCATTGGAACGACTTGCTGCGCCATGCCCGAGATCATCGACGACGGGGTCACCGGGCGGTTGGTGCCGAGGTACGAGTCCGAGCCGCTGGCGGCGGCCCTGATCGAGCTGCTCGCAGACCCGGTCAAGACGGCCGCGATGGGGCGCGCGGCCCACACGAGCGTTCTTCAGGGAAACCGCTGGAGCGACGTCGTCGAGCGAGTGGTGGCGCACCTCGACGTGAACTTCTCCGCAGGCGCTCGCTCTGGCCAGTGATAGCTCGGTGACGAGCGGTCTCGTGATCCGCGGGTCTTGAGAACTCTCATCTCCAGGAAGGCTCCCCGCCCGGCCCCGCATCATCACGAGCGACGCGCCGCCCCGTGCCGCCTTCGCGCCAACTCAAGCCGAGCCCGCCTTCGGACCACTCCCGCAAACTCCCGCGTGACACGGGGCGCGAGGACGGCGAGCACCGCCAGATAGATTCCCGCTCCGAGCAGGGCCTCAAGAGCGAGCAGAGTGAGACCCAGGATCGCACCGTGGCGATCTGCATGAACGACGAGGTGCTCGAGACAGAACAGCGTACCCGCCATTGCGATCGCCGCAATTGTCGGCGGCCAAATCTCGGACGCCAGGTCGGCAAGCGCGATGTTCAGGGCCCGGCTCATTCCTCGCACTGCATAGGCGCCCACTCCGACGGCGCTCACGGACATGCCGATCGTCACCCCCAACAGGCCGAAGGGCACGAGGGCACCCACGCAGACCGCGGTCATTATCAGCGAGACCCCGTGCATGCGCGGCAGCATGTCCGTTCGTCCGCATGACTTCCATGTCTCGCTGGCAATCGAGTCCAGAGACAATGCCGCACAGTAGCCGCCGAGAGCCGCCGCTCCGTTGCCGGCTTCGCGCCACTGCTCGCCGAACACCAGCACCACGGCCGGGGTACCCAGCGGCACCAGCAGCAGGCCGGCGGGAAACGCGGTGATACATAGCCAACGCAAGGACCTGCGCACCGCGGCCCGGAAGCGCTCATCGTGAGGCGAGAGGCGCGCGAAGGCGGGCTGCAGCACATAGGCCCCCACATCGATCACCGCCCCGAGCGGCTGGGAGGCGACCCGCGAGGAGTACGTGAACTGCCCAAGGGCACTCGCGCCACTGACGCGACCAAGGGCGATCACGGGGATTTCGGTGACTACGCGGCGAATCATTCCGGCTCCCAGCACAGGCCGGCCGAAGCGGGCCAGCTCACGCCACATGGCCATGCTGGCCAACTGAGGTCTCGGTCGCCAGCCCGCAAACGCCCACGCCGCGATTACGTTGACCAGAGCCGAGGCATAGGTGCCAATCGCCAGCGCCCACACCCCGAGACCGGCTGCCGCCGCCGGAATCGAGCCGGCCGCGAAGGCCAGCGTCGCGATCGGATCGATGACCACCCTGCGCCTGAAAGAGAAGCGGCGCTGTAGCAGGGCGTCGGGCACAACCGCTGCGAGGCGCAGCAGCATCCACCCCGACATCACCGCTGCCACGACTCCGACTTCATGACTGTGGAAGAACAGGGCAACCAGCGGAGCGGCCGCCAGCGACAGCAGGCTCAGCACCACGCCTCCCCCCAGAGTCGCAAGGAAAGCCGAGTTCAACGCCTCCTCGAGACGCTCCCGGCGCTGAATCAGGGCCGCCAACATTCCCGACTCCCCGACCAAGGTGCCCACCCCCACGACCACCGTGCCCGCCGCGAAGTGCCCGAAGGCAGCCGGGTAGGAAAGTTTGGCCAGCACGAAGTAGGCGCCGAACGTCAGCACCTGGCTCAACACATAGCCCATACCCGCCAGGCCGATACCGCGGGTCACCGTGCCGGTCAGGCTGGCCAGTGGCTGTTCGGTCTCCAATCTGGGCGGCTCAGCCATTCGGCCTGGTCCGGGACGGCTCGGTCTCCGCGCCCGGGAGCAGTTCGGCGCCGGCAAGCGGCGTCTGCCGGTCAGATTTGGGGGGAGAGCTCGCCGCGGAGACGCGTCTGCCCAGACCCAGGCCCGGAAACGCCTCGGCCACACGCGGGGGAGGGACCGACAGCAGCCGCAAACGGGAGGGAAGATAACGGGTACGCAGTCCGCGCGTGGCCACTCCCAGCACATGTCTGATACTCAGTAGGATGCGCATGGCAGGGCGCTCGCGCCGCTCCGCTGACTCCAGCACCTCCTTCAAGCGGGCTTCGGCGAGCGCTCTGACTTGCGGTGAACTGGGATGGCGCTCGAGCACCGCGCGGTAGATCGCGCTCGGCGCAGCCGCCATCGCGGCCTGGTCTTCTGTGAGCGAACCTGGGCGATCCCGCCAGATGGCCAGCGGACCAGCAACCCGTACCGGGGCAAAGCCTGAGATTGCGATCCGCAGCCACAGCTCGTAGTCCTCGCCATGAGACAGGCGCGGATCATAGCCGCCGATCTGTTCGAGCACGGCGCGGCGCATCGTCACCGAGTTGTGCAGGAAGTTGCGTTGCAGAAGCTCGGTTATGAACTGTTCACGGGGGAGCGTCGGCGCCGGCGGATGCTGCTCGGCTATCGCCACGGTGGCCTGACGGAAGCGACCGCTGGCCTCATGCAATATCCAGGCGTCGGTGTAAGCGAAGCCCGCCTGAGGGTTCTCCTCTAAGGCCCGGCCCATCTCGACCAGATAGTCCGGAAGCCACAGGTCATCGCTGTCGAGCGTGCTCACAAACTCGCCCTCGGCGTGGGCTATGCCCAGGTTGCGAGCAGCCGACGGGCCGGCGTTCCCCTGGCGGTAGACCCGCACCCGCTGGTCCGCGAAGCCGGCGGCGACCTCTGCGGTGTTGTCGCTGGAGCCATCGTCGCTGACGATAATCTCAAAGTCCTGGCGAGTCTGGGCGAGCACCGAGTCGATCGCTTCCCCCAAGGTATCCGCCGCGTTGTAGGCGGGGATCACAACGCTGAAAGTGATCGCACCGGAGGTCATCGCGCCAAACCGTACCGCTTGTGCGGGCTGAAGCCTGCAAGGCCATAATCGAGCGATGGAGCCGGGTCAATCGAGACCGACCGGCCCGTAGCCAACGCTGCGACCATGCACAGCAGGTCTTGAAGGGCATAGTGGTTGCCGATGAAGGCGTATGGATGACGAGATTCGACAGATCACCAAGGACAACGGTCGTCCTCCCGTGGACGTGTCCGGCGAGAACGACCTCGACCTCGCCGGAATCACATCGCTCGCTGGCGGCGACATGATCGCTCGTGCTCGAGCTTCCCGGCCGCGTGCTCGATCGTCCGGACAAGCAAAGCTTCCGCGTCGTGTGCATGTCCTTACGCTCGTGGACCATCTCGGCACCAGCGGAGGAGCGGAGCGACTCGCGCTGGACATCGCCACGCACCTGGATCCGTCGCGCTTTCGCAGCACTCTGTGCGCGAGCCGCTTTGTGACCTCCCCAGCGCCCACCGAGCAGGAGCGACAGGCGCTCGATCGCATGCGCGAGGCCGGTACAGACTTTTTCCCACTCGGTCGACGCCGCCGCGGCGAGATCTGGAGTTGGCGCCGTCTGGCCGCCTATATTCGCCGCGAGCGCGTCGATGTGCTTCACGCGCACATGTTCGGATCAAATCTCTGGGGCACGGTTGTCGGCCGGCTGGCCAGCGTGCCGGTCGTCGTCGCCCACGAGCACACGTGGTCGTTCGAAGGCGAGCCTCTCAGGCGCATTCTCGACCGCGAGCTCATCGGACGGTGGAGCGACGCGTTCGTCGCGGTCTCGCGCGACGATCGTCGCAAGATGATCGAGATCGAGCGGATCCCGGCCGAGCGCATCCGCTTCCTTGCGAACGGGATCGCCCCCCGGGCGCCCATACCCGGCCGCGATCCGCGCACCGAGCTCGGCGTCGGTTCGGGGCCGTTGGTCGGAGCGGTCGGCGCGCTGCGAGCCCAAAAGGCGTACGACGTCCTGATCCGCGCGGCCGCACGTCTCCGTGGAGATCACCCGGGGCTGCACGTGCTCATCGTGGGCGAGGGGCCGGAGAAACCGCGGCTCGAGGCGCTTGTCCGCGAGCTCGGGTTGGCCGACGTCGTCGTGATGCCGGGTCGTCGGCTGGATGTCCCCAACTTGCTCGCCGAACTCGATGTGGCGGTCTGCGCCTCACACTTCGAGGGCAGTCCGCTGGCCGTGATGGAGTACATGGAGGCGGAGCTGCCGATCGTCGCAACCAGGGTCGGCGGGGTTCCGGACCTGATCGAGGACGGCGTGCATGGTTTGCTCGTGGAGCCTGGTGACCCGGTGGAGCTGGCGGCGGCGGTACACGATTTGCTAAGCGATCGCGCCCGTGCATCCGCCTTCGGCGCACGAGCACGCGAGCGCCGCCGCCGCGAGTTCGATCTCGACGTCATGGTTGGAAACGTCGAAGCGCTCTATGAGGAACTGCTCGCTGCTCGAGGACGTCGCTGGCGCTAGAATGCAGCCGTCCTGCACCGCTATGCGGGCGGAGGGGCTATCGCACGCAGGCGCTTCCAGTCCACGCCTTGGGCGAGGTTGAAGACATACTCGCTTCCGGATTTTTCCACGCCTTGTTCTTCACCGATCTTCGTAAACGGTTCAGGCGCTCCGAAGGGTTCGTACATCAGCTTGCCCTCCCACCTGAAGCTCGTTGTGCTGTTTCCCGTGTCCTCTATGTAGAAGCCGTAGCGGGCCAGCGCCTTGAGCACGGCGGTCTTCCACGGCTTGAACCCGAGAGATTCTATTTCCGCATCAGTGTAGTCGAGATAGAAACGCTGGCCGGTTGCGGGAGACGCGGCTTCGGTGTTTTCTCCGTCACCGCCGGTGGCTGGGTAGACGCCCGGCCCCTGTTTCGTATCTTTGACGGCAGCGGCAAGCGCGTGGAGAACAATGCCCGCTTTTAACTCCGGCCCCCGGATCACACCGGCCTCGGCGGCCCAGTTGGACGAAACCGAGTCGCCCTGTTCGACCAGGTTCCCCGTGATGTTGCCAGTGGCACCGTTCGTGTAGCTGAGCTTCCCGTCTTCGATCTTGAGCGGACCGCCTATTCCCTCGGAGTTCGCCAGCCACAGATCGATCGTTTCGCCCGGCACCTTTGCGTCGCTGGGTGCGAGCACGATCGTGATATGTTTGTCGCTGGTTTCGCCCACATGCGCGTTTGCGGGAACCCTGATCCTGCGTCCATTCACGTTGCCGCCGCTCCCCACCAGTTCCACCACAGGGTCAGAGTTGGAGGCGTACACCATCGGCAGCGGTTCCCCTTTGGGGCGCTCGATGGTCTTGATAGGTTGTTCCCCCGATTCGATGTGACTGAGCAGCCAGGTGACCATCGCAGCCGAGTTCGGAAGGACCTGGGGGGTAGGGCCGACAGGCTGGTTGAAGGGTGAGGAGCTGTTGCCGGGTGTCCGTCCCGCCGGCATCGGGTTAGCCGCCGAGAAGCCTTCCCAGGTTTCACTCAAGAGCGGCGAAGTCACTGGCGACGATGGTTCTTCAGAAGGGGTTGGATCTTCTCCCGGGGAAGTCGAAGAAGCGACAGTCGCGGTGACAGAAGACGTCGCCGAGTTGGAGCCCACGGTGTTGGAAGCGGTGACTATGACATCGACCTGATCGCCCACATCACCGGCGGAGAGCGCGTAGGTGGAGCCGGTTGCTGCGGAGATGTCGGCGCCGTCGCGCTGCCACTGATAGGCGTAGCGGATCGGCGCGGTACCAGTCCACAAGCCCGCTGATGCCGTGACCGTCTGGCCCTGAGTAGCCGTTCCGGAGATGGTGGGCGGCGAACTGCTCGCCGGCGCAAATCGCTTTGCTTCGTGGTGCGGAGGTTCCGTTGGTTTTGGTTCGTGATGGGGAGGTTCCGCTTTATGTCCGGGCCCGTGTCCCGAGACTTTGCGCACTGTGCATCTCACGTGAGCGTGACGCCCATGACGCCTGGCTGGATGGCAGACGGTGCGGGCGTAATGAGCGTGGCGATTGCGTGACGAATGCGCGTCGCCATAGGCAAGCGCACCTCCGACAAGCATTGCTAGGGTCACCAGCAGGCTGGCGAAGACAATGAGCAGCGAAACCAAGCGGCAGCGGTGGTGGAACAGCACTTGGGGTAGCACTTGGGTCCTCCTTCCAAGTGCGACACCGACCGATCAATCCTTCGGTAGCTCGGCCAGCTCACGCGGAGCTCCGTAGCTTTGCGACCCCGCCTCACGACGAGTGTGCCCTTCTCGGGACGATGCCGACATAGAGATTAGTTTTGGGATAAACCTTGCTATGAGTCGGACGGTGCGTTCGGCCACTAGAGCGGCTTCCCTCTGACTGGACACTCGTCCGAGTGCGTGGCCTCTGAGTACGTACTACGCCGTCGGCGACCTTGCGGCTAATCCCCTAGTCTCGCCAGCCGGGGCAGGGCTCAACCGAGCGACGGTGCGAACACCGGCTCTGGCTCAGGCACCACCGACTCGGCGAGCCAATCCAATCCGGCCACAGACGCGAGTGCGGCGAGCGGCGGCCCGTGCCGGATTGCTCCCGACAGCATGCCGAGACCGTGCCCGAAGTGCATGAGCGCGAGCGCCAGCGGCACGAGCGCGGCGTCTGTCGGCGTCTCGGCGCGCGGCAGCGCGCGCACGCCGGCACTCGCCAGCACGCCGCCGTACAGCACCAGACCCGCACGCGCCGCAGTGCGCAGGGGCCGCGGCGCGAGAACAGCCAGGCCGGTGTCGAGCACGATGCCCGGCGCAAGCAGGTGCGAGGCGCGCAGCGTGCGTGGATGGCGGGCGGCCGTCTTGATTCGGTATTCGCCGTAGGCGAGGTATTGACGCCACAGTCCGCGCAGCGAATCACGCGGCGCGTACTCGGCACCCATCCGCGCGACGCAGATCAGCCGCTCGCCGCGGGCGAGGAAGCGGCCGGCCATCTCCGAGTCCGAGTTGCGCGGCCAGTGCTCGTCCCAGCCGCCGTATTCGAGCAACGTGCTCCGCTCCCAGACGCCGTCGAAGACCCCGGCGTCGAGCTCCCACTCGGCGTCGGAGCCGTCGCGCTCCTCACCCCACTTGCGCGATCCGCCGCGGCCCAGAGGCGACGCGAGCGCCATCGCAACCGCCCGCGAGACCGCGCCCGTTCCCTTGGGAACCTGGGGTCCGCTGACCCAGCGGGTGTCACCTGCCTCGAGGCGCTTGACCCCGATCGCCACATAGTCATCGGGGTACTCGGTGTGCGCATCCATGCGTATCACCCACCGGCCCCGTGCGTGGCGGAGTGCGACATTCAGCCCACTTGACACACTGCGATTGGGGTTGTCGAAAACACGGATGCGGGAATCCTCGCGTGACATCTCAGCGAGCAGCTCACGCGTCCTGTCGGTGGATCGCCCGTCGGCGAACAGGAACTCGATCTCGCCCGGAAAGCGCTGCTTGCGCATCGCTGCAACGCTCTGCTCGATGTAGCGCTCCTCGTTGTACACGGGCACGAGCACCGAACACTCGACGGCGGGCGGCGTTCCGTTGCTGGGAGGGTTGGCTTGCATCAGGACCGTGGTGTGGTCGGCGGGTGCTGCGGGGGAGGTCGCGATCGATCGCGACGCGAGCCAGCGTATAACACGGGTGACTCGGATCCTCCTCGGTTTGGACGAGTTTGCCGTCGATAACATGCTGGCGGTGTGTGGAATCGCAGGCGTAGCCGGCCCGAGGTCGGATCGCGAGGGTCTGCTGCAGGCGATGTCTGATGCATTGGCGCACCGCGGGCCCGACGAGGCAGGCGCGTTCATCGATGACGACGTCGCGCTCGCCATCCGCCGTCTGTCTATCATCGATGTCGCCGGTGGCCACCAGCCATATGTGAATGAGCGCGGCACCGTGCACGCGGTGTTCAACGGAGAGATTTACGGGTTCGTCGCGCTGCGCGAACGGCTCCAGCGCGCCGGTCACACATTTGCCTCCATGACAGACGGCGAGGTCATCGTTCACGCCTACGAGGAGTTCGGCGACCGGTGCGTGGAGGAGCTCGACGGCATGTTCGCGCTGGCGGTGTGGGACTCGGTGAAGCGACGGCTCGTGCTCGCGCGCGACCGGCTCGGCAAGAAGCCCCTGTTCGTCGCGGTGCGCGCCGACGGATCGCTGACCTTCGCCTCCGAGCTCGCCGCGCTGCTGCTCGACGACAGCATCGCCCGGGAGGTCGACCAGGTCGCGCTCGCGGAGTACCTGCAATGCGGATACGTGCCCTCGCCGCGCACCATCCTGCGCGATGTCTCAAAGCTCGAACCCGGCACCATGATGGTCTGGAGCCCGGGCAGGCCAGTGGAGAGCAGGCGCTACTGGGCGCTGGACTACGAGCCGAAGCTCGACATCGGCTACCAGGACGCGCTCGACGAGTTCGAGCTGCGCTCCCGGCAGGCCGTCAAGGAGCGGCTCGTCTCAGACGTGCCGCTCGGCATGTTCCTCAGCGGCGGCGTTGACTCGAGCTTCATCCTGGCGCAGATGTTCGCGGCCGGCGCGCCCGCCGTCGAGAGCTTCGCGATCGGCTTCCCGGACAGTCGCTACGACGAGCGCGCCTACGCTCGCGCGATAGCGCAGCGCCTGGGGAGCGTGCACCACGAGGCGCTGGTCGAGCCGACCGACCTCGTGGAGCTGCTTCCGCGTCTGGTGCATCACTACGGAGAGCCGTTCGCGGACCCCTCGGCCGTGCCGAGCTTCTACCTCGCGCGCATGGCTCGCGAGCGGATCACGGTGGCACTGACCGGCGAGGGCGGCGACGAGCTGTTCGGCGGCTACTACCGCCACCAGGCGGCGCGGCTTGCAGCGCACCTCGATCGGCTGCCGAGTGCCGTGCGCCGCGCGGCGGGAATGGGAGCCGCGCAGCTCGGCAGCGAAATGGCCCACCCGATGTCTCACCGGCACAAGCTCTACCGGTTCCTGCGTGCGATCGAGCTCGAACCGGGAGAGCGCTACGCGGAGTGGATTGCGGTGCTCAGCCCCTCCGAGCGGCGTGCGCTGTCGCCCGGGCTGCCGGCGGTGCCTCCCTACCAAGCGCCCGGGAACGCGCGTGACCCGCTCGACCGGGCGCTGAGCATGGACATAGCGCGCAACCTCCCCGATCAACTCCTCTACAAGATGGACATCGCAACGATGGCGAGTTCGCTGGAGGCCCGTGCGCCGCTGCTGGATTACCGGCTGGTGGAGTGGGTGGCTCGACTACCGCGCGAGTTCAAGCAGCGCGGCACCCAGCGCAAGAGGCTGATCTCTGATGCGCTGGCCCGCCACATCCCGCCGGAGATGTTCAAGCGTCCCAAGATGGGTTTCAGCGCCCCGATACCCGCGTGGCTGCGAGGAGAGCTCTCGGAGCTCACCGCCGACACGTTGCTCGGTGAGGCCAGCCGCGCTCGCGGCATCGTCGATACGAGGTCCGTGGAACGGCTGATCGCCAGGCACCAGGAGGGGGAGGACCACACGCGCGGGCTGTGGACGCTGCTCATGCTCGAGCTCTGGCACCAGGAGTTCGTGGACTCCTCAGTTGTGCGCGCCGGCGCCCGCTAGGAAGGCGGCGAGCCGCGCGGCCTCGGCGTGCAGCGTGTGTTCGCGCGCACGCGCTCCGGCCCTCTCGACAAGCTCCGAGCGCAGCGCGTCGTCGGATGCGAGCCGCTGCAGCGCTTGCGCCAGCGCGCCCACGTCAGAGGGCGGCACGAGCAGGCCACAGCCCTCGACGAGCTCCGGCACGCCGCCGACCGCGGTCGCGACAACCGGCAGTCGCGCGGCGAAGGCCTCGAGCAGCACCTGCGGCACCCCCTCGGTGAGCGAGACGTGCACGAACGCGTGGCTGCGGCGGTAGAGCGACCACAGGCCGTCATCGATCGGCACGTGCCCGTGCAGCACCGCGCGATCGGCGACGCCCAGCTCCGCCAGACGCTGGCGGAGCGCCTGCTCGAGCGACCCGTCGCCGCAAACCTCGAGGCGCCAGCGGGAATCGGCGCTGAGCGCCTGCGCCAGCACGTCGGCCAGCAGGAGCGGATTCTTCTCGGGGTCGAGCCTGCCCACGCTGAGCATGTGCAGCTCCTGGCCGTCGTAGGAGCGATCGTCGTCCTCAGGCGCCAGGATGTGATCGTCGCTGAGCAGCGACACGTACATGGCGTGCAGGCTCGCGGATCCGCGATAGCGGTGAGCAAGGTCGGGGCCGACCACCACGATCGGCACCGCCCGCGCGAGCAGGCGGAATGCCGCCTCGAGCGTCAGCGCCGCCAGCCACAGGTGGGGCTTGCTCGGATGACGGTGGCGGATCAGCTGCGGCAGGTTCTGTCGCACTCCGAGCACCAGCCTGCGGCGCCGCAGCATGCTCAGCAGCGCAAACGCGATCGCCTGCGGGGGGTTCGGGCCGAGCACCCAGACGACGTCGACGTCGTCGAGCATGCGCCAGAACCGCCTGAGACCCGCCGGCATGGCCCGAACCACGCCTGCGATGTCGGCCCCGCTCGCGTAGTGCGGCAGCGACACATACTCGACATCCTTCATCATGTACGGAAAACGTCCGGGGGTTGGATCGAGCCGACCGGTAACCACCAGTCGCTCGCAATACGGGGCAAGCTCTTGCAGGAACAGAGCAAACGGCAGCTCCGCATAAACGTCGCCGTCCTCTACGCGATATGAGTAGTCACAGTAAACGGCGAGATGCATGTGTCGAGAGTCTGACAGCGGACGGGACCGGTAGGCGTCCTACTAACAGCTCGTCTCGGTTGATAATCTCACGCAATGGGGGTCCAAGCTGGGGGTGTCGTCGATCGCGAGCGTGATTTCTTCAATGCGCAGGGTGATCGCTACCTGCGAGTACGCGCGTGGATCTGGCGCGCGATTGGAGAGTTCAACCGCAACAGCGAGCTCGCTGACCTATATGACCCACGTGGCAAGCGAGTGTTGCTATACGGTTGTGGACCTGCGCGTGGGGCTGGGCGATTCGTTCAAGCCGGCGCCGCTCATATCGCCGGGATCGACATTTCCGACGCCGAGATCGCGCAAGCTTGGCGAACAGCCCGCGAGGGCGGATACGACGAGCAGGTTGATTTCCGCGCCGGAGACGCTCATGCGACGGGATTTCCGGATGACTCGTTCGACCTCATCGTCGGCAGCGCAATCCTGCACCACCTGGACGTCTCCCGGGCACTTGCAGAGCTCCGACGCGTCTTGGCGCCTGCAGGGCGGGCGGTGTTTCTCGAGCCGCTCGCACACAATCCTCTCCTGAGGCTGGGCCGACGCCTCACGCCCAGCGCCCGCACGGCTGACGAGCATCCATTCACCGTCGCAGACTGGCAGCTCTGCGCCGAAGTCTTCCCAGATTTCTGGCACCGCGAGGTCGAGCTGACGAGCATCCCTCTGATGCCGTTGAACCTCGTGCTGCCGCGCTCGTGGCAGCGAGCGCTCGCCCAGCACGTCCGCAGGCTCGACGACCGTCTGCTCGCTCAATACCCGCAGCTGCGCCGCTTTGCGCGCTCGACATTCCTGGTCCTCGAGTAGCTCCATGGGTGGACCAAGACTTCCGGGTGACTACTCCTGAGAGCCCAACTCGCGACGCAGTGCCCTGCAGCGCTCTTGAGTTATGATCGCATGATCGCAGCGATTTGCTGCAGCGAATCGCTGCGACGGCGCGGTTAACGGAGTGCCGACGTTTGCACGCGAGTGTTATGACGCCGATGCGGGAGTCATCCGTATGGCGCTCCGTCACGTGGTCCGGATTATCAACACCGAGCACGGTGCATGATGGGAGACCTTGTTGGGCACCGAGCCCAGCAGAAAGCGCTTGGCGCCGGTCATGCCCTTGTTGCCCACGACGATCAGGTCGGCCCCACGCTCCTCGGCTACGTCGAGAATCGCGTCGGCGGGATCGCCCTGGCGTGGATAGATGTCGACCCCGACTCCCGCCTCGCGGGCGACCGAGGCAGCTGTCTCCAGGGTAGCGTCTACATCCTCGCGCGGGCTGATCGCCCACTGAAGATCCTCAGGCACCTCTCTGCGTTCTTCGCGCAGGCGCTGCGCGGGCACCGGTTCGTATGCGCTCACGAGCTCGAGCTTCGCCCCGACGGCGCGGGCCAGGTCGACTGCCTGGTGCACTGCCTGGCCGGCCGTGTCCGAGCCGTCCGTCCCGACCACGATCGATTTGAACATGCTCCTCCCTTGCCTATGTCGAGACCAAGCGCCGCATCGCGTCTCGCGATCATATCCGCACCGCAACGATGCTCGGCTCGGCACGATGACCGGCCCCAAGACGAGCGACTCGGCTCACACGAGCTTGGTAATGGCGACCACCATCCCGATCAGCACAAACACGACGATCG
>Ga0116220_10000269_pt1 | contig 21013 bp, 17 predicted proteins | sample Sb_taG_10_FD_88967 | JGI IMG/M metagenome (GOLD analysis project Ga0116220, IMG submission 88967) | Peat soil microbial communities from Weissenstadt, Germany - Sb_50d_7_NC metaG | ecosystem: Environmental > Terrestrial > Soil > Wetlands > Peat | place: Germany: Weissenstadt | collected 2010-09-21
GCGGTATTTCGCGTACGCCTCACTCGAGCGCACCTCGGCGAGCGCCTGCGCCTCGCCGGCGAGCGCGTCCGTGACGTTCCCATTGGCTGCGCGCACCGCGTGCTGCACGAGCGCGATCGTCTCGGGGTTCCACATGTGGTGCTCGCCATCGCGCCGCCACGCGTAGACGCCGCCGACCGGCAGCAGCTCGTCCTGCGGCACCGGATACGCGCGCGCGTGACGCTCCAGCGCCTCGGTCGCGAGCACATCCAACCCGACCCCGCCTATGCGCGAGGCGGTGCCGGTGAAGTGGCGGTCGATCAGCTCTCGCTCCAGTCCGACCGCCTCGAAGATCTGCGCCCCGCGATAGGACTGAATCGTGGAGATGCCCATCTTGGAGATCGTCTTCAAGAGACCTTTGCCGATCGCTTTGACCGTGTTCTGGGCGGCCTGCTCGAGGCGCTCGTTCAGCTCCTCGGTACCAGGCCGCTGTGCGCCGTCGTCCGACTCGCCGGCATATGGGGCATCCTCGCGCGCGATCTGCCCTTCGATGACCAGATCGTCGAGCGTCTCGAGCATCAGATACGGATTGATCGCGCTCGCTCCGTAGCCGATCAGGGTCGCGAAGTGATGCACCTCGCGCGGCTCACCGGACTCGAGCACGATCCCCACCCGCAGCCGCGTACCCTCGCGCACGAGGTGATGGTGGACCGAGGCTACCGCCAGCAGCGAGGGAACCGGCGCGCGGCGTGGCCCGAGCGAGCGGTCAGACAGCACGATGATGTTGACCCCGGCCACGATCGCGTCGTGCGCCTGCTCGCAAATGCGCTCGAGCGCCGCGGCCATCCCGGTTGCACCCTCGGCGACCGGCCAGGTGATGTCGATCGTTCGCGCCGCGAACCGCTCGTGCGAGACGTGGCGCAGCGTCTCAAGCTCACGGTTGAGCAAGATCGGGCGCTCCAGCACGAGCTTGTGCGCGTGCTCGGGCGTCTCCTCGAACAGGTTGCGCTCACTGCCGAGCGTCGTCTCCAAGCTCATCACGATCTCCTCGCGGATTGGGTCGATCGGCGGGTTCGTGACCTGGGCGAACAGCTGCTTGAAGTAGGAGAACAGCGGCGGCGCCTGATCGGAGAGCACAGCCAAAGAGATGTCGTTGCCCATCGAGCCGATCGGCTCAACCCCCTCGAGCGCCATCGGTCTCAGCAGCACGCGCAGGTCCTCCTGGCTGTAGCCGAACGCACGCTGGCGGCGATGCAGCGGCTGGTCGGAGATCGTGACCTGTTCGGAGGGCTCCAGCTCTGAGAACTGCACCGAGCTGCGCTCATACCACTCGCGGTAGGGCCTACGTGTCGAGACCTCGCGCTTCACCTCGCCATCCTCGACGATCCGCCCGCGCTCCAGATCGACGAGGAACAGCTTGCCGGGCTGCAGCCGTCCCAGTCGCCTGATCTCGCGTGGGGCGACGTCGGGGATGATGCCAGTCTCAGAGCCCAGGACGACGTGCCCGTCGGTCATCTCCACCCAGCGGCCCGGACGCAGCCCGTTACGATCGAGCGTCGCGCCGACAACGCGTCCGTCGGTGAACGCGACCGACGCCGGCCCGTCCCACGGCTCTATCAGACAGGAGTGGTAGGCGTAGAAGCCCGTCAGCTCCGCGGACAGATCCTCGCGGTCGCGGTAGGCCTCGGGAATCATCATCATCGCCGCATGTGCCGGCGAGCGCCCGGCAAGCAGCAGCAGCTCCATGACGTTGTCGAACGTCGCCGAATCGGAGTTCCCGGGAGTGACGACCGGCAGGATCTTCCGAAGATCCTCGCCGAACAGCTCGCTGCGCAGCTCCGACTCGCGCGCACGCATCCAGTTGACGTTGCCCATCACCGTGTTGATCTCACCGTTGTGGCAGATCGTGCGGTAGGGGTGCGCGAGCTCCCAACTGGGGAACGTGTTCGTCGAGAACCGCGAGTGCACGAGCGCCAGCGCGCTGGTGCAGCGCTCGTCCCGCAGGTCCGGATAGAACTCGGCCAGCTGGTAGCTGATCAGCATGCCCTTGTAGTTGAGCGTGCGGGATGAGCTAGACGCGACATACAGCCCGGCGCCCTCCGGGTTCAGCTCGCACACGCGCCGGATGACGTACAGCTTGCGCTCGAACGCGTCCTGATCCTCGGCATGCTCGGGACCGGCGCCGACGAACAGCTGACGGATCACGGGGCGGCACGCGCCGGCGACCTCGCCAGTGTGCTCCGGGCGCACCGGCACATCGCGCCAGCCGAGCACTCTCTGTCCCTCCTCGCGCACCGTCCGCTCGAGCAGGCCTTCCAGGGCCCCACGCGCGCCGGAGTCGGTCGGCAGGAAGCACATCAGCACCCCGTAGGCGCCGCGCGGTGGCAGTTCGAACTCGACGACCGCGCGCAGCAGCCCGTCGGGCATCTGCATGAGGATCCCGGCGCCGTCCCCCGTGCACGGGTCCGCCCCCGAGGCGCCCCGGTGCTCGAGGTTCTTCAGCGCGGCGATCCCCCGTTCGATCACCTCGTGCGTCGGCGTGTTGTCCAGACGCGCGACCATACCCACGCCACATGCATCGTGCTCGAAGCGAGGGTCGTAGAGTCCGACTGCCTTGGGCGGCTGCATGGTGTGCGAAGTCATGGAAGTGCTCCCTGGGGGCGGTGCATCCCGCGCGTACAATCCCCGCGCGGGCACGGGCGGACACCTGAGGCGGAGCCTTGAAGGGTATCAGTGTGCGGTGGGTGCAGCCGGCTGCGCAGCGAGGTTGCGGCAGGCCGCGTAGAGGGTCATAACCAGTCGCCCGGCGGGCTCGGCGCCAGGAGCGCGAGGGCAGCGCTAGCCGCCCGTGGAGGCAAAAAACCGGGCGCGCACGGGTTCAGACGGATCGCTCGCGTATGCTCGGGGTGTGAGAATTGCCGCTTTCGGGCACCATTGTCGATGACCGAGAGCACCTTGAGGACCCCAGGAGCGATTATGAAGCCGGACATGGAGCTTTCGCTCCCGGCTCATGCAGACAACATCGCATTGATCCGCCACGCGTTCGGTGCGCTCGGAGAGGTGCTCGCGGTCGACGAGCAGCTTCTCTCCGATGTGCGCTTGGCGGTCACCGAGGCGTGCGCGAACGTCGTCGTCCACGCCTACCCCAATGGGCATCCCGGGCCGCTGGACGTGTGCGCCATGCTGGGAGATGACGAGCTCACCGTCGTCGTACGGGACGAGGGGTCCGGCGTGGCGCCGCACCCCGACAGTCCGGGCCTCGGCCTCGGCCTGCCGCTGATCGCTTCCCTGACCGAGTCCGTCCAGCTCGGCCGTGACGAGCACGAGCGCACGGAGGTGCGCATGACGTTCTCGCTATCCGGCGCTCCCCACCATCACGCGTGGGGACATGAAGACGAACACGATGCGCATCAGGTTACAGCCGCCAGCGATAAGGACGATCCGACCGACCCGGCTGCGCTGACGTGAGCACCCCCACAACGCCCGATCCGAAAGCGCCGCTGCAGGGGCCACATGGTCCCATCACGCTGCACGTGGCTAATGGCCCACTCGTCGCGCCTGTCCTGAACCGCGTCGTGTCGATGATCCTCGCTCGCGCCGCCTGCCCCCTGGAACGGCTCGACGACGCGCTGATCCTGTGCGACGCGATCTCCGCACACGCGCCCGCCCACACGCGCGACGATCACCTCTCGTTCACGGTCAATGTCGATGCAGGCGCAATCGAGCTGCGCGTATCCGAGCTGCGCCCCGGCGGCGCGTCCGGCCTGTTCAACGACGCCCTGCTGCCTAACGTGGGCAACGTGATCGAGCGATTCTCCGACACCCGCCGCATCGAGCCCGCTCGGGAAGGAGGCAGCGAGGAGCTGGTGCTGACGCTCGGGTTCGGCTGATCAGCCTTTCTGCGTGGGCTTGGAAGCTTTCGTCGAGGACTTGGGGGCAGGTTTCGCCGCGGTTTTCTTGCGAGTCGTGGCCTTGCCGTTCCCACTCGCTTGAACCCCGCCTCGCTCGCGCGCCTGTTCGAGGCTAGCCTGCAGCGCGCCCATCAGGTCGGGGGACTGCAGCGCCTCGGCGACGGGATGCGGCTCGACAGCGATTTCCTCCCCGCCGGCCTTGCGATCGATCAGGTCAAGCACAGCCTCGCGGTAGGTGTCCCGGTAGCGGCCGATGTCAAACGGCTCGGCCAGCGACTCGACCAGCCTGCGCGCCACGCCCAGCTCGCGCTCACCGACGGTCGCCTCCTTCTCCTCGCTGTTCAGCTCGCGCAGCTCGCTCGTAGGGTTGATCTCATCCGCATAGTGCAGCGTCGTCATCACCAGCACATCCTCGCGCGGATGCACCGCGACCAGCCGCTCGCGAGAGCGCAGCACGACGCGCGCGATCGCGACCTTGCCGGTCTCACGCATCGCCTGCAGCAACAGCTTGTAAGAGCGCGCGCCGCCGCGGTTGGGGACGACGTAGTAGGGCTGGTCAAAGTAGATCCGGTCGATCTCGTCGATCTCGACGAAATCCTCGATCTCGATCGTCCGCGTCGCCTCCGGCGCGAGCGCCTGAAGCTCTGCGTCCTCGATCACGACATACCGTTCGGGCGCCAGTTCATAGCCCTTGACGATCTCCTCGAACGGCACCTCCTTGCCGTCGGCCGAGCACACGCGCTTCTGCTGGATGCGCGCGTGGTCGGCGCCATGCAGCTGATTGAAGTGCACGCTCTTGCTCTGTACCGCGCTGTACAGCTTCACGGGCATGCTCACGAGACCGAAGCTGAGCGTGCCCATCCACATCGATCGGGGCATCGCCACAGTGTTGACGGCTTGCTCGTCGATGTCAACCCGCGAGCGGATCCTCGCGCAGGGCCTCTCGCAGCCGTGCGAGCGCCTGGCGGATAAGCCGCGAAACCTGCATCTGCGAGACCCCGATCCGCTCCCCGATCTCCGCCTGCGTCAGGTCCTCGCCGAAGCGCAGCGTCAGCACCAGACGCTCGCGCTCGGTGATGTGCACAAGCATTCCTCCCAACGTCGCGCGCTCCTCCGCCCGCTCGAATCCTCCCTCTTCGGTCCCGATCGCGTCGGCAACGCTCTCGCCCTGGGATTCTTCGCTCGTGCCTGAACGCGGCGCGTCCAGGGAGCCCGCGCGGTACGCCACCGCCGCCTGTAGGGCGTCGAGCACCTGCTCCTCGCTCACGTCCACCGCCGTAGCGATCTCACCCACCGTCGGCGCCCTGCCCGCCTGAGAGGATAGGCTCGCAACCGCCTTGTCAACGCGCAGCGCAAGCTCCTTCAGCTCGCGCGGGACCCGCACCGACCAGGTGCGATCGCGGAAGTGGCGCCTGAGCTCACCCAGGACCGTCGGCACGGCGAAGCTCGAAAAGGCGGTGTCGCGGGTCGTGTCGTAACGGTCCACTGCCTTCAGCAGACCGAGAGATGCCACCTGCACAAGATCCTCGAGCGGCTCCTCGCTGCGCTGGTAGCGGCGGGCCAGCCGCCGTGCCAGCGGCAGATACCGCTCGATGAGCTGCTCGCGCGCGCGCTCGTCCCCCGCTCGGGCCAAAGCGAACAGCTCGTCGTCGGGGACGTCGGACGGCCTCATGCCGGCCTTCCGGCCATTCGCGTGGTGTTCAGCCAACAGCACAGCGGCACGTCGGTGCCGTCCACGGTCAGTGCGAGCGCCGATGCGGGCGATGTGAGCGCCAACGCGGGAGCCAGCCGATCTTTGCGTGCTTCATCCTCGAGCGGTCGATCATCGCCCGCTGAATCGCCGGCTGCCTGCAGGTCGAATCGTCGCACGACCTCGGCGCACAGCACGGGCAACTCGGGCGACAGCGCCGGTCCCAGCCACGCGATCGGCGCGGCCCCGGGTCGCTCGCGCGGCCAGCTCGCAAAGTCCACCGCCCCGCTCAGCAGCAGCCGCTCGCGCGCGCGGGTCATCGCGACGTACACGATCCTGTCCTCCTCCCCGGCCTGCGCCGCGCGGCGCTCCTGCGCCAGCTGCGCGTACTCCAGCGCGGGCCGCGACTCGGGGTCTTCGAGCCCCACCAGCCGCACGCCGATCCGCTCGCCGCTGACGAGCAGATCGGGCACGCCCATGCTCGGCGCGCGCCCGAGGTCTGCGACGCACACCACGTCGAACTCCAACCCCTTGGCGGCGTGCACGCTCATCAGTCGCACCGCGTCCTGGGCCTCGTCCGCGACAGGCGCGTCGGGCTCGGCGATCGCTTCCGCTCTCGCCAGGCGCCCCCCGCCGCCAGCCCCTGCTTGGAATGCGGCCTCGTCGAGGAATCCGCGCAGATCGCGCCCTTCGCTGCGTTCCCACTCCCGCGCCAGCTCCACCAGCTTGCGCACATTAGCGAGCCTGCGCTCCCCGTCCTCGCCAGCGCGCAGGCGCTCGAGGTCACCAGAGCGCACGATCTCCCGCTCCAGCAGCTCGGCCAGCGCCAGCTCGGGCATCAGCTCGCGCTCCTGCTCGAGCCATGCGCAGAACTCGGCCATCCGCGCGAGCTTGCCACCCTGCAGACCAGCCTCTGTCTCTACGTATGCTTCGCCGCCACCCGGACGTGTGTCGGCGCCGCTGCCGTCATGAGCGCCGTTCCCCACCGTGGGATCGCGGGCGATCTCCCACACGCTGCACTCCCGCGACTGCGCCGTGCGCGCCAGCAGTCCCATCTCGTCACTCGACAGATCGACCGGCGAGGCGGCCAGCGCCCCATACAGCGCCAGCTCGTCGCCCGGATCCGCGAGCGCGCGCAGGTACGCCAGCAGATCGGCGACCTCCTGGCGCGCCCAGAACGCGCCGGCGCTCGCGACCGTCTTCAGCCCTTGCGCGCGCAGCGCCTGCTCGTAGCACTCGATGTCGCCCACCGCCCGCAGCAGCACCGCCACCCCGCCCGCACGCGCCTGCCCGCCCCGCACCAGCTCGCTCACGCGCCGCGCCAGCGCTTGCGCCTCCGCCTCGCGCCATGCAGCCGCGCCGGACTCCGCCCCACCGGCGATGACGGGCGCCTCGTCCCCGCTCCAGCCGCGCCTGTCGCTCAACAGCAGCTCGACGAGCGGTTCACCGTGCGCCTCGCGTTCGCGCTCACGCTCCCGGCCCGCGCGCAGAGGCATGAACGCGCCGCCGAAGCGCCTGACGAAGATCGCGTTCACAGCCTGGAGCAACTCGGCGCGACCGCGGAAGTTGTACATCAACCGCAGGCTCTGTCCGCGCGGGGACAGCTCGGCCTCGCGCGCCCTGAGCAGGCCGACATTAGCGTGACGGAACCCGTAGATCGACTGCCACTCGTCCCCGACCGTGAACAGGTTCTCGTGCTCCAGCCCCCGCACGAGCGCCAGCTGGCGGGGATTGACGTCCTGCAACTCGTCCACCATCAGCAGCTCAAACCGCTCCGCCCATGCCCGCCTGACGTGCTCGTCTTCTGACAGCAGCTCGCCCGCCAGCAACTCCAGGTCGTCGAAGTCGAGCCCGTTACGCTCCCGCTTGGCCTGGGCGTAGCGCTCCCTGAATCGCTCCAGCAGCTCGCCCCACAGCGAGAGCGCCCTCGCACCCTCCAAGTCCGCCGCGTCAGGTTCCTCGCCGAGCCTGGGCGCCGGCAGACGTGGCGCCCGCTGACCGCCGCTGCGCAGCTGCGCATACACACCTAGCACAGTTGCACGGGCACGATCGGCGGTGTACGCGGCAATCAGGTCCACCGCCTCGCCGCGCCTCCCCTCCAGGAGCTCGGCGAGCGCGACGGCGAACGCCTGTCTACGCATCCGTCCCGCAAGGCCCTCGTCGAGGATCTCATGCTCCTCCGCTAGACCTGCCTCGCGCGCGTGCGAGCGCAGCACGCGCGCGCAGAATCCGTGGAACGTGCCTACGTAGGCCTCCTCAGTTGCTTGTGCCGCCTCCCACTCGCCCAGCGCCAGCAGTCGCCGTCGCATCCGCTCGCGCAGCTCACCTGCAGCCCGGTCGGTGAACGTGATCGCCAGGATCCGCCCAGGCGCGATCCCGTCCTCACGCACGGCTCTGACGAACCGCTCCACCAGCACCGAGGTCTTGCCGCTCCCCGCCCCCGCCGCCAGCAGCAACGGCTCGCCGCGCCGGGCCACCGCCTGCTCCTGCTCGTCGGTCAGGGTTGGCGACCCCAGCGGTTCCTGCATCGCGGGGTCGGTGGCAAGCGATCCTGGGCCGACGAAGTCCCATCCCGTCAGCCGCTCCACGCCATCACCGCCCGCATCGGCAGATCGCCGGGTGCTCGCACCCGCCCGTGTACGAGCACGTGCGCGGCCGCGCCTCGATCGCGCCTTCCATCGCCTGCGCGGCCGCTCTCCTCGCCAGCCCGATCACATCCTCCAGTAGGGCATCGATCTCCGCCCGGTCAAGCAGATCGGTGCGCACGCACTCCAACTGCACGCCCGACCCGGCGTCCAGCACGCCGCGCGCGCGCAGATCGCCACCGCCCAGCGGCTGGTAGAACCCTCCGACGACACGCAGCCCGAGCAGGCGCTCGACTGCGCGCATGTACAGCGCAAGCTGCACCTTGCCGTCCTCTATCCACCTTGCCGCCGGGGTCACGTTGGCCCCCTTGTAGTCATACACCACGGCCTCTTCGCCCCCCCGACGGACATCGATGCGGTCGATGCGCCCGCGCAGCATCACTCCTCCGCCGAGATCCAGCGCCGGCAGGCCATCCTCCTCGTCGAACCCAAACCCCAGCTCGAGGTGAGTCGGCTCGAGCGGACTGGCTTGCTCGACCGCGTGGTGCAGGTAGCGCTCCAGGTCGGCCTCCAGCCGGCGGCGCGCACCCGGCACGCGCTCGGCACGAGCCGACAGCGGGTAGTCCTGAGCGTGCCGAGCCAGCGACTCCTCCAGCAGTTCGCGCGCCAGCCCCAGCCGTGCGGGAATCAGCCGGGCAGAGCCGGACCGCTCGCGCAACCCCTCCAGCGTGTCTCGCAGCGCCGCGTGCGCCAGTCCCCCCCGCGCGAGCGGCTCTGGATCAGGCTCGGGGCTCTCCGGGCGCAGCATCCGCTCAACGAACCACCTCGCCGGGCACGCGATCCACAGCTCGAGCGATGACGCTGACCAAGAACGCGCGCGTAGGTCCTCGAGCAGTCGAGGGTCGCGCAGCGGCGCCAACCCGCTAGGCGGCAGTGCGCGCCTCTATGTCGCTCGCCGCTCGCTCGGTATCGGACGTCTCGGCCTCGGTGTTCGTCTCCGCATCCGGAGGTTTGGCGCCCTCCTTGGCCCACGGCTCGTCGAACTCAACCCGCCATTTGCCCTCCTCGGTCTGGTTGAGCGCGAGATGGGCTTTGAAGCTGCGTCCGCTGCGTCCTTTGAACCCGGTGATCGCGTGAGCGGTGTAGCCCGTCTTGATCAGCTCGCGCGCGACTTCCACAGGCAACTGCTTGCCGGCTTTGCCCTTCCAGATCACAAACCCGCAGCCGGGATCGTTGCGCGCCCAGCACGAGTACCCCTTGCGGTTTTCCATGATCTCGTGCCCACACACCGGACACGGCCCGAGGCTCGCTCGCGGGATGCGCACGTCCTTGAGCTTCTCGTCCAGCTCTGAGATCGTCTCCTTGGCGAACCCCGCGATATCCGACATGAACTTCTCGCGCGAGTCCTCGCCGCGCTCGATCTTGCCGAGCCGGTTCTCCCAGTCGCCGGTCAGCCCGGGCGAGGTGAGCGCGTGCTCGTTCAGCAGCCTGATCACATTCAACCCCTTGTCTGTCGCCACCAGCGAACGCCCGTCGCGCTCGATGTAGCCGACCGTGATCAGCCGCTCGATGATCGCCGCGCGTGTCGCCGGCGTGCCGATCCCCGAGTCCTTCATCGCCTCGCGCAGCTCGTCGTCATCGACGAGCTTGCCGGCCGTCTCCATCGCACCCAGCAGCGACGCGTCACTGTAGCGGCGCGGCGGTTTCGTTTCCTTGCGCGCGCTCCCCACCTCGCGCGTCTTCACGTTCTCGCCCTGCTCGAGCTTCGGCAGCTGCTGATCAGTGCCCTCGTCCTCCTCGCCATCGACTCTGGTGCTCGTTTTCGCGGCGCTCGCGGCGGAGATCTCGTCGTAGACCCCACGCCAGCCCGGGACGAGCAGCAGCTTGCCCCGCGTGCGGAACACGTGGCCGGCGCTCTCCTCGGCGCCGCCGGCGGCGGCGATCGTCGTCTCAACGCGCGTGTTCTCGAACACCGCCTCGGGATGAAACACCGCCAGGAACCGCCTGGCAACCATGTCGTATATGCGTCTGTCGTCCGAGCCCATCCTGTCGAGATCGTGCTCTGACTTGGTCGGGATGATCGCGTGGTGGTCAGTCACCTTCGCGTCGTTGACGACCCTGCCCAGCGGCAGCACATCAAGCCCAGTGACATACCTAGCGGCCTGCGCGTATTCCTTGTGCGCCCCTACCAGCTCAGCCGTCGGCTTGATCTCAGCGACCATGTCTTTGGTCAGATACCTCGAGTTGGTTCGCGGATACGTCAGCGCCTTGTGCTCCTCATAACAGCGCTGCGCCGCCGCGAGCGTCCGTTTTGCGGAGAACCCATAGCGCGTATTGGCCTCGCGCTGGAGCGTCGTCAGGTCATACAGCATCGGCGCCCGCTCGCGCTGCTCTTTCTTCTCCAGCTTCGTGATAGTTGCCGTCTTGCCCGCACACGCCTCGACAATCGCCACCGCCTCCTGCTCGGTCGCGATCCTGGGCTTGGTCCCGGCATGGAACCGCCCCGCGTACACCCGCTCGGGGTCGGCCTCGAACGTCGCGTCGACCAACCAATAGGGCTGGGGCTTGAACGCTCTGATCTCCTCCTCACGCCGTGCCACAATCGCCAATGTCGGTGTCTGCACACGCCCCAGCGACACCGCCCCGTCAAAGGAGCTGCGCAGCCGGATCGTCGCCGCGCGGGTGGCGTTCATGCCCATGATCCAGTCGGCCTCCGAGCGCGATCTGGCGGCCTGCTCCAGCGACACCAGTTCCTCGGGTGGCCGCAGTGTCGCGAGCGCCTCTTTCATCGCGGCGTTGGTCATCGAGCTCAGCCACAGCCGTTTCACCGGCTTGTCCCCTTTCGCCTTCTCGTACAGGTAGGCGAATATCAGCTCGCCCTCGCGCCCGGCGTCGCAGGCGTTGACGACCAGATCGACGTCCTCGCGCCCGAGCTGAGCGGTGACGACAGACATCTGCTTGCGCGAGCGTTCGTCTCTGACCACGAGCTTGAACCGCTCCGGTACGATCGGCAGGTCCTCCATACGCCAGCGCTTGTACTTCGCGTCGTACTCGTCGGGCTCGGCCAGCTGTACGAGGTGCCCGACCGCCCAGGTGACCACGTCCTCGGGCCCCTCCAGGTAGCCCTCCTTTTTCTGGAACGGGCCTTTCAGCACGCGTGCCAAGTCCTGCCCGACGGAGGGCTTCTCGGCTATGAGGAGAGTCTTCGCCACGGCGGTCAGCCTAGCGGGTGCTCCGCCTGTGACTGTCGGCGAGCCCGCAACGCTGCAGCTACCCCCCGATCGGGGCGCGTGGTTTGGTTCCCCAGAACACCTCGGTTCCGAGCATCCCGATCAGGTTGACGAGCACGAGGTTGAGCACCATCGACTTAGCCGTGGCTGTACCCACCCCGACGGGGCCGCCGCTGGCGTTGTAGCCGTAGTAGCAACCCACCAGCACGATCGCCGTCGCCATGACCATTCCCTTGATCAGGCTGAACAGGAAGTCCGGCGGGTTCTGGAACTGCCAGAAGATCAGCAGATATCCGCCCGAGGATACGTACCCAACCTGCTGCACCACCGCCAGATACGAGCCCAGGTAGGCGACGCCGATCGCCGAGACGTACATGAACGGCAAAACCAGCCACGCGGCGAGCAGGCGTGTCGCGCACAGGAACGTCATCGAGTCGATGCCCATCACCTCCAGCGCGTCGATCTCCTCGGAGATCCGCATCGCCCCGAGCTCGGCCACGATCCCGGTACCGACCTTCGCGGACAGCATGTAACCGAACGTCAACGGCACAGCCTCGCGCAGATTGCACCACGCGGCGAACACGCCCGCGTAGGCGGGCGCGCCCTGGGCCTCGGTGAAGTACGCGCCCTGGACGCCGCACGTGCCCAGCCCGATGATGAACACGAGCCCCCAGATGACAAGCGTCGAGGAGACGATCATGATGCCCGACTGGCGCAGCGCCTCGCCGAAGAAGCGGAGCACGCGCAGGCTCCACACGTCGCGCACGACGTTGCCCGTGAAGCCCGCGATCTCGCCGGTCGCGGCGATCCATTCGCGCGGCATCGCCAGCAGTTCGTTCACTTGATCACCAGGATGTTCGGATGGGTGGCGAGCAGCGTCTGCGTGAACACGGTGTTGAACGCGCCAATCCCCAGAAACGTGACCACCACCGCCTGGTTGACCGCCCTGCCGACGCCCTCGGCGCCGCCGGAGGCGGTCATGCCCTTGTAGCAGCACACGATCGCGATGATCGCCCCGAAGATCGTGGTCTTCAGCACCGAGCCCCACAGGTCGGTGACCGTGGCGTTGGCGAACAGCGTGTTCCAGAACGGACCCAGCGGCTGCTCGTAGGTGATCGCGGCGAGGATGCCGCCGAACAGGCCGAACAGGATCGCGTACAGGTTGAATAGCCCCGTGACGAGCATCAGCGCCAGAAAGCGGGGCACAACGAGGTTCTTAATGGGATCGACACCCAGCACCTGCAGCGCATCGAGCTCCTCGCGGATCTTGCGCGCCCCCAGATCCGCGGTGATCGCGGTGCCCGCGACGCCCGCGAGCACGATCGCGGTGATCAGGGGGCCGATTTCGCGGATGGCGAACACCACGAAGAACCCCCCGAGCCGGTCGGTCGCGCCGAAGATCGTCAGGAAGTTCTCCGCCTCCAGGCCCGGCGCCCCGTAGCTGATGGCGACGGTGGACAGCAGCAGCGGCAACCAGCACAGGCGCAGCGCGAACAGGAACTGTGACACGAACTCGCCGCCGTACGGGTACGGAGGACGCAGACTGGAGGAGATCGTCCTGCCGGTGAGGATCATCATGTCCCCGATTTCCTCCAGCAGGCTCCTGGTCGGCAAGAACGCCCGCTCGGCGACCTCCCGCGTGGTCGGACTCACATCCATCGGAGACCCTGACGATGCCCCTTCGTGCACAGGCCTCCCCTCCACGGTCATATTCCTAGTGTACTAGTTCACCAGCACACTAGGTTTCTGCACGCACGGGCGCTACCGTAGAGATATGGGCACAGAGCTGGAATCACCTGCATTGGATGGGTTCGCGGCGGCTATCGACCGCGATGCAGACGTGCCTATCGGCCTGCAGCTCGGCTGGGCGCTGTGCGCGCGTATCCACGACGGCGAGTTCAGGCCCGGACAGCGATTGCCGGGCCTACGTGAGATGGCGGAGGCGAGCGGCCTCAACGTCAACACCGTCCGCGCCGTCTACCAGCGGCTGGAGCAGAAGGGTCTCCTCGAAAGCCAGCAGGGCAGCGGAACTTTCGTCGCGTCCACACTCCCCCGGCCGTCGGCTATCGGCACGATCGCGGCCGACGCGGCCCGCGAGGCCGAGGCGACTGGAGTGGACCCGCGCGATGTCGCGGCAGCCCTGTATGTGACTATCCCTCAGGACATCCCGGCGCAGTCGGAGGAGGGCTTGGCCAGCGTGCGGACCGACGAGCCCGCCGTAGCGCGCAGGCGCGCGCTACGAGCGCAGATAGCCACCCTCGAGCGGGCGATCGGCGAGATGGAAGCCGAACACCCCGGCGTCGCGCCGCGACCCACCGCCACTCGTCGTGGACCAGGCCCGACGCTGCTGAGTGCGGAGGAGCTGGAGCAGGTGCGTGCGGGACTGGTGCATAGGCTGGCCGCCGTGCAGACGGCCATCGACGAGCAGAGGGCGAGCGCTCAACCGGCAGCGCAGGGGCCGGTGCCCACGGCGGCCGATCCGACGCCAGCCAAGATGCGCAAGACCGTCGCGTTGGCCACTCCATAGCCGCCGGGCGGAGCACCGCCGACGGTGCCAGCGAATACCGTCGTCAGGACGTTGCCGTTCCCGTCGACAAGCGGTCCGCCGGAGTTTCCCGGTCGCACCAGCCCACGCAATGGTGTCAGCAGCCGCGAGACAGGACCCTGGCCGTAGGCGTTGTCGGTGAGCACGGTCTGAGTGCGCCCGATGCGGCCTGGCTGCACGTCATACGGACCGTTCTCGGGGTAGCCCAGGATCGCGCCCGCGCGGCCCGAGACCGGTTCGTGCACTACGTCCAGCGACGGCACGCCCCCAAGACTCCGAACGCGCAGCACCGCGATGTCGTTCGTCGGGTCGAACGCGATCGCTTCCGCAGACATGGCCGGCGGATGGCCGCCGACCTCGACGGTCGTGTCCCGCTCGCCGGCGACGACATGCGCGTTAGTGACCACCTCGTCCGGGCGCGCCACCCAGCCTGAGCCCTCGATCGCCAGGCCGCAGGCGGTGCCGAGCACGCGCACGACGCTGCGCGAGGACGCGCGCACGCCCGGAGCCCGCCCGATCTGAGGCAGCGGCGCCGCCACATCGGGCGAGGGGCCCGCGAGCTGCGGCAGCGGGTCAAGGCGCGCGAGCGCGTTCAGGATCGGCCCCGAGGGTGGCAGCAGCTGGTTGAGCTCGCGCAGGATGACCGAGCGCTGGATGTCCGCGCGCAGCTGCCCCCCGCCCGGCGTCTGCCCGGCGACGGCAGCGCCGATCCACACAATTCCCAAGCCCAGCGCCGCCCCAAGAGCCGCCCCGAGCAGGCCGTCGAGCAAGCCGAGGCCCGGCAGGATCAGCGTGCGGCGGCGCAGCCTGAATCCCAGACCCTCCAGTCCGGTCGCGAGGATCGCTCCGGCCAGCAATGCCCCGATCAAGCCGAACGCGGGCGCATACGGCGAGGCCGATCCGCGCGGCAGCAGAAGAGGACCGAGGCGAGTTCCGAGGAATGCACCAAGTGCAAAGCCCGCAAATGAGAGCACCCCCACGATGAACCCTCGCCGGAAGCCGAATCCAGCCAGCAGCACGGCGAACGCGACGATCAACCAGTCGAGCGTGGTCACGCGCGTTCCCGCCATTCGAAACCGCGGTTCGTGTGCGCGAGCAGGTTCATCAAACCATGTTCTACCGTTCCGCGACGTGGACGCTCGCCGCTGGGATCGATCGTGAACGCGATGTCCGCAGGCGGGCGCTCGAGCGCAGGGAGCGGGCGGGTTTCGGGTCCTCCTCACCACGACCATGAATGCCGGCGGCGCGCCAGGCGGGCGCGTCCAATGATTGCACTGGCGGCACTGGCGTTCGTGATCGGTGCGATCGTCGGCGGGAGCCATAGCCCGGACGCCGCGAATGCGCTCGCAGCGCGGTTCGTGGCCGCTTGGACGAGAGGCGAATACGTGGCTATGTACGACGACATCGACGGTCGCTCCAAACGAGTGATCTCCCAACAGGAGCTGGCCGATGACTACCAGCGCGCGCTGCGAACGGCGACCGCGACGCGACTCCAGGTGACAGGCAAGCCCCATGACGCCCCTGACGGCCTGGTGACGGTGCCGGTGCGCGTGCGCACCCGCCTGTTCGGGACGCTGCGACTCGTGTTCGCACTGAGAATCGTAGGCAGCAGCGACGCCAGCCCCGGCGGGATCGCGTGGTCGCGGTCGCTGGAGTTTCCCGGCCTGCGCACGGGCGAGGTGCTCAGCCGCAGTATGACGCTGCCGCGCCGGGCGACACTCCTGGCGCGCGATGGGTCGGTCCTCGCCGAAGGCGCGGCGACCGAAGCCGGACAGCGCGCCTCTCCGCTCGGTTCCGTCGCCGCAGCGGTGCTGGGCGAAGTCGGGTCCATCCCCGCCACGCGCGCGGCGCAGCTCGAAGCCGAAGGGGTACCGGCAAGCGCGATCGTCGGCGTCAGCGGGATCGAGGAGACGCTGGACGACAGCCTGCGGGGCACCCCGGGAGGCGAACTGCTGGCGAGCAGCACCCAGCCCGGGGGGCTGAGGAGAGTGCTGGCTACTGCGGTGCCGAAGGCGGCGCCCACGGTGCGCACGACGATCTCCCCCGCTGTGCAGCGCGCTGCGGTCACGGCGCTCGGCGGTCAGCTCGGCGGGGTCGTGGCGATGCAGCCGAGCACAGGACAGATCCTGGCCGTCGCCGGTCTGGGGATCGACGATCTGCAGCCACCAGGCTCGACCTTCAAGATGGTCACCGTCAGCGGCGTTCTGCAAGCCGGGATCGCGAGTCCACACAGCACCTTTCCCTACGCGACGTACGCGACGCTCGACGGGGTCAAGCTGAGCAACGCCAACGGCGAGGAATGTGGCGGCTCGCTGGAACTGGCGTTCGCGGTTTCGTGCAACTCGGTGTTCGCGCCGCTCGGGGTCAAGCTGGGCGCACCGCGACTGGTGGCGATAGCCGAACGGTACGGATTCAACCACGGACCGGGCATCCCCGGCGCGGTGGAGAGCACGCTGCCAGCGGCTTCGCAGATTCAGGGCGAACTGGATGTAGGCTCGACGGCGATCGGCCAGGGCGAGGTGCAGGCAAGTGCCTTGCAGATGGCGACGGTGGCGGGGACGATCGCCGACGGCGGGCACCGTCCGCAGCCCACGTTCGTGCTCAACGCCCCGCCCCGTACGCTCGCCACAGCAACCAGCGCCGCCGTGGCGCGCACGGTCAGGCGACTGATGATCGGGGTGGTGCGCGAAGGCACGGGCACTGCGGCCGCGATCCCTGGGGTGACGGTCGCGGGCAAGACGGGCACGGCCGAACTGGGCTCGCCGAGCTCGTGCTCGGGCGGCAGCGAAGAAGGCGGCGCCAAGGAAAGCAGCTCCGGGGAATCACACAAGGCAAGTTGTGAGGGCGCGGCGAGCGAACCGAGCAACACCGACGCCTGGTTCGCGGCATTCGCGCCCGCGCTTCGCCCGCGCATCGTCGTCGGCGTGCTGCTCGTCAAAGACGGCGCCGGCGGAGCCACCGCCGCACCCGTCGCGCGGCAGGTGCTCGAAGCGGGGCTGCAGGCGAGCAGCTGACGTCGCCACCGCCCTCTGGCCGCGATCCTGGATCCGTGAGTGAATCCGGCACCCGGGGGGCGGGCAGGATCTTGTCAGACGTCGAGCTCGGCCGAGGCTGTTTGCGTCGTGTCGGTCGGATCGACGATGTGAATCTTCAGGGGGCGGTTGTCGAGTGAGACGACCTGGATCTTGTAGAGCAGCAACGCGCCCTGGGTGCCCCCGTTGGCGGCGACCGAGCCGGGCACCGGGACCTGGCTTTCGGCGAGGATGAGACCGGCGCGGTAGGCAAACTGGTTTGTCTGGTCCGGCAGAATCGGGGTGTAGACGTTGCTCTGGGTGTCGCTGATCGTCACGTCGCTGGCGCCGAGGTGCGACGTCGAGGTGTGGTTGTAGACCTGGATGAACACGGCGAACCACTCTTCGCCCGGTTTCAACTCGCGCTGCGCGGGCGTCAGGCCCTGCAGATAAGCGGCGTCTTCGACGTTGGCTGGGTTCAGCTCGCGTGAGAGCTGCACCTCATAGACAAGCGGGCCGACGTTCAGATACGGGGCGTTCTGGCCGGACTCGCCGGCGTAGGTGCCGGTGCTCACGTGGGTGTGCGAATCCCCACAGGCGGCGAGCACAAGCGCAGCTCCGAGCGCCAGCACGGCGAGCACTGTCCGGCGAACGGCACCCGAGGAAGAGCGATAAGGGAAGACTGTGCTGGGGCGAGGGCTCATGCGACGCGGCAGTCTATCCCGTACCCGCCCACCGGCGGCTACCCGCCCGCGACCGTGACGCGGCGGCCACGATCAACGTCTGACTCGAGGATCGTGCGCAGGCGGCGCATAGCGCGGGCGTTCTGGCGGCGCATCCAGCCACGTACGCCGAACCCCTCGAGCAGACGATCGGAGAGCGTGGCGGGCGCCGTCTCAAGCGTGAACTGCACACGCGTGGTGCCCGAGGCGCCGGGAGCGAGCTCGTAGACGCCGAGCGTACGCACACGGTTGCCCTTGCCGGTGCGCCCGACCTCGACGATCCGGTGCGGCCGGTCGACCTCGACGAACGTGACGTCGCCCCACGCGAAGCGCACGCCAGGAGCCTTCACGCGAAAGCGCGCCCCCGCGCCGCGCCCGACCGAGTCGATGCGCGTCAGATGCCAGTCGACCAGGTAGTGATCGGTGAACGCCGGGTGGTTGGCGATGTCCTGCAGGTAGTCGAACACCTGCTCGCGCGGGCAGTCGACGACGATCGACACGGTCACGGGGTCCATGGTCGAGCGGCAGTCTAAGGGTTTCGCGGGCAAACAGGCGGCGAATCGGGACTCAGACCGTCACGCTCTGCGAGCGCAATGCGAGCATGCATCAACCAGAGCTCGGCGTGGCGCATCGCGCCACGCGGCGGGCGTTACGCCGCGCGCGTCAGCCGCACCGTGTGACCGTGCTCGGAGTGGCGCACGAGCTCGGTCGCGACCGGATGTTCGGGACGCAGCGAACTGCACAGCTCACAGACGATGCCCTGGACGTGTGCGTAGAGATGCACGTGCTCGCCCACCAGTGGCGTGCGCTCGCAGTCCGCGCAGCGATCCCGATCGGCCTCCAGCGCACCGACACCGCGACGCAGCAGGAAGCGCTCGAATTGCTCGACGTCGCGCTCGGCAGGCTTGGGATCCTGGCTCATTGTGTTCGGAGTTCGCCGCCGCCGCCTGCGCTCCTGCCGTTTGCCCGGGACCCCGCGGGGGTAAAGCAGACAGCAGGCGCGCTCGAGGTCTCCTCGCGAGACGCCAGAATTGGGAACGCGGTGATAGATTTCTGTTGCCAGAACTCGCGACTGCGGCTTACATCAACATTGACATGCTTGTTATGATCGCCACGAGCTCTTCCTGATGGGCAGCACCCTGGGGAATCCGAAGCAGAAAGGGGCAAGCACAGGATGGAATCGCTTACTTCGGGCACAATGGCCGGCGCGGGCTCGTTCCGTTGCAGGGGCTGCGGATACATGCTGACGCTCGCAGGCACCGATACGCTGAGCGACTGTCCCGGCTGTGGGGGTCGCGACTTCGTCCGCGCATCCCTGTTCAGTGCGGACGGCCTTGCTCGTGGCCGCTCGGGCGGCGGCGCGACCATGGCGAGCGCCCCCGACCCGGGGCGGGGGCGGATCGTCGCCAGTCGCGGCAACCCGGGCCGGCGCGAGGAGGGCGCTCCCCCCACCGGAGCACCGATGAGCAACGCCGACACGCTGAAGACCAGTCTCGCCGGCGGCACCCTCTCCCAACCCGAGCCCGTCGACAGCGACGCATGGCTGGAGGATGCTCGCGAACGACTTCAGGAGCCTGGCGAGTATCTCGCCTACGAATACGGCGAGGAGCTCAAGACGGTCGCGCTGACGCGCGAGTGGACCCGCATCGGTCGCAGCCTGGCGGCCGACGTGCGCTTCGACGACCCGACCGTCTCGCGCCGGCACGCTCTGGTCGTGCGCCAAGCCGACGGGGTGCGCGTGCTCGACGATCGCAGCCTGAACGGCGTGTTCGTGAACGGCGCGCGGATCGAGTGGAAGGTGCTCCAAGACGGCGACGAGATCCTTGTCGGCCGCTACCGGCTGCGCTTCCTCAGCGTCGCTCCCGACGCGGGCGGAGTCGCGGCAGCCTCGAGCGCCCTGCACAGTGCGGGCTGAGTCCTGCGGGCCGGGCGCGTAGTATCGCGCCTGAATGACCGAGCCCCGAACGACTGCCACGACGATCGCCGTGCTCTCACAGAAGGGCGGGACCGGCAAGACGACCACGGTGCGGACCCTGACCGACACGTTTCGGCGGGCAGGTGTGAACACGCTTGCGGTCGACCTCGATCCGCAGGGCAACCTGTCTGACTACTTCGACCTGCCGCCCGACGTCGAGCCGACGATCGCCGACGTGCTGTCCGGACGCACGTCTACGGGAGAGGCGATCCACGACGATCTGATCCCCGCCAACCTCAGCCTTGCCGAGGCCGAGTTGATGCTCGGCGGGAAGCTCGGCCGCGAGCTAACGCTGCGCCGCGCGCTCGCGCAAGTGCCCGACTCCTACGAGCTGATCCTGATCGACTGCCCGCCCTCGCTCGGTCTACTGACGGTCAACGCACTCGTCGCCGCCGATCGCGCGCTCGTGACTTCCGAGGCCCAGTACTTCGCGCTGCAGGGGGTCGAGCAGGCGATGGAGGTGATCGAGCTCGCGCGGGACAGTCTCAACCCTGACCTGCAACTGCTCGGCGTGCTGTTGAACCTCGCGGACATGCGCACCGTCCACTCGCGCGAGGCCCTCGCCTCGCTGAAGGAGCGGTTTGACGAGCAGGTGTTCGACACCGCGATCCGCTCCTCGATCGCCTATGCCGAGTCGGCCGAGCGCGCCGTCTCGATCCTCGACTACCGGCCCGACCTTGGCGCGGACTACCTGAGACTGGCAGACGAAGCACTTGCGCGGCTGCCGGGGTTTGAGGACGCGCGCAGGCAGGTGGCCAGGATCGGTTAGAGATCTCCGACATACGCCCCCTGGGCCTCGAACGGCGTGCGCAGCAGCCTCGCCCAGCCCTCAACCTCCGGGCGGAGCGCCTCGACGACGGCGCCGGTCTGCTCGTAGAAGCACCACACGAGCACGGTCGGCCCCGCGCCGGAGATAGTCGCTCCCAACGCTCCCAGCTCGGGGGCGCGCACCGCGAGCTCGTATGAACGCGGGAACAGGCTCGCGCGGCGCGCCTGGTGCAGGCTGTCGTGCAATCCACGCGCGAGGAGGTCCCAGTCGCCGCGTGCCAGCCCGAGCATGAGCAGCGCGGTGTGCGCGACGTTGAACACGGCCTCCCGGAGCGGCACCTCCCGCGGCAGGACATCGCGCGCGGCCCTGGTGCGCACCCCCTGCGCGGGCACGACCGCAATCGCCTCCAGGCCCGTTGGCGGATCGAAGCGCGTCGCCTGCCCGTCTGCGTACACGACGAACCCGCCGTTCAGCGCCGCGGCAACGTTGTCGGGATGACCCTCGATCGCGCTTGCCAGCTCGAGCAGGTCGGCGTCCAGCTCGAACAGGTGGTCTGCGGCCATCAGCCCGGCGACGATCGCCGCGGCGCTCGATCC
>Ga0116220_10000270_pt1 | contig 21011 bp, 16 predicted proteins | sample Sb_taG_10_FD_88967 | JGI IMG/M metagenome (GOLD analysis project Ga0116220, IMG submission 88967) | Peat soil microbial communities from Weissenstadt, Germany - Sb_50d_7_NC metaG | ecosystem: Environmental > Terrestrial > Soil > Wetlands > Peat | place: Germany: Weissenstadt | collected 2010-09-21
GCGATGCCCAGCTGCGCATCCGCGGCCCCCGCTACTTGTGGATCGGGGTCGTCGTGTCTGGCCCGATGCCGCTGATCTCGAGGACGGTTGGTCCTTTCGCCATCGCGTAGTGGTGCACGCCGGCGGGCATGAAGACGAATGAGCCGGGTCCCAGCGTCTTCATGCTCGCCACGTCGAAGCTGTGGCCGACCCCGACCATGAACGCTCCGCTGAGCACGGTGACGCGCTCGTCTTGGTCGTGCCAATGTATAGGAACTTTTGTGCCGTCGGCGAGCTTCATGCGCATGGTGTAGGTCGATCCGGCCTTCGTCGGATCGCCGTACACTACGGCCATCTGCGCGCCGTCGATCCCTTTCACCGGTGTCCAGGTGAGGCTGTCGGGCGTGACGATGGTCGGTGCCGCCGCAGCCGTCGTTGAGGACATGGTGTCCGCCGATGATGCGCTTGCCAGGCCGATCGCGACCGCGGCCACAAGACCGGCTAGAAGAGCTGCTCTTTTCATGCGAATCCTTTCGTAGACTGATGCATGAGCAGGAGGGGCATCGCAAGGATGCGCCTCTGTAGCATGCTTGATCGAGTGCTAAGTCCTACGCGGCGTGTAATCCTCTGGAGACCGGTACGTCTCCAACCAAGAGAGGGCATGCAAGGGCTCGCGCCAACTACGCCGCGAGGATCATGCGCAGCAGCAAGGGCATCCAGATGTCCAAGAACAGGTTCGAGGCTTTCAGCGATGGCGTTTTCGCTATCGCCATCACACTGCTCGTCCTTGGGTTTCAGCCGCCGAAGCTCACGATGGTCGGCGACACGGCGATGACGAACACGCTGCTGGCGCTGTGGCCGCAGTATCTCGTCTATGCGGCGACGTTCGTCACCGTCGGCATCATGTGGTTCAACCACTACGCGCTGTTCCACCATGTCCACAGCGTGTCATACGCCGCGCTCGTCAGCAACCTCGCCCTGCTCTTGTTCATCGCCTTTCTGCCGTTTCCGACGATGTTGCTCGGCCAGTACGGACTGCTCGCCTCGTCCGTCTTCTTCTACGCCCTCGTCATGCTCTTGATCTCGCTGTGCTTCGGGGTCCTGCACTACGTCACGAAGCTGCAGCCCGGCGAGCGGGGGAACATCGTCGGTCTTCTGCGCTCGCGGACGGCCTGGAACACGCTCGGCCCCGCGGTCTATGCGCTCGCTATGGCGCTCGCGTTCGTCAGCCCGCTGGCGAGCGTGCTGCTCATCGCTGCCATCGCCATCTTCTACATGCTACCCTCGACGGTCAGCTCAGCACTCGCATCCGGTGCCGCAAACGCCGGCGATGACCGATCGTGACGGACCTAACGTGAGGAGGGAGACGCCCGAATTGTGAGCTCAAGAATTCCTCGCAGCACTCCGCTGCCCAAACACGTCGAGCGCCACTTCACCGCGACCGCTTCGGTGCGCGATGTGGTCATCGGCATGTCGGACGGTTTGACCGTGCCGTTCGCGCTTGCCGCAGGCATTTCGGGCGCGATCGCATCGTCGCACATCGTCGTCACCGCCGGCATCGCCGAGCTTGCCGCCGGCGGGATCTCGATGGGGTTAGGGGGATTTCTGGCGGCGCGCACGGACGTCGAGCACTACGACAGCGAAGAGCGCCGGGAGGAACGCGAAGTCGACGAGGTCCCGGCTGTGGAGAGGGCCGAGGTGGTGAGCATCTTGCGCGACTACGGCCTGAGCGATGAAGACGCCCGCAAGGTCACGGCAGGCGTGACTGCCGACCGCAAGCGTTGGGTCGACTTCATGATGCGCTTCGAACTTGGCCTTGAGAAACCCGATCAGCGTCGGGCGCCGGTGAGCGCGGCCACCATCGGCGGGTCGTACGTGGTCGGCGGCCTCGTGCCGCTCTTGCCCTATATGCTGATACACGACTCGACGCCCGCTCTGTACTGGTCGTGCGCCGTCACCTTGCTCGCGCTGTGCATCTTCGGGGGTGTCAAGGGCGCGCTCACCGGCGTGCCCTGGATGAAGAGCGCATTCCAGACCGTCGCGATCGGCGGCGTCGCGGCGACTGTGGCCTTCGCGATCGCGCGGCTGGTGTCAGGGTAGGGCGGCGTCGGCGCCCACGGCGGCCGTGACGGCCGCCAAGAGGGCCGGACAGGTGGCCGGGGAATTCATCCCGTCCCAAGCTCCCACGAACGGACCTGCAGGTCCCTTGCTTCAGAAGTCCGCTGACTAGACGCCTCGCCAACATCGCTCCTTACCGGAGGTTCACGTGTTCCCAGCAGCATTTGAGTACGCACGGGCGCGCTCGGTCGACGAGGCCCTCGCGCTTTTGGCCAAACATGGTTCGGATGCGCGCATCTTGGCCGGCGGCCAAAGCCTCATCCCCGCCATGCGCTATCGTCTGGCCCGGCCTGCCGTGCTCGTCGACATCAATCCGATCAGCGAGCTCTCCTACCTGCGCGAGGACAAAGGTGCGCTCGTCGTGGGTGCGCTCGCCCGCGATGCCGCGCTCGAGACGTCAGCCGCGGTGAAGCGCTACCGCATCATCGCCGACACCTCTGTCGTGGTCGCGGATCCGGTCGTGCGCCAGTCGGGCACCGTGGTCGGCAGCCTGTGCCATAACGATCCGGCCGGCGACTGGCCGGTCACGGCGATCGCAGCCGGCGCAAGCGTGCTCGTGCGCGGGCCTAAGGGAGATCGGGTGGTGTCGATCGACGATTTCCTCGTCGACTCCTACACGACAGCGGTCGGCGAGGGTGAGATGGCGATCGAAGTGCGTTTCCCTACGCCGCCCGAGCGGACGGCTGGCGCCTATTATAAGATGGAGCGTAAGGTCGGGGACTTCGCAACCGCCTGCGCAGGCGTGCGCGTCCATCTCGCTGCAGATGGGAGCATCGATGACGCGGGCGTGGCCATCGGCTCCGTCGGGCCGAAAGCGATGCGCGTCGCCGAGGCCGAGAAATTGTTGCGCGGCGCCAAACCATCCAAGGATCTCATGCGCGCCGCGGCAGAGGCGGCGCAGAAGCTGGCTGACCCCGTCGCGGATAATCGCGGTTCAGCGGAATTCAAGAAAGCGATGGCGGGTGTGCTGGTGGGCCGCGCGCTCAGCCTCGCTTTCGAGCGCCTCGGTGTCGGAGGTCCGAAATGAAGATCAACGTCAAGGTCAACGGCAAGGATTACGAGCGCGACGTCGAGCCGCGCACGCTGCTCGTCTATTTCCTGCGCGAGCACCTCGGCCTCACCGGCACGCACGTTGGTTGCGACTCGTCGAGCTGCGGCGTGTGCACGGTCGTGCTCGATGGCGACCGCGCGGTCAAGTCGTGCACGATGTTCGCGGTGCAAGCCGATGGTCACGAGGTCATGACGGTCGAAGGGCTCGCGGCGGGCGGAAAGCTGCATCCGCTGCAACAGGGATTTTGGGATCAGCACGGGCTGCAGTGCGGATATTGCACGCCCGGCATGCTCATGACGGCCTACGCGCTGCTCAAGCGCAACCCCAATCCGAGCGAGCACGACATCCGCGAGGGGATCTCCGGCAACCTGTGCCGCTGCACGGGCTACCAGAACATCGTCAAGGCCATCGATCAGGCGGCGAAGGAACTCGCCGCACCGCCTGCGGCAAAAGAGCCGGTGAAAGCGTAGAATGATATGAGCACGACCACTGACGGCATGCCCGAACGGCACGCGATGGGCAAGCCGATGAAGCGCACGGAAGATCCGCGCTTCATCGAAGGCCGCGGGCGATACGTCGACGACTTCACACTGCCCAACATGCTCCATCTGGCGATTGTGCATAGCCCATACCCGCACGCGCTGCTCAAGAACATCGACTCGAGCGAGGCGCTCAAGCTGCCGGGCGTTGTGGCGGTGATCACGGGCAAAGACCTCGAGGCGGCGAAGCTCGCCTGGATACCCACCTTCCACGGCTACGACAAGCAGATGGTGCTTGCCGTGGGCAAGGTGCTCTACCAATACCAAGAGGTCGCGGGCGTGGTGGCCACATCGCGCGAGGTGGCGCACGACGCGGCCGAGCTTGTCAACGTCGATTACGAGCCGCTCGACGTGGTCGCCGATCCGTTCTCTGCCAAGACCGACAAGACCATCCTGCGCGACGATCGCGAAAACAAGACCAACCATATCTATCATTGGGAGGTCGGCGAGAAAGACAAGACCGAGGCGGCTCTGGCCAAGGCAGACGTCACGGTCAAAGACCGGCTTTGGTTCCAGCGCTGCCATCCGGCGCCGCTCGAACCCTGCGGCATCGTCGCCGACATGAACAAAGCCACCGGCCGCCTGACGCTCTATATGACCTCGCAGGCGCCGCATGCGCACCGCACCGTCGTCTCCCTTGTGACCGGCATACCCGAGAGCAACATCCACATCATCTCGCCGGACATCGGCGGCGGTTTCGGCAACAAGGTGCCGGTTTACCCGGGCTATGTCGTGGCCACGGTGGCATCCGTGATCCTCGGCGTGCCGGTGAAATGGATCGAGACGCGCACGGAAAATCTGACGACGACTGGATTCGCGCGCGACTACCACATGGACGTGGAGATCGGCGCCAGCAAAGACGGCAAGCTGGCCGCGCTCAAAGTCTCGACGACGGCCGATCATGGAGCGTTCGACGCAGCTGCCGACCCGACCAAGTATCCGGCCGGCATGTTCGGCATCTGCACCGGATCGTACGACTTCCCAGTCGCGTTCACCGATCTCGACGCGTACTTCACGAACAAGGCACCGGGCGGCATCGCCTATCGCTGTTCCTTCCGCGTGACTGAGGCGTCCTACGCGATCGAACGCAGCATGGACATCCTGGCGAACAAGCTCGGCATGGACCCGGCGCAGCTGCGCTTGAAGAACTTCGTCCGCAAGGATCAGTTCCCGTACAAGTCGCCGCTCGGGTTCGTCTACGACAGTGGCGACTACGGCCCGACCTTGGAGAAGGCGCTCAAGCAGATCGGCTACGACGATTTGCGACGCGAGCAGGCCGAGAAGCGCAAGCGCGGCGAGCTCATGGGCATCGGCATCTCGACCTTCACCGAAGTGGTGGGCGCCGGGCCGAGCAAGCACTTCGACATCATGGGTCTCAAGATGTTCGATAGCGCCGAGATCCGCATCCACCCTACGGGTTCTGGGATCATCCGCGCCGGCACGAAGGCTCAGGGCCAAGGCCACGAGACGACCTGGGCGCAGATCGTCGCCGAAGAGCTCGGGCTCGATCCGCAAAAATTCCTGGTCGAAGAGGGCGACACAGACACGGCTCCCTATGGCTTAGGAACGTACGCCAGCCGCAGCACGCCGGTCGCGGGCGCGGCCATCGCCATGGCGGCGCGTAAGATCCGCGACAAGGCGCGCATCATCGCGGCGCATCTGCTCGAGGTCGCCGAGGCCGACGTCGAATGGAAAGATTACAAGTTCCAGGTCAAGGGCGCACCCCAAAAGAGCGTCACCATGGCCCAGATCGCGTTCGCCGCGTACACGAATCCCGCACCCGGCACAGAGCCGGGTCTCGAAGCGACCTACTACTACGATCCCCCGAACATGACGTTCCCGTTCGGGGCGTACATCGCGGTCGTCGACGTCGATAAAGACACGGGCTCGGTGAACGTGCGGCGCTTTTTGGCCATCGACGATTGCGGCACGATCATCAACCCGATGATCGTCGAGGGGCAGATCCATGGCGGGCTGACCGAAGGATTCGCCATCGCGTTCATGCAGGAGATCGGCTACGACAAAGACGGCAACTGCCTCAACACCAACTTCACCGAGTACCTCGTGCCGACCGCACTGGAAACGCCGCACTGGGAGACGGACAAGACGGTGACGCCGAGCCCGCATCACCCCTTCGGCGCGAAGGGTGTGGGCGAGAGCCCCAACGTCGGCTCGCCCGCGGCGTTCGTCAACGCGGTGATCGACGCGCTGTCTCCCTTGGGCATCCGGCATATCGATATGCCGCTCACCCGCGAGAAGGTGTGGCGGGCCATCCGCGATGCCGAAGCGACGACAGCCAAGGCGTGAGGTGCTGACGTGGACCTGGCGTTCAAAGGCCAAGAGATCGTGCCGGCAAGCAAAGAGAAGGTCTGGGCGTTCATCAACGACCCGGCCAAGGTTGCCTCCTGCTTGCCGGATGTTATCGACTCGAAGGTCAACGATCCGCAGAACTTCGACGCGACCGTGAAGGTCGCGGTGGGACCGGTGAGCGGGAAGTTCGCCTTCAAGATCGCCCTCGCACCTTCGGCCGACCAGAATCACATGGATCTCAAGATCTCGGGCGGCGGCTTCGGGAGCGTGGTGGACCTGCTCGCCGGTGCCGATGTCAAAGATAATGGCGACGGTACGACGTCACTCGATTATTCGGCCACGGCGTCCATGCGCGGGCCGGTGGCGACGGTGGGCGGCCGGGTGCTCGATGCGCAGGCCAAGCGCATCATCAGCACGACCTTCGCCAACATCAAGGCCAAGCTGACGTAGAGGACGTGCGGCGGCCGCGCGAGCGGTCGCGGGAGCAGGGATGCAGTTCTTCGATAGGTTAGCGGAGCTCGAGCGAAACCGCGCCGCGTTTGCGGTGGCGACGGTGGTCGCCCGGCGGTCGCCCGTGAGCTCGCACCTCGGCGATCGTGCCGTGGTGCACGCGGACGGGCGCATGGAAGGATTCGTCGGTGGTTCGTGTTCGCGTGATATCGTCCGCCGCCACGCGCTACTCGCCATGCGCGCCGGCAAACCGCGTCTGCTGCAGATCCGTCCAGACGATACGGCAGACACGGACGGCCCGGCGGCTGCCGAACGTATCACCGTGCCGATGGGCTGCGCCAGCAATGGCGCTGTCGACGTCTACCTCGAACCGCACGTGCCGCCGCGGCTCTTGATCGTCGTCGGGTTCACCCCGGTCGCAGATGCGCTGGCGCGCATGGCCGTCGCCGCGCTCGAGTTCGAGGTCGTTCGAGTCGTCGCGAGCGAGGAGTTGCGCGACGTCGAGGCGTTGGGCCAAACGCGCGTCGTCGCGCTCGACGACCTTGGCGCGTTTTTGGAAAAGCTCGACGCCGGTGCGCGCGCGAGGCTGGCGGTCGTGGTGGCGTCGCAAGGACACTACGACGAGCGCGCGCTTGAGATGGTGCTCGCCGGGCCCAGCGGGCCGTTCGTCGGGCTCGTGGCCAGCCGCAAGCGCGCCGCGACGGTGCGCGGCGTGCTCGCCCAGGCGGGTCTGAGCGACGAGTGCTTGAGCACGATCCGCAATCCGGTCGGCATCGACATCGGAGCGCGCAGCGCGCCGGAAGTGGCGGTGTCGATCCTCGCCGAGATCATCGCACAGGCGCCGGCCGTGGCAGATGAGACGCCGGCTCTCGCCACCGATCTCGTCTGCGGCATGGACGTGGAGATAGCGACGGCGCGGTACCGAACCGAGCGCAGCGGCCTGACCTTCTTCTTCTGCAGCCCGGGCTGTCAGGCAGCGTTTGCCGCCGATCCGGACCGCTTTCTCACGCCCGCAGAGCTTTCGTGATCGCAGACCGCATCCGCGAAGGATTCGCCGCGACCGGCTACATCGCCAATGCCGAACTGACGACCGCCCTCGAACTTGCGCTCGGGCTCGAGAAACCGTTGCTCGTCGAAGGACCTGCCGGCGTCGGCAAGACCGACACGGCCAAGGTGCTCGCCGAGGTGCTCCAGACGCAGCTCATCCGGCTGCAGTGCTACGAAGGGCTCGACGCCGCGACCGCGCTGTATGAATGGAACTACCCCAAGCAGCTTTTGCGCATCCGCTTGACCGAGAATGAGAGCACGCCGGTCGAAGCGCGCGAGGCGCAGATCTTCAGCGAGCAGTTCTTGCTGCGCCGGCCTCTTTTGGAGGCGATCACCCAGCAGCGCTCACCCGTGTTGCTCGTGGACGAGGTAGACCGCGCCGATGAGGCCTTCGAAGCGTTTTTGCTCGAGGTGCTCGGCGAGTTCCAGGTGACGATCCCCGAGGTGGGCACGATCCGCGCCACGCATCGGCCGACCGTGATCCTCACCTCCAACCGTTCGCGCGAGCTGTCCGACGCGCTGCGGCGGCGCTGCTTGTATCTGTGGCTCGGGTATCCCAGCCGCGAGCAAGAGGTAGCGATCTTGCGCGCACGCCTGCCGGAGATCGACGCACGCTTGGCCGAGCAGATCGCGCGCTTCATGGAGTTTCTGCGCGAGCAGCCGTTCCAAAAGGTGCCGGGGATCGCTGAGAGCCTGGACTGGGCGAAGGCGCTCATGCAGCTCCACCGCGAGGTGCTCGACCCGCGCACGATCGAGCAGACCCATGGCTGTATCCTCAAACTGCACGAGGACTGGGAACTGCTGGCCGCTCAGGCCGAACGCTATGCGCCCCTGCTCGCCGGCGCAGAAGGCGATGCGCCCAAACCTTTTGAGACCGACTACGGCTTGGGCACCGTGCGCGCGCGTCGCGGCTGACGCTCGAGGAGGGACATGCCCCGAGCGGGCGCGCTCAGCGCCAACATCATCGACTTCTGCTCCTGGCTGCGCAGTGAGTTCCATTTCTGTGTCGGTCACGCCGAAGCACGGGATGCGCTCCGGGCGGTGGAGCTCGTCGGCATCGCCGACCCGCGGCGCTTTCGCAGCGCTTTGCGTCTCACCGTCTGCACGAAGCCCGAAGAGCTTGACATCTTCGAATCCGCCTTCGACGCGTTCTTCCTGCGCCCCGAGCGCGGCGCACGGCAGTCGATGTACGCGCCCCGTCACACGCGCGGGCGCGCCCGCGAGCGATCTGACGACAGCGCGCAGCAGGGCGGTGAGCGCCTCACAGGCGCGCAGGCGGCGACGCAGACCGACGCCCAAGGAACAGGCACCGCGGGAGAGCTGCAGGCCGTGGACGAGTCGCCCTCCGATACGGCAGGCTGGGAGGCGCTTCGAGCGCGATACAGCCCACAGGCGGGCGCGGCCGCGCCGCCGAGGATCGATGCGACGGCCGTGCGCGAGCGTCTCGCAGAGGCGAGCCGCCTCGTATCAAGCGTGCGCCTTGGGCGCCTGCGCCGCTGGAAGCCGCATCCGGTCGGCCCGCGCTTCGACATGCGGCGGACGTTGCGCGCGAGCCTGCGCACGGGCGGCGACCTCGTCGCCTTGCGCTTTCTGCGCAACCCGTTACGCAATCCGCGCTTCGTGCTTCTTATCGACGGGAGCCGTTCTATGTCGGCGCATGGCGCGCTCATGCTCGAGTTCGCTTACGCTCTCGCACAGCGCTCGCGCCGCACACATGTCTTCCTCTTCAGCACGCAGCTGCGTGAGGTGACGCTCCAACTGCGCAAAGCTGCGCGCCATCAAGAGCACCGCCTGAGCGATGTGGGCGAGGCGTGGGGCGGGGGAACCCGGATCGGCACCAGCCTTGCAGAGTTCGTGCACGTTTTTGGCGCGCGATGCCTGAGCGATGAGACAGTCACCATTATCTATAGCGACGGGCTCGACGTCGGTGACGTCCGCCAGCTCGAGCGCGCGATGCGCGAGATCCACCGGCGCAGCGCAGGCGTGATCTGGGTCAATCCGCTCGAAGGTACGCCCGGCTATACACCGACAGCGCGTGGGATGCAGGCATCTTTGCCCTATGTGGACGCCTTTGTCGGCGCCCGAGATGCGGCCGAGCTCGCAGGGCTCGCGCGGCATGCCGCGATGGCGACGCGCTAGGAAATACAAGCGCGGAACCCACCTACAGGTCCGTTACGACATTTCTGTGGCTGCAATTCCGCTGCGACTTGTGAGCCTTAGCGCGAGGCGGCCTCGTGCTGTGCCTCGCCGGAGCGCTTGGATCTGCGCTGGTGGAAGCGCTCTTCTGCGCCGGCGATGAGCACGTAGAGCAGCGGGATGAGGAACAAGTTGAGCAAGGTCGACACGAGCATGCCGCCGACGACCGCCGTGCCGATGGAATGACGTCCGGCCTCTCCGGCGCCGCTCGCAAAGACAAGCGGCATGATGCCGAAGATGAAGGCAAACGACGTCATCAAGATCGGGCGCAATCGCGTCTTCGCCGCCTGCACTGCGGCCTCGGCTACTGGGACCCCTTGCTTGCGCAGGAGGTTGCCGAACTGCACGATCAAGATGGCGTTCTTCGTCGCCAATCCGACCAGCATGACGAGCCCGATCTGCGTGTAGATGTCGTCTTGCAGACCGCGCAGCCACACGGCTGTCAACGCGCCCAAGATGGCCAAGGGCACGGCCATGATGATGATGAGCGGGTCGACCAGGCTTTCGTATTGCGCAGCCAACACCAAGAACACGAAGACCACGGCGAGGCCGAAGATCAGGACCGTGACGGCACCCGCCTCGATCTGATCCAACGACACCCCCGTCCACTCATAGCCCATGCCCGACGGGAGCACTTGCTTGGCCACGTCCTGCATGGCCGAAATGGCTTGACCCGAGGAGTACCCGGGCTTGGCGTTGCCGCTGAACTCCACCGAGCGGAACAGATTGTAATGCGTGATCTGTGGGGGCCCAAGCGTGTGCGACACGGTCATGAACGCGGTGAGCGGCACGAGGTTGCCACTGCTCGAGCGGACGTACATCAGTCGCAGGTCGTCGATCTGCGCGCGATAGGGCGCGTCAGCCTGCACGAACACCTTATACGAATTGTTCTGGTAGGTGAAGTTGTTGACGTAATCCGAGCCGAGCATGGTCTGCAAGGTGTCGAAAACGTCGCCCAGCTTCACCCCGGCGGATTGCAACGCGCTGCGGTCGATGTCGAGCTCGACCTGGGGGCTATCGGTGCGGAAGGTGGTGAACACCGAGGTGAGCGCAGGGTTGGTGTTGGCCTTGTACTCGATGAGCCCAGTCGCGGCCGCGAGCGCGGGGAGGCCGAGGTTCGCCTTGTCTTCGAGTTCGAAATCGAAGCCGCTGATATTCCCGACGGTGAAGGCGGGCGGGTTGAACGCGAAAATCGCCGCGCCGGTGATGCCGATGAACTTCCCGTTCAACCGGTTTTCGATGGCCTGGGCGGATTGGTCGCGCCTCTTGCGCTCGCCCCACGGCTTGAGCAAGCAAAACGCGATGCCGTTATTCGATCCGACGCCGGTGAAGCTGAACCCCGACACGCTGAAGACGTCCAGAATGTCCGGCTCCGACCGCAGCACCTGGTAGGCGCCCCTCATGATGCCGTCTGTGTACTGCAGCGACACGCCCGGTGGTCCCTGTTCGATGACGATGAAGTAGCCTTGGTCCTCATCGGGGACGAACGCAGTCGGGACGATGCGCAACATGACCACCGTCAAGCACAAGAGCCCGGCGAAGATCCCCAAGACGATCAGCGGGTGCCGCAGGATGACCGGCAAGCGCCTGGCATATCCGGCTCGCAGCCGCTGGATGAAGGCGCCGATCCGTTGCATGAGCCAGCCGTGTTTGGTCTCCCCGCTTTCCAACATGATCGCGGCCAGCGCGGGCGCCAGCGTCAAGGCAGTGAACGCCGAGATGGTGATCGTCGACGCGATGGTGAGCGCGAACTGCTTGTAGAGCTCGCCCGTCTCCCCGGGCACGAAGGCGACCGGGACGAACACCGCAAGCAAGACCAGTGACGTGGCGACGACCGCGCTCGCGATCTCCTGCATAGCTAGGGGCGCCGCTTCGACCGGGTTCATCTTGTGCTCTTGGATATAGCGGACGATGTTCTCGATCACCACGATCGCGTCGTCGACCACGAGCGCGGTGGCCAACGTCAGGCCGAACAGGGTCAAGACGTTGATGGAGAAGCCGAACGCTTTGAGCAGCGCGAACGTGCCCATCAACGACACGGGTATCGTGATCGCCGGGATCATCGTCGTCTTCCAGTCTTGCAGGAAGACAAATATCGTCAAGATGACCAGGCAGATCGCGAGGATGAGGGTCTTGAGGACTTCTTTGATCGATTCATTGACGAAGACGGTGGAGTCGAAGGCGACCTTGTACGTCATCCCGGAGGGGAATTGCTTCGACAGCTGATCCATCGCGGCGCGCACGCCCTTGGAGACGGTGAGCGAATTGGCGTCTTGCAACTGCAAGACACCAAGGCCGACGGCGGTTTTCCCGTTGAAATACAGGTTGGCGGCGTAGTTCTCAGCGCCAAGCTCTACCCGGCCGACGTCGGAGACGCGCACGAGATACCCGGGGCCTGATTTGACGACGATATTGGCGAACTCCATCGGGGTCGCCAATTGCCCGGCCACGCGCACCTTGTATTCGTACGCCTGACCCTTCGGCGCTGGGGGCTGGCCGATCGCGCCGCCCGCGACTTGGACGTTTTGCTGGCTCAAGGCGGTGGTGACGTCATCGGCGGTGAGCCCGTAGGCTTGCAGTTTGTTCGGGTCGAGCCACAAGCGCATGGCATACTTGCGCTCGCCGAAGACGATGACGTTGGCCACCCCGCGGACGCGTTTGAGCGCGCCGGTGACGTAGCGGTCGACGTAGTTGCTCATGAAGATGCTGTCGTATTTCGGATTGGTCGACGTGAGCGCGATCGCCATGATGAACGTGCTCGAGTTCTTCGTCACCGAAATGCCGGTCTGGTTGACCTGCGCCGGCAGCACGCCCGCAGCCGTGCTCACCCGGTTCTGGACGTCGGACAGGGCACGATCGGGATCGCGATTCAAGTTGAAGGTCGCGACAATGCTGCTGGAACCGTCGTCGCCGCTGGTCGACGAGATGTAGCGGAGCCCCTCCGCGCCGTTGATGGCCTGTTCGAGCGGGTTGGTGACCGAGGCCTCGACCGCCTCAGCGTTGGCCCCGATGTATTCTGAATCGACCGAGATCTGCGGCGGCGCGATGTTCGGATAGTGCGCGACCGGCAGCGTGGGCAGCGAGATGACGCCGGCCAGCAACACGACCGCCGACAGCACGGAAGCGAAGATGGGCCGGGTGATGAAGAACTTGGTGAACATCAGCTCGTGCGCGAACCGTCAGATCCGCCTTGCGACCCTTCAGGCGCCATTCTTGGCGCCGGACTTGGCTTGCGGCGGGCCACCACCGGCGGGAAGCGGCTGAACGGGAGTTCCGGGTTGCAACAACACGGAATGGTTGAGTATCGCCATGACCCCGGCCTTGATGCCCTGCCCGGATACTTCGGCTTCTTGGTCGTTCGATAGGCCAAGGTCGACCGGAACGGTCGCCGCTTTGCCGTCCTGGATGATGAACATCGAATAGCCAGTATCGGTCTGGAAAACGGCGGCACGAGGAGCCAAGAGCACGTTCGCCTTGCGCGTGCGCTCGAACGAGACGGTGGCGACCATGCCGCCCCGCAGCGCGAGGTCAGGATTGGCCACCCGGACGCGGGCCTGATAGGTGAGCGAGCCCGGCAGCGCGGCAAGGTTGAGATACGCCACGCTTGCGTGCCAGATGCGCCCCGGAATGTTGTTCACCCGCACCTCGACAGGCGTTCCCACCCGGACGTACTGGAGGTCGTCACCCGAGACACCCGCGTCGACGAAGACGGGATCGAGTTGGGACACCTGCACGAGCGGCGTGCCAGGAGAGGCAAGCGTGCCGGGATCGACGTCACGCGCGGTCACGATGCCGTCGAACGGCGCGGTGACGTTGGTCAGCGCTATCTGCGCTTGGATCTGCTGCACCGCTGCCGAGGCATTGCGCAGATCCGCGGAGGCGGCGCTCGACGCGGAAACCAGGCTTGCGTTTTCGTCCGCCACCTGAGCCGACTGGTAGGCGGACTGCGCCGCTGAGGCATTGCTTTGCGCTACGTCGAGGTCTTGTTTGGAAACATAGCCTTGGCCATACAGTTGCTGGTCGCGGTGGTAGATTAACTCATCGGTCTGGTAGGTGATCTTCGCGGCTTGCAGCGCCGCCCGCGTGGATCGCGTGCCACCGCTATCGGTTGCCTGCAGGTTTTCCAGATGCGCCTGCGCTTGAGCGAGTTGCGCGCGAAGCGTGCTGTCATCGATCTTGACCAGCAACTCGCCCTTGTGGACGCGCTCGCCGATCTGGTGGGCCACGATGAGCACATTGCCGGAAACGACGGAGGAAAGCGACGACTGCAACAGCGGTGTCACGGTGCTCGTGACGTCGAAGTTCGACGAGATGCTGCCGAGCTTTATGGGTTGGGCCGAGACCGGCATGGCAAAGCCGCCCTGGCCGCCGCCGGGGTACCCGCCCTGACCACCGTGATGTCCACAGCCGGCCAGCACCGCGCACAGCGACACCGCCGCCAAAGCTCCCGCACCCATTCTCATGAGCCGCCCCTCTTAGGCGCCCACGTGCCGCAAGACCTCCACCCCCTGCTCGCTCGTTGCGTGCCACGTTAAGGCCGCAATAAGGCTGCGATAGCTTCTGGGCGCATGCGTACCGGGCGGGAAACCTAGTATCCTTGCCGCTTGCGTTCAGGTGAGTCCGGCGAGCTCTTCTCGTGAGATGCGATGGAACGAGTTGCGATAGCCGTAGTAGATGCCCAGCCCGTAGAACAAGATATCGATCGGACTGAAATCCGCCACGAGCATCTGCCATGCGATGCCGGGCGTCATTCGAGCGGCGAGTTCGCCGAACCCGATGTGCTGTTGGGTCGAGACCACGATCATCACGGAGAGGACGTTGCCCGCTGCGCACCCCACAAGCGACAGCACGGCGCCGGCGTAGCCGAAGACACGGTCGATGCCCTTGCCCAAGATGCGCACGCCGTATCCCGTGAGGAACCCGACGCCCACCGCTTCCCAACCGATCTGGAAATTCGTCAGGGCGGTGATGACGGCCCAGGCTGCGGCACCGACCGCGGCGCCGATCGCGCCGCCTGCAAGACCCAGACCGAGGTTCTGCTGGTCGCGCAGCCGAGCGACATAGTTCTTCACCTTCGCGGGATCGAGTGATGGGCTCGATGGCGGCGCGGTCGCTGACGGCACCTGCGGACTTTGCGGCTGAGGCGTCGGCGATGAGGAGTCCATGGAGAGGCGGCCTCCTTTGAGCAACGCACGTATCGCCCGCTCTTCATGAAGGCGGGCACTGACTGCAGTCTAGCACGCGGCCTATCGCCCGGTCAAATCCTAGAGCCCGTCATGCATCAACACCATGCAGGTCAGCACGATGATGAAGCCGAGGATCGACACCCGGGCCATAGCGACGATCTCGTGGATGAGCCGAGGCCTGTCTGCTGGCGGAGCTGATGCGATCGAGGTACCGACCCTGCCCATCCGTGCGCCTTCCACGGCGAGCACGAGCGCGACGATGAACGCGACGCCGATGGTGATGCCGTATGCCGAACTCCATAAGAACGCCACGCTCTTGACCGGCCCGAACACCGTCGCGCTGATGATCCCGAAGAGGATGGTCAGTCCTCCGGCCGGCGCCAGCACCCGTGACGTGCGTAGCCCGACCGCGGCGCCGACCTCGGCGGCTGCTTCAGGACTGCTCGCTGTGAGCGCAGGCGTCACCACGGCGAACATGAAGAGCGTTCCGCCGAACCAGAAGATGGCAAAAAAGACATGAAGCCACTGGACGATCATCGCCATCCACATCATGCGTCGATGCCCTCCTTCGAAACGCGCGAAAGACTGCGCTGACGATTCGTCGCGCGGCGCGCTTGCCCTCGGGAGCTATTTCAGCCTGGCGGCGACTTCCGGTGCGCGCGGCGGCGGCGGCGCGGATGGCGTTTCCCCATCAGACAGGACGACCTCGTCAAGTCGCGCCGGTACTTCTTCCGTCGTCTCGAAACGCTCGGGCGCGAGGCGCATGTAGATGACCGGCACGAGGACGAGCGTGAGCAACAGCGAGCTCGACAGGCCGCCGATGACGACGATGCCCAATGCCTGACGGACCTGCGACCCGGCGACGAGCCCGAGAGCCAGCGGCGTCATCCCGGCGATCATGGCGCACGTCGTCATGAGGATGGGCCGGAAACGGATGCTGGCGCTTTGCCGGATGGCGTCGAGCTTGGTATAGCCGCGCCGGCGCAGGGTGTTGGCGTAGTCGACGAGCAGGATGCCGTTCTTGGAGACGAGACCGACGAGCATGATGACGCCGATGAGCGAGAATAAGTTGAGCGTTTGGCGCGTGATGGCAAGCGCCCCGAACGCGCCAACGGCGGCGACCGGCACCGCGAACATGATGATGAACGGCGTCGAGTAGCCGTTGTACAGGGCGACCATGAGCAGGTACACGAGCACCATGGACAGCGCGAGCGCGGCGCCCATGCCTGTCATCGTGTCGCTGAGATTTTGCTGGTTGCCGTTGGGGTTGGCCCGCACCTGGACCCAGGCCGGCAGGTTCGCCGCCTTGAGACGCTTAGTGAATGCGTTTTGCACGTTCGACAGCGCATAGCCAGGCGCGATATTCGCCGTGACGTGGATGACCGTTTCACGATTGGTGCGCGTGATGACCGGCGGGGCGGGCGCGTATTGCAGCGTCGCCACCTGACCGACGGTCACGATCGATCCGTTGTTGGCCCGGACTTGGATGTTGCGGATCTGATCCAAGCTCGTCTTGGCTGCGAGCGGGAAGATGACGGAGACGTCCTTGAGACCGTTCATCGCTTCGAACTGGGTCGCGACCACGCCGCCCATCGCCGCGCGCACGGCGGTCGAGGCCGCCCCGATGCTGACGTTGAGCGCTTGTGCCGCCGCTCGATCGAATTCGACGTTCACCTGGGGCGCAAGATTGAGCGCCGAGCTATTGATGTTTGTTGCGCCGGGCGTGCCCTTGAGCACCTGGTACACCTGAGCTGCGTACTGCGTCGGGTCGCCGCGCACGCTCGTCACCAGATAATCGATGGGCTGCGCATTGCCGCCAGCCGTGCTCGTGGCGGGGATGACGACGACGGTCGCGCCGGGCGCGGATGAACGCAGCTTTGTCTTCAGCCAGTCGACCCAGTAATTGGTCGATTGCTTGCGATCGTCTTTGAGCCACAGGTGTATCTGGCCTAGGTTGCCTTCGCTGAGAAGCCCGCCAAATGGTGAGGAATAGGCGCCGGCGACGGCGACGTCCGTGCGCACGTCGGGTATCTGCTTGGCGATGGACTCCAGGCGCCGCACCGTCGCATCGACTTCGGTCAGCGGCGTGCCGGTCGGATAGGTGAGCTGGATGAAGATTTCGCCGCGGTCCACGGTAGGGATGAATGTGAAGCCCACGACGCCGAACGCCACGAGCGCGACCGCGATAACAAGGGATACTGCCGCGATTGCGACGACACGCCGTGGAACTTTGAGCGCTGCGGGCAAGAGCTCTTCTGCGTACCAGGTCCGCAGCCGCTCGAAGACCTTTTCAAAGGCCACGATCGGCCCCCACGGCTTCCACGTGCTGCGCAACGACCAGCGAGCAGCCAAGGACGGCGTCACCGTGAACGAGGTCCACAAGGATGTCAGCGTCGCGGCCACGACCACGAGCGCGAACTCGCTCATGAACTTGCCGACCACGCCGGGCAAAAAGGCGATGGGTAGGAACACGACCACGTCCACCAGGGTGATGCAGATAGCGGCAAAGCCGATCTCGGAGCGCCCGGTCACCGCTGCCGAGAGCGGCGGCTCGCCGTTGCGGTGATGGCGCTCGATGTTCTCCAAGACGACGATGGAGTCATCGACCAGAATGCCGACCACAAGCGTCATCGCCAGAAGCGAAACCGTGTCGATCGTGAAATTCGCCGCTTTCATCACCACCATCGTGATAAGCAGCGAGAACGGGATCGCGACGAGCACGACGACTGAGCTGCGCCACGACCCCAAGAAGAACAGCATGACGATGGCGGTGAGCAGGATGCCTTCCTCGAGCGTTCGCACCACGCCGTCGATCTGCTGACGCGTGTAGTTCGATTGCACGTTGACGACGTCGAAGGTGATGCCCGGGAACTGCCGCTCCAGCTTCGGCAGCGCCGCGATGACGTTGTCGGAGGTCGACACCTCGTTGGCCTGCGTGGTCTTCTGCACATCCATGGTCAGCCGCGGCGCGCCGCTTTGGTACGCGTACACGCGGCGCGGTTCGTACGAATCGGTGATCGTCGCGAGGTCGCCGATGCGAGGCACGTTCGACGTCGTGCTCCATGGGTTCATGGACGCCGGGGAAGATGCTATCGATGACGAGGGTTGGGAAGCGGGGATTGCAGCGCCGGTGCGCTGCAGCGGAAGGCTTGCTACGCTCTGCGTCGTCTGGATGTCCCCGCGCACGTCGACCAGCGTCTCGCGCGTCGGCTGATAGACGATGCCGCCCGGCAACCGCAGGTTATTGCCCGAAAGGGAATTGACGACGTCATTGACGGTGAAGCCCCCGCCCTGCAGCGCGACCGGGTCGACCGTGACTTCGTACGACGGCGTCACCGTGCCGTTCGCATCGACAAAGCCGACGCCAGCGACCTGCTCGAGCGCCGGCACGATCTGGTTGGTGACGATGTCAGAGAGACCTGCGAGCGAGTACGACTTGGAGCGAGCGGCGATGGTGACGACCGTGGATTGACCGGGATCGCGGGTCGAGATGCTCGGCGCGCGAAGATCGCTCGGCAGCTGCGACTGCGCTGCTTGGACGCGCTGCTGCACTTGGACGAGGGCGGTGGTCTGGTCGGTGCTCAGATCGAACACCGCTGAGATGACGCCGCGACCTTGCACGACGGTCGAGTTGATGACGTCGAGGTTCGGCGCGCCGGCGAGGGCGTCTTCGATGGGACGCACGATATTGTCGCGCATCTCGGTCGGCGACGCGCCGGTGTAGTTCACCTCCACCGTCACGGTCGGAAGGTCCACGTTGGGGAACTGCTGCTGCGTGAGGTTGACGTACGCGATAATGCCGGCCACGGCGACGAACGCGATCATCACGAAGACGAGCGGGGGCCGGTTGACGAAGAGCCTGGTCAGCCACATATTAGAGGGACGCCACCACCTTTTGGCCGTCGGTCACGTTGGTCGAACCGTTGGTGACGACCTGGGCATTGGCCGGCAGGCCGGTGACCACCGCGTAGTGCGAATCCTCGATCACCTCGTTGACGTTCGCGATGTGCGCGGTATCGCCATCGACCGTCATGACCGTCTGGTGCGTGTCATCAAGAAAGGCCGTTACCGGCACGGTGACGCCGGTCTGCGAAGGCAGCCCGACGTTTCCGGTCACGTTCATACCAGGCCGCAGCGCGCCATCGCCGTTGGGGACCACCACTTTGACGACGAACCCGGACGTCGAGGGCGTGCTAGGCGAAAGAATGGAGTAGACGGTGCCGGTGAAGGTGCGGTGCGGCACGGCTGGTGCTACAAGCGTAGCGCGGCTTCCCGCGCGGATGCCTGCGATCTGAGCGCCGTAGGCGTTGAGCTCGGCGTAGACTTGCGACACTTGTTGCAGCGTGAATAGCTGACGGGTGCCCGGATACTCGCCGGGGTTGAGGTTGCGGTTGACGACGATGCCGTCGACGGGCGAGGTGATGGCGGCCTTTGCGATCTGCGCCTGCAGTTGCTGGACGGCTGCTGCTGCCTGTTCGATATTCGCTTGCTGCAGGCCGGCATTTTTCGTGCCGTTGGCTTGGGCGTTCTCCTTGGCTTGGGCGAGCGCAGTCTGCGCCACCGTCGTGTCGGTGCGCTGCTGCTCGACGGTCTGTATGGAGATGTAACCCTGCTTGAGCAATTGTTCGTCACGCTGCAGGTTCGCGCGGGCGTTGTCCAGCGCCGCTTGTGCGGCGACGACCTGGTCGTTCCCCTGACTTAAGGCAAGCGTTGCTTGATAGCGCGTCTGCTCGAGGTGTGCTTGGGCTTGGGAGAGACTGGCGCTCAGATCCGCCGTGTTCAGCTTGGCGAGCAGCTGGCCGCGATGCACTGCATCGCCTTCGTTCACGTAGACTGCATCTGCGGGTTCTTGCAGTTCGGTTGACAGAGCGACGTTTTGCAGCGGAGCGATGAGGCCTGAAAGGTTGAGTCCCGGGTGCACCGTGCGGACGGTGGCTGCCGTCACCTGGACCGGCTGCGGCGGGGCGGTCGCCGCTTGCTTCTTGGCGCATCCCGACAGCATGACCAGGCAAACACCAACCAGGCACCGGCTGAGCGATCTCGTTCTATTCATGGCTGTTAGTGGGACAGTATATCACGTCGGGCTGAGAAGACCTTGGGACCGAAAAGCGATGTATGACGGGCTTACGACGGGTTCTGTGAACGGACCTGAAGGTCCGTTGCTTCAAGGACCCTTTGCGCAATGGCGGTCCATTTTCAGGCTCAATTTGAGGCACTACCTGAGGCCGATGGTGGTTGCTGGCGGCGTTGTATGTACAGACCCAGGGCCGGAGCGTAGTTGAGCGACGGCATCTGGCCCGCGCCGAAGCCGGTCGCTTTGATCTCGTCCGGTGTACCTGAAGCGACACGCGCGCAGTTGAGCAGTGCTGGTATGGCCGCCGGCGCCTGCGGCTGCAGCTCGAGCCAGTAGCCTTTCGTCACCACATGCGGGATCACAGTCCACCCCGCAGGCTGCGCGGGCGTGGCCTGACCTGCCTCTTTGGCGCTCACATACGCGCCCAGCGACGCCAGTAGCTGTTGCGCGACCGGCTTGAGATCGCTCGTGCAGCGATCCGAGTCGACGAGCTGTAGCGGATGCGGCGGCGGCGACGTGGGCAGCTTGTAGACACGGAACTGCTCTTGACCCGGCGGGGGCGGTTGGCGCACGATGTACAACCCCGCGGCGGGCGTGTAGGCGAGCGGCGTGCGGAAGAACGTGCTCGCTTGCGGCACGTAGAGATGGAGCGCGTCAGCTTGATCTTTGGTACCGACGTGGATGGTCGCGCATCCGAAGAAGCCGCGCATGCCTGTGAAGGTCTGCGGCGAGAAGGTGAGCGCATACGTGCCGGGCAGCTGATGGTAGGCGACTGTGAAGCCCGGCACGTCCGGCGGCTGGCCGACGAGCGTCGCCGGATATCCCGCCGCCGTCTTTTGCGCCTCCACCGCATCCGCGTAGGCCTTCATGGCCGCGAGCGTCTGCGTCGCCTGTGGCGCCGCTTGCGCGCTGCAGCTGGGTCGGTTCGTATCTGCCGCGAACGGAGCCGTGGGAGGCGTCTGCGGAAGGCTCGGAGCGTTTGCGAAGATGCCGCGAGCGCCGCCCGGACCCGCCTGCCCGCCCGATCCCGGCGGTCCGCCGGGCCCAGGTTGCGCCGCACC
>Ga0116220_10000282_pt1 | contig 20590 bp, 18 predicted proteins | sample Sb_taG_10_FD_88967 | JGI IMG/M metagenome (GOLD analysis project Ga0116220, IMG submission 88967) | Peat soil microbial communities from Weissenstadt, Germany - Sb_50d_7_NC metaG | ecosystem: Environmental > Terrestrial > Soil > Wetlands > Peat | place: Germany: Weissenstadt | collected 2010-09-21
CGCTGGTGTGCAGGATCAGGGCAATGTCGTCAGCCGTGGGCTCGGTTGCGGAAACACCGGTGGAAGCACCCACTAGGTGAACATTGCCTTCCTCGCTCATTTCCACCGACAAGACTGGGATCTTGCGGTCCGCGGCGGCGCTGCGCGCGAATTCCGCGCCTACCGCAGGGCAAAGCAAAATGCGGGCATTGGTGTCACCAAGGAAAAAAAGAAACTCCTCATAGGGATACGCCGGGTTCAAAGGGGCTGCGGTTCCGGCGATGGCGGCAGCGAGAAAGCTCACAATCGCAGGCAACCCGTTAGGCAATGCAATCGCTACAGCATCGCCACGGCGAATGCCCGCGGAGGCCAAAGCGTTCGCCATGGCCAGGACCTGCTGCCGGAGCGAATCGTAGGTGACACGGATTCCAAGCTCGGGAACGATAATTGCCGTGTGGCTGTCAGCGAAATGTAAAACGTCAAGAAGAGTGTGTACGGACTTCAGTGTCATTCGTTATTTCCTCTGCCCCCGGGTCCCTGGATGATTGAGTAACACTGTCTGCTGTTCACGAAAACGAAAAGAATGTCGCCGCGCTCTCCAGCCCTGTCGTCACGCGCGCGGAAAAGATCCCATGAATCTAGATCGAGTAGCCCTCTGCGCTCAGGGTCTTTCTGAACTCCTTCAGAAAAAACTGCACGTTATCTTCGGTGGCCAACGGGCCCATCACGCCAATGCGGAAGACTTTGCCGGCGAGCGGCCCAAAACCGCCGGCGATTTCAATGCCCGGTTCGTCCAACAGGCGTCTTCGCACTTTCGCCTCGTCAACACCTCTTGGAACACACACCGTGTTTAGGGTCGTAATTCGGTGCCCTTCGGGAACGTGCATGCGTAGAGCCATCGCTTCTATGCCCTTGACAAAGGACTTATGGCAACGGCGATGCCGCTCCCAGCGGTTCTCGATTCCTTCCTCGGCGATGACCAGGAGCGCCTCGCGCAAGGCGTAGAACATGGAAATCGGCGCCGTGTGATGATAGCGGTGCGATACCGTGAAGTAGTCGTGAATCAGCTTGAGGTCAAAATACCAGCTGCGCGAAGTAGAAGTGCGAGCGCGCAACCAGTCCATGGCCCGCGGTGAAATAGCCATCGGAGACAAGCCCGGTGGACAGCTCAGCCCTTTTTGCGTGCAACTGTAGGCGACATCGATACCCGTTTGGTCGAACTCCACCGGAACTCCGCCGAGCGAGGTAACGCAATCCGCGATCACCAGAGCGCCCGCATCGTGAGCGGCGGCACAGATGGCCTGGCCCGATTGCATCGCTCCGGTCGATGTCTCGGCATGAACATAAGCCACCACCTTGGGCTTCTCGCGACGGATGAACTCTCTAGCTTCATCCTGCGTGTAGGTCTCACCCCAAAGCTTCTCGAAGCGTACGACGTTGGCGTCCTGGCGCTTCGCCATTTCCGTGAGCCGATCGGAGAAATACCCATTGGCGAACACCGCGAACTTGGCTCCGGGCTCCACGAAGTTAGCAACCGCAGCTTCCATGCCCGCGCTGCCGGTGCCGGAAATCACTAGCGTGGCGCCGTCGTAGGTTCCGAAGGCGGTTTTGAGCAATTGCTGGACGTCTCCCATCACCTGGATGAAGTAGGGGTCAAGGTGCCCGACAATCGGCTTCGACAGCGCCTCGTAGACCCGCGGGTGAACCATGCTGGGTCCAGGCCCGAACAGATAGCGGCGAGGCGGTTCGAGGGCGGAGAAAGGAAGTGCAGGATTTTCCTGTGCTTTGTCCTGTTCTATGGCGGTCATAGTCCTCGTTTCTCTTCAGAGATAGTTAGATTTTACGGTACGGAGCAGACAATCTCCAGAACCCCACCCTCCCCGAGACTAGAGTCGAATTCTCACACCAACGACGCGGAGTAAACATAGAAGCGAGCATTCACCCGGCGTTGAGTTTCTATCGGCAGTGCGGAGCTACGGGAGGAAGGTGCTGACCGTCTCCTGGTGTTAAGATGCTGAACGTCTGGATTCCCTGTCGCCGCGAATCGCGCAATGCACTCCTACGCCCAGGGATCGCCGTATAGTACCGCGAAAGCCGAACCCACTTATGACGCACAATGAGGTTGAAACTTTAGCGCGTGAACTGCTGTCCGCATATGAGACAGGAGAGATGGTCGCTATCCCTCCTTCGGCGCGCCCCGGTTTCGACCTCAACACGGCTTATGAGGTTGAAGCAACCCTCAAGCGGTTCCGCGAAGCTGCTGGACACAGATCCGTTGGCCGCAAGGTTGGTTATGCCAACAAAGCCATGTGGCGTGTGCTCAAACTTGAAACTCTGGTTTGGGCCCACATGTACGACGACACGGTGCATTACAGTGACCGCAACTCCACCACGCTGACAATCGCACATCCCCGTTCGCTCAAGATCGAGCCCGAGATCGTTTTCGGTTTGAAACAACCGATCATCACTGAGGGCGCTGAGGGCGTCGATGCCGCCACTGCCCTCGCATCCGTGGATTGGCTGGCAGTGGGATTCGAAATCATTGATTGTCCCTTTCCGGAGTGGCAGTTTCAGCCAAGTGATTTCGTTGCCTCTTTTGGACTTCATGCTGCACTCGTGATCGGAGAGCGGATGCAGGTGCGGCCTGACGGCATCGCCGCGCTGGTGGACGAGTTGCCGCGATTTAAAGTGCGCATCTCGTGCTCTAGCAGATCGTGCTCTGCCAGTTCTAAGAACGGAGAGGTCGTGGAAGAAGGATCCGGCAGGAACTCTTTGAGGAGCCCCGCCTTGTGCCTGGCGGAACTCAGCGCAGCCATCGCGCGGCGATTCCCAACCCAGCCGTTGAGTGCTGGGGAAATCGTCAGTTCCGGAACGCTTACGGCCGGACATCCGACCGACAGAGGCGATCTCTGGACAGTTGAGGTCGAGGGGCTGTCGCTGCCGCCGCTGACACTGCGCCTAACTTGATCTATTCCCGCGAGATGAACATCCTTCGTTTTCGTTCATAACACGAGCATTTCGGGTAATATGGCTTATCGCCCGATACAGTAATTTAGACGCCGGGTTTGTTCAATTGGCTTTGAGAACTTCTTAGCCCTGCTTCATGTGAAAACGAAGCACGCAACCACATCCGAACGGCAATATCACTGATGGAGCGAAGAACACTATCATCCCTGGAGGCGGAAAATGTTTGTCAGCACTGAAAGCCAGGAAACGACTATGACGACGTTCGACCAACAGGTCGAGGCCGCGAGGCAATGGTTCACGAGCCCCCGGTTCGAAGGGATCGTCCGTCTCTACTCCCCGCGCCAGGTGGCCGAGCAGCAGGGCACGATTTCCGGCGACTATTCCGTAGCGCGACGGGCAGCCGAGGAGTTCTACCCACGGTTGCGCGAGCTCTTCGAACAGCGCAAGCAGATCACTACCTTCGGTCCCTATTCGCCAGGCCAGGCGGTGATGATGAAGCGGATTGGGATGGAAGGCATTTACCTGGGCGGCTGGGCCGTGTCCGCCAGGGGATCGCTGGCAGAGGATCCGGGTCCGGACCTGGCCAGCTATCCGCTCAGCCAGGTGCCAGACGAGGCCGCCGGACTGGTGCGGGCACTACTCACCGCCGACAAGAACCAACACTTCGCGCGCATGCGGATGACCGAAGAACAGCGCAAGGCGACCCCGGTCATCGACTATCGGCCTTTCATCATTGCCGACGCCGACACAGGTCACGGCGGGGACGCGCATGTACGCAATCTGATCCGCCGCATGGTCGAGGCCGGGTTGCCCGGCTACCACATCGAAGACCAGAAGCCGGGTGCAAAGAAGTGCGGCCACCAGGGCGGTAAGGTGGTTGTGGCCGAGGACGAGCAGATCAAGCGCCTTAACGCTGCCCGCCTGCAGCTCGACATCATGCGGGTCCCGGGCATCATTGTGGCCCGAACCGATGCCGAGTCCGCGACCTTCATCGAGAGTAGGAGCGACGAGCGCGACCAACCCTTTATCCTCGGCGCCACCAGCGTCGGCCTACCCAGCTACAAAGCTGGTTATCTAGCCATCTTGCGGAAGCTCTTCGAACTGGGCGTGGAAGAGGTCCGCGGTCACATGCTTTTTGCCCTGTCCGAGGCCGAGTACGCGGCGGCCTTCGCTTGGCTGGAGCGCGTCGGGATCATGTCAATGATCGCCGAGAGTGCTCCGGCTCTCAGGGACGCGCCGGCGGCCGAGCTCGACGCAGCACTCGACCGGCTCGACACGCGCTATGTGGACATCTGGCGGGCGGAAGCCGGGCTGATGACCTTTGGGCTGGCGGTCGCCGAGGTGCTGGAGTTCCGCGCGGCTGAAGGCGATCGCTTCGACATGACCGTCGAGCAATGGCTGGCGTTCTCAAAACGCGCATCTTTCTACGAGGTGCGCGAGCGAGCCAAGGCAATGGGCATCCGGGTGATCTGGGATTGCGAGCTGCCCAAAACTCCCGAAGGCTTCTATCACATTCAAGCCGGGATCGATTACGCGATCGCCAAGTCGCTGGCGGTGGCGCCCTTCGCCGACGTGCTGTGGATGGAAACCAAGACGGCGGATCTCGAGGAGGCCAGGAAGTTCGCACACGCCATCCACGCGCAGTATCCCGGCAAGATGCTGGCGTACAACCTCTCGCCGTCGTTCAGCTGGGACACCACGGGAATGAGCGACGAGGAGATGAAGCGCTTCCCCGAGGAACTCGGCAAACTCGGCTACGTCTTCAACTTCATCACCTACGGTGGCCACCAGATCGACGGCTTGGCGGCCGAGGAATTCGCGACCGCATTGAAGCAGGACGGGATGCTGGCGCTGGCGCGCTTGCAGCGCAAGTTCAGACTGCTGGAGTCGCCGTATCGAACGCCGCAGACCCTGGTCGGCGGACCGCGTCTGGACGCCGCCTTGATGGCTTCGTCGGGACGCACCGCCGCGACCAAGGCGATGGGCAAGGGGTCGACGCAGTTCCAGCATTTGGTTCAGACCGAGGTCCCCACCAAGCTGTTGGAGGAGTGGCTCGCGGAGTGGAGGAAGTACTGCGACTATCCGGCGAAAATTCGCGTCCAGCTGCGTCCGCACACGGCCGGTTCCGAACTCTTGGAGTTGTGCCTGCTGGACGAGCGCAGCGGGGAAAAGCTGGCCAACGTGATCTTCGCCAACATCCAGGATCGTCGCGGCCGCAGCATCCTCTCGGTTCGCGACCAGAACACCCTCGAGCCGCTCCGCAAGAAGCGACTGATGACGCTCAGTCAACTGTTCCTGATCCACCGCTACAATGCCAGCTCGGTGCACTACGTCACGCCGACTGAGGACAACCAGTTCCAGGCGCAGAAAATGAAGAGCTTGGGGATCTTCTCGAGCGTGAGCACCGAGATTGGGCAAATCATCGTCGCGAACGTCAGCAAGGAACGCGTCGCCGAACTGCTCAGGCCTGACCGGGTACTTCTCCTGGAACTGATCAGTAAGGCGTCGCCGGCTTTGCAAATCCAGACTTAGATACCAGCCCAGCACCTTCATGGGAAAGGGCTGGCGAAGCTGAAATAAGGGTCATATGAGAACTCAAACCCAGGAACTCAGGAGGGCCGAGCCTGTGGTGGCTTTGGTCCGCGACGATATTCTGCAGAAGTTCCCCGGCCTCTTCGGAACCAGGAAGGTGAAGGGGCGAGAAATCAATGTCCAGGAGACGATCGCCACACTCACGCAAGAGCTGGGTCCGGATATTGCTGCCGCCCTGACCGCACGCCGGGCGCTCCTGCAGTCTGCCGCGCCAGTACGCGAGAAGTATGCCTGGCCGAAGTGGGACGAAACGTTCGAGGATCCTGCAACGGGAAAGCCCTGGACATTTCGTCATATCGTCCAAGGCATGATTGACAACTTTCTCGGTAAGGAAAGCAAATGGTGCTGGCGGCTCAACGACGAAGTGCCTATCCCGAAGGACGCGCACCCATTAACCAATCCCGGCTTGGAGCTTACCGGCCCTTGGCATCCGCTGGACATGGCCTTCAACGCGTTGAATAGTCCGGCGCCCATGAACATGCCGGATTTTGAAGATGCCTCTCCGCCGCATTTTCAGCCTGATGGAACGTCGTCCAATCAGCCAGTGGGAATTTTTGCGGCCCTGCAGAACGCCAAAGAAATTTTCGAAGGCAGCTGGACCGACCGTCCCTACGAAGTGGTGAAGAAAAGCCATCGCCGCGCGTACAAGATCAATACGCCCCCGGCGAAGTGGCCGACACGGTTTTCTCGGCCTGCCGGCATGCACGTGCGTTATGACCACATCACCGTCGATGGCCAACCGGCTCCCGGTTTGATTGCCATCACGGTGCTCTGGATCCTTAACAACTACGAGTCTCTCACGCGGGCGGGCACCGGGGTGTACTACTACATTCCGAAGATTCAGACTCCTCAGGAAGCTCTCATCGTGGAGAAGCTCCTGGCACGGCTGGAAGGCATGATCGGCGTCCGCACTGGCACGATCAAGATCAAAGTGCTTTACGAGGAGGGGAATGCAGGCCGGTTCTTGCCGGTGATCGCCTGGGTCTTGCGGCGTCGGCTGCTGGGTACGAACGTGGGCCGCTGGGACTACCTGGGCAGCCTGATTGAGATGTGGAAGGACGACCCGCACGGCGTCTTTCCGGATCCGCAGTCGATCGGCATGGCCTTCCCGAACATGATTGCCTATCAGCGCTACAACGCGCTGATGATGCTCATGGCCGGCATGAAGAACGGTGAGCTCAGCCAAGGTGCCCCCATCGGGGGCATGGCGGCGGTGATGATCTACCAAGCCAACGATCCCTATGGGCGTTCAAGGTATAACCCTCTGGCCCTGCGCGCAATGGTTGTCGACAAGCTGCGAGAACGTATGCTAGGGCTCATGTTTCTACCGGAGAAGCCCGCAGCCCAACAACCGACCCTGGAAGATATCCTCGCCGGCCGAGTGAAGGGCAAACTCTATGACGCCTATCGGCAAAGCTGGGTGGCCAGCCCGGAGCCGGCCTACGTGGCTGCTGGCAATGCGCCACTGCAGGTTCCTGTGACCGAGCTCCAAGCGATCCTCGATGCGCCCAAAGAAACTGTGGACGTGAATGGTAAACCGGTGGCAACCGTGGGCAGTGGGCTGCTCGACGCGGAGCGGCAGTTGCTGCAATCCCGAGGCATATTGAATCTACAGGGCAAGATCATGCCACGGGTCATTAACAAGGGCACGCTGGACACGCCGGAGAAGATCTTCACGCCAGAACTTTGGCAAGCCATCAACGACGTGCCCAAGGGTGAGATCACCATTGAGCACATCCAGCACGCGTTCTACATGGCGGCGAACTACGGCTTCCAGATCCTCAACGGCAATTTCGCCGCAGCCATCGACGACTACGAGCTCAAGCTGCGCTTTATGAATGACCTCGCCACCTATCGCATCGATGTTTCGTGGTTGTGGAGCCTTCTCCACCACGAGGCCGTTATCACTAAGGACGGCTACCTCAAGCGACCGGCCCTCACCGAGGATGGCGTTGTACCGGCTGCCAATGCAACCGAGGTCAAGGCCGGCACCCGCTTTACCCGGGATCTGTTCCAAAAGTTGTGGGATTGCCACAACGAATGGACGGCAGAGTTTTTCGCCGAGTTGGACCGCCACGGCGATCCCGGCCGTTTCGATCGCTCTAAGGCGCCCATCATCATGGATCTCTTGAAACGGCAGCTGCTTTCACCGCGCTACATCCAGCACAGCGCCCGCGTGCTCTTCGTGGTGGCGCAAGCGAATCAGCAGGAGCGCGCGCAGATTCTGGAGGCGATCTTCGATCTCTCCCGCGAGGAAATCGTCAAGCGCGTTCAAGCCGGCACCTCGAACAAGATCGCGTTAGGCGCCCACGACTACGTCTATGACATCTTTCCGGGAGTGGAACAATAGCAGTGAAAGTCTGATTTGTATCAGGGCACGCCTTCAGGCGTGCCGTAAGTGCCATGTTATGAATGCGCCTTTAGGCGCTGGTTCTTGGCGCTGGAGTTTCACCACAGGCTGCTAGGCGGGCTCGTTAAGCAGGCTGCGCCGCGTGTCGTCGACCCACTCCCTGACAGGCCGCAGCTGCGACTTCCCCCTCTCTGCGTGTGAAACCATTTGCACTAGCCCTCCCAAGGTGTCGCGCCATAACGAATAAAAAATCTGTTATCTTAGAGTTACAATCCGACCCTGTGGCATCCAATCTGCATACCTAAGGGTCCGGTCCTGGGTGGTACCCGTGTTTCTGGATAGGCTCCAATCCGGCTTCTTGCTGTTTCAAACACAGCAGGGATTGGTGCGAGTTCAACTTTCTCTCGGGCAACGCATTTATCTGCTCTGGACGTTTCGCAACTTTCGCCAGCTCTCCATCCCACTCCTGAACTCGCGCCAGCGCGCACTGGTCAACGCCCTCTTCCGCAATAACGCGGGTGTCGTGTCGCCTTCGCACAACCGACTGCTGGCGATCGGTGTGGTTGAAAATTTCGTGCCGCCCCCGGAGCGGATCGATGCTTCGTCGGCCCAGAGAACGGAACGGCAAGAACAAGAAAAGGTGGTAGCGCAGCACGCCGAAATCCCGCCCAAGCCTAACCCGGTTCCCTCCTCTTCGCCCAGATTCGCCCGGTCCAAGCTTGCGACGTCCAGGCTCGCAACGACAGTCGGCGCGCTGTTCCTCTGCATCATTTCCGTGGTCGCATGGCATCGAGTCCAGGGAATACCAGGCTCCCAAGCCCACAATCAGCCTCGGCTTCAGCAAATCAACGTGATCGCCCTGCCGGATTCTCCACACTCCGCAAAGCCAGCAGCGGGCATTGCCGAGAACCCCACCGCCATCGCCCCGTCGGCAGCCCCGGCCCAGCCCCTCGCTGCCACGGGAGCTGCCGTCATCCCGGCGTCGATCAACGCGGTCGTCCCAACTTCAATCCCAACTTCCATCCCAACTCCGAAGCGGGCGATTCGCGTCCACGATGCGGCTTCGACTCCGAACCTCCCACTCTCCGGCCAAGACAGCGGTATCCAGGCCTCGAGACCGCCGTTGCGTTTCGCCTATCCGGTCTATCCGGATGTCAGCGCTCGCGGTGTAGTCGCTTTGACAGCGCGGGTGGATTCTGATGGCACCGTGCGCACCGTGAGAGTCGTCTCTGGCAACCGTACGCTCGCCGCGGCCGCAGTCCGCGCCGTTCGCCAATGGCGCTACCGCCCCTACCTCCAGGATGGCCAGCCCGTCGCGACGGAAACCAACATCGTAATTTCATTTATCTCAGACGACGCGATTTCCATGAGCTTCCCTCCCAGCATCCCGGCCACCCGCTAGCTTTGCCTTATTCATGTGCGGAGCCAAGTTAACCGGTTTCTTCTTTTCGCTTAAGCGGATTCCCTAACGGCTGCTGGTTCGTATCAGGGCATCGCTTTAGCGATGCCGTAAGGTCTTCGAAATCAACCGCCCCTTAAGGGGCTGGGCATCGAAACCGACTTTTTCCGCAGCCTGCTATTCGAGGCCTTGTGTTTCAACGTAGTCCTGTGCCTGGCGCAGCACCTTGCGCTCGTTGCTGTAAGCAAGTTGTCTGGCCGCGTCGGCCAGGGGCACCCACAGAGCTTGCTTGACTTCGATCCGCATGTCGGAAGTGAGGGCGTCGATTTCTCCGGAAACGTAGCGCATCAGGTAGAAGCTCACGATTTTGAAAACGCGCTCGCCATCGCCCCAGGTGCGGACGTAGACATACTTGTTATCACAGAGTTTGGTGACGGGTTCGGCCACAACGCCGGTCTCTTCCTGCACTTCCCGAACGGCGGCAGCCTGCGGTTTTTCGCCCGCATCCACCAAGCCTTTGGGAAGGGTTAACAGAGCACGGCTGCGCTTGCGCGGCGTCTTTGCTGGCTTAGGAGCAGGTTTGGGGGTTTCCTTCTGTGGTTCAATCAGGGCGACGTGCCAGACTCCGGAAATCTGACGAAGCACGACGCCGCCCGCTGAAATTTCCCGCGCCATTGCCGACAAGATATCAGGGATTCCCCAGCTTCCCAGTCTCTTGCTGGATTCGCTGCCAGGCGCGTTCCACATGACGGGCCTGAGTGTTGGTTTGGCCGACGCAAAGTCGAAGGGTGAGTTTGCCATCGAGCTTGGTATGAGTGAGGTAGAGGTCGCCGCTGCCATTCAGCCGGTCCATCAGGAGTTGATTGGCATGATCTCCCGCGCGCAACCGGAAGCAGACGAGGTTGAGCTGGGCAGGCGCGGCGAGTTCGAAGCGTGAATCGCCGCGCACCCAGGCGACGAATTGCTGAGCCAGGCGCAAGTGCTCGCGAATGTGGTGCTGCAGGCCTTCGATCCCGTAATGCCGGATCACAAACCAAAGCTTGAGCGAGCGAAAACGGCGTCCGAGCTGGTTGTGCCAGTCGCGATAGTCAATGACGGCGCCGGATTCCGTTGCCTGGTTACGCAGATACTCCGGCAGTACGGAGAGCGTTTGGATCAAGTGCTTGCGGTCGGCGACGTAGAACACATTGCAATCGAAGTTAGTGAACATCCATTTATGCGGGTTGAAGGTGTAGCTGTCCGCGAACTCCACGCCATCGTTGATAAAGCGGAATTCCGGGCAGAGCGCGGCCGTGCCGCTCATGGCGGAATCCACGTGCAGCCAGAGATTGTGGTCGCGGCAGATGCGGCCAATTTCGCGGACGGGGTCGATCGCGTTAGAAGATGTAGTCCCCACGGTGGCGCAGACGTAGCAGGGAATCAGGCCGGCCTTGAGGTCTCGCTCGACGTGGTGTGCCAGTGCTTCTGAGCGCATGGCAAAGTTCTTGTCCACTTCGACGTGGCGCAAATTGTCCGAGCCCATGCCGGCGATCTTCATCCCCTTTTCGACAGAGGAGTGCGTTTGTGTAGAGCAATAAGCGACCAGGCGTCCATCGCAGCCTTTGCGATTGCTGGCGAACTTTGTAGCACGCTCGCGGGCGGCCAGCAGGGCGCAAAGCGAGGCGCTCGACGCGGTGTCCTGAATCACCCCACCTCCCGCGCTGCTGGTCGAAAGAAATTTCTCCGGCAGGCCCAGCATGGGTACCAGCCAATCGAGCACGTGCGTTTCAAGCTCCGTGCACGCCGGACTGGTGGACCAGAGCATGCCCTGCACGCCCAGTCCGGAAGAAAGCAGATCGCCAAGAATGGCAGGGCCGGAGGCGTTCGCCGGAAAGTAGGCGTAGAAGTTAGGCGACTGCCAGTGCGTGATGCCCGGAAGGATGACGCGCTCGATGTCGCCGAGAATCTGGTCGAAGGCTTCGCCGTGCGCAGGCGCGTTTGGTGGCAGCTTCGAACGAATTTCTCCGGGCTGCACGCGTGACAGGACCGGAAACGATTCAACGCGGGAGTGGTAGTCGGCGATCCAGTCGACGACGGCGTGACCCTGGCGGCGGAACTCCTCAGGAGACATGTGGAACGATTTAGGTTCGGACATAGAATTTGCAGTGGTCGTGTAATTTGCCGGTGGAGAGCCGGGCGTCCCCGCCCGGAGGGACGGGCGAGACGCCCGTCCCTCCACTACAAACTACTTCTTTTCTTCTGGTTGTCCAAATGCCCGTAATACACGCGCGTGTTGTATTCAAATTCAACCCCGTTATCGGTGGCATGGGCGCGAAAAATCCGCTGGAGTTCCTGCATCATCGGCACGTGGCTGGGATGACCCTCGAGCGGCGCGTACGAAGAGGACAGTAGTCGTCCGGCAAGGCCTTCGTAGTCAAACTGCTGGCGCAGGTCGAAGACGCGCTCGTCGGCCAGCGCGGGCGCAAAGAACTCATGGATCATGGCGGTCGTGCGTTCGTGGCGCACTTCCTTATAGTCGGTGCCGTAGGTCAGCAGAAGTTGCTCGTAGTCACGCAGGAAAGGCGTGGTTTCGGTGAGGCGCTCATTCCATACCAGCACGCACCATCCCCCCTGCCTCAGAATGCGGGCAAATTCCGCGCGCGCGCGAGGCAGGTCGAACCAGTGCGCTGCCTGGGCAGCGGTGACGAAGTCGACGGAAGCGGAGCGCAGCGTCGTTTCCTCGGCCGTTCCGGCAACGGACACCAGCCTGCCATTGGATTCGAGGGATTGGAAGGATTCGAGCTGATGGACGCCCATTTCGCGCATTTCCGTGTTGGGTTCTACGGCAATGACGGAATTCCCGTTTTCCAAAAGAAGGCGGGTAAACACGCCTGTCCCGGAAGCGATGTCAGCGACGATGTGACTCGGCTGCAATCCACATTCGGCGTGAAGAAGGTCGAGAACTTCAGGCGGATATCCCGGGCGATAGCGGACATAGTTCTCCACCCGATCGGAAAAACGAGCCGTTGGCGACTTAGTCATCGCTCCCTAGTGTAACGCGCTCCAAAGTTTAACCCGTTCCCGCGGCGGTTTACTCCGCACGGTACAATCTTTGGTCTACAAGGATCTTCATGAAACTTCTCTCGGGTGCAGTTCTGTTCTTGGTGCTGATTGGTTCGAACCTGCAGGCGTTTGATAATGCCGGCAAAGACAAAGATAAAGAGCAGCCGGAAAGCTATGCCATCAGCGGGTTCCGCGATGTTGCCGGCGAGCGGGAAGTCGAAAAGAAGTTTATGGCTGTGCCCGATCCCAAGCTGGCGGAAGAGCACCTGCGCATTCTGACGCAAGCGCCGCACATCGCCGGATCTCCGGAGGACAAAGCGACCGCCGAGTACGTGGCGAAGAAGTTTCGCGAGGCCGGACTGGACACCGAGATTGTCGAATACAAAGTGTGGTTCAACTATCCGGCAGAGATTCGGGTGGACATGACCGAGCCACCCGGAGTGGAGATGCATGGGCCGCACCGCGAGCATGTGGACGATGATCCCTATCAGGACGATCCGCGCGTCGTGATGCCTTACAACGGCATGTCGCCCTCGGGCGATGCCGAGGCCGAGGTTGTCTATGCGAACTACGGCTCGCCGGCTGACTTTGACAAGCTGAAGCAGATGAACGTCGATGTGCGCGGCAAGATCGTCATCGTCCGTTACGGTGAGAATTTTCGCGGCGTGAAAGAGTTCGTGGCGGAGGAACGCGGTGCGGTAGGAGTCATCATTTATTCCGATCCAAAAGACGATGGCTACTACCGCGGCGACGCATATCCGAAAGGGCCGTGGCGTCCGGCCAGCGGGGTGCAGCGGGGATCGGTCGGATTCATGTTCCAGTTTCCCGGAGACCCGACCACACCGGGAGTGGCATCCACTCCTGCTCTGCCGGATTCGAAGCGCGTGTCTCCCGCCGAATCCGAGCAGTTGCCGAAGATTCTTGTGACTCCGCTTTCTTACGCCGATGCCTCGCCCATTCTCGAGCACCTCGGCGGACCGCTCTCGCCGCGCGAGTGGCAGGGAGCGCTGCCCTTTACCTACCACGTGGGTCCGGGCCCAGCAAAGGTAAAGATGCACCTGAAGCAGGACTACGAGTTCCGCACCATTTGGGATGTAATTGGCAAAGTTCGCGGAGCCTCTTCGCCCGATGAGTGGGTGGTGGCGGGCAATCATCGCGATGCCTGGGTGTATGGAGCCGTGGATCCGAACAGCGGCACGGCGGCGATGCTGGAGGCGGTGCACGGTCTGGGTGAGCTGCTGAAATCGGGCTGGAAGCCCAAGCGAACAATTGTCTTCGGAAGCTGGGACGCGGAAGAGGAAGGACTGATCGGTTCCACCGAGTGGGGCGAAGATAACTCGCAGGAACTGGGGAGCGCTGACGCCTATTTCAACATGGACGTGGCCGTATCCGGCAAGAAGTTCGGAGCTTCAGGGGTGCCTAGTTTGAAAGAGTTTATCCGCGAGATCGCGAAGTCGGTGCCTTCGCCGCAAGGCGGAACCGTGTACGACAGATGGAAGAAAACGAGCCAGCCGAATGCGGAGAACTCCCGCCCGCAGGAAACCAGCACCTACCGCCCCCCTCCGGCGGCAATGCAGAACGATGTGCCCGTGGGCGATCTCGGCGGTGGTTCCGACTACTCCGTGTTCCTGCAGCATCTGGGTGTGCCTTCCACCGATATCAGTTCGAGCGGCGATTACGGGGTGTATCACTCCGTGTTCGATAACTTCGCCTGGTTCAAGAAGTTCGGCGATCCCGACTTCCGCTATGAGCAGCAGATGGCCCGCATTTACGGTTTGGAAGTACTGCGTATGTCCAGCGCCGACGTGCTTCCCTACGATTACGAGAACTACGGCAAAGAAATTCTGGTCTACCTCGACGCTGCCAGGAACAAAAGTAAAGAGCGCTTCGGAGACAAGGCGCCGGACTTCTCGGCAGCGCTCGAAAGCGCCCGCCAGTTGCGGGAAGCAGGCGCGAAAATGCTGCAAAAGCAGCGAAAAATGCCTGGAGCACCGGATCGCATGAATGCTAAACTGCGGGATGCAGAGCGGGCACTGCTGATTCCAGAGGGGTTACCCAACCGTCCGTGGTATCACCATTCCATTTACGCCCCGGGACAGTACACGGGGTACGCAGCCGTGGTGATTCCCGGCGTGAACGAGGCGATTGATCGTGGGGATCTTCGCCGGACCGAACAACAAATCGCAGCGCTGGCGGCTGCTCTGAACCGAACCGTTCTGGTTCTGGAGCAATACCGCTAATTCCGGCTCACAGAGCCCGCAGTTGCACTGCGATTCGTATCAGGGCGTCGCTTTAGCGATGCCGGACGATCTTCGCAATCAGATGCCACGCATCTTCCTCCTAATGCGACGTACCCGCGTCTACCGCCGCTGCCAGCGCCTCTTTATTCCATATACCGCCCGACCAGGGCGGCGCAGGACTCGATGAATTTCTGCTCTGGTGGGTTGAAGGTGTCCGCAAAGTAGCTCTCGATACAGAGTTCCGCCACCACCCGTTTCTTCACCTCGCTTTTCTTGACAAAGATCGGCACTACAATATTCGATCTCACGAGATCCGACCCAAGATAGCGCGGATCGGCCCCAACATTGTTGACCACCACGGTCTCCCCGGAAGTGGCCGCCGCTCCGCACAATCCTTTGTCGAGCGGGATACGCAGCGTAGGCGTAAAGCTGCCGACGTAGGGTCCCAGCACCAGAGCTTCGAAGGTGGGGGCTTCCATGAAATAAAAGCCCACCCAGTTGTAGCGTGTCATCTCTTCATGAAGGCGCTGGGAGATAACCTGCATCAGAGACTTCACCCCATGGGCGGAGCGGCCGTATGCCTCAAATTCTTGCAGCAGTTCTTCATACCGTGGCATCGGAACCGGAGTCTCCTTCTAAGCTTCGCAGGCAGCCAGTCTAACTCATTTTGCCGGTTCGCCAATGTCCCCCCCGGAGGCCGGTTCCGTAGTTCTCGTTTCGCTGTTTACTTGAAAGATACCCTACCCCCCTCCCCCCCTCGCTATTGGAATCATCGGGTTAGGAGGAAATTCCGGACCTGGTCTTTGATTCTAAAGGAGTTAGAGGTAAAGTCTTCCGGAATCAACGACTTACGTTGTCAAAGAGCGCTGAAAATGGTTTTGGGGCAGTCTTCGAGGGCCGTCTTGGGAGACGGGCACACCTCTTCACTGCCCCATCTGATGACCATTGTCGCGCACGGCGGGTTGGGTGTCTGTGATGGATGGCCCGGCTGTTTGTGATGAAAAAGGTCAAAGGCCCCGGCCCAGCGAAGCTTGGACGGGCCGCTCCGGCGACGGTTTTCGCTGGCACGGGAGTCGGGGTGGTCTACTTCGCGGGAACGGATGCTTTGGGGGCGGGAGCGCCGCGTAGCAATCCTTCCGTGCTCAGGTCCTCGTCCAGGTCGGGCCAATGGATGCCATAGCCGCCGGCAATCGCCCAATTCCGGCGCTGCGCGGGCGTGGCATCGAGCAGACGCGGATACCATACCAGGGGCACCGTAATGACGCGGCCGTCCCGCAGACTCACGCTGAGCGTGTCGTCCGTGGACTGCACGTCGAGCACGCGCTCATCGCTCATCTGGCGCCGATCCGAAAAACTCATTCCATGCCTCCAGGAATTCTTCCCTGTGCCCGGCCACCATCGATTGTATCGTGCGCACGACCCCTCACCCGCTATCCCTAGCGCAGAGCAGCGGATTTCGCTAGACTTATTCTCATGGCACATGGTTCCACGGACGAGAAACAGCAGGCCCATGAACTGATCGAGAGGCTTCCGCCGACACAACTCTCCGCCGTTGTCGGCCTGCTCGAAGCCATGCTCGACCCCTTCTCTCGCGCCCTCGCGAACGCCCCCATCGATGACGAGCCCGTTACGGCGAAAGAAGAAAAGGCGCTCGCGGAAGCTCGTGAATGGTCGAAGCATAACAAGGCCATCCCACACGAGCAGGTCCTGGCTGAACTCGGGATTACGCAGGAAGAGATCGACCACTTTCAGGAACCCATGTGAAGCGGATCGTTTGGACCGATCCCGCCAGGATCACACGCCGGAGAGCCCTTGACACTGATGCAGGTCAGGAATATAAGTCGGGTGTTAAGGCACGAGTCGCGCGTGCTGTTGTGTTTCTTCCCCTAGGTGACCCCGCGACCGATCAGATTCGTGGTGTCTGAAACTATCCTTGTGTCAAGGAGCTCAAAATGCTGAAGAAAGGGATTCGTCTGACTTCCGTGTGTGTATTGGCAGTGGGCTTCTCCGCATACGCCGATCAAAACGGAACCTGCGAGATGAACGGCGGAAGGAAGGCTCACTATTACTGTCCGGACGGCTACGAGATAATGCTAGCAGGGGGCGGGGGAGAGGATTGCTCAGGAAGATGCTACAAGCGTGGCAGTGCGGATGACCTCAAGAAGGCGATCAAGGGAATGATGGAATTTGATTTTCATACGTCCATCTCTGACGAGAAAGCGAGCAAGATCGCGAAGGAAATGTTGAAGACCGGCTCCTTTACAGCAACGACAGATGCTGGCAAATCTGTGACGTTGAGAAAGGAGGAAGCCCGATGACTAATTCCGCTAGCGTAAAGAAGGGAGGCACCTTACTGCTGTCCGCGGGGGTGCTTGTCGTTGTATTTTTCGCAGGCACTGGGACGGGCATCTGGGCAGGAACGAAAGCTTGGCATCAAGGGTGCACCGTGGAGGTAAATGTGGGGGCAAAGTTTCTCAAGAGCGACTGTTCCTCGCTGGGCCACGAGGGGACCCTGGTCGATTTCGCAAATTCTGCTCCGCTGCCGTTGGGCGACGCCTTGAAGCGCATCGCTGATATGACAAGCGACAAGGACCCCCAGCGAATCTTTGTTCCCGATGAGCTGATAAAGGCACCCTTTGCGCAAGACATGGTGCATCCTCCCAAGTGGCGCTCAACGCTCCTTGACAGTCATTCGCCAGCTGTTAACCGAGGCTGGCGCTCAAAACGACGTTGATATATGCATCGTTCAAAGCGGTTACTTATTGCGAGCTAGGACCCATTAGCCGTTCCGGGTTGATCTCCATCATTGCAACGGACGCTGGGCCCCGGACTCGATCAATCATCACATCACATCCTGTGCCGCAAGCAGAAGGAAGCCTGTACCTAGCGAGTTACTTGATCGTTACCAGCTTCTCCACCAACTCCGAGTAGTCCTTCTTCTCCAGCCCATGCACCTGCTTGTTGTATTCGTCCACTTTGCTGGAGTAATTCATCGAGCAGAACTTCGGCCCGCACATGGAGCAGAAGGCGGCTGTCTTGTATCCCTCTTCGGGCAGGGTTTCGTCGTGCATGGAGCGCGCCGTCTCGGGATCTAATGAGAGTTCGAACTGCTTCTCCCAATCGAATTTATAGCGGGCGTAGCTCAGGGCGTCGTCGCGGTCGCGGGCTCCGGGACGCTGGCGGGCTACGTCGGCGGCGTGGGCGGCGATCTTATAGGCGATGATTCCGTCTTTCACATCTTTTTCATTGGGCAGGCCGAGATGTTCTTTCGGCGTCACGTAGCACAGCATCGACGCGCCGTACCATCCAATCATTGCCGCTCCAATGGCGGACGTGATGTGGTCATAACCCGGAGCGATGTCGGTGACTAGCGGGCCGAGCGTGTAGAACGGCGCCTCGTCGCACCACTCGTTTTCGAGATCGACCTGCTCCTTGATCTTGTGCATCGGAATGTGGCCGGGGCCTTCGATCATGACCTGCACGTCGTGCTTCCAGGCGATGCGGGTTAGTTCGCCCAGGGTTTTTAGTTCGGCGAATTGGGCTTCATCGCTCGCGTCCGCCAGGCAGCCGGGACGCAGGCCGTCGCCGAGCGAGAAGGTCACGTCGTACTTCGCGAAAATCTTGCAGATGTCCTCGAAGCATTCGTAGAGGAAGTTCTGCTTGTGGTGGTGAGTCATCCATTGCGCAAGAATCGCGCCGCCGCGGCTTACGATACCAGTGATGCGCTTCGAAACCATGGGCACATATTGAATGAGCACGCCCGCGTGAATGGTCATGTAATCCACGCCCTGCTGCGCCTGCTCTTCGATCACCTCTAGCATCACGCTGGCGGTTAGATCTTCGACGCGCTTGACGCGCGAGATCGCTTCATAAATCGGAACCGTGCCGATGGGGACTGGCGAGTGGCGGATGATGGCTTCGCGAATCTGGTGAATATCGCCGCCGGTCGAGAGGTCCATTACCGTGTCGGCGCCATAGTGAACGGCGGTATGCAGCTTTTTGAGCTCTTCTTCAACGTTCGACGTGACGGCCGAATTCCCTATGTTGGCGTTGATCTTGCAGAGCGACTCGACGCCGATCGCCATCGGCTCCAGTTCCGGATGGTTGATGTTCGCCGGGATGATCATGCGGCCGCGAGCGACTTCATCGCGCACCAGTTCCGGCGTGATCTTCTCGCGGTGGGCGATATATTGCATTTCTTCGGTGATCACGCCCTGGCGCGCGTAATGCATCTCGGAGAAGTTGCCGTCTTTGTTTTGGGCCTTCCGCTTCGCCAGCCACTCTGCCCGCGGTTTTAGAACCGCATCCAAACTATTGCCGTTTGCACCGTTGCCTGCGGACATTTTCGTTTGTACCATCCTTCACGAAGTCTCGTCTTAAAATTATACGCCGCATCCGGGACGCGGCTTATTTTCTCGGGAAGGGCGGCTAGTGAGTTGCGCCGCCGGGAAAAATGAATTCTATCGCCAAGGGAGGGAATCGAACTACAATGTCGTTATAACGACAATCGCGGGGCAATCGTAGGACGACCGATCCCCCAGGAGGAAGCAATGCTGAAGCGGCTGATGGGCACAATCGACGACGTGAGCCTTACCACTTTGCGAGTGGTTCTGGGAGTGGTGTTCTTCGCGCATGGGGCGCAAAAAATGCTGGGTTGGTTTGGTGGCTTTGGTTTTCACGGCACCATGGGAGCGTTTACGCACATGGGAATGGCGGCTCCCGTCGCACTTCTGGTGATCTGCGCCGAATTCTTTGGTGCGCTGGGGCTGATCGTCGGATTGCTGACTCGTATCGCCGCTCTCGGAATTGCCGGCTTGATGATCGGGGCGATCTTCATGGTTCACTTGCAGAACGGCTTCTTCATGAACTGGTTTGGCACCCAGAAGGGTGAGGGAATCGAATACCATCTGCTGGTGCTCGCCATGGCCGCGGCGCTGTTGTTGCGAGGGGCCGGCGCGTTCTCGCTGGACCGGGCGCTTTCGAAGTAGGTCGCGGAGGTGCGCGCTCACGCCTCCACGGATGCATCGCCGATCAGCCCCTCGGACCACTCCTCCGCCTCGCGCTCGCGCGCTGCATCTTTTGCCATCGCGGAATATCCTTCAATCAGTTCTTCCGGAGTCCAAATTTTAGCTGGGTCGCGATATGTCATAAACACCTGGCAACATACATAATTAAGTGATACGTAAACCTAACCCTAATTTCTCAGGGTCTTACCTGTCTTCAACGTGAACTGGATTCTCTCCTGCGTTTTCCTTTCGCCGCACATGGACTTGAAGGCCTCGCGCTCCAGGTCGAGCAGGTACTGTTCGCTGACCGGCGTGCCGGGCGTGATATTCCCGCCGCAGAGTACTTCGGCGATTTTCGTGGCTAACTTCAGTTCGTGATCGCTGATGTACTCGCTCTGCCGCATGAGGTGGACGCCCAGTTTGAGAGTGGCGAGGATGTTTTCGCCGGGCGCGGGGATGTTCGTGCGCATCACCGGAGGCTCATAGCCTGCGCGCACCAGTTCCAGCGCGCGCGCTTTGGCGTCGGAGAGAACGCGCTCGCGGTTCATGGTGATCCGGTCGGAACTGGACAGGAACCCTAGTCCGCGGGCTTCATGAGCCGAGGTGGAGACTTTCGCGGTGGCGATGGTTTCGAAAGCTTTCTTCATCGCCTTCAACAGTTCCACCGATTCGCGGCCATCGGGACGAATGGAAGCTGCGCTGTCCACCGCGCGCAGCAGCATTTCCTTGCAGCCACCGCCTCCGGGAAGCAGGCCAACGCCGACCTCGACCAGTCCCATGTAGAGCTCGGCGTGCGGTTGGCGAGCGGCGGCGTGCAGCGAGATTTCGCAGCCGCCGCCGAGCGCCATTCCGAAGGGTGCGGCCACCACCGGCTTGGGTGAAAATTTGATGGCCTGCGTCATGCCCTGAAACTGACGGATGGCGAGGTCAACGTCGTCCCACTCTTCCTCCTGGATCGACATGAGCAGCAGCATCACGTTGGCGCCGACGGAGAAATTCGGCGCGTCGTTGGTGA
>Ga0116220_10000284_pt1 | contig 20528 bp, 21 predicted proteins | sample Sb_taG_10_FD_88967 | JGI IMG/M metagenome (GOLD analysis project Ga0116220, IMG submission 88967) | Peat soil microbial communities from Weissenstadt, Germany - Sb_50d_7_NC metaG | ecosystem: Environmental > Terrestrial > Soil > Wetlands > Peat | place: Germany: Weissenstadt | collected 2010-09-21
ACCGCGTCGACTACCTCGCGAATCGAGTCGATCACGAGTTGAGGCTGTTCCTTGTGTATCTCGTGGCCGCTGTTCGTGTTCGTGATGTGCTTCGCATTCGGCACGAGCTTGGCAAGTCTTTCCTGTGCCTGTTTCTGCGCGGCGTCGGTGACGTAGCCGAAGTCTGGCGGAACATTGGCTGGGAGCGTGCCCGCAGCAATCATTGACGGGATTTGTGGCCCCCAGGGCCGGTCGGCAGACAGAACAATCAGGGGGAGTGGACGCGGTGACGGGGCGGCGCCGACTTGGTCGAAGCTGCGGTCCGGGTCGATCCTTTCAAGGGCTGGGTACAAGACCAAACTTTCGCGTATGTCGCCCTCCATCAGGATTCGCTGAATCGCCCACTGTTCAGGCGTCTCCGCATCCCGAAGTCCGTCGGTAAGGGCGTCGACGAGGACGAGACCGGACACGTTTTCGGGATAGATGCTCGCATAGAGTCTGGCGATCAGGCCGCCATAGGAATGCCCGACAAGCACGTAGGGACTCGCCTCACCAGCGGCATTCAGCAGGGCATGCAAATCGGCGACCGCATCGCCCGCCGTGGTCGGCTGCGGCACCGGGTCGCTCCGGCTCGGCTTCTCACCGACCGGCGTTCCGGGACGGTCGTAAGCACAGACCCGGGTGAACTTGGCGACCTCGGGAAACACCGTCGGCGCGGTTTTCTCGGCGATGCTCCAATCCTCGGCGGAAGCCTTCAGGCCAGCCACCAGCACGACGGTCGGCGATCCCGTACCGCGGCATTCGAGGTAAATCTTGCGGTCGTCGCCGATGTCGACGAGGTCAGCGAAGTCGGCAGGTGCGGAATAGACGGCCGTCGGGACGGCGACCGGGAGAAGAGCGGCGAGGATGAATGTGCGAAGGGATATGGCGCCGAACTCCGCTCCAGGTTCGAGGCAGTTGCGCAGCCGTCGCCTGGAAACTTTTCCGGGAACGACCTTACTGAGGAATCCAGCCGCGCACGGCGACATCTTACATGAAATGCTGCGACCGCGACCGGTTGCAGCGAATGGTGGCAGTCGAAACGCATATGGGCCGGCGGTAGTCATCCGGTTTAGCGGAATATCGGTTTCGCGACCGGGTTTTTCTGCCGTACATATCCAGTTGTTGACGGGGGACAACTTCCGCTTTGGGTCAGTCGGCGATATAAGCGGGCCACGCGCCGATGTCCGAAAGGGGCCCGGAACCAGACATTAAACCGCGCCGCGTGAATGTCGCCGAAGTGCCAGAAGCAGACATAGACCTGGCAGAGGGGCGTCGCTAACAGGAGGGCAAATTATTGACGGCCGAGAAGGGGGCGAATAAATCGGGAATGGGGAAGGAGTCCCCCCTTCAAAAACTGCCGAAAGGCTGATGACTCCTACCGCGTAATGTCAGGCGGTGGGAGTTTGAAACTCGCCCACGACTCTCGCCTGTGCCGGACGTCACGCGCGCTGTGGCAGCAAGCCATAAGGGAGCGTGCGAGCGCCATGAAGACCTTTGCCAGCCCTTCGTTCTTTCGCACCTTCGATCTTCTCTTGAGCACGACTAATCCCGGCAGAGAGCATTCCCGGGGGATGTTCGATAGCGTCGAGTGGGAGCGCGAAAGGCACAGCTTTGCGAGCCAGAACTACAAGGTTGCTCTCGAGGTCTTTACACTAGTGCACCCTGGTCGCGATGGCTGGAAGCTTATGGTGATAAAGGAGTTTTGGTGGGCCGGAACACAGAAGGATGTTCTAAAAAGCATCGCCCTTGCCTTGTTCCGAGTTGGAACCCACAGCGCTACTCCGTTTCAATCGATCTGCTCTAGGTCGCGTTCGACCTGCTGGCGTCTAAACCACGCCACGCCATGGCGTTGCTGGCCCGGCCGCCGAGCGGGCGCGCCCCGTCCTTTAGGCCCGAACGACTCATGTCGATCAATCGGGCAGAAATCGAGTGCCGCAGCTCATCTGATTCGGGCCAGTCAGTCATGGCTGTAATCCCCCCGGAAGAGAACGAAAAATAGCCCGACAAAAATAGCCCAGATCAGGAAAAGTTCACAAATCACTTACGGCGGCGCCTAGTTTTTTGCGAGTCTCGACAACCTCCCCAGGTGACTTACTACCTCCCATCGCCTGTGCAATGCGCTGGCCCACAGCGTCACTCGCAGACTTCAGCGGGTTATCCGCCAGGTGTGCGTAGCGAGAATAGTCGAGCTGGTTGCCAAACGAGCTGCGAGTTATTTCCGTCTACACCTTGAGCAAAATCAGCCGCGCCGGTTTCGTAGCTGGGGCTGGCGTTTGATCCTCGGGTTTAGTTTTAGGATGGGTCCAGGAACTCTCCGGAGCCGTGAGTGCCACCATGTTCAAGCCCGTTAGAAATGCCGCGCCGGAGCCGACAGCCGCGACAATAGCACCTACGCGCAGTAGGTCCCGCATGATCAATCGGCTTGGCGTCTCAACCACAATTCGACCGAAATATGCAAGGAGCGAACTCAGCAACCCCGCTATTGCACCGGACCCAAATACCATCATGGCCCAGGCAAGCCTGTGAGCATCCGTTGTCGATTGAGGGGCAAAAGCGAGTGCCGTCAGTAGGACGAGGGCTGCGACCCCATTGAGCAGGATGACGTAGGCGAGGCCACGACTAACATACCGGTCTTGCTCTCGTTCTGGAAAAGGGTCGTTCATATTAGGGTTTTTGATCGGCAAGCGGTTAGTGAGGCTGATCTTCGGCCCCTGATTCTTTGCAGAGTCGTTTGACGTCGGCTTCGGCCTTTTCCCGTGTCTGGTAGACGTCCTTGCCAACCTTAGTAACGGTCTTGTCATTGCCCGTTGGCTCTATGTCGACGACGAGGCACTTTTTGTCGGATGAGCGAACGATCCACCAATTCGCGAGGGCCGGATCGGCGAAGGCGAGCACAAGAGCGGCTACCAATACAACCCTATCCATAAGTGGTCCGCTCCAATTGATCGTCGCCGCGAAATCGGGTACCGGCACCGCTATCCTCAGCTTATGGCATGAGGAGCTAAGCCGGAAACAGATAAGTCGCCGCGCTGAACTCAGATAGCCTAGCTCGTGAGATCTTTCGATGACCGAACAGGCCTCACCCGCACCATCATCGCGTCGCTCCCTTCGGCTCTTTGTGCTCGCCGCAACGGGCATATTCTGGCTTTACACCTTTCGCTTGATCGACGTGAATTCCAATCCTATGGGCGACGGCCTAGAAGGCATGGCGATCTTCCCATTCGGCTTTGTCTTCTTTGGGCTGGAAATGGGGCGAGTTCATGGGTATGCAAAGTTCAACACTCCCGCCGCAAGGGGGGAGGGGGAAGGAGCAAGCGTCGAGGGCGGCGGCTAGCTCGGCTCTTCGGCTTCGGTGAGGGACGCGGGATCGAAGCGATAGCGGCTGTTGCAAAACTCGCAGGTCACCCACACCTCGCCGTCGACGACCATGTCCTTCAAATCCTCGCTGGTGAAGCGCCTGAGCAGCTCCTCGACCCGCGCCCGCGAGCAGCTGCAATAGGTCTCGAGGCTGAGAGCGGGGTAGGCACGCACCTGCTCCTCGTGAAATAATTGGTAGAGCAGCCGGTCGGGCGGCAGCAAGGGATCGAGCAGCTCGTGATCCTCGACTGTCTCGGCAAGCGTCCGCGCCCGAATCCAGTCCTCCTCATCCAAGGCCGTGTCGCCTGTCCCGCCATGGCCGCCTTCGCGGGTGAGCTTTTGCACGAGCAGGCCGCCCGCGCGCCACGTCCAGGGGCGTCCCCCCGCTTGGCCGGCGCGATAATGCTTGGCGACGGCGAGCTGGATGAAAGTGGGAAGCTGCTCCGATTGCCGGAAATAAGTATCGGCGGCCTCGGTCAGGCTTTCGCCTTCGAGCGGTACCACGCCCTGATAACGCTCCATCTCGGCGCCCCGGTCGATGGTCATGGCGAAATGGCCGTGGCCGAGAAGCTCGGATAGGGCGCCGTCGTCCGACACAAGCTCGGCAACGCGCTCGGGCGAAAAACGCGAATAGCCGCGCAAGCGCCCCGGCACCTGATAGTCGGCAACGAGCAGGTCGACGGGGCCATCCGTGGAGGCCTGGAGGATGAACTTGCCCTCGAATTTGAGCGAGGCGCCGAGCAGCGCGGTAAGCGCCACGGCCTCGCCGAGCAGCTTCGACACCGGCTCGGGATAGTCGTGGCGCGACAGGATGGTGTCGACCACGGGGCCAAGCTTGACCAGGCGGCCGACGACCTCGGCGTGCTCGGCCTGGAACGGCAGGATCAAATCATCCGTCGGGATGACGAGCTCGATGCGCTCGTCCGATGCAGGGTCCGACGGCATCACTTGGCCCCGGCACCCTCGACGCGACGGATTTTTGCACCCCGACGCTCGGCATTGGGACGCTCTCCGGCCGTGTTCCCGGCATGACGCGTGGGGTCGAGACGATTTGTGTCAAGACACCAGGCGAGAATGGCTTTCTGCACATGCAGCCGGTTCTCCGCCTCGTCCCACACCACCGATTGCGGGCCGTCGATCACCTCTGCCGTGACCTCGTCGCCGCGATGGGCAGGCAGGCAGTGCATGAAGACGGCGTCGGGCTTGGCGCAAGCCATGACGGCGGTGTCAACCTGGAAGGGCCGCAACAGATTCTTGCGCTTCTTCTTATCCTCGCCGTCGCCCATCGATACCCAAACGTCGGTCACGACGCAATCGGCGCCCTGCGCGGCCACATGGGGATCATGACCGACTTCGACGTCAGCGCCTTCCGCTGCCGCCCAGACAAGCAGCTCAGGCGCGGGCCTGAACTTCTTCGGGCAGGCGAGCTTGAGCGTGAAGCCGAGGCGTGCGGCGGCGTGCATCCAGGAGGTGGCGACGTTGTTGGCGTCGCCGAGCCAGGCGACGGTATGGCCTTCGATGGCGCCCTGCTTCTCCTCGAAGGTCATGATGTCGGCCATGACCTGACAGGGATGCGAGCGAACGGTCAGCCCGTTGATCACCGGCACGCTGGCGTGCTCGGCAAGCTCGAGCAAAGTCTCGTGCGGCCCGGTGCGTAGCATGATCGCATCTACGTAGCGCGACAGCACGCGCGCGGTATCGGCGATGGTCTCGCCCCGGCCCAATTGCATGTCGCCGCGGCTGAGCATGATCGAGGTGCCACCGAGCTCCAGCATGGCGACCTCGAAGGAGACCCGCGTGCGCGTCGAGGGTTGCTCGAAGATCATGGCGAGCACGGCGCCGGGCCGGACCCTCACGCCCTTTGGCACATCCGAGCGGCCCATGGCTTTCATCGCCCGAGCATCGTCGAGGATCGCGCGCAACGTTTGGCGGTCCAGGGAAGCGATATCCAGAAAATGGCTTGGCTGCATGGGGCGACTTCGGTCGTTGGCATCAGGCCTGGGCAAGCGCGCCGCTCTTCAAGGCGACGCAAGCGGCTTCGATCTTGGCGCAAGCCTGATCGATCTCGGTTTCGCCGACGATGAGCGGCGGCAGTAGGCGCACGACGTTGTCGCCGGCCTGCACGGCCAGCATCCGCTCGGCGGCCAGAGCTTTGAGCAGCAGCTGGTTCGGCACCTTGCATTTCAGCCCAAGCATCAGGCCCCGGCCGCGCACCTCTTCGATGATGGCGTGATGCTCGTCCTTGAGTCCCGCGAGACGCTGCTTCAGCCGGAGACCCATCGCCCCGACGTGATCGAGAAAGCCGGGCGCGAGCACCACGTCGAGCACTCCGTTGCCGACCGCCATGGCGAGCGGGTTGCCCCCGAAGGTGGAGCCATGGCTTCCAGGCGTCATCGCCGCGCCCACATCCTCGGTGGCGAGACAGGCGCCAACGGGAAATCCACCGCCAAGCCCTTTGGCGGTCGCCATGATGTCCGGGGTGATGCCCGCCCATTCATGGGCGAACAGGCGCCCGGTGCGGCCCATGCCGGTTTGCACCTCGTCGAGCAGGAGCAGGATGCCCTTCTCGTCGCAAAGCGCCCGCAAATCGTGCAGGAATGGCCATGACACCTCGCGCATGCCCCCCTCGCCCATGATCGGCTCGATGAGGACGCCGGCCGTGGCCTCGCCGATAGCGGCCTCCACGGCTCCGATATCGCCGGCCGCGACCTGATCGAAGCCATCCACGGGAGGCCCAAATCCCTCAAGGTGCTTCGCCTGTCCGCCGGCGGCGATGGTGGCAAGGGTCCGCCCATGAAAGGCCCCCTCGAAGGTGACGAGGCGATAGCGCTCTGGGGCCCCGCGGCTCGCGTGATGGCGCCGCGCCACCTTGATCGCCCCTTCCATCGCCTCCGCACCGGAATTGGCGAAGAACACAAAGTCCGCGAAGGTCGCCTGGCAGAGCCTCGCCGCGAGCCGTTCCTGGCCAGGGATGCGGTGCAGGTTCGACACATGCCAAAGCTTCTGCGCCTGCTCCGTCAAGGCCGCGACAAGGTGGGGATGGGCGTGGCCAAGCGACGTCACGGCAATGCCAGAGGCGAAGTCGAGATAACGCTCGCCGTCAAGCGTGAAGAGATAGGCGCCCTGCCCGCGTTCGAAGGCAAGATCGCTGCGGGAATAGGTCGGAAGCAGGGCCGATTTCGACACGGGAGGTAGGTCCCAAAATAAAATTGCCGCCGGCTAGGCGGCAGCATGGAATTGCAGAGCTTTAGGTCTCGCGCCGAGGCCTGTCAATCAGCCGCAATGCACGCTCTATCCAACGCTCGTCCACGCTTTCATCCACTCTGGCATTTGTCTTCTCGCTAAAGAAGTGGCAGACTCACGTTTGTCCGGTGGAAAAGCGCGGGACCAAGCGTGGCGGACGCTTGCCGCGTTATCCTGGATAAAGTAGGTTAGTAGCCGCTCAGCCACAATATCTCGTGGATGCGGCGTTACGCCTGAGCGGCCGTTTCTCATCAGTAAATCAGCGTGACTGAACGCCGTCTCGCGACGAGACGGGGGGATTCTGAGTCGAAAATGAGGAGGCCAACCATGGCTTGGAATGATGAGAGGGTCGAATTACTGAAAAAGCTTTGGGCGGAGGGGTTGAGCGCCAGCCAGATTGCCAGCCGCTTGGGCGGAGTGACGCGCAATGCGGTGATCGGCAAGGTGCATCGGTTGGGACTGTCAGGGCGGGCAACGAGCTCGCGTTCGGCGAGCCCCAGGCCGCGTCGCGTACAGGCGCCGCGGCAACACCGCGTCCCCTCTTTGCTGTTCGGGACGCGCGGCAACGTCGCGCTGAAGCCCGTATTTGAGGAGGATATCGAGCCGGCGCCGGCACCGGTCGAGGAGCTCTATATACCGCCCGCCGAGAGGGCCAGCATTCTCACGTTGAAAGAGGCGATGTGCCGCTGGCCGATCGGGGATCCGGGCGAGGAGGAGTTCCATTTCTGCGGCCGCAAGACCTGCGCTTCGCTCCCTTACTGCGAGCATCACGCGAGGCTCGCCTATCAGCCGGTTCAGTCGCGGCGCCGCGAGAAGAGCGTCGCCTTCGGCTAAGTCCGAATTCGGTCAATCGGGGGGAAGGGAGGCGCCCGTTCGGCGCCTTCTTTCTTTTTGGCCGACATCGTTGCCTGTCATTGCCGCGACAGCGGGAATCCAGGATCCGCTGACCTTGCGACTCAAGATCAAGGCGGTGGTCACTGGGTCAAGCCCGGCGATGAGATAAGAGTCGTCGAACTGGTCTCAGACGGTCTCTTCCAGCTTGTCGCTGAAGGCGTAGCCCGCGCCGCGCACGGTGCGCACGGGGTCCCGCTCCGCGCCTCGTATCATCGCCTTGCGTAGGCGGCCGATATGGACGTCGACCGTGCGCTCGTCGACATAGACGTTACGGCCCCATACGGCGTCGAGCAGCTGGGCCCGACTGAAGACGCGGCCGGGGCTCTGCATGAGGAATTCGAGCAGGCGAAACTCGGTCGGGCCAAGATGCACCTGGCGGCCGTTCCGCGACACCCGGTGCGACTCCCGGTCGAGCTCGATGCCGCCCGCGCTCAAGACCGAGGCGATGCGCTCGGGGTTGGTGCGCCTCAGAATCGCGCGCACCCGCGCCATCAGCTCCGGCAGGGAGAAGGGCTTGACCACATAATCGTCGGCGCCGGTGGTGAGGCCCCTGATCCGGTCGCTCTCCTCGCTCCGCGCCGTGAGCAGGATGATCGGGATGGTGCGGGAGTCCTTGCCCGTCCTCAAGCGACGGCAGAGCTCGAGCCCGGAGATGCCGGGCAACATCCAGTCGAGCACAATCAGGTCCGGCGAGCCTTCGGCGATGGCCACCTCCGCCTCGTCGCCCCGATGCACGACATCGACCGCGTAGCCTTCGGCCTCCAGATTGTAGCGGAGCAGGAGCGCCAAGGGCTCCTCGTCCTCCACCACCAAAACCTTGGCTCTGGGGTTCATGCCGGCCGTGCTCAACATCTCAGCCCGCCGACCTTAGAGCGACGGGGGTCGAGCTCGTATTGTCGCCCTTCGGCCGTTGGTCGGTGATGGCCCTGCCATGGACGAGAAAGTACACGGTCTCGGCGATGTTGGTGGCGTGGTCGCCGATCCGCTCGATGTTCTTGGCGCCGAACAGAAGATGAGTGCAGAGCCCGATATTGCGCGGGTCCTCCATCATGTAGGTGAGGAGCTCGCGAAACAGCGAGTTGTACATGGCGTCGATGTCCTCGTCCTTGTACCAGACCTTCAGCGCGCGGTCGGCGTCGCGTTCGATATAGGCATCGAGCACCTCTTTCAGCTGGCCGAGCGCCAGCTCCCCCATATGCTTCAAGCCCAGCATCAACTGCTTCGGCTGCTGCTCACCCACCACGGCAAGCGCGCGCTTAGCGATGTTCTTGCCGAGATCGCCGATGCGCTCGAGGTCGGTGGAGATGCGGAGCGCCGCCATGATCTGACGAAGGTCGTAGGCGAGTGGCTGCCGCCGCGCGATCATGACGATGGCCTGCTCCTCGATCTCCTTCTCCAGCTCGTCGATGGCCTCGTCCTGCTGGATCGTGGCGCCCGCGAGGTCGGGATCGCGGCCTTCGAGCGCGTCGATGGACTGGCCGAGGACCTGCTCCGCCAATCCGCCCATCTTGGCGATCCTATTGTTGAGCGCCGAGAGCTCCTCTTCATAGGATCTGACGATGTGCTCGTGCGTTTCCATCTCTGGTCAGTCTCCTCGAATGCGCATGCGGCCCGGATTGGCCTGTGCTAGCCGAAGCGGCCGGTGATGTAGTCTTGCGTGCGTTCCAGCCTCGGATTGGTGAAGATTTGGGTGGTGTTGTCGAACTCCACAAGCTCCCCGAGATACATGAAGGCGGTGTAGTCCGAGGTCCGCGCCGCCTGCTGCATATTGTGGGTGACGATGGCGATGGTGTAATCGCGCTTCTGCACGTCGATCAGCTCCTCGATCTTGGCGGTGGAGATCGGATCGAGCGCCGAGCAAGGCTCGTCGAGCAGGATCACCTCGGGTCTGATGGCGACAGTGCGGGCGATGCAGAGCCGCTGCTGCTGCCCACCGGACAAGCTCAAGCCGCTCGCGTCGAGCTTGTCCTTGACCTCGTCCCAGAGCGCGCCCCGGCGTAGCGCGTCCTCGACGCGGGTATCGAGCTCGGCCTTGGGCAGCTGCTCATAGAGGCGGATGCCAAAGGCGATATTCTCATAGATGGTCATGGGGAATGGCGTCGGCTTCTGGAACACCATGCCGACCTTGGCGCGAAGCAGATTCACGTCCTGGCCCGGACGGAGGATATTCTCCCCGTCGAGCAGGACCTCACCGTCGGCGTGCTGATTGGGATAGAGGTCGTAGATGCGATTGAGGATGCGCAACAGCGTGGACTTGCCACAACCGGACGGCCCGATGAACGCCGTCACCTTGTTCTTGTACAAATTGACATTGTTGTCCGCGAGCGCGCGATATGCGCCATAGTAGAAATTCAGATGGCGCACTGAGACCTTCGCTTCCAGGCCTTCGACGGCGGCAGGCGCCTGCTCTTTTACATCGGTATGAATGGCCAAACTCATGTCAGCACCCTCTTAGAGGCAAGCATGCGCGCCAAGATGCTCAAGCCGAGCACGGTGGCCGTGATGAGGAGAGCCCCGGTCCAGGCAAGTTGTTGCCAATCCGCGTAGGGGCTCAGCGCAAATTGGAAGATCACGACGGGTAGGCTCGCCATGGGAGCGTTTAGATTCCAACTGAAAAACTGGTTGTTGAGGGCGGTGAACAAAAGCGGTGCCGTCTCGCCGGTGATGCGGGCGACGGCAAGCAGCACACCGGTGGTGATGCCGGCGCGTGCGGCCCGATAGGCCACGTCGCGTATGACCAGCCATTGCGGGACGCCGAGCGCGGCAGAGGCTTCGCGCAAAGTGTTGGGCACAAGCAGCAACATGTCTTCGGTGGTGCGCACCACGACGGGGATGACGAGGATGGCGAGCGACACAGCTCCGGCCCAGGCCGAGAAATGCCCCATCCGGGCGACCATGATCTCATAGACGAACAGGCCGACGACGATCGAAGGCGCGCTCAATAGGATGTCGTTGATGAAGCGGACAACCATGGTGAGCTTCGAATAGCGGCCATACTCCGCCATATAGGTTCCGGCCAGGATGCCAAGTGGGGCGCCGAACAGCACGGCGAGCACGGTGAGGATCAGGCTGCCGACGATCGGGTTCAACAAGCCGCCAGCGCCGCCGGGAGGGGGCGTCATCTCGGTGAAGACGGAAGGCGAGAGCCCGCCCACACCCTTCACGACCAGGACGATCAGGATCAGCGCGAGCCAGGTCAAGCCGAACAGGGCAGCGCCGATCGACAACGCCGTCGCTATCAAATTGCCCCGTCGCCGGCGGGAATAACGTGCGTTTGCGAATGCCGCCGCCATGGTCAAACCCCTGCTTTCTGTGCGATGCGCATCAGCATCAGCCGCGCTATAGCGAGAACGACGAAGGTGATGAAGAACAGGATGAGGCCAAGCGCGACCAGCGAGGAAGTGTAGAGATCGCCGGTAGCCTCGGTGAACTCGTTGGCGATGGAGGCCGAGATCGTGGTTCCCGGCGCCATGATCGAGGCATGATCCTGTGGGCGTTGCCGATGACGAAGGTCACGGCCATGGTCTCGCCCAGCGCACGGCCGAGGCCCAACATGACGCCGCCAACGATGCCCACCCGCGTATAGGGGATGACCACGCGGCGCATCACTTCCCAGCGAGTGCAGCCGATGCCATAGGCGGCTTCCTTCAGTACCGGGGGAACGGTCTCGAACACTTCCCGCGTGATCGAGGTGATGAAGGGAAGCACCATGATGGCGAGGATCAGGCCGGCGGTTAGCAGACCAATGCCATAGGGAGGCCCAGCGAAGAGCTGATTGAACACCGGTACATTGGCGAAGGCATCGATCAGGAACGGTTGCAGATGCGCCTGGAAGAACGGGGCGAACACGAACAGGCCCCAGATGCCGTAGATGATGCTCGGAATGCCGGCGAGCAGCTCAATGGCGATGCCGATCGTCCGCCGCAAGTGTTCCGGACAGATTTCAGTGAGGAAGATGGCGATGCCGAGGCTGACGGGAACGCCGATCAGCATGGCGATGAAGGAGGTCACGATTGTGCCGTAGATCGCCGGCAGGGCCCCGAATTTCTCGGTGACCGGGTTCCAGCTTTGCGAGGTGAAGAAATCGAAGCCGAAAGCGCGCCAGGCGGGCAGCGAGCCAATCACAAGCGAGATCATCACGCCTGCGAGGATCACCAGCACGGCGATGGCCGAAGCTTGCGTCAGGATGTTGAAGGTGCGGTCGCCGATGCGAAAGCGGCGCAGGATCCGGGCGCGCTGCTCGTCATTCCCGACCCGGACCTGAATGGGCACGGACTGAAGCGCCATGTCCATCCTCTCGGCCCCTTCTGCAGAAATGTTGCAAACCAAGTGGAAAATCGAGGCAGGAGCGGAAGGTGGCTGCCCCTGCCTCGATCGAGACGCCCTTTAGTTCATCGCGAAAACGGGCTTTCCGGCGGAGTCCTTGATCTTTGCCCACTCCCCGCGGGAGAGTTCAACAACGTTGGCGGGCATCGGGATGTAATCGAGCTCTTCGGCCATCTTAGCGCCGTTCTTATACGCCCAGTCGAAGAATTTGAGTGCTAGGACAGAGGCTGCCGCGTCTTGCGGAATGGTGTGCATGAGGATGAAGCTCGCCGCCGTGATCGGCCAGGAGGCCGCTCCGGGCTGTTCGGTCAGGATCACGCCATAACCGGGGACTGACTTCCAATCGGCGTTGGCAGCAGCCGCCTGGAACGACTTCATCTCCGGGGGCACCCGCTTGCCGTCCTGGTTCATCATGTCGGCGAAGGTGAGCTTGTTCTGCTTGGCATAGGCATATTCGACGTAGCCGATCGAGCCTTTGGTCTGGGAGACGTTGTTGGCAACGCCCTCATTGCCCTTGGCGCCGATGCCGGTCGGCCACTCGACGGCCGCGTCGGAGCCCACCTTGGACTTCCAGTCGGGGCTCACCTTGGCGAGATAGTTGGTGAAGTTGAAGGTGGTGCCCGATCCGTCAGAGCGGTGCACAACGGCGATCGCCACGGAGGGAAGCTCTACTTTCTCATTTAGCTTCTTGATCGCCGCATCATCCCATTTGGTGATCTCGCCCATGAAAATTTTGGCGAGGGTCGGGCCGTCGATCACGAGCTCGCCGGGCTTGATGCCTTCGATATTCACGACGGGCACGATGCCACCGATAATCATCGGAAACTGGATCAGGCCGTTGGCGTCGAGCTCCTTCTGTTCGAGCGGCTTGTCGGTCGCGCCGAAGGTGACGGTGCTGGCCTCGATCTGCTTAATGCCGCCGCCAGAGCCGATCGACTGATAATTGAGCCCATTGCCCGTGTCCTTCTTATAGGCATCGGCCCATTTTGCGTAGATCGGATAGGGGAAGGTAGCGCCTGCCCCCGAAATGTCGGCGGCGTGGGCGGTGGAGATGGTGAACGCTGCGGCTAGGCCGACAGCGGCCGCATAGGACATAAACCTCATCGTCGCTCTCCCTGTAGGGTGGAGATTTCCGGTTCCCATAGGAACCTCCGGCGGGGGACCCTTCCCCCACCGTCGGGGGAGCGTTAACGCCGCGCAATAACGCTACTATGTCACTTATGTGACAGTTAGATAACAGTGCCGGAAAGGCCCGGAAAATGGCCTGTGGACAGCGGGGAGCGGTGGGTGGGTGGGTGGCCTCGGCGAAGGCCGCCGGACTCCAGAGCAGCCGACGCTTGGCTTCTAAGGGAGCGCGTCCCGCCGGGGCGAGAAGCTCGTGTCCGGCTCGCGCCGAAATGACGAGCTTGATGTAGGCGACTATTCGGCCGCGGTTGCCTTGACCGGCAGGGCTTCGCGGGCCGCGTCGAGCAGCACGGTGAAGGACGAGCCCTTGCCGGGCCGTGAGGAAATGGCCAGCTCGCCGCGGTGACGATTGAGGATGTGCTTGACGATGGCGAGCCCAAGTCCGGTGCCGCCCTTCTCCCGGCTCGAGGCCACGTCGATGCGGTAGAAACGCTCGGTCAGCCGCGGCAGATGCTCGGGCGCGATGCCCGGCCCCTCATCGATCACGGAGATGGCATAGCGGCCGAGCTGCCGGCCAAGCGGAGGCGTATGCTTAGGCTCGAGCCGCACCTGGCCTCCCTTTGCGCCATAGCGAAGAGCGTTCTGCACCAGGTTCTGAAACACCTGCACGAGCTCATCGCGATCGCCGCGGACAATTGCCGCGCGGCCAAAGCGTCCAACCTTGAGGGCGCCGCCGGACTCCCGCGCCAGCGGCTCCAGCGTGTCGCGGACGTGATCCAGCACATCGTTGAGGTCGACGAGGCCGCTCGGGGGCACGTGGGCGTTCATCTCGACGCGGCTCAGCGAGAGCAGCGCATCGATGAGCCGCGTCATGCGAGAGGCCTGCTCGGCCATGATCGCAAGGAAACGCTCGCGCGCGTTGGGGTCTTCCTTGGCGGTGCCTTGCAGCGTCTCGATGAAGCCGCGCAAGGAGGCAAGCGGCGTGCGAAGCTCGTGGCTCGCATTGGCGATGAAATCAGCGCGCATCTGGTTGATGCGCTCCACCTCGGTCAGATCCCGCAACAGGATGAGGATATTGCTGTCCCGCCCGGGCCCGCGCAGCAGCGGCGCGACGGTCGCGGCCATACGCCGGCCCACGGGAACCCGCTCGGCGTAGGTCACGGTGACGGCACGCCCGCGCAAGGGGGCGGCGCTTACGGCATCCAGGAATTCCGGGGTCCGGATCACCGAGGAGATGTGACTGCCTTCGCGTAAGGACGCGAACAGGCCCCTCGCCGGAGCATTGCAGTAGAGCACGTGTCCCGCGGTATCGAGAAGGATGGCGGGGTCGGGCAAGGCCCCAGCCATGACCTGCATTTGCGAGACCGCGCGCGCCGACGCCGCCACATGCGCAAGGTCATGGGCGTTGGTCTCCTCGTGCTCATGGCGCGGCAGGAGCGCGACCGAGGTCACGAAGCCCAAAAAGGCGGCGATGGCGAAGGGCAGCGAGAGATGGGCGAGCACGACGAGCGACGCCATGATCACGGCGACCGCGACGATCAGCCAAAGCGAGGCCCAAAGCCGGGCTAGAAGCTCCTGACCGCCCCGTATGACCGCGGCGCTGGCCCGCACTGGCAGGCTCGCAGATAAGGCGGGGGCGCCGCGTTTTGCCTGATCGCTCAATACCTTCTCCCCGCGACGAAGCGAATCATTAGAGGCATACTTCTATAAAATTGCGCTCGGATTATCACGCTTTTGCGACGGAGTACCGGAACTCTCATGACGAAGCGGTGACGGAGGCTAGCTCGCCTCGTTCCGTGTGCTGCTATAGTCGTTCCGGCCGAGGGGACTTGCAAGAATTGTGAGGGAAATGTCCAAAAACCTTCTGCTTGAAGATGTGGGGCCCGGCGAAGAACTGCCGGGCTTCGATATCGACAATCCGGTGCTCCTCAACGAGATCGCCGACAAGGCCCTGAAAAGCGGCGGCCTGCACATGGAACTGCTCCTGCTGCCGCATTATCTAGGAACGCGTTTTCAATGATCTTTGAGGAGGGTTCCATGAGGTGTGAACCAGCCTGCGTAACGCTCGTTGTCCTGCTCGCGGCGCAGGTCGCATTTGCCGACCCGCTTGTGCCCGACTCCCCGTTGGGCTGCCCCCCTTCGAAAACGGAGACGGTTAACCCTTTCGGAAACGCCTCGCTAGTCCGGGGGTGCGCGTTGCCGGCCCCTTCGATTCGCCATGGTCGGTCGCCTTCCTGCCGGACGGCTCGTTTCTCGTTACCGAGCGGCCTAGAAAGCTTCAACTGGTCAGGCTAGGCGACTGACGTCCAGCCCATCGCAGGCATCCCGGCGGTGCTGCCCCTCGGGCACGGGGGCTGCTCGATGTCGGTGTCGATCCCGACTTTGCCACGAATGGCATAATCTACCTCTCCTATCTTCACGGCGACGAGACATCCTCTACGCTCCCTCTACGCTCCGCCTGCTAAGAGGCAAATTGGATGAGCCGAACGCAACTCTCACCGAACAGCAAGTCATTTTCGAGAGTTCGCCGTCGGCCAAACCTGAGCTGCTTGGCGGGCGTCTCGCGCTCACCTCAGATGGATATCTCTTTACTTTCGCTCGGTGACCGGTGGGGCCGGGAGCTTGCCCAAGACCTCTCGATGACGCGGGCTCGATCATTCGCATCCGCACCGACGGCTCGATCCCGGAGGACAACCCGTTCCGGTGGCTGGCCGGTGCGCGGCCTGAAATCTGGAGCTATGGCCATCGCAATCCGGAAGGTCTCGCATTCGACCCGGTCACCGGCCAATTATGGTCGCATGAGCACGGGCCCCAGGGCGGCGACGAGCTCAATCTGATCATCAAGGGTCGCAATTATGGCTGGCCGGTCATCACCTATGGCGTCGATATTCCGGGCGCTCGATCGGGATGGGCAGCGCGCAGCCGGGCATGGAGCAGCCGGTCCATTATTAGGTCCCCATCTCTATCGCTCCGTCAGGGCTGGCGGTCGAAGCGGATCCGGCCAAGCGGGTCATCTGGATCGGCGCTCTTGCCGGACAAATGCTGGTCCGTCTCACCTTGGGAGTTGGTTGCGCGGTCAGCGAAGAGCATTTTTTCGAGCATCGGCTCGGCCGCATCCGCGATGTGCGCATCGACGCAAGCGGGGTCCTCTACGTTCTGACAGATGGATCTGAGGGGATGCTGTACCGTATCGAGCACTCGCCCGGCGATAGCGAGGACAGGGGTAAGCGCCCATTTATAGGAATGAGGGAGGTGGCCTCACCGCGTGAGGCCTTTGGCAGCGAGCTCGGCAAGATAGGACTGCCAGCGCGCCTCTCGGTGTTGCCCGAGCTCACGCAGATAGGTCCAGGTATAGAGGCCCGTGTCGTGGCCATCGTCGAACACGATGCGCGTCGCGTAATTGCCGACCGGCTCGAGCCGCGTAATGCGCACGGCCTTCTTGCCCGGCACGGTGACGCGCTGCTCCGGACTGTGGCCCTGCACCTCCGCGCTCGGGCTCATCACTCGCAACAGCTCGGCAGGCAGCGCAAAGCCGGCGCCATCGTCGAAGGTCACGGTGAGCAAGGCCCGGTCCTTGTCGACCTTGATCTCAATGGGCCAGGCATCGCTTGCCGCCATCGGACTTCCCTAGCCCAAGTCGATCTTGCCTTCGACCACGTGGTTGAGGCCGGTGCCAGGTGCCGTCAGCACCGCCTTCACCTTCAGCGTGCCCTTGCCGCCCAAGCCCTCCTCGCGCACCACGCGCTCGAGCGCCTGCTGCGAGGTGACGCCGACCTCTTTCAAGAACTTCCGCATCGACATATTGAAGCGCTGCTCGTCCATCGTCGGTCTCCTTGAGCGGCCATGCATGGTATGCAAAAGATCAAGCGCTATATTAGGCGCGAAAGACTAGCGCGGTCACGTTGGACGCGAGGCCAGCCACGAAACGGAAGACGGCGAGCGGGCGAAAGATGCAGCCGAAACGGACGGTCAAACGCCGCGACGGCTTCGCTGCCGCCCTGCGAGACGCGCACTACCGCAAGCGCGTGGTGAGAAGCGCCAAGGCCTATAACCGCAAGCCCAAGCCGCCGCCGGAGGACGCAAACGAGTGATGACGGCGCCCATGCAACCCATGATCGACCCGTTCGGCCGGCGCATCACCTATTTGCGCGTCTCGGTCACCGACCGCTGCGATTTCCGCTGCGTCTATTGCATGGCCGAGACCATGACGTTTCTGCCCCGGAAGGATCTGCTTACGCTTGAGGAGATCGATCGGCTGACATCCGCCTTCATCTCCAAGGGCGTGCGCAAAGTGAGGCTCACCGGGGGCGAGCCGCTCGTGCGCAAGAACCTGGTGTGGCTGCTCAAATCGCTATCTCGCCATCTCGGCCACGGCCTCGACGAGCTCACGCTCACCACCAATGGCAGCCGGCTCCACGCTTGCGCCGCGGCGCTCGCCGATTGCGGCATCGCCCGCATCAATGTCTCCCTCGATACGCTCGATCCGGCCAAGTTCAAGGCGATCACCCGCTGGGGCGACTTCGATCAGGTCATGCGCGGCATCGATGCCGCGGACCGCGCCGGGCTCAAGATCAAGATCAATGCGGTGGCGCTTCGAGGCGTGAATGAGGATGAGATCGAGGCGCTCTTGCGCTGGAGCCACGCCAGAGGCTTCGATCTGACCCTGATCGAGACGATGCCCATGGGTGAGACCGGCAGCGACCGGACGGAGCAATATCTGCCGCTGTCGCTGGTGCGGGCGCGACTGCAAGAGCGCTTCACGCTTACCGACATTCCCTACCGCTCGGGCGGACCCGCCCGCTATGCAAGCGTGCGGGAGACCGGCGGCAGGGTCGGCTTCATCACGCCCTTGACCCACAATTTCTGCGAGGCTTGCAATCGCGTGCGGGTGACCTGCACCGGCACGCTCTATATGTGCCTCGGCCAGGAGGATGCGGCCGATCTCCGGGGGCCGCTCCGGGCGAGCGAGGCCGATCATCTGCTTAACGCCGCCATCGACGCGGCGATCGCAGCCAAGCCCAAGGGCCACGACTTCGTCATCGAGAGGGGTGGGAAGCCTTCGGTCTCCCGCACCATGTCGACCACGGGCGGCTGAGCGTCCGGGGCGCTTGGCAAGTCTCTCGACGTGACCGTCACCGCGGAAGGCGTCGAGACCCAGGAGCAAGCGGCAATGCTTCGCGAATTCGGCTGCCCGCAGGTGCAGGGCTACCGCTATCCCGGCACGCCGGAGGAGGCAGGCAAGGGCGGCGCCACGGTGACGCAAGTAAAGGCAAGAAGCAGCGCCACCTAAGGCTTTTCGCATCGCGCCAATTTGCCCCGCGATCACCGTTGCGTCGTGGCGCGCCGCGACGCAGCGCTCCCGGCATTGCCCGGCGGCGCGGCGACGGGTCCGCCGAACAGCGACTTGAAGACGCCGCCCTGCTCGACGGGAGCTTGGGCCTTCGCCTTGACGGCGCGGCGCGCCCGCAGTGGCGTGCGCTTGACAGGTTCGGCGCGCGTCTTCTGCGCTGGCATCTCGGCCTTTGCCGGTGCCTTGGCCTTGGGTTCAGGCCGGGTGTTCGATTCCTTGGAGGCAGCGCTTGCTTCCGGTGCGGTGGCGGCAGGACTCGACGACGGTGGCTCGGCGCGGGCCATAGATGGCGAAGTCTCCGGTCCTTCGCTCGCCGCGGGCGGCTCGCTCCCCTGCGCGCCCGTGCTGCTGGCATCCTTGGCCGCAGCCGCGTCGACCTGACCCGTCTCAGCCAGCGGCGTGGTGGATTGGGTGGTCACGGGGTCGGTGCCGGTGGATGCGCTTTCCGCCACGGTTGGCGAGGATAGGTCAGGCTCGATGGCTCGGAGCGTTTCGGCGGGAGGAGCAGCGTTCGCCGAGATCGGTCCGGACTGAGCAGACCCGGCTGGGTCTGACGTCTCGCTCGGAGGCGCAGCATCCGCCAGGCTTGGGGATCCCCCGAAGGGCTGAGCGGGAGGTGGGACCGGTTCCGCCGCAGCAGGAAGAGCCGAGGTCGTCTCGGGCGCGGCCCCGGTATTCCCCAATTCGTTCGGCGCCGAGGGATGAAGGGTGGCCGCCGCGGTGGCGTCACTCGCATGCGATCCGTTGCCGACGGAATCGGCACCCGTTTCGGTCGACGCCGACGCAGGCATCACCTCGACATCGATGACCGACGGTCCGCTGTTGCCCGGACCCGGCAAGGTGATCAACATGGGAAGGAGTGCCGCAACACAGAGTCCGTGCACGGCTCCAGCGCCAAGCACGCAGAGCGGCAGGGTGATGGAGCGTCGGTCGGTCAAGGCAGCGGCTTCCGTCAGGGACGCACCGGTGCACGCTTTCGCCCCAGACTCGGCTTAGCTGAGTCGGCGCCTGCCGCCAACCCATTAGCTTTCCATCACAATTTTGGGCGCTACGCGCGCCTCCCCCTTGTGGCGTTGCAGCTCAGCCCATGCCCTCGCGGCAATGTCGCGATAGGCCTCCGCCGCCGGAGATGCGGGCTCGCTCACCACCACCGGCTTGCCGGCATCCGAGGTCTCGCGGATGGCCATGATCAGCGGCACCTCGCCCAAGAAGGGAACACCGAGCCGCCCGGCTTCGGATTTGGCGCCACCATGGGCGAAGATGTCTGACCGGCCGCCGCAATGGGGGCAGACGAAGGTGCTCATATTCTCGACGATGCCGAGCACTGGAACGTCCACCTTCTGAAACATGCTCAGACCTTTGCGTGCATCGATCAGCGCGAGGTCCTGCGGGGTGGAGACGATGACGGCGCCGGCGAGCGGCACCTGTTGCGCCATGGTGAGCTGCGCGTCTCCGGTGCCGGGGGGCATGTCGACCACGAGCACGTCGAGCTCGCCCCAGGCGACGTCCTTCAGCATTTGCGAGAGCGCCGACATCACCATGGGCCCGCGCCAGATCATCGGCGTCTCCTCATCGACGAGGAAGCCCATGGACATGACCTTGAGCCCAAAGGCCTCCATGGGCGCAAGCTTGTCCCCGGCAAGCTGCTGCGGCCGCCCCTTGATGCCGAGGAGACGCGGCATGGACGGGCCGTAAATGTCTGCGTCGAGCACGCCCACCTTGAGGCCGCGGCCTTTGAGCGCGAGCGCCAGATTGACCGCCGTGGTCGATTTGCCGACGCCGCCCTTGCCCGACGCCACAGCGACGATGTTGGCGACGCCTGGGATGGCGCCGGTGCGGTGCCGGGCGGCTTGCGACGCGCCGCGGGCGACCGGTGATCCCGGCGGGGGGGCAGCGCGGGCGCCGGCGCCGTTGCCGCCGCTTGGACGCCCGCCAGACTCACGGTCGGCGGTGAGCGTGACGGCAACGCCTTCGACCCCCGGCAGATCCTTCACGACCTTCTCGGCGGCCTGGCGCAAGGCTTCGAGCTCGCGCGCCCGCGCCGGGTCGACGGAGATCGCGAAATAGACCTTGTTGCCGTGAATCACGATCTCGGAAACGAGCCCGAGCGAGACGATGTCGTCGCTCAGGCCGGGACCTTTGACGCGCTTGAGCGCCTCGAGCACGCGCTCTTTGCTGATGGGTTCCGACATGGTGCCGGATATGTATTCCT
>Ga0116220_10000295_pt1 | contig 20009 bp, 15 predicted proteins | sample Sb_taG_10_FD_88967 | JGI IMG/M metagenome (GOLD analysis project Ga0116220, IMG submission 88967) | Peat soil microbial communities from Weissenstadt, Germany - Sb_50d_7_NC metaG | ecosystem: Environmental > Terrestrial > Soil > Wetlands > Peat | place: Germany: Weissenstadt | collected 2010-09-21
GACACGTGCAACCGATGATTGCAGTTTGTTCGCCGCGACCGGATCACCAAACCTGCAACCAACAGTTGCATTAGACGACCGGACGCGCTACCGTCGGTTGCACATCGAGAAGGATGCGAGGAATGCAGGGGCTCGGGGCCGCGCTCGTGCTGCCGGCCGCGCTGTCGATCGTGATGAACATGTTCTCCGAGGGAGCCGAACGGAACAAGGCCCTCGGCATCTGGGGCGGAGTGGGCGCCCTGGGCGGTACCGTCGGCCTCCTGGCTGGCGGCATCCTCACCACCTACGTCGGCTGGCAGTACATCTTCTTCTTCAACGTCCCCATCGGCGCGGCGGCGCTCGCCCTGGCCCCAAAGGTGGTGCCCGCCGGAAATGAGCCCGGAAATGAGCCCGGAAATGAGCACAGCCGCGCCCACAGCGGACCGCGACGCTACGACACCTCCGGAGCCGTGTCGATCACCGCCGCCCTGCTGGTGCTCGTCTACGCCATCTCCCAGGCACCCCAGGCCGGCTGGGCGGCCACCCAGACCGTCGCCCTGCTCGCCGCCGGCGCGGCCCTGCTCGCCCTGTTCCTCGTCATCGAGACCAAGGCCGAGGCGCCCCTCCTGCCCCTCCCACTCCTCCGCCTGAGCAGCGTCGCCGGATCCAACGCGGTCGGCTTCCTGCTCGGGACGAGCTTCATCACCTTCGTGTTCCTGGGCACGCTCTACATGCAGCAAGTGCTCGGCTTCTCCGCTCTCGCGACGGGTGCGGCCTGGATGACGGCGTCGGTGACCTCGCTGGCCTGCGCGGGTTTCTCCCAGCGAATCGTGACCAAGACCTCCCCGAAGCGCGTCATGGCCGTCGGCATGGCGCTCATCGGAGCCGGGATACTGTGGGCCGCGCAGGCCCCGGTCAACGGGAATTTCTGGCCTGACCTGGCCGGGCCGTTCTTCATCGCCGGCCTCGGCACCTCGTTCGCCTTCATCCCGATCTCCATCGGCGCCCTCACCGGGGTGACCGAGCGCGACGCGGGAGTCGCCTCCGGCCTGCTCAGCACCTCGCAGAACCTCGGCGGGGTGATCGGAGTGGCCGTCGCCTCGTCCATCGCGGCCTCGCGCTTCCACACGCTGGCCCGCCACGGCTACGCGACCGCCGCCGCGCTCACCGGCGGCTTCCACTGGGCCCTGTGGCTGTGCGGGCTGACCGGTCTCGCCGCCATCATCGTCGCCTTCGTGCTCATCCGCCGCACCGCCACAGATAACGTGACTGACTGAATCGCACGACGGCAGCACCCCTATCATCACCGCGAGGACTGAGCGCCACATGCCCGAGAACACGCCCGAGTTCATCGCTCGCATGCGTATCGGCGGCGATCCGGTGGCCGAGCCAGCCGCACAGGTTGTCGCTGGCGATGCCCGGTTCACCGTGCTGACGGAGCGGCTCATCCGCATGGAGTTCGTCGCTGGGGGCCAGTTCGAGGACCGTGCCTCGTACGCGTTCCCGAACCGTCGCGCGGATGTACCAGAGTTCGAGGCGTCGCTGGCAGATGACGTCACCTCGATCGACACCGGCCCGCTCTTGCTCCGCTACCGTCGCGACGGACGGCCATTCCACGCCGGCAACCTCGAGGTCTACTGCGACGGTACACGCTGGGCGCCGGGGCTGCGTGACCGGCAGAACCTCGGCGGGGCGCGGCGCACCGTCGATACATGCCGGGGCGAAGCCCGCTTGGAGCCAGGTCTCGTCTCCCGGTCGGGGTGGGTCCACTACGACGACAGTGCCTCGCTGCTGTTCGGCGAGAACGGCTGGGCGGCGCCCCGGCGTAATCCGGCCCAGGATCTCGACTGGTATTTTTTCGGCTACGGGCACGACTATGCGCGGGCGGTGCGAGAGTACACGCGCTTCGGTGGCCCGATACCGCTCATTCCGCGCTGGATGCTCGGCGCCTGGTGGTCGCGTTACTGGGCCTACCGGGACCGCGACTTGCGTGAGCTGGTCGAGGAGTTCACGGCCCGCGGGTTCCCGCTGGACGTGCTCGTCATCGACATGGACTGGCACCTGCCGAACAGCTGGACCGGGTACAGCTGGAACCGGGAGCTCTTTCCCGATCCGCGTGGTTTCCTGGCCTGGCTGCACGAGCGCGGCCTTCACATCACCCTCAATCTCCACCCGGCGCTCGGCGTGCAGCCTTTCGAAGATGTCTATCGCGACTTCAAAGCCGCGATGGGAGTCACCTCCGAGGAAGCCGTCCCATTCCGTATCTTTGATCCCGAGTTCGCACGGAACTACTTCGAGCTCCTGCATCATCCGCTCGAGGACGACGGCGTCGATTTCTGGTGGGTCGACTGGCAGCAGGGACGCACATCCGAGCTGGCCGGCCTGGATCCGCTGCCATGGCTCAACCACCTGCACTTCCAAGATCTCAAAGGCGACCCGGCCCGCCGTCCGGTCACGTTCAGCCGCTGGGGCGGTCTGGGCAGCCACCGCTACCCGGTCGGCTTCAGCGGTGACACATTCGCGCAATGGTCGGCCCTGCAATTCCAGCCGCGCTACACCGCGGCCGGCGCGAACGTCGGCTACGCCTGGTGGAGTCATGACATCGGCGGGCACATCGGCCCCGACACTCCCGAGCTTTACGTGCGGTGGGTGCAGTTCGGGGCGCTCAGCCCGATCCTGCGGCTGCACAGTAGTCAGCACCCCGATAACGAGCGGCGACCGTGGATGTTCGGTACCGGGGCCGAAGCGGCCGCGCGCGCCGCGTTCCGGGCACGGTATGAACTGGTGCCCTACCTCTATACCGCAGCCCGCCGCGCGGCCGACACTGGCATCGCGCCGATCCGGCCGATGGCCTGGATCGCGCCGGAGGACGACAATGCCTACGCGGCGCGTTATCAGTACTTGTTCGGCGACTCGATCGTCGCGGCGCCCGTGGTGCATCCGGCTGAGCCGTCGACCGGCCTGGCGTCGGCCGATGTCTGGCTGCCCGAGGGGAACTGGGTCGAGCGGACGACCGGTGAGCTGGTCACCGGGCCCACGTGGACGCGCCAGCTTGTCCCGCTCGATCGCATACCGCAGTTCGTCCGTCCCGGCACGGTGCTGCCGCTGGCCGAGGTGGCCGGCCATACCGGGGCGCAACTAGACGACCATCTGGTGCTCTCGGTCTTCCCGGGCGCGTCAGGCTCGGGGCAGGTCTATCACGACGACGGCGAGTTCTGGTGGACGAGGTTCTCGACCGAGTCGCCGGCACCGGACCGGTGCACCGTCACCGTGGAGCCGAACGATGGCGGAGGGATGTGCCGGTACACCATCCGCCTCGAGCATACGAACCGGCCGCTGCGGGTCATCGTCGACGACAGCGAGCAGGCCGGCTGGTCATACGAGGCCGGGCGCACGGTGGTGCCTGTCGCGGCGCGGCCCCGCTCGAGCGGGCTGCACATCGAGGTCATATCGAACGGGCCGTTGTCGATTGCCGGACCGGACCACAACGACGAGCTGCGCGTCGCGGACCTCCGTCAGGTGCTTCATGACGGGTCTCTGATGGCTGCCGATATCGACCAGATCGTGCGCCGGCTACCCGAGGATTCGCCGGCGCGGGCCCAGGCGGTGGCCCGGGCAGGCGGCCCGCTCATCCGCGTCATCGAGCACACCGCCCCGGACGAAGCAGCCGATACGCTCGGCCGTGTCGTCGTGGCGGCGGCGAGCACGGTCGAGGTCCACTGGCGTCTGGAGCGGCATGGCGCGGTCGAGACGACGTTGACCGGACCGGTCGACATCGACCCGGCCGGCGCGGTGATCGATGCACCGTTCCGCTGGGACGACTCACCCGATCCGGCGCGCTGGTCGGTGACTGTCTCCGCGGCCGGCCATGACATCGTGATGCGGCACTCGCACCACAGCGCCGTTCTGCTGCCGAGCATCGGATCCTGGCGCGTGACGGTCGACGGGGCGCGGTCGGCACCCGCGCTGACCGAGATACTGAGCGACCCCGGCCACCACTGGCGGGCCTGGCCCCTGTTCGAGGCCGACCCGTCCGACATCGACTTCCCCGATCTCCCGCAGCGCTATGACATCCCGCTGCAGCACGCGCCGACGTCGCTGCCCGGCCGGCCCTATGTGATCCATGCGGCCACGCGGATCGACGTCCCAGGCGACACCGACGTCTGCTTCGCCTACTTCAGCAGCGACCCGGTGGAGATCCGCGTCGACGGAAAGCCGCTCGAAGCAGACGTCACCGGCCACCCGCCGGCCTGGTTCTACGATCCGCATCCCCGAGCGCGCCGCTCGGCACCGGTGCGGCTGACGGCAGGTGCGCACACGCTGCTCTTCCGGTGTGCGAAGGCCGCGGATCTGCCGTGGCCGCAATGGTGCCTGTCGGTGTCGGCGCAGACAACCCACGGCGACGTCGCACTCGCCGTGACGGCTTCGGCGAGGTGAGCGATCGGGACCGCACGGCATTAGGCACGGCTGGCCGAGCTCAGCCTGGGAGATCCTCCGGGCGCTTGGCGGCCAGCTTGCCCTGCAGCACGCCGGTAGCCTGGCCGACCTCGATGAGGTATTCATCCGGGTCCCGCATGTAGCACCGGATCTCCGCTCCCCGGTCGATTGGCGGCGTGACGAACACTGCCCCCTTCGCCTTCCACTCCTCGTAGCAGGCCTGGATGTCTGCAACCCGCAGGTTCAGGAAGATGGAGGTGGTGTTGTCGGGCTGGTAGTCAACCACCGAAATGCCTGGCTTGTCGGGAGTGGGCGGGCCGCCGGGGTTCATGATGATCCACGAATTAGACAGCCTGACGATGCACGGGTTCTCGTCCAGGACGACGGTGCCGCCCAGAACGCGCGAGTAGAAGTCCCGGGACCGCGCGACCTTCCGGACGGTGATGAACAACGTCACCAGAATGCCCTCGGCGGGCGCGGGGAGGTTGGCGAAGTCGATGCGGGGCGCAGGTTCGGTCATGAGATTGCTCCATTCCGGCGGCACGGCACCGCCAGCTTATGTCCCGGCTAGGGACCCGCTCGTGGAGCACGTGCCGCAGCCGACCCGGCCGCATCCGCGATGGCGCTACCCGCCAAAATGATCAAATTCCCCGTTTCGTACGCCGCCCAGAAACGCACTCCACTCGCCCGGCGTGAACCGGAGGACCGGCCCCGCGGAGTCCCGGCTGTTGCGAACGCCGATCGTGCCACTGGGCAGGCTCGCCACTTCGACGCAGTTGCCGTTGGCATAACTCAGAGAGCTCTTGATCCAGTAAGAACCTGCACTCCGTCGTTTAGGTCGGCTACTGAATGTAGTACCCACGTTACCTCTCGCTGGTTGGTGTCTTTTCCTAGGTACGCAAGTAGTGAGGGCGGCGAGCCGGACGGGGTTTCAAGCTCGCCGCCCCCACGTCTAATCCCCCGCCGCCGCGCGATCGCCGCCCCAGGACGGACCGGGCTGGAACGCGAGGGAGAAATACATCGCCTGGCCGGCCGGGGTACGGAAGGAACCCCATTCGGTCGACAGGCTCGCGACCAGGATCAGCCCGCGTCCGGTGTCCGCATCGGCTGGTCCGCCCGCGCCCGCCGGCAGGGCACGCGACTGGTCGTAGACATCGATACGCAGCTGCTGACGGGAGCACCTGATGGCCAGCGTGACGGTCTCACCATCCCCGTGCGTGATGGCATTGGTCACCAGGTCGCTGGTGAGCAGGACCGCGATGTCGAGATCGACGGGGACCTTCCACTCACGGATGGCCGCGCGGACCTGGCTGCGGGCTGCCGTCGCCGCGGCTGGTTCCCTGGTAAGCCGGACTCGACGTTGATACAGTTCGGTCGGACGAGTCGGTGCCACCACGTTTATCGGGCTCCTCAGCTGACGCTCGATGCCTTGCGTTGAAAATGCTGCTGCAACTTGCAGCGCAAGACATCGGTCAGCTGACGGATATTGAACTGCGGCGTGTCGTCCCCGGGTCACTGCGGCGATTCTGTGCCGGCCGCCTGGTCTATATATGCGGCCAGTGCGTGGCTGGCCCGGACGGGGCGAGTTGGGGTAGCCGATGACAGTCAGCGAGGATTTCACCAGCTTGACCGGCCGATTCCGGGGCGAGTTGCTGGCTCACTGCTACCGGATGGTCGGCTCGGCCGAGGAGGCCGAGGACCTGGTTCAGGAGACGTACCTGCGGGCGTGGCGCTCTTATGGCGGGTTCGAGGGACGTTCGTCGGTGCGGACCTGGCTGTACCGGATCGCGACCAACGTGTGCCTGACCGCGATCGAGCGCCGCGGCCGCCGACCGTTGCCGTCTGGGCTGGGCGGGCCCGCCGAAGACCCGCAGGCTCAGCTGGTAGCGAGGCCGGAGGTGCCGTGGCTGCAACCCTTCCCGGACGTGCTGCTGGCCGGGGGGCGCGAGGATCCGGCCGCAGTGGCCGTGTCGCGGGCGGGTATCCGGCTGGCTTTCGTCGCGGCGCTGCAGCAGCTGTCGGCCCGGGAGCGCGCGGTGCTGATCTTGCGGGACGTGCTGGAGTTCCCGGCCGCCGAGGCAGCGGATCTGCTGGGCACCACGACCACCGCGGTCAACAGCGGGCTGCGACGGGCCCGGGCTCAGCTGGCCCAGGCACAGCCGGCCGAAGATGAGCTGGCCGAACCCGCCGACGCCGGGCAGCGTGCACTCCTCGACCGGTTCGCCGAGGCCTTCGAGAACGCGGACGCGAGCGCGCTGGCCGAACTGCTGCGCGAGGACGTCGCGCTGGAGATGCCTCCGTTGCTGACGTGGTTCTCCGGGCGGCAGACGGTGGTGCGCTTCATCGCCTCGCGCGTATTCGCCAGGTTCGGGCGGTTCCGGATGGTCCCGGTCACCGCCAACGGCCGCCCGGCGTTCGCGGCATACACGCGCGAACACGACGGGACATACCACGCGCACGAAATCCTGGTGCCCACCGTCACCAGGACCGGGATCGCGCGGATCGTCGTCTTCCTCAACGCGGAGCTGTTCGGGATGTTTGGCCTGCCGCCAGAGTACGATCCCGCCGCACCCGGGCCCGGGTGCGGCGGGTCAGGCGGGCAGCCGTGACCGGGCTGCGCTCGGCGCTGTGGCTGCCGCTGTTCGACGACCTCGCTGACCCCACGGTGGCGGCACGGCTGGCTGCCGAGGCCGAGCAGGCCGGCTGGGACGGGTTCTTCGTCTGGGATCACGTGAACTGGCATGCGCCCGTCCGGCAGGTGGCCGATCCGTGGATCACCCTGGCGGCGGCCGCCACCGCCACCGAGCGGTTGCGGCTGGGCCCGATGGTCACGCCGCTGGCCCGCCGCCGGCCGGTCAAGGTCGCCCGGGAAACCGCGACCCTGGACATGCTCAGCGGCGGCCGCCTCACCCTGGGGGTCGGCCTGGGCAGCGACCGCCTCGGCGGCGAGTTCTCTGCTGCCGGCGAGCAGACCGACGACCGGCAGCGGGGCCGGATGCTGGACGAGGCGTTGGAGATACTAACCGCGGCCTGGTCGGGCCAGCCAATGGGCCACCGGGGCGAGCACTACACCATTGACGGCATCCGGTTCCTCCCCCGGCCGGTCCAGCGGCCGGGGGTGCCGGTATGGGTTGCGGGGTTCCCCGGAAGCTCCAGGCCGCTGCGCCGGGCAGCCCGCTACGCCGGCTTCTTCCCGGTCAACCTCTCCCACCCTGACCAGCTCGCCGAGGTCACCACGGCCCTGGCCAGCCTGCGCCGGGACGCGACCGGGCCGTATGACATCGCGATCGCCTTGCCGCCAGGCACCGACCCAGCGCCCTACGCCACGGCCGGCGCCACCTGGTGGCTGACCGAATTCGAGCCAGCAGTGTCGCTGGACCAGGTGCGCGGCGTACTCCGCGACGGCCCACCCGTTCGTGCGAGCAGCGACTGAGTCTCAGCGAACAGTGGGCGTGGTGGCGTAGCTGCGTCCGGCGGGCGTGCGCCAGATCAGGACGCCTGGTTCCGGCTGTTCGAGCTGCCATCCTTCGGCTTGCTTGCACCGATGATGGTGCCGGCAGAGCGGGGCCAGCCCGCATTCGCAGGTCAGCCCGCCCTGGTCCCACGGGACGGTATGGTCCAGGTCGCAGCGGGCGGCGGGACGGCGGCAGCCGGGCGCCGTGCAGGTGGCACTGCGGGCGCGGATCAGATGGGCCAGCTTGCGGCTGGGGTGGTAGCCGATCTCGGCGTGGGGGTGGTCGCAGGGGCCGCGGGTGACCGGGGTCATCGTGACGGCTGGAGAGCCGGGCGGCCCGGTGCCGGGCGGGGGGTGCCGGCCGGTCAGGCAGGCGTGGGCGGCGGCGGTCCCGTCGGGGTTCAGCGCGGTAATACACCACCGGGTGCGGGGGTGGCGGGCCGCGGCGGCGGCCAGGTCGCGGGCGTCGTCGCCGTCCAGTGGCCCGAACCCGTCGGCTTCGCCGGGGGTCTCGGCCTGGTTGTGGAGGGTGGCCCAGGGGATGGTGAGGGTGACCAGCGCGGCCAGGCTCGGCCCGGCAGCAGGGCCCGGGCCCGGGCGCGGAGCGGGGCCGGGGCCGCCAGGACCGCCGTTCCCTCCGGAACCATCAGGGCTATCCGGTTCGCCCGGTTCGCCGGGCCTCTCGCGCCTGGAGCGGGGGCCGGCCGGGCCGTCGCCGGATTGCCCGCCGTCCGGCGGAGGCTCGTCCGGGGCGTCGGCCGCGGCGGCTCCCCCGCCATCGGCGGGGACGGGAGCGGCGGGCTGGCCGCGGCTGTCCCGTTCCTGCAACAAATCCAAATAAGCACGCACACGCAGCTCCTGCAAGGTGCCGGGCATCCCGGCCGCCCGCAGGTCCAGGGCCCGCTGCTCGACGTGCTGCCACGAGGTGAGGACCTCGTCGGAGGGGAGTTCGCGGGCCACCATCCCGGCGTTGCCGGAGGCCTCCCGGAACTGGCGGACGTGCGCCTCGCCGCGGGTCGCTTCCTTCCGCTTGCGGGCCGCCTCGGGATCCAGTTTCAGCATCAGCTTGTGCGCGGCATGCCGCAACTCTCCGAACGTCAGGCCCGGCGCCTGCTGGGCCAGGACCGCGTCGGCCTTGGCGGCGTCCTCGTCGGACAGGAACCGGGTCTCGTCCTCGATGATCCGGACGTGGACCGGGTGGATCTGCCCGGCGGCCAGCGCGGCGAAGGTCTGGGGCAGCCGGGCGGCGACGGTGGACGCGTAGTCCATCTGCCCGGCGGCCGACTGCGGGGTCAGGTGCAGCTCGAAGGCCAGCTCCTCCGGGGCGAAGTCATCGGCGGGCCGGGATCCCGCGTGGCGGGTGGCGAACTCCTTCATCGCGGCCATTTGCGTCCAGGCGGCGCGCGATTCCATCCGCCGGGCCGCGGAGATGATGCCCATCAGCTGGTCATCCGAGCACCCGCCCAGCCCCGCGCCGTCCTGGCCGGTGACCGTGTCCACGACGGTGGCCAGCAACGGGCCGGGCGCCATCGTGTCGGCCTCCCCGTTCTGCGCGAACCCGGCCAGGGTCACCTGCTCCGCGGGCAGGCACACGTACAGGCCCTGCCCCGCCCCCGGGCCGTCCTCGTCCGGGTCCTCCCCGGGCCCACTCCCGGCGGCCGCGGGCGGCAGCGGGGAGCCAGATGGCTCCCCGGCGTCGCCCGGCGGGCTGGGGAATGGGTCTGGAGGCATACGAACATTATAGCATACGTTTGATGGAAATAATGTCATTCTACGAATGTTTGTTCAAGATCGTTTCCTGAGGATGATCTCGAGGAGAAGCTGACTTCGCGGCGTGGCGGGGCCTCCGGATGGGGTTTGATGCCCCGCGCCCGGCCGCGCCGTGCTCCCCAGGTGGAGCCTCCAGCGCTTCGTCCTATTACTACGAAGACTTTGACCGGCACGGCCGGGGATCAATCGGGGCAAACAACGCAAATTGTGCCACGGTGTCCGCCGGCCGCGACGCGCCGGAAGCTCAGGAAGCGTTATCTCGGGTGTGCTCACGATGACGACGGCATCTGGCGGTGGTTTGACCGCGCTACCCGGGCGGAACGAGACGAGCTTCTGGTTGCGCGCCGGCCCCACCGGTCACCGGCCTAATCGCCGATAGCCCGGCCGGTGGTGCTGTCCACGTACGCCGGTATCTCGCCCTCGTGCCGGTCACCGGTCGTTGACGTCCCGGACGGCTCGAACATCAGGATCGAGCCGCCGGAGGATGACGGCTTGTGCTCGGTGCCCCGGGGTACCACGAAGATCTCCCCCGGGCCCAGCCGAACGGTCCGCTCGTCACCGCCGTCCCGCAGCGTGATGTCGAACGCGCCGTCGAGCACCAGGAAGAACTCGTCCGTGTGATCGTGCACGTGCCAAACGTGCTCTCCCCGGGTATGCGCGACCTTGATGTCATAGTCGTTGACCCTGCCGATGATCCGCGGGCTGTAGATGCCGGTGAAGGCGGCCAGGACCTGGTTCAGGCGGACGGGAGTGACGGTCATGCCCAGATCGTCGTGCGTGGGCGAGGTCCTGGTCTTGTACGATCTTGACGTGCACGCGGAGCTCCCGAGCCGTTGCCGCGTCGAGGCCTGGGTCCCGTGGGTGCCGGGCATCCGCGAGGTGTTTCACGCGCACATGGTGGACTACGCCTATCCGGCCCACTGTCATGACACCTGGGCCGTCCTCATCGTCGACGACGGCGCGATCCGGTATGACCTTGACCGCCGCCAGTGCGCGGCGGCGGGCCAGACGGTCACGATCCTGCCGCCGGGCGTGACCCACGACGGGCGCCCCGCTCCCGGCGCCGGAGGATTCCGCAAACGGGAGCTCTATCTGGATGACGGGTTCCTCCCCGTCGCGCTGACCGGCGCCGCCGTCGACCACACCCGCATCAGCGACCCGCCGCTGCGGGCCGCGCTTTCCCGGCTGCACGATGTCCTGGCCCTGGACGGGGAGAGCCTTGACGCCGAGGGGCGGCTCGCGCTGATCGGTGAGCGGATCGCCGGGCACCTGGCCTCCGCCCCGTGCCCGGCTCGGCAGCCGGAGCCAGGCCTCGCCGGCCGGCTCCGGGAGCTGCTCGACGAGCACCTCACCGGCCAGGTAAGCCTGGCCCGGGCTGCCGTCCTGCTGGATCGAAGCGTCCCCCATCTGGTCCGCAGTTTCAGCCGCCGGTACGGCCTGAGCCCGTACGCCTATGTGGTCGGCCGCCGCATCGATACCGCCCGCCGCCTACTGCTCGAGGGCGCCCGGCCCGCCGAGGTCGCCACCGCCGTGGGCTTCTACGACCAGGCGCACTTCACCCGCCACTTCAAGAAGCACACCTCGACCACCCCGGCCAGTTACGCTCGCAGCCACGCCGGTCAGTAGTAGCCCGTCGAGAAGCTCGCGGATGGCGTCCACGTGACCGGGGGGATTAGGTTGTGCATCGGCCGAAGGCGGAGTCCCACATGCCGTGCTCGGTGTAGAGGCGCTGGACTTCGTCCAGCTCCACCTCGGCGTCCTCTGCCTGGTCCACGGCTCTGCCGGCCACCCACCACACAGCGCCGGGCAGACCTGCGGACAGGTATGCCCGAGTCCCGGGATCATATCGCTGCTGCGGTCGGCGCCGCTGGGCGGTCACTTCACCATGGGCTGGCTCCCAGAGCCGGACAGATCCCGCCTCGCTGCCAATCACGACGGCGTCGTACCAACGCCACACCACCACAGCAGAACCGCCCGGTGCCTCAGCGACGGCTACTAGATGACCCGGCGATACCCGTCCCCGCCGCGGCGCCGGGAACTGCGATGCGTACCGGACGGAGACAACCTGGCCTCCAGCCATGACCTGGCAGACATCCTCTCCCACCCGGAGCACGATGCCGCAGCGGAGTCGCGGGGTAACCGAGGTACCTGTGGCCGAAGCAGTCACTGATCGAGTATGCCCCGTACAGGGCCGACGACGAGGCAGGCGTTCTGTTTTGCTGCAATTTCAAGGTATTTTGGCCCTGATGCGGTTTACCTCGTCAGTCCACAGGCCGGCGCGTGCGGAGCGGCGGCGGCCTTGACCGACGGGGTGGATGCCCCGGCCGAGACCGGTGCGGGAGCCGACGTAACAGCACCGTCAGACCAGCACCCGGTAGGACGTGCTCCCCGCCGGTACGGGATGCGGCGCAACATGCTCGCCGCCCTGGCCGTCGTGGTCCTGGTCAGTGTCATCGTCGTCGAGCGCCATACGCTGGCCGAGTCGCTGCACGTGCTGGCCCATCTGAACTGGGCCTGGTTCCTGCTCGCCCTGGCGTCGGAGGCGATCTCCCTGTCGAGCTTCGGGCTCAGCAGGAGACAGCTGCTGCGGGTCAGCGGGCGGCCACCCAGTTTCGGCACGGTGATGACGATCACCTACGCCGCGAACGCGCTGTCCATCTCCGTGCCGTTCGCGGGCGCCGAACTGGCCCTGGTCTTCTCGTACCGCCAGTTCCGCAGGCACGGCGTGGACGCCGCGACCACGGGCTGGATGCTGGCCGTCTCGGCGATCTTCTCCACCTCCGCGCTCGCCTTGCTGCTGGCGGTCGGAGCGCTGGCCGGCTCGGCCTCGCTGGCCAGCGCGGCGGGCTTCCTCGGCGCCTTCGTGTTCGTCGTGCCGGGCGTCGCGGTGCTGCTCGCGCTGCGCTTTGAGAACGTCCGCAGGCGCCTGCACCAGGTCATCACCTGGCTGGTTGGCCTGTCCCGGAGCGTCCTCGGCGTGCCTGCAAACGGTGTCGACGGCCTGGATGAGTTCCTGGATCGGGTGGCGAGCCTGCGGCTGCCCTGGCCGCGCTACGCGGAGGTGTTCGGTCTGGCCGTGCTGAACTGGGTCGCCGACTGCGGGGCGCTGGCCTGCGCGATCAAGGCCACGGGCCAGCCCGTTCCCTGGCACAGCCTGCTGCTGGTCTACGGAGCCGGCGCCGCGGTCGGCAGCACGGGAATTACCCCGGGGGGATTCGGCCTTGTCGAGCTGGCTCTGACCGCGGCGCTGACCGCGGCGGGGCTGCACCGGTCGCCGGCGCTCGCCGCGGTGCTGGCCTACCGCCTGGTTAACTTCTGGCTGATCCTCATCGGCGGGTGGATCTTGATGGCCGTGCTCGCCCACCGGCGGATCGCGCCGGGCGGCGTCGCCCCGGACTCCCCCGGCCCGGACGGTTTAGGTGAGCCCGCCGACCACGCCGGCCGAATCGGTCACGCTGGCTGAGCTGGAGTCCGATCCGCATCCCGCGCTGGCCCGGCTCCGCGCCACCGCTCCGGCCTGCTGGGTGCCGGTCCTCGGCGCCTGGCTGGTTACCGGGTATGACCTGGCCGTCGGGGTGCTCCGTGACTCGCGGACGTTCACGGTCGACGACCCTCGGTTCTCCACGGCCAAGGTGGTCGGCCCGAGCATGCTCTCGCTGGACGGCGCGCAGCATGCCCGCCACCGCGCCCCGTTCACCCGTCCGTTCCGGTCCGACGAGATCCACGCCAGGCTCGACTCGTTCACCCGGGCCGAAGTCGGCCAGCTGGTGTCCGCCATTCAGCCGCGCGGTGAGGCCGAGCTCCGCCGGGCGGTAGCCGGCCCGCTGGCCGTCACGGTCATGGCTGAGGCGCTCGGTCTCGGCTACACCGACCCCGCGCAGATCCTGGCCTGGTACGACGGGATCGTGGCCGCCGTGCAGGCCGAGGCCGCGGGTCCCGGGGCAACCGCGGGTCCCGGGGTGGCCGCCGCGGGCAGCGCCGCGTTCGCCGAACTCGCCGCCCGCCTCCGCCAGGTCATCGCCGCACCCCCAGCCTCCTCGCTACTGGCCGACGTCACGGGCGCGCTCACCGAGGCCGAGGCCATTTCGAACGCGGCGGTCCTGCTGTTCGGCGGGATCGAGACCACCGAGGGCATGATCACGAACGCCATGCTGCACCTGCTCTCCTCCCCGGGCCAACTCGAGATCGTCCGAACGGACCGCGGGCTGATCGCCGCGGCGATCGAGGAATCGCTGCGGCTCGAACCGGCCGCCGCCGTAGTCGACCGCTACGCGACCAGCGACATGCAGCTCGGCGGGGCCCGCATCCACGCCGGTGACCAGGTCACGGTGTCCGTCGCCGGCGCGAACCGGGATCCGGCGGTGTTCGCCGACCCAGACCGGTTCGACGTCCGCCGACCGAACTCCGCCAAGCACCTGGCCTTCGCCCACGGCCCGCACTTCTGCCTCGGCGCCCACCTGGCCCGCCTGGAGGCGCAGATAGCCGTCGAGACCCTGCTGGACCGGCTCCCCGGCCTGCGCCTGGACCCGCGTTGCCCCCCCGGCACGCCGCTGGGCCTGGTATTCCGCAAGCCACCCAGGCTTAACGTGTGCTGGAATCCACGCCGACGGTGAAGCCCGATAAAGTTGCGGCTAGCCAGGGTACGATACCCGGTTGCTGATATCCGGGAGGGGGCGGTGAAATGAGACGTCGGCGGCGACAGCAGCCGATCACTCCTTCGCAGACCGCAGAGGCGGAGCGTACGGCCGCGGGGACGCCATCCGCCAATAGATCCCGCGAGATGCTGGGCCTGGAATTGGTGCAAAGTTTCACTGGCATGAGCCAAGAGCTGTACGCAATTGCCTGGTCAGCCGACGGGATGACTTTAGCGGCAACCAGCCATAATGGAACGATTGGGCTATGGAAGCAGGCCACGGGCGAGCTGCGGCTCTTGACGGGCCACTCCGAAACCCCGGTGGGGTTGGCCTGGCATCCAGTGCTTCCGTTGCTGGCCACGGGAGCAGATGACAAGACGGTACGCCTGTGGCATACCGAAACCCGGCAATCCAAAGTCCTCTGCAATCTCAAGCACGAGATAAAGGGCGTGGCATGGTCGCCGGACCAGCGTCAACTCGCCGTATACGAGTTCGACGGCAGCCTCAGCATCTACGACACGGAAGACCGCACTGTGCTGCGGAGCGCAGGTCCGTACGCAGATGGAGGCTTCGGACTGTGTTGGTCACCGGATGGACGGGTACTAGTGGCCGGCAGCGAAAGCGGCGATGTAATTGTCTGCTCCAGCGATGATCTCCGGCTCATCCACAGGCTGAAGGGACACAGCGGAGGGCTACCCGACCTGGCGCTGACGCCACAGGGTGATGTAATCGCGTCGGCAAGCTTCGACCGCACCGTCCGGATCTGGAATTTGGCCAGCGGGAAGGAAGTCATCATCCTCGAGGGTCACCTAAGTAGCGTAATGTGCGTCAGGTTCTCGCCGGACGGGGAATTCCTGGCGTCATTGTCGTGGGACGAGTTGCGGCTGTGGCGCCGCCGCGACTGGGAATGCGTTTCAACCGCGTCCTGGACTCGAGCCGACGGAGTCGGCGGCCTGGACTTCCACCCGTCGCAACCGTTCCTAGCGGCGAAAAACCTGAACTACTTCGACCCAAGTCGTACGGCAGCACCCCCGCGAGTCGATTGCCTCAAGATCGACTACGCTCTGCTCGGCGGCGCTGACCTTACGTCCGATTCGTCCCGTTATGTCAACGCCAAGGTGATCTTGCTCGGCGATACCGGAGTCGGGAAATCCGGGCTGGGCCTAGTGCTCAGCGGGCAGCCGTATCGGCCGACCGACTCCACGCACGGCCGCAACGTCTGGACGCTGGACGCCCAGGAGGTCGAAACACCGGCCGGGGGCACCCAGACCAGGGAGACCCTGCTGTGGGATCTGGCCGGGCAGCCCGGCTACCGGTTGATCCACCAGCTTCACCTGGGCGAGGTCGCGGTGGCGCTGCTGGTATTCGACTCCCGCAGCGAGACCGATCCGTTCGTGGGCGTGAAGCACTGGGTGCGGGCGCTGGCGCAGGCCCGGCGGCTGGAGGGCTCGTCCGCCGTCCCGTTGCGGGCCTACCTGGTCGCGGCCCGCGCCGATCGGGGAGGCGTGGCGGTCACCAGGGACCGGGTTCAGTCCATGCTCGACGATCTCGGCCTGGATGGGTTCTTCGAGACCAGCGCGAAGGAGGGATGGCAGGTCGCCGATCTGGTCCAGGCGGTCCGGGACGGCATCGTCTGGGATGCGCTGCCGATGGTCAGCTCCAGCGTGCTGTTCGGCTCCATCAAGGAGTTCCTCCTGGAGGAGAAGGAGCAGGGGCGCCTGCTGTCGACCGTCGACGACTTGTTCCGCGGTTTCCAGCGCGCCCAGCCCGACGCCGCGGGCGACGCCAACCTGCGGGCCAGCTTCGAGACGTGCATCGGCCGGGTGGAAAGCCGCGGCCTGATTCGGCGGCTGCACTTCGGCGATTTGGTGCTGCTCCAGCCCGAACTGCTCGATGCCTACGCCTCGGCGATGGTCCAGGCGGCCAAGGAAGAGCCGGACGGCCTCGGCTTCATTCCCGAGGAGGACGCCCTCGAAGGCCGGTTCAGGCTGCCGGAGCAGGAGCGGGTCGCCGACCGCGGGCAGGAAAAGCTGCTGCTGATCGCCACCGTCGAGGAACTGCTGCGGCACGAGATCGCGCTCAAGGCCACCACCGACCGCGGGGTGGACCTGGTCTTCCCCTCCCAGTTCACCAGGGAGCGGCCGGACGCGCCCGGCATCCCCGGCAAGCAGGCCGTGTTCACCTTCGAGGGGCCGCTGTACAGCATCTACGCCATGCTGGCCGTCCGGCTGTCGCACTCCACGCTGTTCCGCAGGCAGGCCATGTGGCAGAACGCCGCCTCGTACCTCTCGAGCGCGCGCGGCACGTGCGGCATTCACCTGCGCGAGCTGGAAGAGGGCCGGGGCGAGCTGGCGCTGTTCTTCGACGAGCAGGCAGGTGCGGCCGCGCGGGCGCAATTCGAGACCTACGTCGCCGAGCACCTGCAGCTCCGGGCCGTGCCGGGAACGCTCACCCGGCGGCAGATCCGGGCCTGCCCGAGCTGCGACTACGTCTTGCCCGAGGATCTGATCCAGCGCCGGCTCAAACTCGGTGCGACCACGATCCGGTGCCCGGCCTGTGAGGAAAGCGTCATCCCCCTGGTCGAAGAACCGTCCGCACTTCCCGAGGCAGCGGTGGCCGCGATGAACCGCAGCGCCGACGACCGGCGAGACAGGAACGTGGCGGAAACCCGGCTCCGCGGCAAGATCGAGACCGAGGACTATGACGTGTTCCTGTGCTACAACTCGCGGGACAGGGAGCTTGTCAAAGCCATCGGCGAACAGCTCAAGGAACTCGGCATCCTGCCCTGGATGGACGTCTGGGAGATCCGGCCCGGCACGCGCTGGCAGCAGGAGCTGCAGAAGCAGGTCAAGTCGATCAAGTCGGCGGCCATCTTCATCGGCCCCATGGGGCGGGGCCCGTGGCAGGACGCCGAGGTAGATGCCCTGCTCACGCAGTTGGTCAAGCGGAAGTGCCCCATCATCCCGGTCATCCTCGAAGGCCGTCTGGGGCAGCCCCAGCTCCCCCCGTTCCTCGGCCTGCTACACGTCGTCGACATGCGCCAGCCGGATCCCGATCCGTTCCGGCAGCTCGTCTGGGGTATTACCGGCGAGAAGTCCCCCGGCGAACTCTAGAACAACGCGGGTGGCATGCTGGTGGGCTGGACTAGACAACCAAAGGAGGCGCGATGTCGGAGCAGGATCCGGACGAGCCAGCCGAGTTCGCCGGGCAGTTCGCCGACCGATTTCACCGGAACCGCCGGGAGCACGGTGGCGAGATCGACCGCCTTGACGAGGACCAGCTCGCCGGACTCACCGAGGAAGAGCGCGTCGCGGCCGGGGTCGACGACTACGACCCGGACGAGGTACCGCCCGCCACGGACACGCCGCCGCTCACCCAGGACGTCCGGCAGACCGGGCAGTACCAGGAGGAGCGGGCCGAGTTCATCCGGGAGTACGAGAAGGGCGAGCTGCGTCCCATCGACGAAGACCACCCGTTCCCGCCCACCCGGTACGACGACTGAGCCGCAGCGGGCGGCCAGTGGGTTCAGGGCGCGTTCAGGACCACGCTGGCTTCGGCGGTGTAGGCCAGGAAGGTCAGCGACTCCTGGAAGTACAGCTGCACGAACTCGGAGTCGTGGGACAGGTAGCCGATCGACAGGTCCTGGCCCAGCCGCAGCTCGTAGTCACCGCCCCGGCCGGATAGCAGGAACGCCCCGTCGATGGCCGGCGCCCAGATAATCTCGCCGTCCACCACGTGGGCCAGGTGGTCGCGGATCGGGTAGCCGTGGTCGGAGGTTTCGCTCACCATCGTGTAGGCGGCCGCGGACAGCAGCAGCGAGTACGGGCCGCTCACGCCGGCCAGCCGCAGGGCGCTCACCGCCTGGCTGATCACGGCCGGGTACTCACGGGCCTCGGCGGGCAGCGTGAGGACCGGGTTGGATGTGCTGCGCCGGACGCCAGTGATCCCGGCGGCCGGGTAGCCACGGAAGATCGCCCGGTCCTCGGCGAAGGCGATCTGCCGGGCCGCGTCCTTGACCGGCTGCCAGTCCGAGTCCTGCGCGCCGCGCTCCACGTCGTCCACGTCCATCCTGCTCAGCGTGAACGGTACCCGCAGCTGGGCGAGCTGCTGCGCGCCGCGCAGCCAGGCCAGGATCCCGGCGCCGTCGTCGCCCGGCGGCTGGATCTCGGCCAGGTGACCGGTGCCGACGCTGGCCAGCGTGGGACCGTCTGGTCCGGTGACGTCCACCACCCGGCGGCCGGCCACGTTCTGCTCGAACGTGCGGCGCGCCTCGGCCTCGATGCTCGCCCAGGCGGCGTCGGTAACCGGAGCGAGCTCGCGGTACAGGTTGTTCATGGTGCGCTCCTCTTCATGCTGCCGATGCCGAGAGAACCGTCCTTCTCCGAGCCGCTGCTCACCGGGGAATCGCCGACCGCGCCGATCGCGCCGGACGCGCCGGGCGGATCGGGAAGGTCGTCGAGGAAGTCGGCCGACGGCACGAAGAACAGGCTGCCGGTGACGGCCGTGGAGAAATCGAGGATGCGGTCGGTGGTGCCGGGCGGGTCGCCGATAAACATGTGGGTCAGCATCAGCTCGGTCACGCTCGGTGTGGCCGCGTAGGCGATGTAGTAGGTGCCGAACTCCCCGCGCCCCACCTCGCCGAACGGCATGTTGGCCCGCAGGATCTGCCGCTCGGTGCCGTCGGGCTCCTCGATGGTGTTCAGGGCGACGTGTGAGTTGGCCGGCTTGACCTCGTCCGGCATCTCGATGTCGGACAGTTTGTAGCGGCCGATCGCCTTCTCCTGGTCCTCGGTGCTCAGCGCGTTCCAGGCGTCCAGGTCGTGCAGGTACTTCTGCACGATGACGTAGCTGCCGCCGGCGAAGGCAGGGTCGGCGTCGCCGACCAGAGCCGCCTCCCCGGCCGCGCGGCCGACCGGGTTCTCGGTACCGTCGACGAAGCCGAGCAGGTCCCGTTCGTCGAAGTACCGGAAGCCGTGCACCTCGTCCACCACGGTGGCCGCGCCGGCCAGCTGGCTCATGGCCTGGGCGACGAACTCGAAGCACACGTCCATCCGTTCGTGCCGCACATGGAACAGCAGGTCACCTGGCGTGGCGGGGGCCCGGTGTACAGCGCCGGTGAGCGGGTGGAACGGGTGCAGCTCGACCGGGCGCGGACCGGTGAACAGGCGGTCCCACGCGTTGGAGCCGATCCCGGCCACGCAGGCCACCGGGGCGTCCGGAGCCCGGAAGCCGACCGCCCGCCCCAGGCCGGCCCAGCCGGCCAGCAGCTCACGGCAGGCCGCCTCGCCGCCGGGGTTGATGGTGAGAACCAGGAAGATCGCGTTCGCGGTGAGCGGGACCAGCACCGGCTGCGGCTCAGCGGGAACAAGGGACGGTTCTGCCACGGGAAACAGGTTAGCGGTAGCGTTTCCGGCCGGCGTCCGCAGGATGGCCGGATCCACGGGCCGCGTGAGCGGAGCTTTAACGGCACGGGCAGGACGCGCCACGCTCCGTTCCGTATAAAAGGTCTCCGGGCATTCAGTGGACCGCCGCCCCTGCGCCGCCGTACCCCGGCAGTACCACTGAACGCCGACGCCCCAAATTCACGGAAGATGTGGCCTTCGCGGAAGATACGGGCAGCTATAGAGGCTGTCGCATAACTCCTTGCCGTGTTCTGTCAAGTTTGCCGGGGGCGGCGTGTCGGCGCGTTTTATGTGTGCTGACCTGGGAAAATGCTGTCATGGGACGGCATTTCA
>Ga0116220_10000302_pt1 | contig 19737 bp, 18 predicted proteins | sample Sb_taG_10_FD_88967 | JGI IMG/M metagenome (GOLD analysis project Ga0116220, IMG submission 88967) | Peat soil microbial communities from Weissenstadt, Germany - Sb_50d_7_NC metaG | ecosystem: Environmental > Terrestrial > Soil > Wetlands > Peat | place: Germany: Weissenstadt | collected 2010-09-21
CCCTATATCGTGGACTTCACCATGGTCGACACTGACAGTGATGGAACCATCGACGCCGATGAGTTCAAGGCAGGCTGTCAGGCCGGTTTGGTCAAGGCAAAGTAGCCAGGGTACGTCTCGGCGCATTGGAGCGCTGCGGCTGTCGCTAAGCTTCCCACGATCCGCGCACCGCGATGAGGCTGTCTGAATTCCTCGCTCGCGCCTGGAAGCTTGCCAACGACAAGGCGCACGCCGCTAATGCAAGCCGCCCAAACCGCAGGTATCGATCTGCCGTTAAAGGCGCTTGTCTGGCAAGATGCGAATGGAGTTGTCAACCTCACCTATAACGATCCCTCTTGGATTGCGGCCCGCCACGAGCTTGACAGCAAAGTCAGTCAAGCCGTCACCGCGATGGCCGCGGCACTTGAAACCTTTGGGCGACAGGCAACAGGCCCCTAATGGCGGACCTCTGATGGTGGGCAGATTTTGTTTCACAATTAGGCGATCTGAGGAGCGGGGCGGTTAAGGCGATTTTCTTGAAGCCACCACTCGTCTGATGCGTTGGAACGAGTTCTGCAGTGCGGCCATTGTTTTTGGGGGTCAGCTAAGAACCAAATAAACGCACAGCCCTGTCGTAAGCAACGCTAGTATCGCAGAGAATGCCAGCTCCACCCGCGTGTCGAGCGCCGGGCGCGGCTCAGGGTCATCAATCAGCTTTGCTGTACGATAGAAGCGCAAGGCAGCGACGAAGATGACGCCCACACCAACAACGACAAGGGCAATGCCATCGTATCGTCCAAACGGCTTGGTCAGCCGGTCGATCCACAATCGGCTAGCCGCCTCCGGGGATAAGGTACTCGCAAGGACAATCATGAACAGATTGAATTTTTCAACGACAAATCCGAAGGCAATTACCGCAATGCCGGTGCGAATCCAGGCGAGGAAAGTTCGCTCGTTGGCGGCATGATCGGAGTATTTTTGGATCATGGTGTCTGCCCGGGTAAATACGCGCGCGGAGTCCGACCCCGTAGGCAACCGGAGGTGCGTCGACTCCGGCGCTTGTAACGCTACACCTTTTGTTGAGTCTAGGGCGTCGAGCAAGTCATTGCCGTCACAATGACTACCGATGCCAACCGCATAGGCACAGCGACGGCCTGCCGCAACTACCGTGGCGCGAGCGTCGCGATCAGCTCGCAACAAGGAGCAAAGCGATGGTGGAGGACTGGTTGGCCCTGATCGGCAATATGAACGGCGCGGTGCGCGAACCTGCGGCAGGCCGCGCCGGAAATAATGAAGACTTTTTCCGACATGACCCGCGCGGCGCATGGTGGAGAAGCGCTCGACGGCAAGACCAAGGAGCTGGTGGCGCTCGCGATTGCCGTCGCCACCCGTTGCGCGCCCTGCATCCCTTACCACGCCGAGGGCGCGGTCAGGCAGGGCGCCTCGCGCGCGGCAGTGGCCGAGACCCTGGCGATGGCGGTGTATATGGGCGCCGGCCCCTCTGTGATGTACGCCGCCCAGGCCCTGGAGGCGGTAGATCAAATCGCGGCGAAGGCAGCCAGGCCTGCGTGACAGCGGCTGCGAACGGGCGACCCCAGCTTCCGTCCCGAACACGGATCACAGGGAGCTGCTCACTCAAGATTGCCGTTCGGCAAGAAACTCACGGCGTTTTCAGCAGGTCGCAAAGCTGCCAAGCGCTACACCTCTGAGTTGGTTTGATGACTGGGGCGGCGACGGACTAGAGATCTTGCCTGGCAAGACCTCACGTGAAAAGGAGACCTGCCATGCAAACGAATTTTGCCGCAGTGACTGCATCCAGTTGAGCATTTTTCCGTCTAACTCCGATCTGGTACGTTCGATTCAACGACAGCCTCAGAAACTGGCCTTAGCACCGGGAGCCGACATGAAGGTCTTGACATGCACGCTCATGAGGGCCGCGGCGCACATCACCTCGCTAATAGTGATTCTGCTCGGCGCCGCCGACTCGGCCGCGGCTCAACAGCCGAGCCAGGCGCAGACTAGCGCGATCCGCTCGGCCTGCCGGACCGGGTGGCACCGCCGCTTGGTCTTGTCTCCAGGCGAAGGTGGCGAGCTTTTCGCCGCCCTGCCAGCAGGCTGTACACGCCGTGACGGGTGGAAAGCCAACTGGGAGGGTCCTTGCAGCACCACCGGGCGGCGCACCTCCGGTAGCGACGCCTGCACGGCCCTCGGTCGTCCGCGTCGTCACGCCGCGCGAAGTACTTTTCTTGCTGCGCACCGCGTGCGGCGGCGACTTCCGCACCTATTGCCCCGAGTGGGCCTGGGCGGCGGACGCGCTATCGGTTGTCTTGAGGCCCAGGCCGCGTCGCTGTCGCCCAACTGCCAAAGCGCATTGGACGCATTGGGACGCTGAATTGTCTCCCTGCGAAGGAGCTGCGCTTCGCATCGATCACAACAACGCCAGAATTGGCCCGAAAATTTGGTCTGGGGCATTGCTCAAAGCGAGTGGCTGCGTTGTACGATTGTCGTGAACAGAGGTTTGGAATTGCCCTGAGACTGGCACTCGCGGCCGTGGGCATCCTGCTCACGATCAACCCGGCTGCAAGCGCACCGACGGCGGCAGGCATCTGGCGACAAGTTGATGAGGCTGGCAAGGTTGGAGCGCTCGTCACGATAACCCAGGAAGGAGACGTGTTTGTGGGGCGCCTCTCGCACTTATTCCTAGATCCCGACGAGGACCCGAATCCAATTTGCAATCTATGTCCCGGCGACAAGCTTAATCAACCGGTCCTCGGGCTGGTTTTCATTGAAGGAATGAAGCAATCTGGGTTGGACTATGACGGAGGCACGATCCTCGATCCGGAAACCGGGAAGGTCTACAGCGCGACCATGCATCTCAGCGCCGACGGCACTCTGCTCACTGTTCGAGGCTATCTCGGGTTGTCCATTTTCGGCAGGAGCCAGATCTGGTCTCGCGTCGAACGAAACGATGGCCGCCGCTGAGCCATTAGATCGAGCCGGCGAATAGTTGCTCAACCCCAAGAATGGAGGCTTACAGAGCTGCGTGGCGAACACGGATCGCGCGTTCATAACTGGAGCTAGCGGCTTTGTCGGCTCCGCTGTGGCCAGAAAGCTTGTGGCCGCCGGATTTAGTGTTCGGGCCCTCGCGCGCCGCCACAGTCCTCGAACCAATCTCGACGGGCTCCAGATCGAAATTGTCGAAGGCGACATGCGGGACAAGGCTGCCGTTTTCGCTGCGGCCAAGGATGCGCGCTACGTATTCCACGTGGCGGCGGATTACCGGCTTTGGGCGCCCGACCCGGACGAAATCATGCGGGCCAATTTGGAGGGAACGCGGGTGGTGATGGAGGCGGCACGCGCGACCGGTGCCGAGCGCATTGTCTATACGTCGAGCGTTGCGACCCTCAAGCTCCGCGAGGACGGCTTGCCTGCGGACGAGACGACTCCACTTTCCGAGAACCAGGGGATAGGCGCCTATAAGCGCAGCAAAGTTACTGCCGAGCGACTAGTTGAGCGCATGGTCGGCGACGGCCTTCCGGCGGTCATCGTCAATCCCTCGACTCCCATCGGCCCGCGCGACCTGCGCCCAACGCCCACCGGGCGTATCATCGTCGAAGCGGCCTCGGGGCGCATGCCGGCCTTTGTCGATACCGGCCTCAATCTGGTGCATGTGGATGACGTTGCCGCAGGGCACCTTGCGGCGCTAAGCCACGGCCGCATCGGCGAGCGCTATATTCTCGGCGGAGAGAACATGACGCTTTCGGAACTGCTTGGCAGGGTCGCCCATCGCATGGGCCGCTCTCCGCCGCGCCTCCGCCTGCCGCGCGTGCTAATCTACCCATTCGCTTTCGGGGCCGAGGCGATTGCCCGAATCACCAAGCGCGAGCCCTTCGTGACGCTCGACGGCTTGAGGATGTCGAAGCATTGGATGTACTTCACCTCGGCAAAGGCGGAGCGCGATCTCGGCTACAAAGCGAGGCCGGCCGAGGAGGGCCTTTGCGATGCGATCGACTGGTTTCGCAAAGCGGGTTTTCTGTCGTGACGCCGTCGCTCATGGTCGCCTCGCTTGCGCTTTCCATCTGGCTTTATCTCATTTTCTTTCGTGGTAGTTTTTGGCGCGCGCGCGCGCGCGACGACCAAGACGAGCCCACACCGCCGGCTGGCGGGTGGCCGAGTGTTGTCGCCGTGATCCCGGCGCGTAACGAAGCCCCGATGCTTCGGCACTGCCTCGGCTCGCTTTTGGCCCAGGACTATCCTGGGGACTTCTCGATCATGCTCGTGGACGATGAGAGCAGCGACGGCACCGCCGAAATCGCCCGAACGGTCGCGGCCAAGGCGCACTACAAGATGGTCGCCCTTGAGGGTAAGCCTTTGCCCGCGTCATGGACCGGCAAGGTCTGGGCCATACATCAGGGCATAGCTCAAGCTCAGACCCTGGAGCCGCCGCCCGAATATTTGCTCCTGACCGACGCCGATATCGACTACACGCCTGATGCGTTGAGGCGCCTTGTCGCGCGGGCGAACGCCAAGGGCCTTGTGCTCGTCTCGCTGATGGCGAAGCTCCATTGCCAGAGCCTCGCCGAGCGCGCGCTCGTCCCCGCCTTCGTCTTTTTCTTCCAGATGCTCTACCCCTTCGCTTGGGTAAACCGCGGCACCACCAAGACCGCGGCCGCGGCCGGCGGCTGCATGCTGGTCGAACGGCGCGCCCTTGTGAGGGCTGGCGGCATCACCAAGATTCGCGACGCGTTGATTGACGATTGCGCACTAGCAAGACTGATGAAGGCCGAAGGACCCATCTGGCTCGGTCTGACCTGCCGCGTCCACAGCTTGCGACCCTATCCGCATATCGGGGACATCCGCCGCATGGTGGCCCGGTCTGCCTATGCGCAGCTCGGCTACTCGCCGCTCATTCTGGTCGCGGTCTTGGCCGGCATGTTGCTCATCTATCTTGCAGCTCCGGCCCTTGTCCTTTTTGCCGGCCGCCCTGCGTCTGTCATCGCCGCCGGGGCGTGGGCGCTGATGAGCCTCGCCTTCCTGCCTATCTTGCGGTTCTACGGCGTGTCCCCGCTCTGGGCGCTCGCTTTGCCCCTCATCGCAGCTGCTTATTTGGCATTCACGCTCGATTCGGCGTACCAGCATTGGCGTGGTCAGGGTGGATTATGGAAAGGGCGCAGTCAGGCCCTTCCGGCGAGGCGATGATGATTGCGGCCAATATCGATGCGAGCAAGACGGAGCGCGACGAGAACTTCCCTGTTGCCTCCCTTCTCATCGCTCCGCGTTTGCGCGCGCCGATCTTGAGCTTCTACCGCTTCGCCCGCGCGGCGGACGATATCGCCGATCAACCGACGCTCAGCGAAAGCGAGAAGTTCGCAAGACTGGAGGCGCTTGAGAACACGCTCCTCGGGCGGGCAGATGCTGCTAGGGAGGCTTTGCCGCTTCGGCGCGTACTTGCGGAGAGGGGCCTTGCGCCGACGTACGCGCTCGACCTCCTCACCGCTTTTCGCGCCGACGTAACCAAGCGGCGCTATGCGGATTGGGCGGAACTCATGGAGTATTGCCGGTATTCCGCCATGCCTGTGGGGCGCTTCGTGCTCGATCTGCACGGCGAGGAGCGCTCGACCTGGGCCTCCTCCGACCCACTTTGCTCCGCCTTGCAGGTCATCAATCATCTGCAGGATTGCGCGAAGGATTATCGCGCGCTCGATCGGGTCTATTTGCCGCTCGATCATTTGGCAGCGCAGGGGATCGGCGTGGATGCCTTGGCCGCACCCAGGGCCTCGTCTGCTCTGCGGGCATGCCTCAGATCGATTGCCGGCCGGACCGGCGACCTCCTATCCGAAGCCTCGAAATTGCCGCTCGCGGTTAGGGACGCGCGGCTCGGTCTTGAGACCGGCGTTATCGTGAGGCTCGCGCATAGGCTGATCGCGCGGCTGATGACCCGCGATCCGCTGAGCGAGCGCGTGCACCTGACCAAGGCAGGTGCCGCTCTACAGGCGGCGCAAGGAGCGGCAGCTGCGCTTGTGGCGAGGCTCGCTCAGCCCTCGCCTTGGGCGAGTAAGCAGCGATGAGCGCCACGGAGCGACAGAGCACAGCGCCGGAAGCGCCCGCGGCCACCGTATCGCGGAGCTCCTTCTACCTCGCCATGCGCATCCTTGCCTCGAAGCAGCGGCAAGCCATGTACGAGATCTACGCCTTCTGCCGTGCGGTCGACGATATCGCCGATGACGGAGGTGCAAAATCGGAGCGCCTCGCCAAGCTCGATCGCTGGCGAGCAGCTCTTGCGCGGCTTTATGCCGGAGCCGGGCCAACCGAGCTGACGCAAGGGCTGGCCGGCCCAGTGCAGAGCTTCGGTTTACGCCAGGAGGACTTCCTCTGCATCATCGATGGCATGGAGATGGACGTGCTTCGTGACATCCGAGCCCCGAATTGGGAGGCCCTTGATCTTTATTGCGACCGCGTGGCCTCTGCGGTCGGGCGCCTGTCGGTCAGGATTTTTGGCGTGGAGGAAGAGAAGGGGCAGCGGTTGTCGCATCACCTCGGGCGCGCCCTGCAGATGACCAACATCCTCCGCGACCTCGATCAAGATGCTGGCATGGGCCGTCTGTATCTGCCGAAAGAGGGTTTGGCGGAGGTCGGCATAAATGACGAGGACATCAGCAAGGTGTTGGCGCATCCGGCGCTCGATGTCGCTTGCGCGGCGGTCGTCGCCCGCGCGCGGCGGCATTTCGATGAAGCTTCAGCAGTGATGGGGCGGTGCCGTCGGGAAAGCGTGCGCTCACCGCGTGTCATGGCCTCGGTCTATCGTGCTCTCCTCGATAGACTTGTGGCGCGTGGCTGGACGGCGCCGCGGGAAGAGGTTGCCCCCTCGAAGCTTCAATTTCTCTGCGCGGTTATGCGTCACGGCATTGTGTGATGGTGGGCGGAACGGTGCATATCGTGGGCGCCGGTCTTGCCGGCCTTGCCGCGGCAATCGGGCTCGTCGGCACCGGCCGCGAGGTCGTGGTGCACGAGCTTGCGCGTCACGCCGGCGGCCGTTGCCGCTCCTATTACGAGCCAGCTTTGGGGCTCACCATCGACAACGGCAATCATCTCCTCTTGTCCGCCAATCATGCGGCGCTCGCGTTTCTGAAGACGATCGGCAGCGAGCAAAAACTCGTTGGGCCTAAGGAGGCAGAATTTGCCTTCGCAGATCTCGCGTCAGGCGAGCGCTGGGTGCTCCATCCGAATAAGGGGCGGGTTCCTTGGTGGATTTTTTCCAAGACTCGGCGCGTGCCCGGCACGCGGCCGGCCGATTATTTGGCGCTGATGAGGCTGCTACCGATACGTCGCGACCGCACGCTCGGCGATATCATTGAATGCAACGGAGCGCTTTACAAGCGGCTTTCCCGCCCCGTGTTGCTGGCAGCACTGAACACGGAGCCGCCGGAAGCTTCGGCTCTGCTTGCTGGCGCCGTCCTGCGCGAAACGCTTGCACGCGGCGGCAGCGCCTGCCGCCCGCTGGTGGCCGAGCACGGTCTTGGCTCCGCCTTCATCGATCCTGCACTCGCGTATCTCGAGCGCAACGGAGCGAAGCTCTGCTTCGACCATCGGCTCCGCCGATTGGAGCTTGCGGACGAGAGGGTCCGCGCGCTCGATTTTGGCGAGGATATCATCACCCTTGCTTCGGGCGATGGCGTCATTCTCGCCGTCCCGGCTACGGTCGCGTCCCAGTTGCTGCCGAATTTGTCTACGCCAAGCAAATTCCGAGCAATCGTCAACGCGCATTTCAGGCTCGATCCTCCCAAGACCATCCCGAGAGTCCTCGGCATCGTCAGCGGGACGGCGGAATGGCTGTTCGCCTTTCCCGAGCGCCTTTCCGTCACCATCAGCGCCGCCGATCGATGGATCGATGCACCCCGCGAGCTCCTGGCAAAAAAGATTTGGGCGGACATCGCCAGACTGACCGGCATGGGCGAGGACCTGCCACTTTGGCAGATCGTCAAAGAGCGACGTGCGACCTTTGCCGCGCTTCCGCAAGAGAACGCCAAACGACCCAGCTCGCAAACGCATTGGCGCAATCTTTTCCTCGCTGGCGACTGGACGGCGACGGGACTCCCCGCCACCATCGAGGGCGCCATCCGGTCGGGCAATAGCGCCGCCCGTCTCGTGACGGAGGCGGCTAAAGCGCGGCCGCTGAATGGACGTGGAAGAGGCGTGTAAAGACGATGAGTCGAGCGCAAGCGGAAGCGGCGGCCGTGCCAAGCGGCGCGGGGGACGGGTTCGAGGCCTCGATCGCCTCGGCGATGCGGGCGCTTTGCGCGTTGCAGCGGGAGGACGGGCATTTCCTCTTCGAGCTCGAAGCGGATGCCACGATCCCGGCTGAATATGTGCTCATGCGCCATTATCTCGCCGAGCCGGTCGATTCCGAGCTCGAACGGAAAATCGCGCAATATCTCCGCCGCATTCAGTCGCCCGATGGCGGCTGGCCTCTGTTCTATGCAGGCGCGTCCGATATGAGCGCGAGCGTCAAGGCCTATTTTGCGCTGAAGATGATCGCCGATGCCGCGGACGCATCGCATATGACGCGCGCCCGCAGGTGGATCCTCGCGCATGGCGGCGCCGCGAATAGCAATGTGTTCACGCGAAATCTGCTGGCCCTCTATGGCGCAATCCCATGGCGCGGCGTGCCGGTGATGCCGGTCGAGATCATGCTCTTGCCCCGGTGGTTCCCTTTCCATCTCGACAAGGTCTCCTATTGGGCACGCACCGTGCTCGTGCCATTGATGGTGCTGAATGCGCTCAAGCCGCGTGCGCTTAATCCGAAAGGCATCCGCATTGACGAGCTCTTCGTCACGCCGCCCGACGCAGTGCGGCATTGGCCGAAGGGCGCGCATCAGAAAAGGCCTTGGGCCGAGCTGTTCGGGGGCCTCGACCAGGTGTTGCGCGCATTGGAGCCTTATTTCCCGAAGGCCGTCCGCGCCCGAGCCATTGACAAAGCCGTCAATTTCGTCACGGAACGGCTGAATGGGGAGGACGGGCTCGGCGCGATTTTCCCGGCGATGGCAAATTCGGTGCTGATGTTCGATGCCTTGGGTTATCCCAAAGACGACGCGAAGGTGCTGACTGCGAGGGCTTCGCTCGACAAATTGCTGGTGATCGAGGAGGACAAGGCCTATTGCCAGCCCTGCCTCTCGCCCGTCTGGGACACGGCGCTTGTCGCGCACACTCTGCTTGAGGTGGGTGGCCCGGATTGCGAGCGGCGCGCTCGATCCAGCCTCGAATGGCTGCGCCCGTTGCAGGTGCTTGAGACCGTGGGCGATTGGGCTGCCAGCCGGTCCGGCATTCGCCCCGGTGGGTGGGCCTTCCAATACGCAAACCCACACTATCCCGACCTCGACGACACCGCCGTCGTCGTCATGGCCATGGATCGCGCTTCTGCACGTATGCCAAACGGGCCGCATGACGAATACCGCGAGGCGATCGATCGCGCCCAGGAATGGGTCATTGGCATGCAGAGCAGCAATGGCGGGTGGGCTGCCTTCGATGCCGATAACGAATATTACTACCTCAACCAGATTCCGTTCTCGGATCACGGCGCCCTGCTCGATCCTCCGACCGCCGACGTCACCGCGCGGTGCGTGTCGATGCTCGCTCAGCTCGGGGCGAGGACCGGCGAGAGCGAAGCGCTCGACAAGGGGATCGCCTACCTGCTCAAGACGCAGGAGCAGGACGGGAGCTGGTATGGCCGCTGGGGCATCAACTACATCTATGGCACCTGGTCCGCCCTTTGCGCCTTGAACGCGGTAGGCATGGACGCGCTATCGCCGGCGCTGCGGAAGGCAGTGCGATGGCTGCTGTCGATCCAAAATGCCGATGGCGGCTGGGGCGAGCGCGGCGAATCCTACAAGCTCGACTATCGAGGATACGATCCGGCGCCGAGCACGGCCTCGCAAACCGCCTGGGCGTTGCTTGGATTGATGGCGGCCGGCGAGGTCGATCATCCGGCGGTGGCCAACGGCATTCGCTATCTGAAGGAAATTCAAGGCGAGGACGGCTTCTGGGAAGAGGCACGCTTCACCGCGACCGGTTTCCCGCGCGTCTTTTATCTCCGCTACCACGGCTACTCGAAATTCTTTCCGCTATGGGCGATGGCCCGCTACCGCAATCTCAAAGCCGCCAACACCAAGACCGTTCTGGTCGGGATGTGAGCTTGAACGGGCGGGAGCCGGGCTTCGTCATCGCCGCGGCGGGTCTCCGCGCCGAGGCCCGCATCGCCGCGCGATCGGACGGCGTCAGGGCCGTGGCTGGGGGAGGGGACGGAGCGCGGCTCGAACAGCTCATCGAGCGTTCGATTGCCGAGGGAGGCCAAGCCATCATCAGCTTCGGCATTGCCGCCGGCCTTGCACCGGGCCTGGCGCCCGGAGCGTGTATCGTCGGCGGCGAGGTCGTCCACGCCGGTAGATCGTATCGTGCCGACGCGGCCTGGGCCGCACGTATCGAGGAGGCGATCGGCAGCACTGAGCTCGTCGCAATCGCTGGCACCGATCACCCGCTGACATCGGCTTTGCAAAAGCGGGCGCTCAATGCGGAGACTGACGCCGTCGCGGCGGACATGGAAAGCCATAGTGTTGCGCAGCTTGCCACGCGACATGGACTGCCCTTTGCGGTGCTGCGCGTGATCGCCGATCCTGCCGAGCGAGAGATACCATCCGCGGCGCTTGTGGGCATGCGAAGCGACGGCGGGATCGACGTTCTTGCGGTGCTCGCCTCGCTCTTAGAGCACCCGGGTCAGCTGCCGGCGCTGCTTCGCCTGGCCGCCGATACGCGGCGCGCCATGGCTGAGCTACTCCGCTGCCACAACCTCTTGGGCCCGGGCCTCGGCTTTCGCGATCTCGCCTAGCTTTTGCTCGACGTGTCTTGCAAAGACATATTCCGCCGGTCGCTGCCGGTCGAGCGGGATATCCGGGGCCATCGGCCCCTCCGTCTTGACGCCTGCAAGTGCGACTCTTGCAGCCTTCCACGGTTTCCTCACCGCATCCATGACGGCGGAGGCTTCGAAGCCGCTATGCACCATGCAGTCGGCGCATTTCTCGTAATTGCCCGTGCCGTATTTGTCCCAGTCCGTGTCCTCCATCAGCTCCTTGAAAGTCTTGGCGTAGCCCTCGCCGAGCAGATAGCAGGGGCGCTGCCAGCCGAATACCGTCCGGGTCGGGTTGCCCCAAGGCGTGCAGTGATAGGTTTGATTGCCGGCGAGAAAATCGAGGAACAGACGCGACTGGAACAGCGGCCAGCGTGGTTTTCCCCGTCCGCGTCGGAACACCTCCCGGAACAACTGCTTGGTCCTCGTGCGATTGAGGAAATGCTGCTGGTCCGGCGCGCGCTCATAGGCATAGCCGGGCGACAGCGTGATGCCATCGATACCGAGCGCCATGACGCTGTCGAAGAACTCGGCCACCCGCGCAGGCTCGGCATCGCTGAACAGCGTGCAGTTGATATTCACCCGGAAGCCTTTCACCTTGGCCGTCTTTATGGCGACGACGGCGCGGTCATAGACTCCCGTCTTGCAAACCGACCTGTCGTGCATCTCCTTGTCGCCATCGAGATGCACCGACCAATTGAACCGGCTGTGCGGTTGATATCGGTCGAGCTTCTTCTCCATCAACAGCGCATTGGTGCAGACGGTAACATATTTGCCCTTGGCGAGAGCGCCTTGGACGATCTCGGGAAGCTCTTTGTGGAGCAGCGGCTCACCGCCCGCAAGCACGACGACCGGGGCCCCGCATTCGTCGATTGCCTGCATGCAATCGGCAACCGGCAGTCGCTGGTCCAGTATCTTGTCCGGATAATCGATCTTGCCGCAGCCCGCACAAGCGAGGTTACAGCGAAACAACGGCTCCAGCATCAGCACCAGAGGGTAACGCTTTCGACCTTGCAAATGTTGGCGCAGAACGTACGCCCCAACGGCTAAGGCCTGACCGAGAGGAATACCCATCAGGGGCTCCGTTGGCGTGTTCGCGACGGGAACCACATCGATTTAGGCTCCCGCCAGCTCTTGCGGAATGCGGAAGTGAACCTTTTCCTCGATGCCGGAGAGGGTCGATAGCTCCAATGGCCCGAAGCGCCCGAGAGCTTCGATGACGTCGTCAACCAGCACCTCCGGCGCCGAAGCCCCGGCGGTGAGCCCGATCGTCGTCTTGCCGGCAAACCAATCCTGCTTGAGATCGCTTCCATCGGCGACGAGGTAGCTCGGGACGCCGCCCTCGGCGCCAATCTCGCGTAGGCGGTTTGAGTTCGAGCTGTTGCTTGCGCCAACGACCAGGATCAGCTCCACCAAGCTAGCGAGCTCGCGCACGGCGGTTTGCCGGTTTTGCGTGGCGTAGCAGATATCGCGGGTCTCCGGACCGACAACATCTTTGAACCTCTTTCTGACCGCTGCGATAGTGACACGCGTGTCGTCCACGCTAAGCGTCGTCTGGGTGATGTAGGCTACCGGTGCACCGGTGGGGATATCGAGCCGTTCGACGTCGTCCTTGCTTTGGATGAGATGCACCTCGCCTTTCAGCTGGCCCATGGTGCCCTCGATTTCGGGATGCCCGGCATGACCGATCAGGATCACGATACGGCCTTGGTCGATATAGCGCTGACCCTCATGGTGTACTTTCGCAACGAGAGGGCAGACCGCGTCCAGGATCGATAAGCCCCGCGCTTCGGCATCGATTTCGACGGCACGCGATACCCCATGGGCGCTGAAAATCGTCACCGCGCCTGGTGGCACTTCGGAAAGATCCTCCACGAAGCGAGCCCCCTTGGCCTTTAGGCTCTCGACGACGTGCCGGTTGTGGACTATCTCGTGGCGCACATAGACGGGCGCCCCATATCTATCGAGCGCCCGCTCCACGATCTCGATCGCCCGGACAACGCCGGCACAAAATCCGCGCGGCTGCGCCAAGATGACCCGCATGAGGCCAATCCACTGTTAGGAACCCCTTACGCCGGCCGAGAGGCGGCGGTGCCACCATTAGGCGGCCCCTGGGGCACACGGTCAAGCGCTTCCGTGTCGCCGATACGGAGCAACCCGCATCATCCCCTTGAGGCGAAGGCCCAAAGAGCGCCCAAACAATGACGCAAAAAGGCGAGCGGCCCGCCCATCGCGCCGTCTAGCCAAGAGGACAAGCTATTCGTCCGACGCATAATGGCCTCGCAATCGAAGCCCTGAACCGGAACCGCGGCTATGCTTGAAAAGGCCATTGCTGCAATTGCCAAAGCATGTTGTCGGCTTCCGTGGCTGACGCTGCTCGTCGCGTCGACGATCACCCTCGGCGCGATCGCCTACACTTGCGAACATTTCGCAATCAATACGGACACGAGCGCGCTAATCTCATCGAGCCTTCCGTGGCGTCAGCGCGAACTGCGGCTTGACGCGGCGTTTCCGCAACGGGCAGACACGATCTTGGTGGTCTTAGACGGGGCGACCCCCGAACTTGCCGAAGCTGCAACGCAGGCGCTCGTGGCGGCCCTGCTCCAGAAGCCCGAACGCATTGAAGCAGTTTATCGGCCCGACGGCGGCGCCTTTTTTGAGAAGAATGGGCTCCTTTTCCTGCCCGTCGCAGAGGTGCAACGCGCGACTGAGCAACTCATCCGAGCCCAGCCGTTTCTCGGCACGCTGGCCGCCGATCCAACGCTGCGTGGTCTCGCCGATGCGCTCGCCCTCATTCCGAGGGGGGTGAAGGAAGGTCAAATCGGGAGTGACGACTTCATCACTCCGCTTTCGCGCGTGTCCGCCACCATCGAAGACCTCGTCAATGGGCGCTTGGCTGCGTTCTCCTGGAACGAGCTGATGACCGGGGCGGCGCCTGCCGCCAACGAGCTGCGCCGCTTCATCCGCGTCAAGCCGGTCCTCGATTATGCTGTGCTCGAGCCGGGTGCCGCAGCGTCCGAGACGATCCGCAGCAGCGCGGCCAAGCTCGGTCTCACGCCAGATCGCGGAATCAAGGTTCGCCTTACCGGCCCCGTTGCAATTGCCGACGAGGAGTTCTCAACGCTGGCCGACGGCGCGATGCTCAACATTCTCCTAACGATGGCGGTGGTGCTGCTCGTTCTCTGGCTCGCGCTCCGCTCGGGCCGGATCATCCTCGCGGTGGTTCTCAGTCTCCTCGCTGGCCTCGCCCTCACTGCCGCCATCGGTCTGGCGATGGTGGGCGCCTTCAATCCTATTTCAGTCGCCTTTGCCGTCCTCTTCGTCGGCATCGGCGTCGATTTCGGCATCCAACTGTCCGTGCGCTATCGCCGGGAACGGCACGCCAGCACCGATCTTAATGCCGCGCTCGCGGCGGCCGCGGTTGGGATCGCCAATCCGTTGGCGCTTGCCGCGGCCGCCACGGCCGCCGGCTTCTACGCGTTCGTGCCCACGGATTATCGCGGCATCGCGGAATTGGGGCTCGTTGCCGGCACGGGCATGATCGTCGCCTTCATCACCACCATTACGCTTTTGCCCGCACTTTTGACGATTTTACGGCCGCCGCCCGAGTCCAGGGAGATCGGGTATCGCAGGCTCGTTCCGGTCGACCGCTTCATGGCGCGCCATAGAATTCCTATCCTGCTACTCACCGGCGCTTTGGTGGTGGCAGGCCTGCCGCTCCTCAATGACCTCAAATTCGAGTTCAATCCCCTGAGCTTGAGGAGCGCAAAAGTCGAATCGGTCGCAACGCTGCTCGAGCTGATGAAGGACTCGGCGAACACGCTCAATGGAGCCGATGTCCTCGCACCCTCGCTGAATGATGCGAAGGCGATTGAGCAACGTTTGGAGAACCTCCCCGAGATCTCCCGTGCGATGACCATCGCTAGCTTCGTGCCGCAGAACCAGGACGAGAAGCTGGCCCTAATCGCAGATACGGCTTCTCTGCTCCGTCCCACCCTCGAAAATTCCGATCCTAGACCGCTCCCAAGCGATGAAGAGACGAAGCAGGCACTCATCGATGCAGCGCAGGCTTTTACGGAAGCCCCCGGGGGGTCCAACTCCACGTTCAACGGCGTTGCCGCGGCGCTGACGAAGCTCGCCAGCACCGATCCAACGCGCCGCGCCGCGGTCGAGAGAACCCTCCTTGACGGCCTAAAGCTTCGGCTTGAGCAGATTCGCAGTGCGCTTCGGCCAGAACACGTCTCGATCGATCGAATGCCGCAGGACTTGCTGCGCGAATGGGTGACCGCGGACGGCAGGGCCCGGGTCGAAGTCGCCCCTGAAGGCGATCAGAACGACGATGAAACGATGCGACGCTTTGCCTCCGCGGTGCTCGCGGTGGCCCCGGAAGCGACGGGCTTACCGATCCTCGTCCAAGAATCGGCGAAGACGATCGTGCGCGCCTTCCTTCAGGCCGCGGCGCTTGCGCTTGTCTCGATCACGCTGATCCTGTTCCTCGCGCTCCGGCGCGCCAGCGATGTCTTGGTGACCCTCGTGCCCCTGCTGCTTGCGGGCGTCGTCACGCTGGAGTTGACGGTTCTCCTGGGTTTGCCGCTCAATTTCGCCAACATCATCGCGCTGCCGCTGCTGCTCGGCGTTGGGGTCGCGTTCAAGATCTACTACGTGCTGGCCTGGCGAGGAGGCGAGACCAGCCCGCTTGCATCATCGCTGACGCGCGCCGTCGTATTCAGCGCGATGACGACGGCAACCGCCTTCGCAAGCCTCTGGCTGTCCAATCATCCTGGCACGTCCAGCATGGGCAAGCTCTTATGCCTGTCGCTCGTCACCACGCTCGCCGCGGCCGTACTGTTTCAGCCAATCCTCATGGGCCCGCCGCCGCGGCCGGAACCGCCAAGCTAGCTTGCCGCAGTGTCGATTAGCGGTCAGGCGGCAACGTCGCGCCGCTCGCGTAAAAAGCGAAAGAATTCCATGCCCTCGCGCAGCCGGCGCTTCATCATCTCGGGACTGCGCACCATCTCGCCGACGATGGCGGCGATCTTTGGGGCGCGGAAGTAGAACCGCTTGTAGAACGCCTCGACCGAGTCGAAGATCTCGGTATGGCTCAGATGCGGATAGGACAGCGGCGCGATTTGCGTTCCGAGCTCGGTGAGCAGTTCCTGATCCTCGTCGAACAGCCATTTGTTCTCGCGCGCCTGGTTGTACAGGAAGGTGCCGGGGTAGGGCGCGGCGAGCGACACCTGGATCGTGTGCGGGTTGATCTCCGTGGCGAAGCGGATCGTCTCCTCGATCGTCTCCTTGGTCTCGCCGGGAAGACCGAGAATGAAAGTGCCGTGAATGACTATGCCGAGCTCGTGGCAATCCTTGGTGAAGCGGCGGGCGAAGTCGATGCGCATGCCCTTCTTGATGTTGTAGAGAATCTGCTGATTGCCGGTTTCGTAGCCGACAAGAAGCAGCCGCAAGCCGTTGTCCCTCATCACCGTCAGCGTCGCACGCGGGACGTTGGCCTTGGCGTTGCACGACCAGGTTAGGCCGAGCTTGCCGATTTCCTTAGCGAGCGCCTCGACGCGCGGCAGGTCATCGGTGAGCGTGTCGTCGTCGAAGAAGAACTCCTTGACCTGTGGGAAAGCGGCTGTCGCCCATTTCAGCTCGTCTATGACATTGCTGACGCTGCGCACGCGATAGCGATGGCCGCCAACTGTCTGAGGCCAAAGGCAAAAGGTGCAACGCGATTTGCAGCCGCGGCCGGTATAGAAGGAGATGTAGGGATGTCTGAGATAGCCGCCGAAATAGTTCTCGATGACGAGGTCGCGCTTATAGACCGGCGTCACGAAAGGCAGCGCATCCATGTCCTCGAGCACAGGGCGATCGGCGTTGTGGACAATGATGTCATCGGCGTTGCGATAGGAAAGGCCGACGATCTTGCACCAGTCCCGTCCTTCCGACACTTCCTTGATGGTGTAGTCGAACTCGTTGCGGGCGACGAAATCAATGGCCCACGAAGCCTCCAGGCTCTCCTTTGGTTGCACGGCGACCTTGGCACCAATGAAGCCGATCTTGAGGCGCGGATTGAGCTCCTTCATTGCCTCGGCGGTCTTCACGTCGCTGGCGAAGGACGGGGATGAGGTATGCAGGACAAGCAGCTCGTATTGGCGGGCGAAAGGCGCGATATCGGCGAAGCTGAGACGGTGCGGCGGCGCGTCGATAAGCTTTGAGTTCTCAACCAGGGCCGCGGGCTGCGCAAGCCAGGTCGGGAACCAGAACGAGCGAACCTCGCGCCGCATTTGGTAGCGGGCGCCGGCGCCACCATCAAAGCCGTCATACGAGGGAGCTTGCAGGAAGAGCGTCCGCATATGCCTTAAGTCTCCTTAGCTCGGCGTAAGCGTTCCATCGGAGTGAAGCTCGTACTCATGCCCCCGCCAGATTACTGGCAATGGCACGAAGCTCGCCAGGAATATTGCGAAGCTCAGGAGATCGCGAAGCGGACTAAGCCAGAGCGGAACGCTCCTTCCGCTTCCGTCCTGCATCGTCCCCACTTGTATCGAAACCAGAAGCCGACAAGCAAGCGTAAGCGCAACCAGTCCAAGCGCGGCCGCGCCGAAGCCTTGGAGGGCTGCGGCAACAAGGGCGAGGGGCAGGGGATTGGTTACCACCAAACCCGCATATCCCCACGGATCAATGCTACGAATCGTACGTGCCCAGCGCAGCTCGTGGCTAAGCAGTTCGCCGAAGTTTTCCTCGGAGCAGATATGTCCCACAAGGAGCCGGGAAATGGCAACCCTTAGTCCCAGCCCGCGAACGGCGATACCGATGGCGTAGTCGTCGGCAAGCCGATCCGAAAAGGCCAGAAAGCCGCCAATGTGATGGAGGGTCGCTGCTCGTAGCGCGATGGTCGAGCCGAAGCATGGGCGCGCGAGCCCGAGCTTCAGACCCACCAATACACTGGGTAGGAAATGCTGATTGGTGGCCGCCGCGGAGAGACTGGACCAAAGGCCGGCAACGGGGATTCCCCGATAGAGGCAAGTCACGAGCCCTGTCCCTGGCGCAGAGAGCCCGGAGACCACCTCTCGGAGATACTCCGGCTCGACCCGAATGTCACTGTCCGACACAACTAGGATGTCGTGGCGGGCGTACGGCAACACATTGACAAGGTTAGAGATTTTCAGATTGCTGCCATGCACGTTCGGGTTGGCCACGAATTCAATATCGTGGTCTGGAAACCGTTCGCGGAGCCGATTTACGGTCGTGCCCGCGGTGTCGGCCGGATCCTGAACGCCGAAGATGAGCTGTATGCGGCCGCTATAGTCCTGGTTGCAGAACGTGGCCAGGTTCGTCTCAAGCTCGGACTCTCCCCCGCAAAGCGGCTTTAGAATTGTGAGGTCCTGGCTCGACGGCAGGGAGTTGGGCATTTTTTGCGCAAATCGCCGCAGGAGCTCTGCCGCAAAAAGGGCATAGATGCAGCCTGAAATAGTGGAGAGGGCAAAAATTGGCCAGAGCCAAGCAGCCAGTTTCACTGTAAGCTCATGCATGAGGGAACTTTAGGCTTCCGTGCAGCGGCAGACCGAACAACAAGAATAGAACCCTCGACGCGTTGGGGGCGATGAGAGCCAGGATACTATCGATTTTTGGGCGGGTAGCTACAATCGCCCTTGCGACGGCGCTCTCAGGATGCGCGGCGAGCGGCTTTTCCGTTCCCTCGCCTGAGCGGCTGGCTTCGCATGACCCGTCCCTCGAACCCAGAGATGCCCGAGCCGCGCTCGATGCACCGAAAGACCTGGCGGCGCTTCCGGGCGAACCGACGGAGGTCTCCGATCCGCTCGAGAGCATGAACCGCTCAGTATTTGAGCGCAACCAGCGCTTCAATCATGCGGTGGTCTATCCGGTTGCCAAGGCATACCGCAATAACGTGCCGGAACCGGTGCGCGACTCGGTTGAAGCCTTTGCCAGCAACCTCACTGAGCCCATGGTCTTCGCCAACGACGTATTGCAGCTCCGCTTGGGGGCTGCTGCGACAACCGTCGGACGTTTCGCAATCAACTCCACCTTAGGCGGGGCCGGCCTCTTTGATGTCGCGACGCGCCAAAACCTGCCGCATCAATCCGGTGATCTCGGACAGACGCTGTATGTTTTGGGCATGCGCGACAGCCCGTATCTGGTGTTGCCGGTTATTGGGCCAACCAACCTACGCGATCTAGTTGGGACGACCGCCGAACTCGCCGCTACCATCCCCGCCGGAGAGTTCGTGGGATTGCTGTCAACTCAGGTTGCTTCCACGGTCAGTAACCTAGGCGTCGCTGGCACGGCTGCGAGCCCCTTCACGAAGCTGGGCCAAGCCGACCAGATGCAGGAGCTCGAGGAGAGCTCAATCGACTTTTATTCCATGCTGCGCAGCGTCGTTTACCAGAAGCGGCAGGCGGAGCTGCAGGAAGCTCTCGAAACGAGCGGCTGGGCCGCTCATCCCTCTGCGCCCAGTTCGCCTGATGGACCTGGAACGGCGTCAGTCACGGCCGCCTCCCTGTTGCAGGTGCCAATTCCTGCGACAAAGGAGCAGGAACTCGTAGCTAATACGTTCCAAGGCGGGCAATGACGGCGTCGCGAGTCGGTATCTGCCGGTGTGCATCCATTGTCGTTGCGCTGGGGCTCGCGCTGTCTCTCCTCGTGCCCGTCAGTGGGTATGCCGAGAGCACGGATCCCGCTGCGTCGCGCATCAACAGCTTCTATTACACGCTGCTCGAAATGATGAAGCAGGCTAAGCAGCTCGGCGTGAAGGGGCGTTACGACAAGCTCGCGCCGGTGCTCACCAAGACCTACGACCTTGCGTCGATGTCGAGGATCGCCGTCGGGCAGAGCTGGAGCACACTTTC
>Ga0116220_10000303_pt1 | contig 19721 bp, 21 predicted proteins | sample Sb_taG_10_FD_88967 | JGI IMG/M metagenome (GOLD analysis project Ga0116220, IMG submission 88967) | Peat soil microbial communities from Weissenstadt, Germany - Sb_50d_7_NC metaG | ecosystem: Environmental > Terrestrial > Soil > Wetlands > Peat | place: Germany: Weissenstadt | collected 2010-09-21
AAGGTTCGACGTCGCCGTTTGCGTGGCGCGGGAGGACGGCCTGCGGCGCCGCTCCGGACCTCGCGATCTCATCATTATAGCAGCGCTCGAGCGCATCGATGACGCCGGCGTTGATGTTGACGAGATCGCCCGCGGCGGCGAAGAGCAACGGGGTGGTCACGCGCGCCGCAGCGCTGGCAAGGCCGCCCAGCGGTCCGACGTCGCCGTAGGCGTCAGGAACCGTGGGCACGGGCACGAGCTCGGCGAGCTCGGGCGGCAGCGAGTCGCGCACGCTAACGATGCAGGGCCGCCCGGTGCCTGTGAGCCGGCGGAAGACTCGGACCAACATGGGCTCGTCACAGACAACTCGCGCGAGCTTGCCGGGCAGGCGCATCGCCCGGCCACCCGCCAGCAGCACGATCGTCACTTGCTCCACAGCAAGGCACCTTTTAGTGGCATGGACCTCGAAGCAACGGACCTTTAGGTCCGTTTCCTTTTGCTTGTCGAATGCCGCTGCGCGAAGCTGCGCGCGAAATACGTGACGATCGCGTCGGCGCCGGCACGCTTGAAGCCGACGAGCATCTCGTCCACGACGCGTTCCTCATCCAACCAGCCGTTGCGCGCGGCGGCTTTGACCATCGCATACTCGCCGCTCACGCTGTAAGCTGCGACCGGCACGTTGACCGCCTCGCGCACTCGCGACAGCACATCGAGATATGGCAGGCCCGGCTTGACCATGACCATGTCCGCGCCTTCGTCGACGTCGAGCAGCGCTTCGCGCACGGCCTCGCGCGCATTGGGCGGATCCATTTGATGGCTGCGGCGGTCGCCGAAGGCCGGTGCTGAATCGGCGGCGTCGCGGAATGGGCCGTAAAACGCGGACGCATACTTCACCGCATAGGTTAGGATTGCGACGTCGATATGACCGTGGGCGTCAAGCGCATGGCGCAGCGCAGCGACACGTCCGTCCATCATGTCCGACGGGGCGACGACGTCGACGCCGCAGCGCGCGTATGACAGCGCGCCACGAGCAAGCAGTTCGAGCGTTCGATCGTTGTCGACCTTGCCATCAGCGCTCAGGATGCCGCAATGACCGTGGGAGGTGTATTCGCAGGCGCAGAGATCAGCGATGACGAGCAGCTCCGGAGCCGCGCTCTTGATCGCCGCGATAGCCCGCTGCACGACGCCGTCCGGATCGTCGAGCCCGCTCGCGAGCTCGTCCTTGGTGGGTGGGATGCCGAAGAGCAGCACCGCCGGGATGCCGAGCGCCGCGGCGGCCTTCGCGTCATCGGCGATACGATCGACCGACTGCTGATACACACCGGGCATCGACGCGATCTCGTTGCGCACGCCTGCGCCTGGAACGACGAAGAGCGGCTCGATGATATCGTCGACGCTGACGCGATGCTCCGCCACGAGCCTGCGCATCGTCTCGCTGCGCCGCAGCCGGCGCGGGCGTTTGGTCGGCGTCGGCACGTTGATGCGGGCCTGTGCCGGCGCGGTTGACGGCTTGACGGATTTCAACGACTTCATCGCGTGTGTTCATCTCGCTGTCTGGCTGAGACGATGATTTCGCGACCGCCGGCCGCGAGCATTTCGGAAGCCAGCGCTTCGACGGCCGCGAGCGCTTCGCTTGCGTCGGCTGCTCGGCCCTGAGCGCTCCGGCGCACGGACGTTGTGCCGTCCGTCGCTGCTATCACGGCCACCAAGCGCCATGTTGCGTCCTGCACGCTCGCGTACGCGCCGATCGGCGCCACGCACCCGCCGCCGACAGCCGCCAGAAACGAGCGCTCCAGACGGACGGCGAACGAACTGGGACCATGATCGAGCGGCGCGAGCAGCGCGCGCACGTCCGCGTCTGCGGAGCGGCATTGCACGTAGAGCGCCCCCTGTCCGACCGCCGGAACCATCACGTCGGGCGCAAGCGGGCTACCGCCGCCCACCGACGGCAACAGGTTGATCCGCGCGAGGCCCGCCAGTGCGAGGATCGCTGCGTCGTACTCACCCGCGCGAACCTTGCCGATGCGCGTGTCGACGTTGCCGCGCAGCGGCGCGATGCGCAGGTCATCTCTGACCATACGCACCTGCGCCGCACGGCGCAGCGAACTCGTGCCCACGAGCGCCCCCGGCGGCAGAGAGCCGATATCGGTGTATCGATTGTCCTGTGACACGAGCACGTCGCGCGCGTCCGCACGCTCGAGAACGACGCCGGCATCAAGCTCCGGCGGCAACCCGGTGGGCAGGTCCTTTGCCGAGTGGACGGCGATGTCGGCACGCTCGTCGAGCAGCGCCTGCATGAGCTCCTTGACGAAGACGCCGTCGCCGCCGATGGCGATGAGGCTGCGATCGATCTGCGCGTCGCCCTTGGTGGTGATGGGCAGTATCTCGCAGTCGACGTCGGCGCGCTCTTGCAGCTGCTGCACCACGAGTTTGGTCTGCGCGAACGCAAGCTCGCTGCGCCGAGTCGCCACGCGTATGGTGCGACGCCGCGCGCGTTGGGCCATGCTGCTCATGGAGGGTTAGTTATGCGAATCGTTGCAAGTTCATGCCGTGCAACGTGTGGTTGATCGTCCGGCGCGAGGCTTGCTGCTCTTACGCCTCGCCGTTTTTGCTTTTATCGCATCGCTGTATTTCGTCCGCCTCGGCGCGAGTTCGCTCTGGGATAACAGCGAACCGACCTACGGCGAGATCGTAAAGGAGCTGTTCCGCACCGGCGACTGGTTGACGTTGCATTTCAACTACCACACCTGGTACATCCACCCGCCGCTCTGGTTTTGGACCGCCGGCCTTTCGGTCAAACTCTTCGGGCTCAACGAATTCGCGCTACGCCTGCCCGCCGCGCTGTGTGGTGTCGCGGCTGCGGCGGCGACCTATGCCGCGGGGCGTCGCCTCTACGGCGAGCTGGCAGGCATCCTTAGCGCTCTCGCCTTTGGAACGAGCCTCGAGGTCATCGTGATCTCGCGCATGGCCATTTTGGACAGCATGCTGCTGTTCTTCAGCACCGTCGCCACGCTGTGGATCTTCTTCGCCATCCGCGACGGCGATCGCAGGGCCTTTTGGATCGCGGTCATCGCAGCCGCGCTCGGCACGCTCACCAAGGGACCGGTGGCAGTTGCGCTGCCGCTGCTCGTCGTCATCGCCTTTCTCATGTGGACGAGGCGCCCGTTCTGGCGCGGACTGCCCTGGATCAGCGGTGCGATCGTCTATCTGCTCGTGGCGGGGTCGTGGTTCGCCTTGGAGACGCTGGCCAACGGCGGCGAATTTTTGACCTCGTATTTCGGATTGAGCAACGTGGGCCGCTACCTCACGCCCTTTGAGAACCAGCCCGGGCCGTTTTGGTACTATCTACCGGTGGCGGCCATCGGTTTTTTCCCGTTTGTCGCCTTTTTGCCCAAAGCGATCAAGTCCGCGTGGCGGCGCTGGACCGAAGACGAGCGCTATCTGCTGACCTCGGCCATCGTGCCATTCATCTTCTTCTCCGCGGCGCAGACAAAGCTGCCCAATTATATCGTCGTCATCTTCCCCGGCCTAGCGATCATGGTGGGGAAGACGCTGCGTGACGCGATCATGGAGAACAGCGTCAAGGCGCTGCGCGGCGCCCTCATCTTCTTGCCGGCGTCGCTCGTCTTGGTCACGATCGGCGTCGTTATGTACGGCGAGAGCCAGAACGCGGGTCCCTTCCACGCACTCGCCCCGTCACTCGCCTTGCTCGGCTGGTTCGTCGTGCCCACCGCCATCGCCACGCTGCTTGTCACGTATCTCGCGAACCGCGTATGGATAGCGCCGGTCGGGCTCGCGCTCATGATGGCCGGGTTCATCGGCACGGTCGCATGTTCGATCCTGCCGCGGACTGAGGCGTTCAAACCGATGAAGGGCATGGCCGCCACCGTCATGTCGTACTACCGTCCAGGCGATAAGGTTGGCATCACGGGACCGCCCGGCGCATACTCGCTGCTCTTCTACACAGAATCGCACGGCTACACGTCGGTCGGATTCAGCAAGGATGCCGACATGCAACCGCAGGCGTTTTTCGACCAGCCGGCACGCGTGCTCGCGGTCGTCAGCCCGGGCGATCCCGCCATGCTGGCCCAGCATGGCATCAAGGTCTGGGTGCTCAAACGCACGCCGAAGCTATGGCTTGTGACCAACCGGCCTCCCAACGGTTGAGCTAAAGCCGCCGACGTTGGGAGTCGCTTGAGCTCGCTCGGGCTAATATCTCTTCGATCACCGACGTCTTGGCGTCGGCATAGTTCTGCACGAACTTCCAGTCTTTCGCGGCGAGCGTGCGCTTGGCGTCGGCGTAGCGCTCGCGATCGTCGGGATGCTGGCGAAGCCGATCCCGAAACGTCAGCATGCGGGCGATCTCAGGGCATCCTGGCGAGAAGACGTGCAGGTTGACGTTCGTGTCGGGCCCCTTGAGCACTCGGTGCTCGTGCCACTCGGGCTCGCGGATGCGCAGCACATACCCGCCCTTCTCCAAGTCGGGCACGTATGCTGGCTCATCGGCCGATGCGGCGACGACGAGCACGACGTCGATGATAGGCTTTGCGATGAGCCCGGGCACCGACGTCGAGCCGACGTGTTCGATCGCAAGCGCCCGCTCTGCCAGAATGCCTTTGATGCGCGCCGCCTCCGCAATGAACAACTGGGGCCAGCGAGGATCGTAGTCTTCGAGCACGATGCGGCCGGCCAGCGGTTTGAGCTCGCCGATCGTGACCTCGCGGATCTGCTCTTCCGTATGCGACGGTGGGTCTGCAGGGCCGTCCTGATGTGGCATAGCGCTCGTCACGTAAGACCGTGTGCGGGGCTAAACCGTCGCACCCTATTTGTATGAGTGCAAGCCGCTGATCCAGATGTTCACGCCGAAGTAGCAGAACAATATCGAGATGAAGCCGGCGATGGACCACCAGGCTGCGCGCACGCCGCGCCACGACGGCCGCGTGTGCAGGTGCAGGTACGAGGCGTAGATGAGCCATGAGGCCAGGGCCGCCGTCTCTTTAGGGTCCCACTGCCAATAGCTCCCCCATGCCATGTGTGCCCAGACGCCGCCAAGGATGATGCCGACGGTCAACAAGATCTCGCCGACCGCGATGACGCGATACGACACGACGTCAAGACGCGCCGATGCAGGCACCATGTCGAGCCAGCCGAGCCAGGCCGGTCTGCCGATCGCCGCTCCCTGCGCCGCGACCGCTGCGCCCACCGACCGGCCGGCGACGCGCGCCACCCGGTCCTCATCCCACTTCTTGAGCAGATAGACGATACTCGTCGCGAATCCGATGAGAAATGCGGCATAGGAGGCGAGCACGATGGGCACGTGGATGAAGATCCACGGGCTCTGCAGCGACGGCACGAGCGGCTCGAGCCCCTTGTTCCAGCCCTTGGCGTAAGCGAGCAGTGCATCGGTGAAGCCCAAGACGAGCGGTCCTGCGAACCATATGTTGAAGCGCGATCCAAAGATCAAAAACATGATGACGGCCCAGAACGAGACCATCGACAGCGAGCCGTACAGGTCGTTCCACGGCACGTGGTGGCTGTAGTATGCCCGCAGACCAAGGCTCATGCCCTGGCTGACAAGCCCAGCGACGGTGAGGAGCAGGGCCAGGCCCACCACGCCGCGGTTGCGGAAAAACCAGTAGACGACGAACGCCGCGATGGCCAGCGCATAGAGGACCACCGCCGCGTCATACCAGCCCATGTACTGCAGCGTGTGTTGCGTCATCGCCGCCTGCACGTTGGCGTTGTACTGCGTATACTGATTGCTCTCAGGCATATGCTTTCACTCGATCCTCGTCATGCGCGCCGCCGCCGGCTGCAAGCGCGTGCGCAAGCCCCGTGGTGAGCGCCGCGAACTCATCTTCGTAGATGGCGTTGCCCTTGGTCGTGGTTGCTGCCACTTCGACGGCGCAGGCATCCCCCTCTGCGCGGATTTTCGCGTACAGCTTCACTGGCACGAAGAAGAGCGCCATGACGAAGCCCGTCACGAGGATGATGCAGCCCAGCGCCACCCAGCTTTGGCCTGGGTCGTAGCGATAGGTCAGCCCCGTCGAGGGCGTCGGCGTAAGCGCTGTGACCCTGTATCCATCACCGACGTCGATGCTCGAACCGACGGGCAAGAGCACAGGCCGGTTGGACGTGGGGATGTTGTCGTGGAAGATCCAGATCGCGTACTCATCGCTTGCCGGCAATGCGACGCCGGCCGGGGTCTGGGACGGATCGGTCGGACCGAGCAGCGTGCCATACTCGATGACCCGGCTCGTGCCCGGCAAGAAGATCGCGTCCTGCGGTTGCAAGCGCCCCTCCGTGCCCGGCAGCGCCAGGACCTTGCCGCGCTGTGTGACCTGCAAGTGTCCGGCGAAGCTGTAGGATGCCTGATAGAAGTAGACGCCCGCCTGCGTGATGTGGGGATGGTTTACGAGGATGATGGCGCGCGATGCTGTGCCTGACGCATCCGCGAAGGTCACGTCGGATTGGAATTTTTGCGCCTGATAGATGACCCCACCCGGCGTCTGCACCGGGACGAACTGCGCCGTGAATGTGTCGAGCGTCAGGCGCAGGTTCGCGGGCGAGACCACGGCGGTCTCTCCTCTGTAGAGCACGACCTGCCCCGAGAAGCCGTGCAACCAGCCCAAGAACACGCCGAACGCGATGACCGTAAAGCCGAGGTGCGCGACGAGCACGCCGTAGCGCGCCCACTTCTGCTTGTCGCCGAAGATCCAGCGAGCGCCGTCGATCACCTGCGAGCGCAGCGAAAAGCCGCGCGACCGCAAGTAGCGCTCGGCGGCTTCGGAAGTCACGGCCGCATCCGCGCCGGCAGCGACAGCGGCGTGCAGCCCGAAGTTCCCGATCGGCACCGCGCGATCTTTGGGGAAGCGTTTGGGGATGACGCGCCGGAAGGTGCACACCGACATCGAGAGCAGCAGCAGCACGACGAGCGAGATGTACGGCACGGAATGGAAGATGCCGGTGAGATGCAGCCGCACGATCGCGTTTGCGATGGGCAGCGGATACGTGTCGTAGTAGTGCTGTTCCGGTTGGTTCTGATCGACGATCGTGCCAACCGTCGTCATCGCCGACCAGATGAGGAAGATGACGACCGGGAACATCACATTGCTGAGAAGGTTGAGGATCTCCTCAAGCAGCGGCTCGGATGCATGCTGCGGCGAGCTGTGTTTCGCCTTCACCTGCGCTGCCTGCGCGCGTACCGAACTCAAGGGCCTATCACGTGCCTCGCTGTCGACGATATTTCGAACGCGATTCCGCTTCTCGCCATAGACGACTTCCCCTGGTCAGATGAAACGGACCTGAAGGTCCGCTGCTGCAAAGGTCCACTGCCGCAAACGTCGGTTGCTACAAAGACGTCAGCGCGGCGATATTTTCGGTTGCGTGAAGCGCACCACGATGATGCTCAATCCGTACAGCGCAAGCAATGGCGCACCGAGCAAGAGCATGGTGAGCGGATTGCCGTCCGGTGCTGCGATGGCGGCGGCGATCATGATGACGATGGTGGCGTAGCGCCACCCTTTGACAAGCGAGCGCGCATTGACAAGCCCGACGCTCGCCAGGATCGAGAGCACGATGGGCAGCTGGAACATGATCGCGAAGATCGCGAGCAGCAGCGTGATGAAGCCGACGGTGGGATCGAGCTGATAGGTGCCGACCACCCCCGCGCTCTGCGTGAAACCCAGCAGCCGGGTCATGATGAACGGCAGGATGAAGAAACCGCATACGGCGAGACCGATCGCCGACATGACGAAGCTCGGAATGGCGTACCATACCACGCGCGAGCGCAGTCTGCGGTCCAACGCCGGCGCGATGAACGCATACGTCTGATAGAGGATGATGGGGAAGGCGATGACGATGCCGATGAGGAGCGACAGCTTCAGATAGACGCGGAATATCTCCGTCGGCGAGAACACATGCAGCTGGATGCCGCTCAAGAAGTATCTCTCGACGAAGGTGAGGAGCTTGCCGACGACCGCGAGTCCGGCGATCGAACACGCGGCGACCGCCGCCACGCAGATGATGAGCCGGCGACGCAGCTCGGCAAGGTGCTCGGTGAACGTCATCTCGACGTCGTCGGAGGCGGGGCGCACCTGCGGCGCTTCGGCCATCTGCGTCGACATCGATCAGGTGAGAGGGATTATTGCTGCGGCGCTGGCGGGGGCGGCGTGGGTGAGGTGCCCGTCGCGGCGGCGTTGGACGCCGGAGGCGGTGCCGGCGTCGTGTCGCCGTGCTGCGCCTTTTCGAATTCTTTCTTCGCCTCGCCCATCGACCGCGCGAGCTTCGGGATCCGATCGGCGCCGAAGAGCAGTACCGCGAGCCCGACCAGGACCGCGATCTCCGGACCGGAGATGATCGCAAACGTTGGGGTCATGTGAGCGTGAAGCTCCTTTCGAGTTCCTTCGTATGGAATATCGGCGAAGGCGACGATCGCCCTGCAGGCTAGGATGAGTATTCGCTAAGAGCGTGCGTCAGCGCTTCAAGCTCGGCGGCTGCTTTGCTGGGGGCAAGCTGGCTGACCGCCGCCCGGGCTTGTGCCTCGTAGTCCTTCACCACCCGCTTCGCGCCTTCGATAGCGGGGTGCTGACGCAAGCGGCTGACCACCTGGGCGAGCACCGCCGTCGCGCCGCCCGTCTCGAGGTCGGATCGTGCGAAGAGCTCGGCGGCGACGGCGCGCAGCTCGGGATCGCCTGATTCGAGCGCCATGATGAGCGGCAGGGTGACCTTGCGTTCGCGCAGATCGGAGCCGGCCGGCTTGCCGAGCGCCGCTTCACTCGCGGTGATGTCGAGCAGATCGTCGCGGATCTGGAACGCCATGCCGAACGCCCAGCCATAGGCGCGCAGCGCCAGCACGACCGGATGCTGGCGCAACGTGGGACCTGACTTCCCCGTCGTGCGCTGCAAGGCGACGATCGAGCCCACTTCTGCGCACGATGCGAACAGCTCGGCCGTCTTCTTCCCGATGATCTCATAGTACTGATCGCGTGCGAGCTGCAGATTGCCCATGGCGCGCAGCTGCTTCACCTCGCCGTTGCAGATCTCGGAGAGCATCGATGACAGGATGGTGGGCACGGGATTGTCGTAGCCCAGCGTGACCTTCTTGAAGACCCAGGAGAAGAGATAGTCACCGGCCAGCACCGAGAAACGGTTGCCGTGGACGTTGTTCGTAGAATCTCTGCCGCGCCGTAGATCGGCGTTGTCGACCACGTCGTCATGGATGAGCGTCGCGACATGGATGAGCTCCATGTACGAGGCGAGCACCGGGTCTTTGGGCGCGTCGGCATTGGTGGCAGTCGCGGCCAACAGCGTCATGCGCGGGCGAAGTTCTTTTCCACCTGCGTCGAGCATGGCCCAGACCGCGCCCGCGATCTGCGCGTTCTCAAGGCTGAGCTCTTCGCGGACGAACTGCTCGACGACCTCACGGATGACGCTCGACGACGAACTGCTGATCATGACAGGCTCGCTGCGAACTCCGGCTCGGCGCGCACGACGGTCGATGCGTCGGTCGTGCCGATGTGCAGGTTTGCCACGCCGCCGACAAGCGACACGTTGCGCGTGTGCGGGAAACCGTTGTTCTTGAAGAGACTTGCGAGCGTGCGCGCATCGGGGAAATTGATGAGCGACTCCGGCAGGTAGCGGTAGGCCGCTCGGTCACCGCCGACCATGCCTCCCAACCAGGGGATCACGCCATAGAAATATGCGAAGAATGCGCGGCGCAGCAACGGATTATCGGGCTTGCCGACCTCGAGATTGACGAATGACCCGCCGGGCTTGAGCACCCGTGCGACCTCGCGCAGGCAGGCCGCGATATCGGTCACGTTGCGCATCGAGAACGCCATCGTCGCGGCGTCGAACGTTCCCGAACCGAAGGGAAGTTTGAGAACGTCCGCTTCCTCGTAGCGTGTGTTGGCGCGACCTTCATGGGCGCGGGCGATGGCGAGCATCTGCGGGCTGAAATCGACGCCCGTGACGCGGCCGCTGGGCACGCGGCGCGCGAGCTCGCGCGTCAGAGCGCCCGTGCCGCAGCACAGATCGAGCACGTGGGCATCGGTGGCCAGCATAAGGCTGCCGGCTGCCTGTTTGCGCCACAGCGCGTCGACGCCGCCGGTCATGACGGTGTTGGCGAGGTCGTACCGCCTCGCGATCTTGTCGAACATCTCGCGAACGGCGCTTCCCTTATCCATATCGGTTGTGGCTGGTTCACGCGGGCCGCGACCCTTTCCTGGGATTGCGCTGGCACGTGTGCGACCATGCGCTTGACGCGGATGCCACCACGCGTGAGGGGAGAGCGCATGGAACAACTTCGGGTCGCCTTTGGCTACGCAGCGCGCGATGCGTTGTGCGCGGCATTCGATGCGGCGCGCGAGCGCATCGACCTCGAATGCTACAGCCTGTCAGATCCCGCGGTCATCGCAAGTCTCAACGCCGCCGCCCAGCGACACGTCGCGGTGAGCGTGCACGTCGAAGCCCACCCGTCTCGATACGGCCGCAAACCGGACACGGGCGAGCGCCCGGATGCGGCGCGGCCGTCATCCGCCGTCGACTCCCTGCGCCGCAGATTCGTCGCGGGCGTCGCGCTCGTCGCCGAGGACGATCCCAACGTCCTCATGCACGGCAAGGCCGCGGTCGTCGACGGACACACCGCGCTCATCGCGACCGCGAACCTCACCACCTGTGGTTTTGAGAGCCCGGGCGAGGTGCTCGTGACCGATGCTGTGCCAAGCGACGTCGCCGCAGTCGCAGCGTCCATCAGCGGATCCGCGGTCAGCGGCGACTACGTCGTGAGCGGACCCGCTGCATCGTTGCGCGCTCGCCTGCAACATCTGTTGGAATCACCCGGTGACCTGCGCATTGCCACTGAGGATCTCTCGGACGAACGCGTCGTCGGCGCGCTCGAGACGCGCAGCGCAGCAGGCCACCACGACCGGGTGCTCATCGAAGCGGACTGCCGCGTCAGCCGCACCCAATACCAAGCGCTCGCACAGCTGCGCGCTGCCGGGATCGACGTCCGCACGCTGCCCACCGGGTACATGCATGAGAAGTATGTGGACGGCGGCGACGAGATCTATGTGGGATCGGCCAACCTCACCCGTAATGGATTAGATGAAGCACGCGAGCTCGGCATCGTCGCGCCCGCATTGGCGTTGGGCCAGGGGGCGCAAGCGCTGCGCGCCGGCTTCGACGGCATGTGGTCGAGCGCCGTCCCCGCCTGACGCACGTCGCGAGCGCACGTCACGTTCTCGCACCGTCATGACTCCGCTACGAGCGGGCGGCTAAGCGGGGGAACAGACGGAGCGCATTCGCGGTCGTCGCCTGCGCGATCGCCTCGGCCGTGGTGTCGCGCAGCGCAGCGATCGCCGCGCAGGTGAGGCCGAGGTAGGCAGGCTCGTTGCGCTGGCCGCGATGGGGCACGGGCGTCATAAACGGACAATCGGTCTCCAGCACGAGCCGCTCGAGGGGAAGCCGCTGCACGGCATCATGCAGATCGGTCGCCTTCTTGAACGTGACCGCCCCGCCGATCCCTAAGAACGCGTCGTGCTCGTCGATGAGCGCCGTGCCTACGTCATAGGATGCGGTGAAGCAGTGGATGACGGCCGGCGTGCCTGGTTTGCGGTGCGCGCTCATGATCTCCATGACCTCATCATATGCTTCGCGACAATGGATGATGGCTGGAAGATCGCGTTCGCCCGCCCATTCCAACTGTCGTGCGAATACCTCGCGCTGGCGCTCGCGCGGCGAGAAGTCGTAGTGGTAGTCAAGCCCCATCTCGCCTGCCGCGACCACACGCGGATCGTCGAGCAACGGCACAAGCCAGCGCAGGTCGCCCGCGTCCTTGGCGAGGTGAGGGTGCACGCCGACCGCCGGCGCCACGGCCGGAAACCGGCCGGCGAGCGAGAGCGTGGCTCGGCTGGTCGCTTCGTCTTGCCCCGCCGACACGATCATCGTAACGCCTGCGTCTCGGGCCCGTGTCACCGTTTGCTCGAGGTCGGGCTCGTATTCGGGGCCGTCGAGATGCGCGTGGGTATCGACTAGCGCGAGCGTCACGCGGGCCCGGCTTCGATCTCGACTCGCGGGAACAGCGCCTGGGGGACGCTTGTCTGCGTTCCCGCTGCAAGCTGGCCCCAGCGCAAAGTCTTCTCCCACGTCTCGCCCGGCGTACCGGCCTGGCCCAAGGCGTCCCACACCGTCTCGCTCGCCACCGGCATGAACGGATAGATGAGCGCCGCGATCCAGCGCACGCCTTCGCACAGATTGTACAGCGTCTCGTCAAGCGCCGCATCGTCCCCGCTCTTGGCGAGCACCCACGGCTTGCTCTGCTCGACGTAGAGGTTGAGCGAGTTGACGCGCTCCCAGATCGCGCTGAGCGCGCCCCGGAAGTCGACCTGATCGAGCGCCGAGCGTGCCGCCTGCACGGAGGCCTCGAACTCGACGTTGATCTCGTCGCCGCTTGTCACCGCAGGCACTTTTCCATCGCGATAGCGCGCGAGCATCGAGAGCACGCGCTGCACGAGGTTGCCAAGATTGTTCGCGAGCTCCGCGTTGTAACGCCCGACGAGCGATTCTTCGCTGAAACTGAAGTCGACGCCGAAGGGCGCCTGCGCGAACAGCACGTAGCGCACGCCGTCGACCGAAAAGCGCTCGATCAGCTCGGCCGGCCGGATGACGTTGCCGACGCTCTTGCTCATCTTCTGGCCTTCCATCGTGATCCAGCCGTTGGCGAAGACGAGCTTGGGGAGCGGTAAGTCCAAAGCGATGAGGATCGCCGGCCAGATGATCGTGTGGAAGCGCAAGATCTCTTTGCCGATGAGCTGGACGTTCGCCGGCCAGAGGCGCTCGAAACGCGCCATGTCGTGGGGATAGCCGGCCGCCGTGATATAGTTGCAGATCGCGTCAAACCACACGTAGATGGTCTTCGATTCGCCCGGTATCGGGATGCCCCAGCTCACCGCGGTCCGCGAGACGCACAGATCCTCGAGTCCACCGCGCAAGAGCGACGCCATCTCGTTCCACGCGCTCTCGGGCCGCACCCAATCCGGAAAGGTGTTGAAGTGGTCGACGAGGATGTCGCGGTATTTCGATAGCTTGAAGAACCATGCGTCTTCGGAGACCCACTCGACCTCACGTCTGCACTCGGGATTCGGACAACGCCCGTCGACGAGTTTGCTTTCCGGCCAGAACGACTCGTCGTTGCGGCAGTACCAGCCTTCGTACTTGCCGGGGACGATATCGCCTTGCTCGCGCAGCTTCACAAAGATCTGCTGGACGGCGGCTTCGTGCTCGGGATCGGTCGTGCGGATGAACTGGTCATACGAGATCTCGAGTTCGTGCCAGGCGCTTTTCCAGCGACCGACGATCTCGTCCGTGAACTGCTTGGGTGACTTGCCTGCAGCCGCCGCGGCATCGGCGACCTTGGGCCCATGTTCGTCCGTTCCCGTCAAGAAGTGCACGAGACCGTTGCCCGTGACCCGGTGATAGCGCGCCAGCACGTCGGCCGCGATCGTGCTATAAGCATGCCCGATGTGCGGCGCGCTGTTCGTGTAGTACAAGGGCGTTGTGAGGTAAAACGTATCTTTAGCCATGTGACCGGCCTTTTTTCAGGCGTTGGATGAAGAAGCCTGCCAAACGGCTAGCGCTTCTTCGTCGTAGCGGCGGTGCGGACTTTGATCGCGAGCGCATAGAGTTCGTTCTTTGATAACCCAGTGGCCAAGCGGATCGCCTCGCTCGCGTCCTTGGCGCTCACCCCGTGCTTGCGCAGGAACGCGATCGCCGCTTCAGCCTGCGCCCCAGCTGTCTTAGCCTGCGGTTTCGCGCCCTCGAGCACGAGCGTGAACTCACCACGCGGCGGAGATATCTCGCGCACGACCGCAGCCGCCGTGCCCCAGGCCTGCTGTTCGAATTTCTTCGTGTACTCGCGCAGCACGAAGAGCTGCCGCTGCGGCAAGGTCGCCGCCACGTCGCCGAGCAGCTCGATGACCCGATTGGCGGCTTCGAACCAGACGATCGCGGCGGGCTCCTCTGCCAGGCCATTTAGGTATGCGCGCCGCGGTCCCGGCTTGCGCGGCGGAAACCCGTCGAACCGGAACGAGCTGACGTCGAACCCGGAGAGCACGAGGGCTGCCGGTACTGCGCTTGGGCCGGGCAACACCTCGATCGGCGCACCGCAGTCGCGCGCCTCGCGGACAAGCTCGATGCCTGGGTCTGAGATACCCGGCATGCCCGCGTCGCTCACCATGGCCACATTCTTGCCATCGAGCAGCAAAGCGCGCAGGTCGCGCAGGCGCGGTGCATGTGCTCCTTCAGGAAACGACCGCAGCTCCGTGCCGATGTCGAAATGTCGTAGCAGGTTCCTCGTCACGCGCGTGTCCTCGGCGAAGATCACATCGCTCTCGCGCAGCGTCCGCAGCACGCGCAGGGTGATGTCCTCAAGATTGCCGAGCGGCGTCGGGCACAGCACGAGCCTGCCGGGGGCGGGCACCTACGGGGCGACCCGGGGGAACGCCCGCCGATCCGGCTCGATCCAGTGGGTTCGCGCTTGCGCTGAGAAGAGACGCTCGTGGCTGTAGAAGCGCATGGGCAACGCTGTGTCGAGCAGATCCGGATTCATCGCCGCGAACTCCTCGAACTCAGACGCCGGGTGGCACGCGGCGTGGAAAGCCACGAGGTGCACCCATGCGGCGGTCAGCGTCTTGTGATACTTCGTGGCGTGACCGTGATGCGCAGCGAAATGCCGGATGGTCGCGTCCATGGCGTCGATCGCTGCGGGCAGCCCGTCGCGGGTGACGTAGAGCCAGGCAGCCCGCACGTGGTCGCGGTGCCGGAAGCCGCTGTTCGGCAATCGGCACGCCTCCAGCGCGCGCAAGAATTTCACGTCAGCTTCACTCATCACGATTCACAACAACCTTTCTCGGTGCAGTACGCCTGCGCCGTCGATGCCACGCGCACGACCGGCCAGCGACGGGACATCACGGTCTGTTCGGCGTAACCTGCCCTTCACACTTTGAAGAACGATATGCCGATGACCCGCGATCGATCGCTGCACGTGCTCGCGTGCGCGCTCTTATGCCTCGCGAGCTTGGGGTGCTCGAAGATCGTCCACACGAGCACGGGCGTCGCGCGCCACGGCTATACGCAACCCGGGGTGCTGCGTGTCGCGATCTCGCAGGACGCGAAGACGCTCAACCCGATCCTCTCCTCTACCACGGTTGATGGGTTCGTCGACCGTCTGCTCTTCGAGCCCTTGATCTCGGCCGATGCTCACGCCGACCCGGTGCCCATCTTGGCGACGGCCGTTCCCACCTTGCGCAATGGCGGGATCAGCCCGGACGGGCTCACGATCGTCTATCATCTGCGGCGTGACGCGCGCTGGAGCGACGGTCAACCGGTGACCAGCCGAGACGTCACGTGGTCGTGGCAAGCGATCATGAACCCCGCCAACAACGCCGTGTCGCGCCATGGCTACGACGTCGTTCGGGCGATCGACACACCGGACGAACACACGGTTGTCGTGCATCTGAAGACCCCGTTCGCGCCGTTTGTGAACACGTTCTTCGCCGAAAGCGATCAGCCGTACAACGTGGCGCCGGCGCACGTGCTGTCCACGTTTGCGACGATCAATCAGATCCCGTTCAACACGGCACCGATCGTCAGCGACGGGCCGTTTCGCTTCGTCGAGTGGGTCCACGGCGACCACATCCTACTGACGGCCAACGACACGTTCTTCATGGGGGCGCCGAAGCTGCGCCAGATTCGCATCGAGGTCATACCCGACGAGAACACCTCGATCCAATTGCTGCGCACGCACGCTATCGATTACATGTTCCAGGCGTCGATCAACACCTATCAGGACCTCAAGAACATTCCCGACGTCCGCATCGTGTGGAACAATATGAACGGCTTCGAAGGCATCGGGTTCAATCTCTCGCACGGCGCACTGCGCGATGCGCGCGTGCGCGCCGCCATCATCTCAGCCATCGACAAATCGGCGCTCGTGCGGAGGCTGAGCGGCGGCCAAGAGAAGACGGCGACCGAAGACCTGCCCGACTGGATGTGGGCATTCAATCCGGACGCCCTGCCGCCGTCATACGATCCCGAGCGCGCCAAACGTCTGCTCGGGCAAGCGGGCTACACCATCGGCGCGGACGGCATGGCGCGCAGAAACGGCGAGCCGCTGCAGCTGCTCTTCGTGTCGGACAGCTCGGATGTGACGCATCGCAAGCTGATCGTGCTCGTGCAGTCGATGCTGCACGCGGTGGGCATCGACACGGTCATCAAGCTCTACCCACCCGACCTGCTCTATGCCCCTGCCGGTATGGGAGGGATCATGCACGGTGGCAAGTTCGATCTCATCACCGAGCCGTGGTATTCGGGCATCGACCCGGACGATTCGTCGCAGTTCATGTGCCGCTACATACCGCCCGCCGGGTACAACGACACCCGCTATTGCAATGCGGAGATGGACGCCCTGCAGCTGCAGGCGCTGTCGACCTATGCTCAGCCGGCGCGCCGCCGAGCCTATTTCAAGATCGAGGCGCTGCTGGCACGCGATAACCCGCAGATCTACATCTGGTGGCAACGCCAGCAAGAGCCGGTCAGCGTCGACTTCAAGGGTTTCGCACCCAATCCGGTCGTCGAATCATGGAACGCCTGGCAATGGAGCATCTAGTCTCACGAGTTGTGCAGTCTTACGGGCTCGGCATTGAGGCTTGGGGGTAGTATAATTGACCTCGAGAGCCGGGGAGGTCCGCCATGCACAAATATCCTTTGGTCTCGGGTCCGAGCCGGCACGTAGGCGGCCTGCTCACCCTTTACCTCGCGGCAGGAGCATTGCTTCTCGCGGGCACGGGATGCGGATCCAGCCCGGGCAACAATAAGATCGCGATCACGAGCGTGCCGGATGCACGGCTTTACGGCATTGGGGGCATCGAATCGGCCGGATTCCCAAATGACGTGACGGTGTTCGAGGGGCCGCTCTCCTCTCAAGCACCGCCGCCGGCAGCTTCTCGGCGCCCCTTGTAGCTGGGGATTTGAATGAGGGCATCGCGGTGGATCCGACCGACACGACGGGCGCGGTCTACGTGTCCTCGAGCGCTGGTCAGGTCTGCAAGTTCGCTCGTCCAAATCCTAACGCGACCACCCCGCTCTTCACCATTTCCGGTTTTGCCAACCCGAACTACCTTGCATTCGACAGCAACGGTGATCTGTTCGTCGGCGGTGGCACGACCGTCGTCGAGCTCAACCATCCGATCACGAGCGCGAGCGTCCCACACCAAGTCATCAATAGCAGCAACGCTATCGTTGGTCTCGCGCTTGATGCGAGCAACAATCTGTATGACCTGGTCGCAACGCCGGCAGGATCAGGTCAACTGCAGGCGTACGCGCCGCCCTACACCGCTCCGCCGGTCGTGACGAGCAATAGCGTGGCTCATGCATCGAGCATCGCGTACGACCCGGCGGCCAACGTCCTCTTCGCCCTCTCCTTCAACTTAGGTAACACCGGAGGGACGGTCTCAGGCTTCCCGCTGCCCTTGACTGCCAACGCATCCCCCACCATCAACGTGAACGTCACGGGTTGTCTGGGTGGTTTCGCGTTCGACGCGGCCGGTAACTCATTTCTCGGCCTCTGCGGCGGCTATCCGTCAGGTGGGAGCGTCGCCGTTGAAGGTCCGCCGTTCATCGGTGTGGCTGGATTCACGTTCGCGTCTCCATTCTCTTTAAACCCGCTCATCACGGGGCCGTGAGATCTCCGCACAGAGTAGAGACGAGCCCCGTGGCGAGATGATACCTGGCACCCACAACTGCTAGACGCCCCTCCTCCCGCGCAGACGAAATGATGGGTCCCGCGCGCTGGAGCGCTGAGGTTACGGCGCAGACGTTCTGTGCGATCGCTGCCTGCAGCACGTCGTCATGCTGACGCACGAGCTCGACGCTCGGTCGGATGGCGTCGACGATCATCGCGATGCGCGACGAGAACGGACGCTGATTGATCACTGACTGAACCGCTGCGGCGACGGCGCCGCAGTTCGAGTGGCCGAGCACCATGACGAGCGGGCAGCCAAACGTCTCGATGGCGTATTCGACTGATCCGATGACGTGATCGTTGAGGATATTGCCGGCCACGCGGATGACGAAGAGATCGCCGAGGCTCTGGTTGAGGACGATCTCGACCGGTACTCGCGCATCCGAACAGCCCAGCACAATGGCGAACGGACGCTGTTCGGCGATCGTCAGGCGGCGCCTAGCCACGTGGTCGAGTACGCCTTTGGGCGCGGCGTCGGCCGCATATCGACGGTTGCCGTCGATCAGGCGTTGCAGGGCTTCATCTGGTGAGATCGATTCGAACAGACAACACCTCGCGGACGGAGACCCGGCCGTCTCTTCGCCTGGGTTTGGGCGTTTAGCAATAGGCCGCCTCGAGGCTCTTGACATGTGACCTTATGGTCACGTATACTACCAGGCATGGACGATGTGTTCAAAGCCCTCGCCGACCCCACACGGCGGCGCCTGCTCGATGCGCTGTTCAAGCGCGACGGGCAGTCGTTGAGCGAGCTCGAGCGGCGCCTACCGATGACGCGCTTCGGTGTGATGAAGCACCTGCGCGTGCTCGGCACAGCGGGTCTTGTCGTGACGAAGCGGCGCGGGCGCGAGAAACTGCACTTTCTGAACCCGGTGCCGATCAGGCTCGTCCACGACCGGTGGGTGAGCAAGTACGCCGAGCCCTGGGCCGCGACCATGAGCAACCTGAAGCAAAGATTGGAGGATGACACGATGGAGAAAGTTTTCGAGATCTACATCAAGACCACGCCGGAGCGTCTCTGGCAGGCGATCACCGACACCGAGATGCGCCGCACGTATACGTTCGGGGCCGTCATCACGTCGGACTGGACACCTGGCTCTCGCTACGAGGGCCACGGCTGGGGTGCGCCGATCCTCGAAGGCGAGAACCTGGAGGTCGATCCCCCGCGCCGGCTGGTCCAAAGCTTCCGCGCCCTGTGGAGCGACGACGTGAAGCGCGAGGGGACATCGAGGGTCACATGGGAGATCGAACCGGTCGGCGACTCGTGCCGGCTGACCGTGACCCACGACCAACTGCGCGAGGGCGCCCACGGCGAGATCTACGGTGGCTGGCCGATGATCCTCTCCGGCCTCAAGACGCTGCTCGAAACCGGCAAGACGCTCACAACACCCGGCTCGCTGCGCTTTTCACAACCCCCGCAAACGCCCGCCTAACACGCGTGCGCACGTACCGACGGCCCAAGCCGCTACTGCAAGTGCGGTTTGGGCCGGTATTCCAAATCCTCAGGATTGAATCGGTGCTCGATCAATTCACCATCGTGCTTCTTGTAACGAACCACGATCGTCCGGGTGTCCACTTCGATGACTTGCCCCTCGACGCCGAGGTTCTTGATCAGCACGTGATCGCCACGTCGTAGTTCCATACGCCACACTTCGGCCACGCCCGCGCCTCGCCTGTTGCAATCGCCGGAAGCTCGTGTGCGAGCAACCCGCCGGCAATGACCATCACCGCCGGAGTCGCGCAGCGTTTTCGGCTCATCAACATGACGACATTCGGCACCGGCATCATCGTGTCGCTAGTATCTGCGACCGGTACGGCTACATGGGTCCCGATGGCGCTGGACAGTGCGGACCTGCCGGCGGCGCAGCGCCGTTCCGAATCAGCCGTTCAGTCGATCACGATCGGCGAAACGCGCGACTTCACAATCGAGCCGCGCGGGCCGGGC
>Ga0116220_10000304_pt1 | contig 19715 bp, 14 predicted proteins | sample Sb_taG_10_FD_88967 | JGI IMG/M metagenome (GOLD analysis project Ga0116220, IMG submission 88967) | Peat soil microbial communities from Weissenstadt, Germany - Sb_50d_7_NC metaG | ecosystem: Environmental > Terrestrial > Soil > Wetlands > Peat | place: Germany: Weissenstadt | collected 2010-09-21
AGGCGGTGGCCGCGCACGACCGCGAGAACCCGACGCACACCGCGTTTGGCATTGGGCTGGCGCACTTCGACATGGAGCGGCTCGGGTTCGAGGAGAGCGAGGAGGTGCTGCCCGGCATCACGATCCACGCGGACGGCGGCGTCACAGGCAACTTCCGCGTGCTCTGCGACGGCCAGCACGAGGAGGGCGCGAGCGAGTCCGAGTCCGAGGTTGTCGAGGCGGTCGCCACGCAGTCGGTTCCGGCGGTCATGCCGGGGACCGCGCAGCGCGAGCTCTGACGCCGCAGCGTCAGCCCGCAACGACCGGCGAGGGCACCCCCGCGCGCTCGGCGATCATCACGACCAGCCGTTCGATCGTCGGGCACTGCAGCCCGTGGCGCGCCGCGGCGCGCAGGATCGCGCCGGGGATGGCGTCCAGCTCGGGCTCCCGTCCCGCGGCGATATCGCGCGCCATCGAGCTGCCGAGCGTCTCGTGCGCGAGCTCAAGCTCGCCCAGCGCGGCCTGCGGATCGACATCGTCGGCGCCCTCCGCCCGCCCGACCGCGCACGCCTCCTCGATGCTCGCCACCAGATCCGCGCGCAGCTCCGGCGTGGAGCGGATCTCGCCCAGCAGGGCATCGTAGGCGCTGGTCGTGCACGCCAGCGCGTTCAGGCGCACGAGCTTGGACCACATGACCTGCGCCTCGGAACGCTCTGACACCGGCAGGATCACCCTGACGGGCACGCCGGCGTCTTTGAACGTCTGGGCCAAAGCTTCCATCCCCGCGAGCGCGGACTGGCTGTGGGTGGCCATGTCTATGAGCAGGAACGGGCTCGTATGAACGATCACGCCCGGCTCGGGACGGTCTGACTCGACGCGGATCGTGCCCGCGAGCACCGTGTCCGGATCGAACCGCTCGCGCAGCACCGCGAGGTGGTCGAGCCCGTTCAGCAGCGGCAGCACGAGGCCGGGCTCGACCTCGACACGCCGCAGCGCGGCCTCGAGACCGGCGGCCTTGGTCGCGACGATCAGGACATCCACTCGTTCCCGCAACCACGCGTGCGCCCGCACACGTGCGTTGACGTCGCCAAACATAACGCTCCGCACCGACAGACCCCGCTCGGCGATCACCTGCGCGGTGGACTCCTGTGCAACGACCACCACCTCGGTGCCGGCTTGCACAAGCACGCCCGCCACCAAGCCGCCCACGCCACCCGGGCCGAGAACGGCGACTCTCATGTCAATGGATCAATCAGCACGCCCGGATTCATTATCCCGCACGGATCGACCGCCGCTTTGGCGCCGCGCAACGCCTGCGCGAACGGCTCCGGGCGCTGGCGGTCATACCAGGGCCGGTGATCGCGCCCGACGGCATGATGATGGGTGATCGTGCCCCCGCATGCGATCACCGCGTCGGAGGCGGCGCGCTTGATCGCCATCCACTGCTGCACCTCCTCGCCACGGCGGGCGGGGGCCATCACGGTGAAGTAGGGCGCGGGACCGTCTGGGTAGACGTGGGTGAAGCGACAGCTGAGAAGGCCGGCGCCACGGCCCGAGGGCGCCGCGACAGACTCGATCGCCTCGCAGACGGCGGCCGTGACGTGCGCGTGGAAGGCGGGGAACCGCTCCCAGGTGATCGCCGTCTCGAACGTCTCCGACAGGACACCCATCGCAACAAACACGTCACGCAGGTACGGAGCGCCGAGGAACGCGCTGCGCCACGAGCTCACGGCGTCCCCGCCAGCGCGGTCGCGGGGGTCGCGGCCATCGGACACGGCACCCCCGTGCTCGGCACAGATCGCAAGCGCCCGGGACATGGCGTGCTCGACAGAATGGTCGGCGGACTCGAACCCGAGCACGAGCAGCGCGGCGGACCCGTCGCCTGCCATCGTCATACGCGCCTCGCCTGCGTCGATGAGCCGGCAGTTGGCAGGATGAAGACCCGACTGGCTGAGCGCGCGCACGCACTCGGCGCCGTCCAGAAAACGCTCGAAGTGAACGCCCGCCGAGGCGCGGTGCGAGGGTCGCGGCCGGACCCGGACCCAAGCCTGGGTGATCACGCCGAGGACGCCCTCCGACCCAGCGAGCATCCGGTCGGGGCTGACCCCGGCGCCGGAGCCGGGCAGCCTGCGCGACTCCCACACGCCGGCGGGCGTGATCGCGCGGGTAGACTCGACGAAGTCCTCGATGTGGGTCAGCACGGTCGCGAAGTGTCCGGCCGCGCGCGTGGCGATCCAGCCGCCGAGCGTGGCGAGCTCGAACGACTGCGGGAAGTGGCGCAGCGTGCATCCGTGCTCGGCCAGCTGGGCCTCGAGGACGGGTCCGCAGGCGCCCGCCTGGATGAGGGCCGCGCGCGAAACGGGGTCGACCTCGAGCACCCGGTCGAGCGCTCCCAGATCGATCGAGACGGCGCCGTTATAGGAAGTGTCGTACGCGCCGATGTCAGGAGTGACTCCGCCTACGACCGAGGTGCCCCCGCCATAGGGGATCGCGGCGACGCGCTCGGCCGCGCACCACTCCAGCAGGCGTTCGACGTCCGCCTCGTCGCGCGGGCGTGCGACGAAGTCCGGGGGGTGGGCGAACTGTCCGCGAAAACCACGCACCACGTCGGTGTAGGACTTGCCGAGGGCATGCGTCGCGCGCGCGTGCACATCGCTTGCGCAGATATCCGCCAGTCGCGCCGGCGGCGCAATGCGCGGCGGGGCCAGCTCGACCGCCTCCAGCGGCACCGGCCCCTGCACCTCGCCGAGGACGACATCACCAAGCGCGGGACTCAGGTGAGCGGCGAGCCCCGCGGCGGTCTGGCGCACCTCGGCAACGCCAGGCTGCTGATCCTCGAAACCCCAGCCCCAGTGCTTGCGCCGACGGATGTTCACCGCGCGGAGTGTATGGCCACTAGCCTGTAGCTGAATGGCAGCACAATCGCAACCCACGGCACGATCGCAACCGGCGCAACCACAGACGACGGCGACCGAGCAGCCGCAGATCCTCGCGCGCGGGCCGTGGCCGCTGGAGCAAATCAGGGCCAACTGGCGGGCGGAGCACTACGAACCCTCGCGCGAGCACTCAGAAGCGGCCGACGCGGCGATCGGCGCGCTGCGCGAACGGGGATCGCCGAGCCATGACGGCGTGGCAGCACGGCTGATCGATTACACGCAGGACCAAACAAACGGAATCGCGATAGAGCTGCAGCCCCAGCGTTGGGCGCTGAGGCTGATTCCAGGCGACGCCTCACAAAGCGTTGCGGCGTTGTGCGTCACGCGCTCGGCCGACGGCCGCTGGCTGGCCGGTAGGCGCGCGGGGTGGGTCGCCTCGTGGGCGGGACGCTGGGCGCTCGGCGCGGGCGGAGCGGTCGACCTCGACGAGAACCCCGCTGACACGCTCGTGCGCGAGCTTTCAGAGGAGTGGTCGGTCACGCCCGAGCGGGTGCGCGGCGAGGCGCTCGTGCAGCTGCCCCACCGGCTGGTGATGTTCGTCGGGCAGGCCTGGCTTGCGGAGGGAGTCGACGCCGAGGTGACACCCGACCACGAGCACGACGAGTTCACCTGGTGGCCACGTGAGATCGACGAGTGGCCGGCGGAGGCCGAGGCGCCGCTGCGCCTGATGGCGCGCTGGCTGACGGCGGAGTGAGCACGCGTGCGGCCTCGGAGCCGAGCGCTGGGCAGATCACGTTTGGGCGTCTGAAGTGGGTGTCGTTCACCCACTCGTGCATCTACACAGCGCTGCTGGTGTGCGCGTTCGTGGCGAGCAAACCCGAGCCGCTGACATTCGTGCTCGGACTGGGACACGGGCTGCTCTGGATTGGCATGTCGCTGACATGCATCGTATGCGCGCGCCTGCGGATCGTGTCGCTGAGACTGGCCGTGGCGGTCGCCGTGCTAGGGGGGATCGGACCGTTTTTTGGCAGCTACGAGTTCGTGCGTGAGCAGCGGAGCCACTCGGCCGGGGAAGCCAAAGCAGACGCCGTGAAGACCGTGTGAAAACACTCATAACCCTGCCGGTGAGGTTCAGCGGCGAGCCGCGCTAGAGTGAAAGCCACATGGCGGCGGGCACCACGGCTCAGCAGACAATCGACGTCGTGACCCCCGCCGCGGGCGAGTCGGTCACCGAGGGGACGATCCTCGAATGGCACGCGAAGGTCGGGGATTCGATCGGGGTCAACGACACGATCGTCGAGATCTCGACCGACAAGGTGGACGTGGAGCTGCCCTCGCCGGCGAGCGGTACGGTGACGGAGATCCTGGTGGCAGAGGGAGATACGGTCACGGTCGGTCAGGTGATCGCGCGCATCGCGGTCGGGGACGAGCAATCAACCGCGCCCGAGGTACCGACAACCAACGGAAGCGCATCTGAAGAGCAGGCGCCCCCAACGACTCAGCCACCCGACGGGACAAAGGTGTCCCCGGTGGCGGCACGCGCGGCGGCGGCCGAGGGTGTGAACCTAGCGGACGTCTCCGGCAGCGGACCGGGCGGGCGGATAGTCAAGTCCGATGTGCTCGGCACGGTGGCCAGGGAGGCGACGGCCGCAGGCAACGGCTCGGTCGGGGTGGCAGAGAAGCCAAAGGGAGCCCAGCAGCTTAAAGGCGGCAGCGCGGCGCTGGCGAAATACATGGAGCAGTCGCGCTCGATCCCGACGGCGACAAGCTTCAGAACGCTGGCCGTGACGATGCTGGACGCGCGCAGGCGCGAGCTGAAGGCGGCGGGAAAGAGGGTGTCGTTCACCCATCTGATCGCGTGGGCGATCGCGCGCGCCGCCGAAGACACACCGGTGATGGCAAACCATTACGCCGAGATCGACGGCAGGCCAAACCGGATCGATGACGGGCAGGTGAACCTCGGGCTGGCGGTGGACGTGGAGAAGAAGGACGGCTCCAGGACGCTGATGGTGCCGGTGATCTCAGGCGCGGGCAGACTGAAGTTCGACGAGCTTGTGGCGGCGTATGACGCGCTCGTGGACAAAGCGCGCGCGAACACGCTGACAGCGGACGACCTGCAGGGGGCGAACATCACGCTCACCAATCCCGGCGGCATCGGCACGGTCGCATCGGTCCCGCGGCTGATGGTCGGCCAGGGCACGATCGTGGCGACCGGCTCGATCTCCTATCCGCCCGGCCTGGCGGGCATCGGCGAGACGATCGGCGCGGAGAAGGTCATGACGATGACCTCGACCTACGACCACCGGATCATTCAGGGAGCGGAGTCGGGCAGGTTCCTGGCGGAGATCGAGGCCTACCTGCAGGGCGAGCACTCCTTCTACGAGGACGCATTCGCGGCGCTGGGCGTTGGATTGGGATCCGCCCCGACCCCTCCACTGCCGGCGCCACCCGCGCCCGCCACCGCGGCGGGCGCAACCGAGACGGCGGCCCAGGCGACGACGACACAGGCGGGCGCACCACCGAACGAAGAGCTGCTGCAAGCGGTGCAGGCGGCGAGCACGCTCGTGACGCGATTCCGCAGCCACGGCCACCTCGCAGCCAGACTGGACCCGCTTGGCTCAGAGCCCGAGGGCGAACCGGGGCTCGACCCCGAATCGGTTGGGCTGACGCAGGCGATCACGACGCAGATACCGGCGAAGATCCTGCACATGTACGTGCCGGGGGCGACGCTCGCCGACGCGCTGCCCCACCTGCGCGAGACCTACTGCGGGACGATCGCATATGAGATCGAGCACATCGCCTCGCACCGCCAGAGAGTATGGCTGCGCGAGCACATCGAGTCGGGCGAGTTCCGCAGGCCACTGACCAGCGAGGAGCAGCAGACGCTGCTCAAGCGATTGATCGAGGTGGACGCGCTGGAGCGATTCATGCACAAGGCGTATCTCGGCCAGCACCAGTTCTCGATCGAGGGGCTGGACATGACCGTGCCGATGCTCGACGAGCTGATCCAGCTCTCGGCGGCGCACGGCGGCAAAGAGGTCGTGATCGGCATGGCCCACCGTGGACGGCTGAACGTGCTCGCGCACAATCTGGGCCGCTCCTATGACACGATCTTCGCCGAGTTCGAGGGGGCCTCGACGCTCGAGGCTGTGACGACGATCCCCCAGGGTGGCACCGGCGACGTCAAGTACCACCACGGCACCCAGGGCTCCTACCAGCTGCCAGACGGCGGCGAGATCATGGTCAACCTCGAGTCCAACCCGAGCCATCTCGAGTACGTCTCGGCGGTCGTCGAGGGAGCCACGCGTGCGGCGCAGACGACCAGACACGGCCCGCACGCCCATCAGGACACCAACGCCGCGGTGCCGATCGCGATTCACGGCGACGCCTCGTTCCCGGCTCAGGGAGTGGTCGCGGAGACGCTGAACCTGCAGGCACTCGACGGCTACAAGGTCGGGGGAACGGTGCACCTGATCATGAACAACCAGGTCGGGTTTACGACCGATCCCGACGACGCCCGCTCGACGCAGTGGGCCTCGGACCTGGCGAAGGGCTTCGACGTGCCGATCATCCACGTCAACGCCGACGACGTGCCGGCGTGCGCGAGCGCTGTGCGATTGGCGTTCGCGTTCAGGCAAGAGTTCGGGCACGACGTGCTGATCGACCTGATCGGGTATCGGCGGTTCGGGCACAACGAGTCCGACGAGCCCGCATACACGCAGCCGGAGATGTACGCGAAGATCAAGACCAAGAAGCGCGTGTCCGAGCTGTGGGCGGAGCGGCTCATCGCCGACGGGGTGGTGAGCAAGGAGGAGGTCGACAAGCTCGGGCAGAGCGTGTGGGACAACCTGACGATCCTGCACCAGCGGTTGAAGGCCAAGATCAAGTCGGCGGCAGAGCACGGCGCCGAGCACGGCACGGGCGAGTATCAGCTGGACCGCTCGCCGAGCCCGGATGTGACCACGGCGGTGGCGGCCGATCGGCTGCGCCGGCTGGGCGAAGAGCTGCTGAGGACGCCGGACGGGTTCACGGTCCATCCAAAGCTCGTCAAACAACTCGAGCGCCGGCGCGAAGCACTGAACGACCAACTCGCGGCGAGCGCAGCCGGCGAGCGGCAGGGCGAGGCCGGTTCGGGCGAGGGTTCGCAGCTGGCATCGCCAATGCATCCCGCGATCGACTGGGCGCACGCCGAGGCGCTCGCGTTCGCGTCGCTACTGACGGAGGGCACCCCGATCAGGCTGACCGGGCAGGACACCGAGCGAGGAACGTTCAGCCAGCGCCACCTGGTGCTGCACGACGCGAAGACCGGGCAGACTGTGTGCCCGATCCAGAGCCTGCCGGAGGCGCTGGCGCCGCTCGAGCTGCACAACAGCCCGCTCTCAGAGCTTGCGTGCATGGGCTTCGAGTACGGCTACAGCCAGGAGGCACCGGAGACCCTCGTGCTGTGGGAGGCGCAGTTCGGGGACTTCGTCAACTCGGCGCAGGTGATCGTCGACCAGTTCATCGTCTCGGCGCTGGCCAAGTGGGGGCAGACCTCGCGGCTGACGCTGCTGCTGCCACACGGGTACGAGGGCTCGGGGCCGGAGCATTCATCGGCGCGGTTGGAGAGATTCCTGATGCTGGCCGCCGAGGGGAACATCCGCGTGGCGAGCCCGACGACGCCCGCGCAGTACTTCCACCTGCTGCGCCGCCAAGCGCGCGTCGCCAAGCAGCGCCCGCTGATCGTAATGACGCCGAAGTCGCTGCTGCGACTGCCCCAGGCGACCAGCTCGATCGCCGACATGGCGGAGAACACGCGATTTGAGCCTGTGCTCGCCGAGCCGGGAGTCAAAGACGAGCTGGTCAGGCGGCTGGTGCTGTGCACGGGCAAGATCTACTACGACCTCGCCGGCCACCCCGACCGGCCCAAGCACGACGGTCTAGCCGTGGGTCGCGTGGAGCTGCTGTACCCGTTCCCCGAGGGGCAGGTCCTCGAGCTGATGGGGCGCTATCCGAACCTGAAAGAGGTCGTGTGGGTGCAGGAGGAGCCGCGCAACATGGGTCCGCGCGCGTACATGTTCCCCAGGCTGATGCAGATCATGCCCGACCAGATGGGCTTCGGCTACATCGGCCGGCCCGAGCGCGCAAGCCCGGGCGAGGGCTACCCAGCCGCGCACATCGCCGAACAGAGCCGGATCGTCACAACCGCGATCGACCCGGGCGTGCCCATCTCGCAGTACCCGCGCAAGACGCCGGGGCAGCGCTGATGGCGGCGTTGTGGCGACGACTCCGCCAGATCATGGCGCAGCGCAAACGCAAGAAGAAGCGCTTGGGGAGCTAACGACCGCGCCCACGCAGACGCGCCGAGGGGCGCGGGTCAAACCTGCGCGGTTCAGCGCCCACGCCAGACGGGGTCGCGCTTCTCCTTGAAAGCCGCGGCCCCCTCTTTGGCGTCCTCAGACGTAAGCACCGGCCCCGAGATCGCGACCTGGCGCTCGAACATCTCCCCGGTGGACCAATCGAACTGCTCCTGCAGGATGCGCTTGGACGCGGCCACGGCGAGGGGCCCGTTACGGGAGATGGCGCCGGCGAGCTCGAGGGAAACGTCAACGGCGCAGCCGGGCTCGGCGAGACGGTTGACGACTCCGAACTCGTGAAAACGCTCCGCGGGCAGGGGATCGCCGGTGAGCGCCAGCTCCATCACCACGTGATAAGGCATTCGTCGCGGTAGACGCAGCAGCGCACCGCCAGCAGCGACCAGCGAGCGCTTGGCCTCGGGGATGCCGAGCTTGGCCCCGCGCGCGGCGACGATCAGATCGCAGGCGAGCGCGACCTCCATACCACCGGCGACGGCGAACCCCTCGATCGCGGCGATCAGCGGCTTGACCGAAGCGCGCTGTGCAATACCCGCAAAACCGCGGTCGCCGAACCAGGGAGACTCGCCCTTGACGAACGCGCCGAGGTCCATACCGGCGCAGAAAAACCCCCCCGCGCCGGTGAGGACGCCGACCGACAGAGACTCATCGGCATCGAGCTCATCCAGCGCCCCGGCGATGCCAGCGGCGACGGCGGCGTTGACCGCGTTGCGCACCTCGGGGCGGTCGATCGTGATGATCAGCGTGGAGTCTCGCCGCTCGGTGAGGACGGCGGACGAGGTGGTTTCTGCGGTGTCGGTAGCCATGGCCGAGACTATGCCGCAAACAGGGTCAGCTCGGGCTCGCGGTTACCGCGCAGGACCTCGACGTCGACCTCGACGCAGTCGATCCCGCGCGAGGCGGCCAGAACGCGCGCCTGGGGCTTGATCCACTTGGCGACGAGCACCCCGCGACACGAGGCGAGCGCGGGGTCGAGACGGATCCGCTCCAGGTAGCGGGTGAGCTGCTGGACGGACTCCATCGTGGCGATGCGCTTGATCTCCACGGCGACCCACTCGTCCTCGGTGTCGCGGCACATCAGATCGACGGGACCGATGTCAGTCGGCCACTCCCGGCGCACCAGGCGAAAGCCCTCGCCGCACCAGTGAGGAGCATCAGCGAGCAGCTCCTGCAGTTCCCGCTCGAGACCCTCCTTCTCAAGCGTCGCGACGTCGTCGACCTCGTGATCGATGTCGGCGAGGACCTCCGATATCGAGATCTCCAGGCGCTCGTCGGCGCGCTGCTTGCGCACGATCAGGCGCTCGAGCCCGCCATCGGAATCGTCGCCGGCGCGCTCTTCTTCGAGGACGGTCGGCGGGGTCATCCAGTTCAGCGGCCGCACGTTCGGGCTGCCACCGTCGGCCCAGACCATGAAGGTGCCGTCGGCCTTGAGCATCAATAGGCGGACGGCCTCGGGCAGGACAGTGGTGGTGCGGCCGACGTAGGAGACCTCACAGCGGGCGACGATCAGGCGCATCGCCCGAACGTACAGGCTCGGCCGGATCGACCTGGGTGGGCGGATCGGCCGAGGGCGCAGCCACGGCGACACCGGCCTGCGAATGCGGGACCGGTGCGGGCGCCGGCTCGCCTACCGGCCCTCCCGTGCCGCCGTCGGCGCCGGCGGATCCATCGCTCATGGCCGCGCGGAACTCGCGGATGCCTTTGCCCAGCGAACGCGCGACTTCCGGCAACCGCTTGGGCCCAAGCACGAGCAGGGCGACCGCGGCCAGGAAGATCAGGTGGACAGGATTCTCGATGCCCATGCAGTGGTATTGGGTTACGTGACGAGGGCCACGGCCGATCAGCTCCAGGGTACCGCCGATCCGGGCCGTAGGGTGTGACGGCGTGGTTCAGGAATCCTCCGCGCAGCCTGGACAGCCCGCGACGGCGCCCGGCCGTCCCTATCCGCCGGCGGGCGCCGGCGAATCGCCGTGGCCGGCGCAGCTGACGGTGCTGGCGGCGATCTGCCTGCAGCTGGCGCTGCCCGAGCGGCTGACGGTCGGCCCGACGTGGCTGGTGCCGGCGCTGGAGGGGGCGCTGCTGGTGGGGATGTTCGTGGCGACGCCCAGGCAACTAGAGGGCGAGCACAGGCGCAGGCGGCGTGTCGCGCTGGGGCTGACAGCGTTCGTGAGCGCCGCGAACGTGTACTCGCTGGCCGCGCTGACGCACTTTCTGCTGCACCACAACGTCTCCGACGGTCATGCGCTGATCGGCTCGGGCGTGCTCATCTGGCTGACGAACTTCCTGATCTTCGCCCTGTGGTACTGGGAGCTCGACCGCGGCGGGCCGGGGGTACGCGCTGCCGGGCACGACGGCCCGCCGGACTTCCTGTTCCCGCAGATGAACGATGACCGCATCGAGCCCAGCGGGTGGCGACCGGGATTCATCGACTATTTGTACGTATCGCTGACGAACGCGACCGCGTTCTCACCGACCGACACGATGCCGCTGAGCCCAATGGCCAAGAGCGTGATGGGGCTGCAGGCGATGGTGTCGCTGGTGACGATCGGGCTGATCGTCTCACGCGCGGTGAACATTCTGTAGGGGGTGTGTGCGTGGAGAGAGGAAGATAAGTAGGGAAGGAAAACATATATTTAAAAACTTGGTAATACTATCGCAATACCGCACTCGTTTTTTTTATTACATACATCCCCTCCTTGATCTACATCCTGCCCTTTGTCCAGCCTCTCCCCCCAAAAAGCCTGAGATCACGCAGCTGAAACCGCGCTACGCGGCTCCAGTGCGAGAGCCTGCTCGATCAGCTCCCGGACGGCCTCGCCGCTGCCGAGCGCTGCGGCGCGCCGCAGCGCTCGCAGCGAGCCCTCGCGGTCGAGCAGGCGCAGCCGCAGACGACCCAAACGCTCCCACGCGCCCGCATCCGAGGGGCCGCGCGAGGCGGCGCGCTCGGCGGCCTCCTCGGCAAGGTCGATCGCGCCCATGTCCTCGTAGATGCGCGCGGCGAAGCGATGCGCGGCGGGACGGGAGCCGTCAACGCGCGCCCAGTCACGCACCGAGCGGGCGGCAGCCTCCAGGTTGCCGGCCTGCCAGAAGGCGAGCGTCATCAGGCGCAGCACCGCCACGTTGCGCGGTTCGGCGTCGCGCGCGTAGATGAGACGCTGGGCGGCCAACTCGTATTCGCCTTCGGCCATCGCGCGCTGGGCGGCGAGCATGAAGCGCTCGACGCGCTCCTCGGCGGGGTCGGGCGTGGAGAAGTCGACGAATTTCATGCTGCCGGCGGGCACGGTGCGGATGCCGTGGCTGAACTTGACTCGCGCCCACTGCTGTACCTCCTCGCCGTCGCCGCGGGAGTCGGCGGAGAAGTAGATCCCGGCGACGGTCCCCACGCCCCACTCGGGATAGGACAGGCAGCGGGCATAGCGATGCACGACCGAGTGGTCCGGCACCCTGCTGCCAAACGGGTCGTTTTCGGCGCGGTCCTTGGCGGCGGCACGCGCGCGCTGTTCGGCTTCGTACGCGCGCCGGCCGGCCTCCGCGCGCTCGCGGCGTGCAGCTGCGGCGCTGACGCGAACGGCATTGCGCGAGACGCGTCCCCCGCGCGATCCCTCGGCCAGGCGCTCGAGCTGGTCAGCGGCCTCGTTGATCGCCTTGAGATGGCGCTCGTGCTCGAACTGGCGGCCGGCGGGCGCGATGTCAGGGTGCCAGCGCTTGGCCATGCGCCGCCGGGCGAGCTGGACGTCGCGCTTGTCGAACGGCGGATCGAGCTCCAGCAGGAGCAGATGCTGCTCGACATCCAGAACCGTGGTCGGCATGACCCTCCAACGGTAGCGGCCGCCGGGCCTGAGCGTTAGCGATGACGGATCTGTATCCCTACGCTCAGTACCCCTACGTTCATCTTCCTGCTCGGCGTCTACGTGCGGGAGCTCTGACGCGTGTTCAGCTCGCCACAGCGGTCAGGGGAGCAGCGGCGCGGAGGTCCTGGTCGATGCGGGCGGCGCCCTCCCGGGCGGCTTTGCGGAGGGCATCGGGCGGGCCCGGCCGGGCGAGGTGGAAGCCCTGACCGTGGTCGATACCGAGGTCGTGCAGGACGGTGAGTTCGGCGGCTGTCTCGATGCCCTCGGCGACGATCACGGCACCGGTTTCGTGGGCGAAGCGCAGGAGCGAGGCAGCCAGGGAGCGGCGCACCGGGTCGATGTCGATGCCCGCCGTGAGCTCGCGATCGAGCTTGATGAAGTCGGGCGCCAGCTTGAGGATGTGCATGAGGCTCGCGAAGCCCGCGCCCGCATCGTCAACCGCCAGGCGCACACCCAGTTCGCGCAGCTGCTGCAGCGCACTCGCGAGACGGGGATAGTCCCCGACGGCGATGTGCTCTGTCAGCTCGACGATCAGGCGGGCCGGATCGGCCGCCTCCATCGCGTCGGCGATCCGCTCGCAGGCGATCGCCCGCGGGCCCGCGTTGATCGCCAGCAGTGTGTCGCGTGGCAGCCGCGGCAGGCAGGCGAGGGCGACCTCGACGATCGCCAGTTCGAGCTCCACGCCCAGATCCATTTCGTGCGCCCGCGCCAGGCACACGTCCGGCGCCAGCGCCGCGTCGGGGAAGCGCACCAGCGCCTCGGCGGCGAACAGCCCACCGTCTCGCAGTGCGAAGATCGGCTGCAACACCACCCGGAAGTCCCGCTCGCGCACGATCCGCTCGATCTCCGCACACCCGTCCTCGTCGGAGCGCCGCTCGCCGTGCAGCCGGTTCGTCGCGGTCGTGAACTCGCACGCCGCCCCGATCACTGCCGTCAGGAAGTCCGCGAGGCCCCCCAGCAGCGCCAGGTCCCGAGCGTCGAAGGCGCGCGGTCGCGGGGAGCTCACGCAGAGGACCCCCAGGCGTTCCTCCTCGCGCCGCAGCGGGACGCAGACCGAGGAGCGCACCCCGTAGGCGCGCGTCGCCTTCAGGTTCACGCGCGGGTCGAGCTCGGTGTCGTCGGCGACGAGCGTTTTGCCGCTGTCGATCGCCTCGCCGACCAGACTGCCGCGCAGGGCCAGGCGCTCGCCGACGCGCCCCGCGACGTGCCCCGCCCCGCACACAAACCGAACCGAATCGGCGTCGAGCGTCAGACCCAGCAGCACCCCGTCCGCCCCGGCGATCATCGCCATCAGCTGGTCGGCCACACGCTGCATCAGCGCCAGTGGGTCGATCGCTCGCCTGACCGACTCGCCCAGATCCAGCAGCTCATCCGTGTTTGTCGCACTCACAATCGTCAGTATCGGCTGAGCGCTCGATTCCATGAGTTGGAAGACCGGCCCTTCAGCGCATGAGCACGCGGGCCTGGCGGGTGACAGGGGGGGTGACAGCGGGTGACGGGGCTGCGAGGACCACCTATGCTGCCTGCCAATGTCCTCTCAGTACATCTTTACGATGCACCGGCTGTCGAAGCTGCATCCTCCCGACAAGACGGTGCTCGACAACATCTCGCTGGCGTTCTATCCGGGAGCGAAGATCGGCGTCCTCGGCTACAACGGCGCAGGCAAGTCGACGCTCCTGCGGATCATGGCGGGCCTCGATCAGGAGTACCGCGGCGAAGCCGCGCTGGCGCCCGGCGCGACCGTCGGGATGCTCGAGCAGGAGCCCACACTCGACGAGTCGAAGGACGTCAAGGGGAACGTCGAGGACGGGGTGGCCGAGACGCGTGCGCTGCTCGACCGCTTCAACGAGTTGGCGGCCAATTACACGGAGGAGACGGCCGAGGAGTTCGGGAACATCCAGGCGAGGATCGACGCGGCCGACGCGTGGAACCTCGAGACACAACTGGAGTACGCGATGGACGCGCTGCGCCTGCCCCCGCCCGACGCCGAGGTCTCGACGCTGTCCGGCGGCGAGCGCCGGCGCGTGGCGCTCTGCCGGCTGCTGCTGCGCGCGCCCGACCTGCTGTTGCTCGACGAGCCCACGAACCACCTCGACGCGGAGTCGGTGGCCTGGCTGGAGCAGCACCTGGCCGAGTACAAGGGCGCGGTGGTCGCGGTCACCCATGACCGTTACTTCCTCGACAACGTGGCCGGCTGGATCCTCGAGCTGGACCGCGGCAAGGGCATCCCCTACCAGGGCAACTACTCCAGCTGGCTGGAGCAGAAGCAGGCACGCCTGGCCCAGGAAGAGCGCTCGGAGAAGGGCCGCGCGCACACGATCACGGCCGAGCTCGAATGGGTGCGCACGAACCCGAAGGGCAAACGAACTAAGTCCAAGGCGCGGCTGGCCCGCTACGAGCAGCTGATAGCCGAGGAGCGGAACGTCAAGCTCGAGGAGGTCCAGATCCACATCCCGCCCGGGCCGCGCCTGGGTGAGAAGGTGCTCACCGCGACCGACCTGCGCAAGGGCTTTGGCGAGAAGCTGCTGATCGAGGATCTCAGCTTCGATCTCCCGCGCGCGGGGATCGTCGGCGTGATCGGCGCGAACGGCGCGGGCAAGACGACGCTCTTCCGCATGATCACCGGCGAGGAGTCGCCCGACGCCGGCACGCTCGAGTTGGGTGACAGCGTGCAGCTCGCGTACGTCGACCAGTCGCGCGACTCGCTCGACCCGCAGAAGACCGTCTGGGAGGAGATCTCCGACGGCCTGGACCATCTGCAGGTCGGCGACCGCGTGGTCAACTCGCGCCAGTACACGTCGGGCTTCAACTTCAAGGGCACCGACCAGCAGGCGCGCATCGGGAAGCTCTCGGGCGGCGAGCGCAACCGCGTGCACCTGGCCAAGCTGCTGCGCAGCGGCGGCAACCTGCTGCTGCTCGACGAGCCCACGAACGATCTCGACGTGGACACCCTACGCGCGCTCGAGGACGCCCTGCTGGCGTTTCCCGGCTGTGCGGTGATCATCTCGCACGACCGCTGGTTTTTGGACAGGGTGGCGACGCACGTGCTCGCGTTCGAGGGCGACTCACGGGTGGTGTGGTTCGAGGGCAACTTCGACGCCTACGAGGAGCGCCGCCACGAGCGCCTGGGCGCAGCGGCGGACAGGCCGCACCGGCTCACGTACAAGCGGCTCGTGCGCGGGTGAGCGCAGACGCGACGGAAACGTTAAAAGTTCGCGCGGCCAGTCTCGACAGCCGAAGGTGTGGGATAGGATACGACGTATGAGCGACTACACCACGAAGCAAATCGATGAGATGGAGGCCGCATTCGGCGGCGGTTTGAAGAAGGCCCGCGCCGAACTCGGCGTGGAGTCCTTCGGCATGCAGGTGATCGACCTTCCCCCCAACTACAACGACTACCCCGAGCACGACCACGAGTCCGACGGCCAGGAGGAGGTCTATTCCGTCATGCGCGGCTCCGGCGAGATCGATGTCGAAGGCGAGCGCATCACGCTCACCCCCGACGTCCTCGTGCGCGTCGGGCCGGCCACCAAGCGCAAGATCTACTCCGGCGCAGACGGTCTGCGCCTGCTGGCGCTGGGTGGAACACCCGGCGCAGCGTATGAGGCGGCTGAATTCACCGAACTGACCAGCGCCTAAGGCGGCGCTGTGTAGCACGCCACGCGGGGCGGGCGGGGCCCTTCCAATCCTGGCCTCGCTTGCCCTGCCGGCCGATCTTCGATCGGCTCCTAGACCGCGCTATCCGGGCTGGCGCGTGAACGAAGCCTCGCCTCCCAGCCGCAGGGCCGCGGCGGCGATCAGGCGGGCAGCGGCATGGACGTCGTCGAGCTGGACCAGCTCGACCGGGGAGTGCATGTAGCGCAGAGGGATCGAGACGAGGGCAGTGGGAACGCCCGCGCGGGTGAGGTGGACCGCGTCGGCGTCGGTGCCGGTGGTTCGGGCGGAGGCCTCAACCGTGAAGGGAATCTGCTCGGCTGTGGCCGTGTCGAATAGCAACTCGAACAGCTGGGGATGGATGGTCGAGCCACGGGTGATGACCGGGCCGGAGCCGAGCTCATGCTTGCCGAGCTCCTTGATCTCGACGCCAGGTACATCGGTGGCATGGGTGACGTCGATGACGATCGCCGCGTCAGGACGTAGCGAGAACGCGCTCGTGCGCGAGCCGCCGAAGGTGATCTCCTCCTGGGCGACCGCGACGGCGGCAAGCTCCCACTCGGCGCCGCCGTCCTGCGCCACCAAGCGCGCGGCCTGCAGGGCGACGAACGAGCCGATACGGTTGTCCAGGGCGCGCGAGACGAGCCGGCCGCCGAGCAGCTGCACGGGGTCCGCGTCGATCACCGCGACGTCGCCGATACGCACGCGCTCACGCGCCTGCTCGCCGCCGGCGGCGCCGATGTCGATGTGCAGCTCGCGGATCTCCGCGACCTTCTTGCGGTCCTCGTCGCGCAGCAGGTGAATCGGCTTCTTGCCGACCACACCCTTGACCACTCCCCCGCGCGTCGCCAGCGCCACGCGCTGGCCGACGAGGATCTGCGGGTCCCAGCCGCCGACGGGCGCAAACCACAGGTAGCCGTCGTCGTCGATGTGGGTGACGATCAGGCCAATCTCGTCGATGTGGCCCATCACGAGCAGGCGCTTGGGCGAGCTCTCGAAGCCGTGCTTGGGCGAGACGAGCGCGAGCGGCGTGCCCATGACGTCGGTGCTCGCCTTCGCGAAAGCGCCAGCCGCCCGCAACCACACGGCCGCGGGGTCCATCTCATAGCCGGAGGGGCCGTGCGCGGCGAGCAGGTCGAGCAGCAGCTCGGGGACGACGCCCTCCCCCGACTCGTTCTCGGCCGTAGCGCCCTCATCGCTCGGATCGGTCATGCGGAGGCCTCCAGCGAAGTCGAACCCGAGGAGTCCTGACCTGACGCCGACGGGGACGCCAGGAGCGCGCGGAGCACGTACTGGAGGATGCCTCCGTGCCGGTAGTAGTCGGCCTCGCGCGGGGTGTCGATGCGCACGCGCGCCACGAACCGGATTGGCTCACCGGATGCGGGCTGGGCCGTGACTTGGACCTCACGTGGGGGGGCACCGCCCGCGTTCATCGCCTCGGCCAGGCCCTCGATCGTATAGACCTCCTCGCCGGTGAGCCCCAGCGACTCCGCGTCCTCGCCGTCGGAGAATTGCAGCGGCAGCACGCCCATCCCCACGAGGTTCGAGCGGTGGATGCGCTCGAACGACTGGGCGATCACGGCACGCACGCCGAGCAGCTTCGTGCCCTTGGCGGCCCAGTCGCGCGAGGAGCCCGAGCCGTACTCCTTGCCGGCGAGGACGACCAGCGGGACGTTCTCGCTTGCGTAGCGCATGGCCGCGTCATAGATCGACATCTGCTCGCCGCGCTCGCCGTCAGACCTGGCTTCCGAGCCGTCGTTCGGCGAGGTGGGCGCGGCGGCCAGGGAGGGTGGGCCCAAATAAAAGGTGACCCCACCTTCGGGAAGAGGATCCCGGGTGGGGTGCGCGGGGTCCTTGATCAAATTGCGCAGGCGGATGTTGGCGAACGTGCCACGCATCATCACCTCGTGGTTGCCCCTGCGCGAGCCGTAGGAGTTGAAGTCGCGCGGCGCCACTCCCTGCTCCTGCAGGTAGGAGCCGGCGGGGCCGTCACGCTTGATCGCGCCCGCCGGGGAGATGTGGTCGGTCGTCACGCTGTCGCCGAGCAGCGCGAGCACGCGCGCTCCCCGCACGTCCGCGACCGGCTCCGGCTCGGATGGCATGTCCTGGAAGTAGGGGGGCAGGCGCACATACGTCGAGCGCTCGTCCCAGGCGAATCGCGATGGGGCACCGGGACTCACAGCCCGGACGGCTGGGTCGGAGCCGGTGGTCGGCACCTCCAGACCGTTCCAGCGCTCGTCGCCCGCGAACACCTCGGCGTAGCTCTGACGAAACATGTCCGAGTGAACCGCATCGCCGATCGTCTGCGCGACCTCCCCCTCCGAGGGCCAGATGTCGCGCAGATAGACATCCTCGCCGTGCTCGTCCTGGCCGAGCGGCTCGCTGAGGATGTCGGCGTCCATCGTCCCGACCAACGCGTAGGCGACGCACAGCGGTGGCGACGCGAGATAGTTCATCTTCACGTCGGGGTTGATGCGACCCTCGAAGTTGCGGTTTCCCGACAGCACCGAGACGACCGCCAGGTCGGCGTCGGAGACGGCCTGGGAGATCTCCTGCGACAGCGGTCCGGAGTTGCCAATGCAGGTGGTGCAGCCGTAACCGACGAGGTTGAACCCAAGCCGCTCCAGGGGCTCAGTGAGACCGGCGCGGTCGAGGTACTCGGTGACGACCTTCGAGCCGGGCGCGAGCGAGGTCTTGACCCAGGGCTTCGTGCGCAGGCCGCGGGCGACGGCGTTGCGCGCGAGGATGCCGGCGCCGATCATCACCGACGGGTTGGAGGTGTTGGTGCAGCTCGTGATCGCCGCGATCACGACGTGTCCGTGGTCGAGCTCGAACGTCTCACCGTCCTGCGTGACCGTCGTGGCCGAGCCGCCGGACGGACGCTGGGTGACGAGCGCAGTGGGCGACGGCGCCTGCCGCGCGTAGCTAGGGCCGCCGTCATCGGGCTTGGGGCGATCGTTGCCGTTGGCGGGAGGGTCGCTCGAGGGAAAGCTCTCGGCCGAGGCCTCGTCGCGCCAGTCGTAGTCCTGGACATAGCCGGAGAGCACCTCGCGGAAAGAGTCGCGCGCGCGCGACAGCGCGACACGATCCTGCGGACGCTTGGGGCCGGCGAGGCTGGGTTCGACCGCTCCCAGGTCGAGCTCGATCTCATCGGAGAAGGCCGGCTCCTCGGAGTGCTCGTCGTGCCACAGTCCCTGCTCGCGGGCATAGGCCTCGACGAGCGCGATCTGCTCCGGTGAACGTCCAGTGAGACGCAGGTAGTCGAGGGTCTCGGAGTCGATCGGGAAGATCGCGCAGGTCGATCCGAACTCGGGCGACATGTTGCCGATCGTCGCGCGGTCGGCGATCGGCAGGCCGGACAGGCCAGCGCCGTGGAACTCGACGAACATTCCCACCACCCCGCGCTCGCGCAGCATCTGGGTGACGGTCAGCACGAGGTCGGTGGCGGTGGCCCCCTCGGGCAGCTCTCCGTGCAGCTGAAAGCCGAGCACCCGCGGAATCAGCATCGACATCGGCTGGCCGAGCATCGCCGCCTCGGCCTCGATCCCGCCGACGCCCCAGCCCAGGACACCGAGGCCGTTGACCATGGTGGTGTGAGAGTCGGTGCCGACAAGCGTGTCGGGATAGGCCTGGGGCGGGCCCGACTTCTCGCCCCCGCCCGAGCCGCGTCCGGAGCTCTCGGCGCGGGCCAGATCGCCGGGGCCCGGAAAGACGACGCGCGCGAGGTACTCGAGGTTGACCTGATGCACGATCCCCGTGTCGGGCGGCACGACCGCGAAGTGCTCGAACGCATCCTGGCCCCAGCGCAGGAAGGCGTAGCGCTCCTGGTTTCGCTCGAACTCGCGCTCAGCGTTCACGCGAAAGGCATCGCGGGTGCCAAACGCGTCGACCTGCACGGAGTGGTCGATCACCAGCTCGGCCGGCACGAGCGGGTTGATCTGAGCAGCGTCGCCGCCCATCTCCGCGATCGCGTCGCGCATCGCCGCGAGGTCGACGACGGC
>Ga0116220_10000316_pt1 | contig 19369 bp, 14 predicted proteins | sample Sb_taG_10_FD_88967 | JGI IMG/M metagenome (GOLD analysis project Ga0116220, IMG submission 88967) | Peat soil microbial communities from Weissenstadt, Germany - Sb_50d_7_NC metaG | ecosystem: Environmental > Terrestrial > Soil > Wetlands > Peat | place: Germany: Weissenstadt | collected 2010-09-21
AGCCTGCGGAACTTGGCGGCGAGCGGCCGGCTCAAGCATTCTCTGGCCGACTACGAGCAGCGACTAGCGCGCGAGCTCGGCATCATTCAGCAGATGAAGTTCTCGGGCTACTTCCTGATCGTTTGGGACTTCATACGCTACTCCCGCGAACGCGGCATTCCGGTGGGGCCGGGGCGCGGATCGGCAGCGGGCGCGGTGGTTGCGTATTCGCTGGGGATTACCGACATCGATCCGCTGCAGCATGAACTTCTGTTCGAGCGCTTCCTCAACCCGGAACGCATTTCCATGCCCGATATCGATATCGATTTCTGCATGAACCGACGTGGCGAAGTGATTGAATACGTCACTCATAAATACGGGCGGGAAAATGTTGCGCAGATCATCACGTTCGGCACGATGGCGGCCAAAGCCGCGATCAAGGATGTTGGCCGCGCCATGGATATGCCCTACAGCGACGTGGACCGCATCGCGAAGATGGTGCCGACCACGCTGAACATCAAGCTGGACGACGCGCTGAAGGAGTCCGCGGCGCTGCAGGAGGCGTACCAAAAAGATCCGCAGGTGCGGCAGTTGCTCGACACGGCGCGGAAGCTGGAAGGTTTGGTGCGGAATTCCGGAGTGCACGCTGCGGGCGTCGTGATTTCGCCGCGACCGTTGATTGAGCTGGTGCCGCTGCACAAAACAAAAAACGGCGAAATCGTTACCGCCTTCGACATGGTGGCCATCGAAAAGATGGGCCTGCTGAAAATGGATTTTCTCGGGCTGACGACGCTCACCATTCTCGACGACACGTTGAAGCTGATCGCGCAGAAGGGCACTAATCTGAAGCTGGACGACATTCCGCTTGAAGACCAGGGGACCTACGAGAAAGTCTTCCATAAGGGATTAACTTCCGGCGTGTTCCAGTTTGAATCGCACGGCATGCGCGACGTTCTGCGGCGCTATCAGCCGAACTCGATCGAAGATCTCACCGCGCTGAATGCGCTGTACCGGCCCGGGCCGATCCAGGGCGGAATGATTGACGACTTCATCGAGCGCAAGCATGGGCGCCGGAAGATTGAATACGAATTACCGGAACTGAAAGAGATTTTGCAGGAGACGCTGGGCGTCATCGTTTATCAGGAACAGGTGATGCAGGTGGCGAATAAACTTGCGGGCTACTCCCTGGGAGAAGCGGATCTGTTGCGACGGGCGATGGGCAAGAAGAACGCCGAAGAGATGGCGAAACAACGCGAGCGCTTTGTGCAGGGAGCGACGCAGCGCGGCTATCCGCCGAGGAAGATCGAGAAGATTTTCGATCTGATGGCGCAGTTTGCGGGATACGGTTTCAATAAGTCGCACTCGGCGGCATACGCGCTGCTGGCGTATCACACGGCTTACTTGAAGACGCACCATCCGGTCGACTTCATGGCGGCGCTGCTGACTTCGGTTACGGGCAGCACGGATGACGTGGTGAAGTACATCAACGAATGCCGCGAGATGGGAATTGCGGTCGAACCGCCGGATATCAACGTCAGCGATGCGAACTTTACGCCGCACGGGCAGGCGATCCGGTTTGGGCTGGCCGCGGTTAAGAACGTTGGCGGAAATGGGATCGAGTCCATTGTCGCGGGGCGGAAGAAGCTGGGGCGGAATTTCCGGTCGTTTTACGAATTCTGCGAAGAAGTGGACCTGCGGCTGTTGAACAAGCGCGTGCTGGAGTCGCTGATCAAGAGTGGAGCCATGGATGGTCTTGGGCGCCGGGCGCAGCTCATGCAGGCGCTTGATTCGGCGATCGACCAGGCACAGAAAGCACAGCGGGACGCGGAGTCGGGACAGCATGGGCTGTTTGGCGTGTTTGCGGATGAATCCGCGCAGGCGGCGAACGACGCGCTCCCCAACGTGCCCGACTGGGATGAACAGACGCGCCTCGGGGCGGAGAAAGAGATCCTCGGGTTTTTTATCACCGGGCATCCCATGGAAAAGTACAAGGAAAAGCTTGCTGACCTGAACGCGCTCTCCACGGAAGATATTGCCGGCATGAAGAAGTCCACCGGCAAGGATGAGAACATCACGACGGCGGGTTTGATTTCGGGGCTGCGAGTCGCAAAGTCACGAAGAGGCGAACTGTGGGCGCAAGCGGCGCTTGAAGACATGTTGGGAAAGGTGGAACTGCTGGTCTTTCCCGAGGCCTACAAGAAACTTGCGGATAAGGTGAAGCTTGAGGTTCCGGTTCTGATTCGCGGCGGCGTGCGCATCGAAGAAGGCGCAAATCCGAAGATCACCGCCAATGACATCATTCCGCTCGACGAAGCTCGCGTGCCGTTACCGAAGGCGCTCCGCATACGGATTCCTCTCGGGAGCGCGACGGGCAGCACGGTTGATGCGCTGCACACATTGTTTAGCGAGCGCAAGGGCGAGGCGAAGGTGCTCTTCGACGTGGAGCGGGAAGGCGATTTCATGGTGGTGATGGAAGCCGAAGGCTATAATGTGATGCCGGACCGTAGTTTCCTGGGCCGTGTGGAAGAGTTGTGCGGGCGCGGCAGCGTGCGCGTCATCAGTTGATGGGTAACATGGTGGAGGGACGGGCGTCTCGCCCGACCAGCAGTATCGCGGCCGGGCGGGGGCGTCCGGCTCTCTACCAGCAAGCTTGCCGATGAGACGAGCGAAGATAAAGCGGGCAGGGAAGTCAGGTCCTGGCGCGAAAAATGGCGCGGAGAATCCCGCCCTCGCGGGTACGGATTTCATGCTCTCGATCGTGGAAGCTCATCATACCCGACAGAATGAGAACGTCATCAAAATGGATTCTGGATTGAAGGCGAAGAAAGAACTGGAAACAATCGAGGAGCAGATCACGCGGCTGCAGTCGCTGGAGGGGCAGAACGCGGAAACGCTCCGCCAAGTGCAGCAATTGCACGAGCGGGTGAACGACCTTCGCCGCGAGATTTCTTCGCAGCTGAACGCGTGGGAGCGCACGGAACTGGCGCGTCATCCGCAGCGTCCCTACACGCTGGATTATATCGAGCGCATTTTCACCGATTGGAGCGAGATTCACGGGGATCGCGGCTTCCGCGACGATCCGGCGATTGTTTGTGGGATGGCGCGCTTTCACGGCGAGGAAATCATCGTAATCGGCCAACAGAAAGCGCGCGACGCGAAACAGCGCGTGTATCGAAACTTCGGCATGCCGCACCCGGAAGGATATCGAAAAGCACTGCGAGTGATGAAGATTGCGGAGAAATTCAAGCGGCCGATTCTTACGTTTGTAGATACCGACGGCGCCTATCCCGGACTGCACGCCGAAGAGCGTGGTCAGGGAGAAGCCATCGCCCGCAACCTGCTAGAGATGGCGCGGCTGGAAGTGCCGATCGTGGCGACGGTGATTGGCGTCGGCGGCAGCGGCGGGGCGCTGGCGATTGCCGTGGCTGACCGCGTGCTGATGATGGAAAACTCGATTTACTCGGTGATTTCGCCCGAGGGCTGCGCGTCGATCATGTGGCGCGATGCCAGCAAGAAAGATCTGGCGGCGGAGGCGATGAAGATCACCGCGAAAGATTTAAGCGAACTTGGCTGCATTGACGGCATCGTCCCGGAGCCCGCCGGAGGCGCGCATGCCGACCATGCCCAGGCGGCGGCGTTGCTTGATGCCGCGCTGCAGCAGCATTTGGCCGCGGTAAAGCAACTGCCGGTCGGCGATCTGCTGGAAGCCCGCTACAAGAAATTCCGCAACATGGCGCAGTTCTTCCAGGTGGAAGCGTAGTTTCGGTTGCTAGCGATCGGGGGACGGGCGAGGACGCCCGTCGCTCCACCGGCAACCGCCCTACAGGATCGGCAAATGCAAACAGGGCTGCACCAGGAAATCCAGCTTGTTGATTTGCTGTAATGCCTGCTCCACCAGCGACGCCTTGCATTCCTCCAGCGTAATCAGAAAGGGCAGGTGTGATTTCGGGCAGTCCGGTTTCTGCAACACCGAGTCGATGTTGATGCCGCGCTGGGAGAGGATGGTGGCGAGGCTGGCGATGATGCCCGGCCGGTCCTTCACCAGAAAGCGCAGATAGTGCTTGGCAGTGAAATCGGCGGTGACGGTGGGCGTTTTCTCCGCCGGCTGTCCGGCGTAACTCATCCCGGCTTGCTTGGAGCGAGCGATGGCCAAAATGTCGGACACGACCGCGACGGCGGTGGGATTGCCGCCTGCGCCGTGGCCTCCAAAGACGGTCTCGCCACCGTAGGTTCCGGTTGCCACCACCAGATTTTGGCTGCCTTCCACGCGCGCCAGGGGCGAGGAGAGTTCGACCAGCGCGGGCTGGACCGCGGCAAACAAGACATCCCCTTTCGACTTTGGGTTCGACTCGGTCTTCAACCCGGGCGTTTTCAGCTCGGGCGTTTTCAGCTCAGCCCAGGAAATCTGGCGAATCGTGCAACCCAGCTGGTTCGCGTATTCAAAATCGACCGCGTCGATCGCTGCAATTGAGCGCGCCACTATGCTCTCGGGTTTGACATTGCAGTGCAGTCCGACTCGCGCCAGGATGGCGAGCTTGGCCCGCGCGTCCAGGCCTTCGATGTCTTCCGTGGGATCGGCCTCGGCGAAGCCCAGCTTCTGCGCCTCGCGCAGAGCGGTGGCGAAGGGAATGCCGTTGCTCTCGATCTGGCTGAGAATGTAGTTGCAGGTGCCGTTGAGAATGCCGCAGATCTTGAACAGTTCATCGCCGGCCAATCCCTCATGCAATCCGGAAATCACTGGCACGCCGCCCGCGACCGACGCGCCAAAAACAATTTTCTGTTTCATCTGCCGCGCCAGGCCGATCAACTCGGGGCCGCAGAGCGCGATCAACTGCTTGTTGGCTGTGACCACGGATTTGCCCGACGCCAGCGCGCGCCGGATCCAGTCTTCCGTGGGCTGAAGGCCGCCCATCACCTCGACCACGATATCCACGTCGGAAGATAGAACATCGTCGATATTCTCCGTCCACTGCACGGAGGAGGGAAGCCAGTCCACTTTTTTCCGCGCCACGTTGCGATTGAGGACGTGCGTCAGGCGCAGGTGAGTGTTCGACCGCTCGCAAAGAATTCTGGCCACGGAACTTCCGACCGTCCCGAAACCAAGGAGAGCCACCTTGCAGTTTTGTGCGCCGTCGTTTTGTGCGCCAACGGCAGGTGAATCGAGTTTAGAGGTACCTGTCATTCTATCTCCCCGTGGTTCGGACTATTCCGCCTCGTTCTATTATCACCGAAGCGGCATAGGGGATGCGCCTGTCTTTTGGCGGGATTGAAAAGGCCTCGGCAGGCTCCGGGGCTCTTGCGTAACTACTTACGCAGCCCGGCTGGACGATTCACGCGCATGCTCGGTGTAGCACGCCGGGCAGAACGTCTCGCCACAACACTCGCAAAACTCCGAGTGATGCCCACAGACTTGGCGGCGGCACTTGGCGCAGTGAGCCAGGTGCGAACGCACACATCCGGCGACACTGCACCCCCCCACCGTGTCGACTGCGTAGTCCTTATCTCGGGTCGTCATACGTCGCTCCCGTGACGGACATGTCTCATGCCGGAGCGTTGGAGAAGAGGTCGCTTTCGATGCCTCCAACTATTGCATCTCGGGTACTGTGCTGTCACTGATAGTTTAAACCCCAAGGCAGGGCGCGGGTATGCTGCCAAACCTGGTCCTCTCGTCTGTTACGGACGAACAATTGTGATGCGCGAAAAAACCCGTTCAGGCGGAGCTTGGACGCGGCACCACCGACGTCAAAAGAAAGCGTACCTCGGGCGCTAAAGCGCGAGCAAATTTTCAGCGGTTTGGCGGCACGGCTGAAGCCGTGCCCTTCCCAATGCCCGCGTGAATCGGCATCGCTAAAGCGATGCCCTGATACGAAGCCCGAGTTCTTCCGCAAGCCTATGAAGGCTCGGTGCTGCTCTGTCCCTGCCTGTTGCTGTTCTGGTTACGTCCGCTGCTTTCGAACGCGTATAATAAAGAGTTTTCACTCTTCACTCCGCTAGACTTCCGGGCGATGGGGTTTGCCCGGTCAACAAAATTTGTTGGGTGTAGACCAGAAAGGCACAGGGATGGCCACTACCGATGTCGTGCCCCAGGAATTGTCCGGCCAAATGGGGCATAGGCGTGTCATTAATGACATGAGCATTCAGGTTGCGACCGTGAATGGTTCGGGGTCGCAGAGTTCCAACACGGTTTTGTTGCGCAGCATTTTTCAGATGGGCGTGCCGATTTCGGGGAAGAACCTGTTTCCTTCGAACATTGCGGGGCTGCCGACTTGGTTCACGATCCGCGCCAGTAAAGATGGCTACATCGCGCGCAAGAAGGAAATCGACCTGCTCATCGCGATGAATGCGGAGACGGCGCAGGACGATGTGAAGACGCTGGCGCCGGGCGCTTCCGTGCTCTATGACGAGCCGCTGGCGCTCGACAAGGTGCGCGACGATTTGATTTATTACTCGGTGCCTTACGACAAGCTGGCGGCGACGGTGGGTGCGGAAGCCAAGCTGCGCAAACTGATCAAGAACATGATCTATGTCGGAGCGGCGGCGCAATTGCTGGAAATCGATTTTGCCGAGGTGGAGAAGGCGATCCGCAAGCAGTTCGCGAAGAAAGCGAAAGCGGCAACCTTGAACCTGGCGGCTGCCAAGGCGGGGCACGATTATGCCGCCGCTAACCTGAAGAAGCGCGATTCGTTCTACATCCAGCGCATGGACAAAACCAAAGGCAAGATCATCATCGACGGCAATTCTGCCGCGGCCATGGGATGCATGTTTGCCGGGTGCACTGTGGTGACTTGGTACCCGATCACGCCTTCGTCATCGCTGGTCGAGACGATGATTGATTACATGAAGCAATACCGCGTTGGGCCGGACGGCAAGGCGACCTTTGCCATCGTGCAAGCGGAAGATGAACTGGCGGCGGTGGGCATGGTGATTGGGGCGGCTTGGGCAGGCGCGCGCTCGATGACTGCCACCGCTGGGCCGGGCATATCGCTGATGGCTGAGTTCACCGGACTGGCATATTACGTGGAAGTTCCCGCGGTGATCTGGAACATTCAGCGCGTGGGGCCATCGACTGGCTTGCCTACCCGTACTGCGCAAGGCGACGTGCTCTCTACGGCATTTCTGAGCCACGGCGACACCAAGCACATCATGCTGTTTCCAAGTTCGGTCAGCGAGTGCTTCACAATGGCGCAAGACGCTTTTGACTTGGCCGAGCATTTCCAGACGCCGGTGTTCGTCATGTCGGACCTCGACCTGGGGATGAACAACTGGATGTCGGATCCGTTTCCTTATCCCGACAAGCCGATTGATCGCGGAAAAGTGCTGAGTAAGGCGGATCTTGAGAAGGTTGGTAGTTTTGCCCGCTACAAGGATGTGGATGGCGAGGGCGTCGGCTATCGCACGCTGCCGGGCACGGATCATCCCGCCGCGGCTTATTTTGCGCGCGGCAGCGGCCACAATGAGAAGGCGCAGTACAGCGAGCGTCCTGACGATTTCGAACGCAACATGGAACGGATCAACAAGAAGTTCGAGACCTCTCGGTCGTTCGTTCCGCGACCGGAAGTGGCGGGCGGCGGCAAGGCGGAGATCGGCATTATTGCTTATGGCACGTCGCACTGGGCGATCATCGAGTCGCGCGATCAATTGTCCAAAGAGCACAAACTGGAAACGGACTATCTTCGTGTGCTGTCGTATCCGTTTACGCGCGAGGTTCACGACTTCATTGAGCGGCACGAGCGCGTGTATGTGGTGGAGCAAAACCGGGACGGGCAGATGGCTAGCCTGCTCAAGATCGACATCAAGCCGGAATTGACGCCGCGTTTGCGCTCGATTTGCCATATCCACGGATTGCCCATCGACGCGCATTCCGTGACCGACGAACTCATGACGATGGAGGGCAAGTAACATGGGGACCACACCTACTAACACGCCGACTACAACTCCTACTCCTCCTGCTGCTCCAAAGATTAACCGCATTGGACTGCAAGTGGTGGACTACCGCGGCGGGAAGACGACGCTCTGTGCCGGTTGCGGGCACAACGCGATTTCCGAACGCATCATTGACGCGATGTATGAGATGGGCGTGAAGCCCGAGCGCGTCGCGAAGTTCAGCGGCATCGGATGCTCGTCGAAGAGCCCGGCTTATTTCATGAACCGCGCGCACAGCTTCAACTCCGTGCATGGCCGCATGCCTTCGGTGGCGACGGGGGCGATGCTGGCGAACAAGAACCTGATCGCGCTCGGTGTCACCGGCGACGGCGACACGGTTTCGATCGGAGCGGGGCAGTTTGTCCATCTGATGCGGCGTAATCTGCCGATCATCTACATCATCGAGGACAATGGTTGTTACGGTCTGACGAAAGGGCAGTTCTCCGCGACCGCCGATCTGGGGTCCACGCTGAAGAGTGGCGTGGTGAACGACCTGCCTCCGGTTGATACCTGCGCCATGGCTATTCAGTTGGGAGCGACGTTTGTGGGCCGCTCGTTCTCCGGCGACAAGCGACAGCTTCACACCATGCTCAAGGCCGCCATCGCGCACAACGGCACGGTAATGCTGGACGTGGTTTCTCCGTGCGTGACCTTCAACGACCACGAGGGCTCGACCAAATCTTACAAATACATGCAGGCTCATGACGAGCCACTGCACGAAGTCAGCTTTGTGCCGTCGTTTGAGGAAATCAACGTTGACTATGATCATGGGACGACGCTGGAAGTCACGATGCACGACGGATCAAGGCTGCGATTGCGGAAGCTTGAGCGGGACTACGATCCGACGGACAAGATTCAGGCGGTGAGCCGGTTGATGGAATCGCATGCGCAGGGTGAAGTGCTGACTGGCGTGTTCTACATCAATGCCAAGGCTCCGAGCTTTATCGACATGCTGAACGTCACGGATCGGCCGCTGGCAACTTTGCCGGAATCGGTAACACGGCCGAGCAGGGAAGTGCTGGCGAAGTGCATGGAGGAGCTGCGGTAGACTTCTGCGACAGATGGCTAGAATTGGGCCGGCCCCGCTCGGGACCGGCTCAAATTGTTTACGCGCGAATCCAGAGTCGCTGTGGCCGCAGGCGGCTGCCGAGCTGCGCTCGGCTTGGACGGCCGGGGGCGGCCGTCCCTACGCAACCCTGGACGCCCGGCCCTCCATTAGACAGTTTTCTTTTTCTTGAACTCTCCCTCGAATGAGTGCTCGGGGCTGTGGCCGGGCTCGGGGAAATCGCTGTCGGCGCCGTCCTGCATAGGGTCGGGGTTACGGTGCCCGAGCTGGCCTTGCATGGAGTTGTTGCCGCTTTGGGTACGTTCGTCGGGTTCCTGAGAACCCTTTCCGCGGTCGGAATCATTGAGAAGATGATCGCTGGTGCTTTTCGGCATGGCAGGCCTTTCAAGGTGCGTGCGTTAATAGTAATGATTACAGGGTCAGGTTACGCCGAAAGCTTGCAGCGGGCAATATCCGTCCTGTGCTATCGGCTGCAAGTTATTGTGATGATTAGGATAGGTAAATTTAATGCTCGATTAACCTGATGTTGAATCTAATATGGGATATGACTAGCAATTTTCGTAAACATTATCTGTTTGCCAGCGACTTTGATCAGACGTTGACCTTTAACGATACGGGTTACGTGCTGAGCGAGTTGCTCGGCATTTCTGTCAAGGAATTCGAGCGCAAGGCCAAGGGCATGGCGAAGCTGAACCTGGTTCAGCAAGGCGCCGAACTTTCTTATTTACTCTTGCATGATCCCGAGTTTCATTCGCGCGTCCGGCGCGATGACCTGTTCGAGGTGGGAAAGCGCATTCGCCTCAAAGAGAATATCAAGCAGATTTACGAGATACTCGACCGTCGGATCGACGGATTTCACTTTGATTTTTACGTGCTCTCGGCGGCGCCGGTAGAGGTGATCCAGTCGGCGCTGGAGGGGATCGTGCCGGAGGACCACATCTTTGGCACCGAATTCAAGTACAAAACCTCGGGTGAGATCGAAAGCCTGGTGCGAGCCACGGCCGGCTACGGAAAAGTCACGCGGCTGGATCAACTCGAAGAACAGCTCGGCATTCCGGCAGACCATGTGGTCTACGTTGGCGACGGCAGTTCCGACATTCACGTCATGCTGCACGTGAACCGGCGCGATGGCTTCACCATTGCCGTGTCGGAATCGAAGCTGGTAGCACAGATCGCCAAGCGGACGGTGCTCGGCGACAACGCCCTAGCCACGCTGGTGCCGATTCTGGAAGAGATTGCAGGCTGGCAGCGGCCGCAGATCCGTCAGTTGTTCGAATCGTACGGCTTCCTGATTCAGGGATGGGACCGCGTGCAGACCGATTGGGTCACGCTACGGCCAAGCGGCGTGGTGGCAGAGAAGGCGACCGCGGCGGAGGCAAAGTGAACCTCAAACCAATTCACCGCAGAGACGCCGAGGGCGCAGAGAAATTCTGGATCAATTTCCTTTGCGCTCCGCGGTAAATGTTTTGGCGGCAACTGGAACCCGCTCATCGCACAAAACGCGATGAGTGGGGCGCCCGGTTTTATTACGCCCAGGTTCTTCTATTGGCGGGCTTTGGGAGTGGATGGGCCCAGCTTCCTTAATCTCTCCCGGGCTTGTATTGCTTCGTTCGTGCGTGGATAGCGCTGGATGACGTGCCTCAATTCTTGTGTGCCCTCGTTTTCCCTTCCGAGTTCGAGGAGCGCGAATCCCTTCTTGAGCTGCGCGGCGGCAGCCTTGTTACCGCTGGGGAAATTCTGCAGGACCAGATCATAGCTCGCGACCGCTTTCTGGTAATCGCCGGCCTTGAACTGAATTTCGGCTAGATAGAAATATGCGTTCCCGGACAGGTCGGTGTTCGGGTAGAACTTGATGTAGTCGTTGAATTCCTGGAATGCCAGATCGTTCTTCCCGCCGTTGTAGTCGCGCAGGGCGTTGTTGTAGAGCACGTCGGGCGGAGGGGCCTGAGCGATCGCCTGGGCCTGCTGCTGCGCTTGCGCCTGCTGCGCGGCCATGGACTGCTGCGCCGCTTGCATGTCCTCGAATTGCTTGCTCAGCTTGGCGAGGCGGACTTTGAGTTCGTCCATGGTATCGTTCAGCGCCTGAATCTGCCCGGAGATCTGGTCGACCTGTGCGGCGCGATCCTGCTGTTGTTTGTTGACGGAAGTTTGCAGCTCGCCGATGGCGGCGCTCACTTTGTTGGCGGCATCGGTGTTGTGCTCGAGCAGATTCTTCATGATGCCCATGCGCTCGTCAAAGGATCGCATCATCGTGGTCATCTGCTGCTGCAGTTGGGTGACCTGGGTTTGCAGTTCGATGATTTCCTTGCTGGCGCCGTAGGCGGGAGTGATCCAGATAGTGAGGAACAAAGCGAGAACGAGCGGAATGCGATTCGATTTCATAGTTAACCTATTGGATGTCAAAAGCCGCTGAACGTCCAGCGGGCGAAACACGAGAAAGCAAGGGCAGCTGCCGCAGCGGCTAAAGCCGCCGTCTGTTTAGCACGCTTACGGCGCGGCTGAAGCCGCGCCCCTTCAAAACAAAATCAACCTTCGAGTTTTCTCTGCAGCTTGCTAGAAAGCAAGGACGGGCGAGACGCCCGTCCCTCCACTTCCTTAGTTTATTTTTCGTACACGAAGTGTCCGCGGCGGTTTTGCTGCCAGCAGCTTTCGTTCGACTGGGTGCAGAACGGTTTCTCTTTGCCGTAGCTGAAGGTCTTGATACGGTCGCCGGCCACTCCAGCCTGGATGAGCGCATTCTTCACCGCGTCCGCGCGATTGGTGCCCAGGGCCAGGTTATATTCGGTCGAGCCGCGCTCGTCGCAGTGTCCCTCGATGGTGATGTGGATGTTGGGATGCTGTTGCAGGAACTGCGCATCGGCCTGCAAGGAGCCTTGCTCGGTCGCGCGCACATCGTACTTGTCGTAATCGAAGTAAATGTCCTTCACGTTTTGCGCGAAGAGTTCCGCTTCCGTGGCGGAAGGAGCCGTTGGCGGCGGTGCGGGTGCGCGGTTGACCGTCACGCGAGCGGTGGCGTCCTGGGTTCCGCCGGCGCCTTTGGCGATGAGATGGTAGGTGGTTGAGTCGGCCGGAGTAACCTGACGCGAGCCGCTCGTGTCCACTGGGCCGATGCCGTCGATGCTGACGTCGGTCGCGTTCGTGGTCTGCCAAGTCAGGGTTGTCGATTGGCCCGGATCGAGAGTATTCGGGTTCGCCGACAACGAGGCTGTGGGAGCCGTTGGTGACGGTGGCGGCGGGGGCGGCGGCGGGGCGACTTTCTTCGCGCAGGCGCCCAGGAACAGGATCGTGCCGAGTGCGAATAGGAGAGTGAGCCATCTCGTCATGGATATTGTCATTCTCGTTGTTGTTGTCGTTGTTATTGCGTGCTTCACGGATTCCTCCAGTTTTCTGTGCGCCCGCATGGTGGCGTGCAATTTGCAGATTCACGGCAGGGCGCACTCTGGGCCAGCCGCAAAACCGTGCTTCTTAACAGCCCGTGATCGAACTCCAATCTCCGGCCTCAGCGCCTGAAGGCGCTTTCATAGCGTAGCTCCTGCGGCACGCCTGAAGGCGTGCCCTGATACGAACCTCTGTTGGCACCACACCCTGTTAACCAATCTACTTCCAACTCCAGTTGGGCTGCGTGTTGACGCCCGTAAAAGTCAGCTGCTTCACATTGGTGCCGTCCGCCAGCATGGTCCATATCTGGTCGCTGCCCGAGCGGTGAGACTGAAAGACAATGTGCCGCCCGTCGGGAGACCAGCAGGGAAAATCGTTGCGTCCGGCGTCGTGGGTGAGTTGCACCCACTGCTTGCTGGCTACGTCCATCAGATAGAGGTCGTTGGAACCCGGCTCGCCCGGCCCGTACTTGCGCATCCAGGAGAAGGTCAGAAACTGCCCGTTGGGCGACCAGTTGGGAGAAACCGCGTAGCCTTGATCGGTGACGCGCTGCAGGTTGGTGCCGTCGGCTTCCATGGTATAGATCTGCGGCAAGCCGGTGCGTCCGCTGACGAAGGCGATCTGGGCGCCGGTCTTGCGGTTCCAGGTGGGCGAAACGTCCGGGCCTTTATCGTTGGTCAGGCGGAGCGAGTTTCCTCCGGATGCGTCCACCACGAAAATGTTGGGATAGCCGTTGCGCGAGGAGGAGAACGCGATCTTGCCCGCGGGCGACCAGGAAGGCGAAAGATTCATGCCTCCAAAACGCGGGAAGCTGACCATGCGGTTGAGATCGAATGAGTACATCATGATTTCCCAACCACCCTTGTTGATCGAGCTGAACGCCAGCCGCGAACCATCGGGCGAGATGCGTGGCGACAGGGAAATGCTTCCCAGGTGCGTGATCTGCTGCTGGTTGGCACCGTCGTAGTCCATCATCCAGACTTCTTTGTGGCCGGTGCGCTCGCTGACGAAATAGATCTTGGTCTCGGCGATTCCCTGTACGCCTCCGCCCAGGCGGAAGATGATTTCGTCGGCAAAGCGGTGCGCGATGACGCGCACGGCGTCGGTTGTCGCATTGTCGGTGTACTGCTTGCCGAGTACTTGCGGCGACTTCTCATTCTTTACGTCGTAGAGCCAACCCTGTACCGTGACTTTGCCGGCGGCTCCGCCCAGGTTGCCGAAAGCGAGCATGGAGGTGTTGGGCGGCGGGGAATTCCACGCCGGGAAGTTGATTTCGGAGGGTTGCCCCGGCTCCTGCAGCGGATAAAAGCTCTTGGAAACTAGATCGAAGATTCCGGCGTTGTCGAGGTCGTTCCAGAGCGTGTCGTTGAAGGTCTTCAGCAGATCGGCGTTCTTGGCGTCGGTGGTCGAGGGCTTGAAGTCGGATGCGGCGAGGCGCACGCGCTCGACGCCGAGCCCTGTGCCGGTGCGAATCCAGTCTTGCGCGGAACTGGTGGATGCCAGCAGAAGGAGCGAGATAACTGCGATTACTGCGTGACGATGAATTGGTCGAGCCGCGTTACTCAATTTTGTGCTCCCTATTCGGTCAGTCGTTGGTCGTCGGTCATCGGTCGCTAGCAAACTGTAGCAAGACTTCAATCTCTGGCCTCAGCGCCTGAAGGCGCTTTCATAACTCAGGCGCTGTAGCACGCCTGAAGGCGTGCCCTGATACGAACCGTATTCGCACTGCGGATCTTAGCAAACCCTCCGAACGACTAGCGACTGACGACCAACGACTGACTTACCGCTTGTAATCGAACCAAAATTCCACCGACACTTTGCTTCCCGAATAATCGGACGGCAACGCGCCGAATGTATCTATTCTCTGGAGCGCCCGCTTGGCTGAGAGGTCGAGCGATGGTACACCGCTTGACTGCTCGATCTGGATATTCGATGGATGTCCGTCGCGTGAAATATCAAACGTCAGATAAACCCGATTCGCCTCCGTGATTCGTGGGTCGACTTCATACTTTAGCCAGTTTTCGGTGACTTTGCGCTGCACGGCTTGCACGTACCAAGAGTAGCGGCTGCCGAAATCGCCGCCACTTCCGGTAAATCCAAATCCGCCCTTGGCGCCGCCCGCGCTCATGGTATAGGGCCCGCTGACGGGGCCACCCTCGCCATACGGAATTTGATTCGACTCGGGCTGTTCTGGTTCCGCCTTGCGCTTGGTTGCGCTCTGGACCGGCGCGGGCTTTATTTTTGTCTTCGTGTTCTTGTCGGGAATCGGAATCGCTTCCGGTTCCTTTTCCTGCACCGTGGGCTGCGACTTCGAAAGACCCTTGGATTCCGTTGCCAGCACGTTCGCTGTCTGCTCAGGATTGGCGGGTAATGGAATCGCGCTCACCAGCGTTGCCCCCATGGCATCCCCAGTGCCTCCGCTGCCCCAGGAGTTGCGGCCGAACCCAGGAATAAACGTTGCGTAGAGCACGACGAACGCCGTGAATGCCAGATGCAGACCGAACGACCAGGCCAGAGGCCGGCGCAACTGGCTGTGTTCGGAATAGATGTCGATGTCGTACATATCGATCTCAGTATCAGTGATGGCTCCCATGGGTATCCATCGGCTGGGTAACGATGCTCACGTTGCTGATGCCCGCCTGCTTGATGGCGTCCATCACGGTGGCGAAGGCGCCAAACGGGACATCTTCATCGGAGCGCAAATAGATTGACTGGTGCTGCGGATCGCGAATCTTCTGCTTCAGGCGCGCTCCGATCTGGTGGATGTTGATGGGATCGTTGCCGAGAAAAACTTTCTGCGATTTATCGATGCTGATTACCAGTCGTTCTTCGGTGATCTCTTTGACGGTGCGGGTGTGGGGCACGTTGACTTCGATGCCGGACTGCAACACCGGCGCGGTCACCATGAAAATGATGAGCAGCACGAGGACGACATCCACCAGCGGCGTGACATTGATGTCGGCGAGCGCGGTCTGGGTGCGTCCGTTGGCGGAGGTGAAGGCCATCAGCGCCGCGCCTCGGTTACCGGTGGCGTTTGGTGGAGTTCGAGCGCCTGTCGCTCCACCAAGTTGAGCATCTCCAGGGTGAAATCGTCGTTGCGCGAGGCCATTTCACGAATGGAGCCAATGATGAGGTTGTAGGCGATCACCGCGGGGATGGCGGCAGCCAGGCCGGCGGCGGTGGTAACCAGAGCTTCAGAGATTCCCGGAGCGACCGCGCGCAAAGTCGCCGCACCAGCCGTGCCCAGCCCGTGGAAGGCGTCGATGATTCCCCAGACGGTTCCAAACAGTCCAATAAACGGCGTAACGACGCCCGTAATCGCCAGCCACGGGACATTGCGTTCGAGGCGGGTGACCTCCTCGGAAGACGCGATCTGCATGGCGCGCTGAATGGCCACGAGGTTGTGGATACCGCCCGTCATTCCCATCTGGCGTTTGAACTCCGCGACTGCGCCTTCAAATACTCCCACCAGCGGGCTGGGACGGAACTGTTCGGCAACCGAGGCAACGTCCTGCATACGCTTCGCCTTGCGGAAGACGTGGACGAAGCGTCCGCTCTGCCCGCGCGCGCGGCGGATGAGCCGCCACTTGGAAAGAATCACGGCCCAAGAGAGCACACTGAACGCGACGAGCAGGAAGAGTACGGTCTTGGCGACCGGACCGGTCTGAAGGACGAGATCAACGATTTCGCCGCCGACAAACAACAGGAGGACGGAAGAAAAATGCATTTGTTTAGGGAGAACCCTGTTCAAGATTATAGACCAGGGTGGCGGCGCGCCCCGCCAGGGTACCGCATCGGTCAATGCGGTGTTGGGTTGCTTGCATCTGGGTTGGGCTTCGGCGGCTATTAGTTGGGAATCACTGCCTCCCCTACATTTGAATAAGCGCTTTCCTGACCTTGGGCGTTTACCGCCGTTGCGACGTAATAGTAGGTCGTCCCGGCCACAACCGTGTCGTCTGTGTAGTTGGTCGAGGCATCCAGCGCGGCATTGATCTGCTCGAAGGGTCCCGCCTTGGCAGTGCCGCGGAACACGTTGTATCCCACCGGGTTCCCGCCCCCTGCATTCCAGGAAAGAGAGACATAATGGGAACTCTGAGCCGCGCCCGTACCGGTCAACGCCTCGACGGTGGGCGAGCTTGCTGCATTGCTGGTGAACCCGGCTTGGCCGGAGGCGGCGCCGGAGGCGTTGGGCGTGAATTGAATCGTGACGGGGACGCTCTGTCCAGCGGGAATCGTCACCGGCAGGCTCAGCCCGAGTATGGCGAACTCTGAGCTCGTCGACCCATCCGACGAGATGGTTACGGCAGCGTTCGAGGCCTTGAGCGTAGCCTGCAGGCTGGCACTCGATCCCACCGTGACGCTGCCGAAATTCAGCGTTGCAGGCGTCACTCCCAGTGCCGGTGCCGCACTGTTCTTGGGCACGCCGGTCCCCGTGAGATCAATTGAGAGTGGAGAATTCTCGGCCGTACTCTTGAGCGTCATGACCCCGGTGGAGGATCCACTGGCAGTTGGCGTGAAGATGACGGGCAACTCGAGGCTCGCCCCGGGCTGGACTTCGATTGGCAGGGTGAAAGTGCCGTAGAAGAACACGCTGCTCCCACCTCTCGATTTGTACGTGATGCTCAGCGCTGTGTTACCAGTATTCTTGAGTTGGATGGAATAGGTACTGGAAGTGCCAATCGCAACATTACCGAAGGCATAACTGCAAGGGTTGCATTGAAGTTGCTGCGCCCATGCGGACGCAGGCGCAAGGCAAAAGAGAAGCGATGCGACTATGAGTAGGATTAGGGCTGGGGGGGAGGATCGCATGACTGCGATCTTCACCGAGCGCTTGCTCTCGAAGCAAAATCAGAAGTGCATCCGGAGAATGACTTGTGCTAGCCCATTTGGCGCACCGGGCGGCCTGTTTCGCGCACCCCCGCGCGGAGGCGGTCTCTACTATGCTGCGCGTAAATTACAGATCGCGTAGATTAAAGATCGTTGAATTAGAGATCGTTGAATTAAAGATTGTCCTGAATTCAAAGATCGGTATGAACTTCGGTATGAACCTCGGTATGAACTGAAGATCGTAGGACCCTTGTGCTGGCCGAACTTCGACTCGAAAATTACGCGGTGATCGACAATGTCGTGATCGAATTCGCGGCTGGGCTGAATCTTCTGACCGGTGAGACCGGGGCGGGGAAGTCGATTCTGATCGACGCGCTGGGATTGCTGCTGGGGGAAAAAGCGTCCTCGGATGTGATCCGCACGGGCGCGGAGCGGGCCGTGGTCGCGGCGGTGTTTGAGAGCGACGGAGCGGCGGCGCGTTCCATCGAAAGCATATTGGAGACGAACGGCCTGGACGCGGAGAATAGCTCGCTGATTCTGCGGCGCGAGATTGCTCCCGGCGGCAAAGGGCGGGTCTTCATCAATAATCAGCCGGCGACGGTGGCGGTGCTGAAACAGATTGCGCCGCACCTGGCGGTGATCCACGCGCAGAATGAATCCATCGTAAATTTCGATGCCGCGGCGCGGCAGGAGCTGCTCGACGCTTACGCCGGAGTCGAGTTGAAGGAAGTATCCGGCGCGTTCGCGCACTGGAAGCAGATTCGCGGGCGCATCGCCGAACTCGAACAGGACGAGCAGGATCGTATGCGGCTCCTAGACCTGTGGAATTTCCAGCGCCGTGAAATCGAAGAGGCGCGGCTTCGGGCCAGCGATAGTGCGCAAGGAGGTCCGCAAGAAGACGAGCAACTGGAAGCCGAGAAGCGCGTTTTAGCTAATGCCGAGAAAATTTACGGCGCAGCCATCAATGCCTTCGACCTGTTGTATGAGGGCAACGCCTCCACTTCGTCGAGCCTGCGTGCCGCGCAGAAGCACCTGGAGGAAGTGGCTCGTTATGAGCCGAAGTTTCAGGAAGCGCTCGCGGAGTTGGAGTCGGCGCGCATCAGCGTCGAAGATGTGGGAGCGACGCTGCGCGATTATGCCGGAGGGATCCAGGCTTCGCCGGAGCGTCTCGCGGAAATCGAGGAGCGTCTGGCGCTGCTGGATCGTCTGAAGCGGAAGTACGGTCCTACACTCGAGCAGACCATTGCTTTCGGCGAGGACATACGGCGCAAGCTCTCCGAGATGGAGAATAAAGATCAGGTACTACTTGAACTGCGGGCGCTGCTGGCCGTGGCTGCCGAGGAGTATCGCAAAGCCGCCCGCGGTGTCTCGCGCAAGCGGTTGGAGGCGGGCCGGAAATTAGAGAAGCTGGTCGAGGCGGAGATCAACGACCTCGCCATGCGCGCCAGCTTTCGCATTGCCCTCGAGGAAAACGAGGGCGAAGAACATTGGACTTCTTCGGGCATCAACCAGGTGATCTATCGCATTACGACCAACGTGGGCGAGGCGATGCGCCCGCTGGAACAGATCGCTTCGGGCGGCGAACTTTCGCGCGTTATGCTGGCCTTGAAGGCGAGCGTCGAGGCGGGGACGAATCCGGCGGGGAAAAAGAAGTCGGCGGCCGCCCAGCGCACGTTGGTGTTCGACGAGATTGATACCGGCATCGGAGGGCGCGCCGCCGAGGCCGTGGGGAGAAAATTGAAGGCTCTCTCCAAAGGCAATCAGGTGCTCTGCGTTACCCATCTGCCGCAGATCGCCACCTTTGCCGATCATCACTACCTGATCGAGAAGCGTGAAGCCGGAGGGCGGGCGAAGACCACTGTTCGGCAGATTAGCGGCGACGAGCGCACTGCGGAAGTGGCGCGCATGTTGTCTGGGGCGAAGCTTACCGAGACTTCGCGGAAACATGCGGAGCAGATGATTAAGGCGAATGGGTGAGTGAATAGGTTAATACACGCCGGACGCCTCTGCGCCACTGACCGATCGCGAGCTGAACGATCTGGGGTTCGAATAGCGGCTCGGTGTGCAACTCCCGAAGAGTGTGCGTGAGAACTAGGTCGTCCCTCCGGGACTTGAATCCTTTCCTCCACCTTTCCCAGCGCTGAAGTGTGTGCGTGAGAACGCACTTGTTTTCTGGGAAAAAGTAAGGCAATAAGG